>Ga0114999_10002428_pt1 | contig 24563 bp, 28 predicted proteins | sample ArcticOcean_MG_C_3_FD_89820 | JGI IMG/M metagenome (GOLD analysis project Ga0114999, IMG submission 89820) | Marine microbial communities from western Arctic Ocean - ArcticOcean_MG_CB8_126 | ecosystem: Environmental > Aquatic > Marine > Oceanic | place: Arctic Ocean: Canada Basin | collected...
AACGACCTTGATTCGGTCAAAGAGCTATTCGCCGCCAACGTTAATCAGATCGCCGCCATCATCATCGAGCCCGTTGCCGGCAACATGGGCATCGTTCCTCCCAACCCAGGCTTCCTTGAAGCATTGCGCAAGCTAACCCGCGACGAGGGCGCACTGCTGATCTTCGACGAAGTCATCACCGGGTTTCGCGTCGGCCTGCATGGTGCCCAGGGCCTGTACGGCGTCACGCCAGACCTCACGTGCCTCGGCAAGATCATCGGCGGAGGACTCCCCGTCGGCGCCTATGGCGGTCGCGAAGAAATCATGCGCATGGCAGCACCGCTAGGCCCTGCCTACCAAGCCGGAACGCTATCGGGGAACCCACTCGCCGTCTCCGCCGGCATCGCCTGCCTCACCGAGCTGGGCAAGCCTGGCGTCTACGAACGTCTGGATCAACTCGGGGCCCTCGCCGAACAAGGCGTGCGCGCAGCAGCGGATGCCACCGGCACGCAAGTCACCGTGAACCGCGTCGGCTCAGCCTTCACCACGTTCTTCGCCGAAGCGCCCATCACCACGTGGTCTGAGGCCGCCGACGCTGACACCGAGCGCTATGCGAATTACTTCCACGGCCTGCTCGAACGTGGCGTGTACACCGCGCCATCGCAGTTCGAGGCAGGCTTCGTATCGCTAGCGCACACCAACGACGACCTCACCTTCGTCGCCGATCAGATGCGCGCGGCCTTTGAAAGCCTGTCCAACTAGCTAGCCCTATCGCTAACCCAGAAACCCCTGCGCGCGCCAGAAAGCCTCCGCCGCTGGGTGCAGTGGAACATCTAGGGGCCCCTCGCGATGATCCATGCACATCCGTTCAAGTGGCAGCGAACCGACCCCTTCCCACGGGATGTTCGCCTTGCGCACGACCAACGCCGCGCAGATCGCGGTCACCTGCTCGTCCGGCACATCGGCACTCGTGAAGATAGGGAAACCCGAGAAATCGACCGTCTGGAAGTCCGCATCCAGATTCGGGAAATCAGACTTCAGCACCGGCCCACGTCGTAGACCCAGCGACTCCAGTTTGGCCATCGCATCGTCCTCAACCGTCAGGAAGCGCATGCCCATGGCGGCTCCCGGGTCAACCCACTGCTGCACTGCCTCATCGAACACCGCGTCTGCCTCGCCCTTCTCGATATCCACCAGCCTGGCTCCAGGCAAGCGCCTGAAGTACGACACCTCACCACCCCAGGACACGATATCGTCCAGCGTGAAGCCATGCGCCCTACAGATCTCGTTCGCCACCAATGGCACCGAGTTGCCTGCAGGCCCACGCAGCGACACGCGCAACGGGTATTTCTGCTCACGGATGTCGTCGAACGACGTCAAACCCGTGCGCTCCATAACGCCAAGCACGATCTGATCGAACGACGGGATCACAGAGATGGTCCGCACCGGAAGCGGTTTCGAGTACGGCCCCGTCCCCCGGTACGCCATCGACAACACCGCTGAAGGATTGATCATCGCCAGGCCAGATTGACCAGCAGCCACCTGCTCGATCCCATCGGGGCTACCGCTGCCGAAGATCCCGAACCCAGTCTGGTCGAAATCCTGCTGCCGCAGATCTACGTGCGCCCGCAAGTAAGGCCATCCTTGGGTGCCGATCAGCTCCGCTGCGAGCTCCAGCGCTACTTTCGACCTAACCAGAACGGGAGGCGAGGCGGGACCATAGGACTCTGGCATGACTAGTTCCTTTTTCCGAAGAAACAAGAAGGGCGGCGCTAAGCGCCGCCCTTCTTTGATTCGCATCTATTCCGACTGCCTAGCGCTAAAGGCCAGCGTTGGCAGTGTCCCAGTTGACCAGGTTCCACCACGCGGCCAGGTACGCCGGGCGAGCGTTGCGGTAGTCGATGTAGTAAGCGTGCTCCCAGACATCGCAGGTCAGCAGAGGCGTCTGACCGTTGGTCATCGGGTTGCCCGCGTTCGACGTGTTCACGATCTCGATCGAGCCGTCGGCATTCTTCACCAGCCAGGTCCAGCCGGAACCGAAGTTGCCTGTGGCGCTCGCCGTGAACTTCGTCTGGAACTCCTCAAAGGAACCGAACGTCTTGTTGATCGCCTCAGCGATCGCACCGGTCGGCGCGCCGCCACCGTTGGGGCTCATCGAGTTCCAGTAGCAGGTGTGGTTCCAAACCTGCGCCGCGTTGTTGAAGATCGGGCCAGCGGGTGCCTTCTTGATGATGTCTTCAAGGGAGGCATCAGCGAACTCGCCTTCCTTCGTCATGTTGTTCAGATTGGTCACGTAGGTGTTGTGATGCTTGCCGTGATGGAACTCCAATGTCTCCTGGGAGATGTGGGGCTGGAGTGCGTCGATGGCATAGGGCAGAGCTGGCAGTTCGTGAGTCACGATGGTCCTCCTGGTTGTTTGCCGCAGCTGCGGCGCTGTTCAGTGCGAGTCTAGGATCGATGGTCTATCTGATTGTGTATCTGAGGCATCTACACAGGAAGCCTCAGTGCCGTAGCGGCCCCCCTATGAGCGGACGTACTTTATCAGAGGAACGCGTGCTAGGCCACCAGCCCCCGTCTAACTAGCAGGCACAAATTTCATAGAGATCGAATTCACGCAATGCCGAGCGTTCGTCGGCGTGAAGCCCTCGCCCATGAACACGTGGCCCAAGTGGCCGCCGCAGTTCGCGCACTCGATCTCGATCCGCATACCGTCCGGGTCAGGAAGGTGACGTACGGCTCCCTCGACCTCCTTGTCGAACGCAGGCCACCCACAGTGAGCGTCGAACTTATCGACCGACCGGTATAGCTCAGCGTCGCAACGACGGCATACGTACGATCCGGCCTCATAGAAGTTGTCGTACTCGCCCGTGAACGGCCTCTCGGTGCCCTTCGATTCGATAACCCGAGCCTCTTCAGGCGTCAGCGGGTTGAAGTTGGCATTGGTCATGATCACGAACTCCTAGGCGGTTGATTCCCAAAGTGAAAAGCATTATCGCTCATGTCATAGGACCCACCCTCAAGAATGCACGTCAGCGGTAAAGCGGCCAGAGCCTAACCCCTGCCCGCCAACAAACGGTCGCGGGTTTCCGGAGTCGACGCCATATCGATGGCGGTCCACGCAAGAGAAAGCGCGCCATCGTAGATCGCCTGATCTGCAGCAAGGGTGATCGTCGCGTCGGCGAACTCCGGCTGATGGTTCACCGCAGGCAGGCAATCGATGCCCAGCGCAGGGTGGATCGACGGCATGACGAGCGACACGTTACCCATGTCCGTGGACACCGGCGTCGCTGGCGACGGCCCACCAGCCGTCGGGAACGTGCGCCCCAACGCCTCAGCGTTGGCCTGGTAGAAACCAGCCATATCGATATCGTCTTCCATGTGGGCGAACGGCTTATCGCCGCCCACGATCTCCAGCGTCGCACCTGTCGCAAGCGCCCCAGCCTCGAAACAGCGCATCACCTTCTGATAAACGTCATCTAGATCATCGAGCGTCCGAGCACGCACCGCAAAATCAGCCGACGTGTTTGCCGGGATGATATTGAACGCGTCGCCGCCCTTGGTCACGATCCCATGCACACGATCTGATTGACGCAGATGCTGTCGCAGCAGGCCGATAGACGTCTGCGCGATCGTGATCGCATCGGCCGCGTTTATACCCTTATCGGGAAAGCCAGCCGCGTGCGCCGCTTTGCCGGTGTAATGTACCTCGAAGAACGACGCCGCAACGATCGGCCACATCGCCACGTCCCATGGGGCCGGATGGGCCATCATCGCCGCGTGCATCCCGTCGAACGCGCCACGATCCAGCAGCAGGATCTTGCCGCCAGTCTTGAGCACTTCCTCTGCGGGCGTACCGATCACGCTGATCGTCAGCCCAACGTCATCGGCAACAGCCGAAGCAGCGATGGCAGCGCCCACCGACGACGCCGCGATCACGTTGTGACCGCACGCGTGACCGATGCTGGGCAGCGCATCGTACTCAGCACATATCGCGATATGCAGGGGCCCCGAACCTATCGTCGCCTTGAACGCCGTTGGCAGATCGCAGATACCACGCTCAACCTTGAAACCCGCACCATCGAGCATATCGGCGAGCCAGCCCGAAGCCTTCTCTTCCTCATAGCCCAACTCTGGATTGTCGTGGATACGGCGACTCAAAGCGACCAAGTCATCCTTGACGCCATCCAGTCGTTCCTGCGCTCCGCTTTTGGCAGACATACGTCTCTCCTATCAGTCGCTCTCATCTTACACGTCGCCCAGACAGGCACATGCCCCGAACCACGTCCACGAACAAAGAAGTCGAACCGAATTGACCTCGCTCCGCGCACGGCCTACGATTCCGGGAACCTCACGACAACAAACTGCTAACCCAATGGATCGGAGAACCATGACCACCTCTCCAGACGACGTCGGCCAACGTGCGATAGACCTCCACCGCCAGTACCAAGGCAAGCTTTCGATTGATGCCAAGATGCCTTTGAGGAACGCCGACGACCTGTCACTGGCGTACACCCCCGGCGTTGGCTACGTGAGTATGGCTGTAGCCAACGACCCCTCACTCAGCTACGAGCTCACAGGCCGTGGGCGCACAGTGGCTGTTGTCAGCGACGGTTCTGCTGTCCTTGGCCTGGGAAACCTGGGGCCGCTCGGCGCCATGCCTGTCATGGAAGGCAAGTGCCTCCTCTTCAAAGAACTCGGTGGCGTCGACGCAGTCCCCATCGTCCTAGACACCCAGGACGCCGACGAGATCGTCATGATTGTCAAGAACCTCGCCCCATCGTTCGGTGGTATCAACCTCGAAGACATCTCAGCCCCCCGCTGCTTTGACATCGAGGAGCGCCTCCAAGACATCGGCATCCCTGTTTTCCACGACGACCAACACGGCACCGCCATCGTCACCATGGCCGCCGTCACCAACGCCCTGCGTGTCGTCGACAAAACTCTTGATCAAGTGAAAATCGTCTTCTCCGGTGCAGGCGCAGCGGGCATCGCCTGCGCGCAGATGCTCCTCAAGGCCGGCGCCAGTGATCTCATCCTTGTCGACAGCAAAGGCTCGATCTACGACGGTCGCACCGACCTCAACCATGCCAAACGCGACATTGCCAAAATAACCAACCGCGAAGGCATCACTGGCGACATCCACGAAGCCATCGTGGGTGCAGACGTGTTCATCGGCCTGTCCAGCCCTGGCGTCATCGACCGCGAAGATGTCCAGCGCATGGCGCCCGATGCCATCGTCCTGGCCATGGCCAACCCAACGCCTGAAATCATGCCTGATGAAGCCAAGGCAGGTGGAGCCGCAGTGATCGGCACCGGCCGCAGCGACTTCCCCAATCAAGTCAACAACGTCCTCGCATTTCCCGGTGTCTTCAAAGGCGCCCTATCCGTCCGCGCACCCCGAGTGACCGCAGAAATGCAGATCGCAGCCGCAATCGCCCTCGCAAACCTCGTAGAAGTACCAGGTATCGAGAACATTCTCCCCGAGGCCCTCGACCGCGCCGTGGCCCCCGTCATCGCAAACGCCGTGGCCGAAGCGTGGCGCGCCAACCCTGCACATTAGCCCGGAAGTGCCAACACGCCAACGCGTGCGACTTCTAAAACCCCGCAGCAAGGAGCTGAAAATGCTCAGCGAATCTTCGGCTTTCCCGGTGCTACCCGCCGACTTGGCACGAGCCATCGCCTTCTACCGAGACACCCTTGGGCTCACCGTCGCGTTCGAAGCTGAGGGCGGAGTCGCCCTCACCGCGGGCAACGGAACCATGATGTCCATCTACCCCCACGGGGACACCAAAGCTGAGCACACCGTCGCTGGCTTCATGGTCGCCGACATAGGTACCGTCGTCGCGGACCTCCGTCCCAAAGGCGTTGCCTTCCAAGAGTACGACATGCCCGGCCTCAAAACGGTCGATGGCATCGCCGACGCCGGTTGCACCAAAGCCGCCCGGTTCAAGGATTCCGAAGGCAACATCCTCAGCATCGGTTCCCTCCCCACCTAGTTCCTGCCCCCCCGCACCCTCCGACGCTAGCAGCGCCGAGCCCTCAACGTCCGCACGCAGGACCAGCCAACGCCCGCCACACGCCACGCCCAACGTCGCACCCGGTCAAGCGGTGACCAGACCGCCCCTAGAGCGCACCGAGGCCGCGCTCCTTGAGGCTGACGTGGCCATTGCGACCGACCACCACGTGATCGAGCACCTCGATGTCCAACGCCTTCCCCGCAGCCACGATCTCCCGCGTCACGCCAGCATCCTCAGCACTTGGCGTCGGATCGCCCGACGGATGATTGTGCACGATGATGATCCCAGGAGCGTTGCGCCGCACAGCGTCCCGGAACACCTCCGCGGTGCGGATCATCGTTGAATTCACGCTCCCCACGAACACATCGGGCGTCGCCAAAACATGATTCTTCGGATCCAGCACAAGCACGCGGAAATACTCCTGCTCGTAGTTGGCCATATCGCCTGAAACCAAATCTACAACATCCTGCGGAGAGTTGATCACCGGGCGCTCGGGAACGGAGGCCAACTGCAACCGCTTCCCCAACTCCATCGCCGCCAGCAACTGACACGCCTTCGCCTCGCCGAACCCGTAGACCTCACAAAGATCCGTGAAGCTTGCCCGCGCCAACCCAGCGAGCCCCTCAAACTGCGTCAGCACCCTCGTCGCCAGATCCAACACATTCTCAGACGCAGTGCCCGACCTCAGCAGGATGGCCAGCAACTCAGCCCCGCTCAGCGAGCTGGGCCCTGCATCTCGCAAGCGCTCCCTCGGACGCTCTCCCCCCGGCAGATCGCGAATCATCGGCCTATCCCCAAAGTTCTCGCGGACGCGACGTGGCTTGTTTTTCGTAGTAGTCATGTACACAGCATGAACATCTCGACCCGATCACGCGATATCCTTTTGTCATAAGGTGACGTATATGACTACCGATCATGCGACCTGCACATTCAATAGCTTTTCGCCCTATCAACCGAGCCAAAGGCACTGCCAAGTACCTGCTTCGAGCCAAACAGCCGCCCTCTGCGTTTTGCATGATCCTTCACCCAATAAGGATCACGCGGCCTTCGATGCGATCATTGCGAATTGAGTCGAAGATGCTCTGCAAGGTACCCCTCTGAATCTCATCGGGGCCGTGTTTCCGGCTGACGTTTCCTTTGGAGGAATGCGCTTGGTTGTCCACGCAGATTTCAGCCAGGCTCGGTTCCTAGCGATGTGCAATTTTTCGGGGAGCCATTTTAGCGCAGGCTTCACCGCCTACCAGACCGATTTCGTAGGGGCGCCTCACTTCAAGAATTGCGTGGCAGGAACCCAGGCCTCGTTCGTTGAAGCGAAATTCCGCAGAGTCGCCGACTTCGTAGACACAAGATTCGACTGCGAAACCTGGTGGGGCGATGCGCATTTCTTCGCCGAAGCATTTTTTCGCGGATCTCGCTTTTCTGGATCAGCCCAGTTTATGGGCACGACTTTCGACGGCGACGTTGATTTACGTGCAGCCACTATCGACGGACAGATGCAAACCCGTGGCCTCAAGTTTCCTACAAGCGACACCGACGGCGTCGTCGACTTCCAGCATGTCAACTTGGGGCCAGATGCCGATCTCAAGTTCGAAGGGACCAATTTGTCCCGTACATCGCTCTATGGAACCGACCTGACTCGGATCAAATTCAATGGGTGCACATGGGCCAGAATTCCTAGATGGCCGACACCAATCCGATGGATCAGCCGAAGTAGCGCATCTCGAGCAGGTCTATTTGACGAACTTGCTCTGGCCAATGAACCCACTTACGTCAGGATTGGACTTAGGACGCCCAACCAGGTTGGGGATCTTTATCGGCGATTCGGATCTCCATGGAATCCAACAAGCAGGAAATTGAGGCGGGAGATTTTTTCGCAGGTCAAATGGACATGGATCGGCAAGATCCGGCAGCCAGCCGCACGAGGAGGATAGGCCTGACGCTGTATAGATTCATTTCCTACTACGGGGAAAGCTGGGCACGGCCTTTGACAATCTATCTGCTCAGCGCGCTGCTGATTGGGCCCCTCTACCTCATAGCTGGATTTATCGGCACCGGTAACCATCACATCAACTACCGGTGGGATTGGGGGTTGCCCGGCAGCGAAGTTTTCGTTGATATGTTGGAAGCATCCGCGTACGCGCTCGCAGCTGGCGGCATTTTTCAGCAATCGCTCGAAATACTCGCTCCGTGGGGGCCGCTGTTGCGTTTCGCGAACGCGGTCTGGGACATCCTCCTGGTCAGCCTTATCGTAGTAGCATTGCGCCGCAGGTTTCACCGATGACCGACGATCCGCTGAACACCGAAAAACAATACTGGCGCAACCTCAAACGAGAACGTCCGACTGACATCGTCGTGCCTGGGCCTGGCCAGGAATCCGTGTGGGACTACCCACGCCCGCCCGCCGTCGAATCCGTCGAAGCACGCCTCCAGGTCTGGTTCGCCGGCGTCGCGCTGGCCGACACCGTCCATGGCCTGCGAGTCATCGAGACTTCCAGCCCACCTGTCTACTACTTCCCCCAAGAAGATGTCCGCCGGGATTTCCTCACCCTGATGATTCACACCACCCTCTGTGAATGGAAAGGTGTCGCCACCTACTGGAACGTCAGCATCCGCGGTCGGCGTCAAGAAGCGGTCGGCTGGTCGTACCCCAACCCGGAACCGGGATACGAGCGGCTGAAGAGGCACTTCGCGTTCTACCCCGGGCTCGTCGACGAATGTCACGTCGGCGGTCAGAAGGTACTACCACAGCCAGGCGACTACTACGGCGGATGGGTGACCTCGAACATCGTCGGCCCGTTCAAAGGCACCGCGGGTACCCAACTCTGGTAGCCCTCCTCCTCGTACCCCGAACCTGCATCCTTTGGCAACACTGCGCATCTGAAACTTTGGACGGCTACGCCCAACAAAAACGGGCGTCACTACCACCACGAGACGGAGGGCCCCGCAATGCCTAGCGCAAAAGTACTCTTGAACGGCAAAGTGATCCCAGAGAGTGACAAGACCATCATCATGGAGGGAAACCACTACTTTCCACCGAATCCGTAAGCACCGAGTACTTCTCGGAAAACGACCGCCACACAACCTGCCACTGGAAAGGCGTTGCCAGCTACTTCGACCTCGCCGTCGATGGCAAAGAGTCCGACAGCGCTGCGTGGACCTACCGCGAGCCTTCCCGCGCCGCAGAGCGCATCAAGGACTACGTGGCCTTCTACGACCACAAAGTAGAAACCATCGAGGGCTAGCACCCGCAACGACCAGAACACGTCCCGTCGCCGCTAGTCAACTCAACATCGCCCGACAGCCCTCGCTGCTACGCCTTCTACAGGTGACCGCATCGAGGGCTGCGTCCGTTCCGCGTCTTACAGGTAGAATCGTGACCACTAATCACTGCGGGAGGCCCCGATGTCCGACATGCTGCTGTTCGACGCGCTCAATGCCCAGCGAGCCATACGATTCCTGAAGCCTGATCCTATCGCTGATGACGTACTCAACCAGATCCTAGAGGCTGCGGTCCGTGCCCCCTCCGGAGGCAACTCGCAGCCCTGGGCTTTCATCGTCGTTCGCGACCCAGCCCTGAAGCAACAACTCGCAGTCTGGTACAAAGACTTCTGGGACGACGTCTACTCCAAGCGGCCGGACCGCCAGGACAGCCCCGTCTCCCGCTCCGCAGGGCACCTCGTCCACCACTTCGCGGAGGCCCCAGTCATCGTCATTCCCTGCATCGTTGGATCCAAAGGATCGGATCGCGACACCATGACCACAGGCGCATCCATCTACCCTGCCGTCCAAAACCTCATGCTCGCCGCCGTTGGTCTGGGCGTGGGCAGCGTCATCACCACATTCCTTCAGAACCACGAAGACAAAGTGAAAGCACTGCTCCGCGTCCCTGATAACTACCAAACAGCCTGCGCCGTGCCACTCGGCTACCCATCAGGCGAAGAGACATTCGGCGGATCCAAACGTCGGCCACTCGACGAAGTCGTCCACTGGGATCGCTGGTAGGCGGCCAACCCTCGCTCAGCGCATCCAACCCTCGCCCTGAACCACCCCACGGGCATAAGCGACCTGACCGGTATGCTGAACAGCCTCGATAACAAGCCCCGCGATGCGTGATGCCACCGGCACCATCGCCGCCCCAAAACCCGGCACGAGCCGTTCGGGATCGTCTGCCTCTAGCGTGTCCAAGAACTCGTTCACGAACGCACGCACAGCAACGTAGTACTCCAGCAGTACCGCAGCACTAGGCGCAGCGAACGCCGCCACCTGCTCTCGCGTATCGCCATTCCCGCGCTCTTCGGGATCAGCCTCTCTGCCAAATTTCGCGTGCCAGCCATCGCGTATCCACAACTGCTCCATGCCTGTCATGCCTGCGACCGCCCTATCCTGCACTCGCGTCAAGTGCCACATCAGCCAGCCGATAGGGTTACCGCCAGCAGCAATCGTCTGGCGCAGTTCAGCATCTGTCAGCCGGTCGAACCCCGGCAGCAAGTAATGCTCGTTCCGATCGAGAACTTCCCTCAGCAACTTTCCTGAATCCATGCCGTCCCTCCTGCCTCGCATCATTCATTTCGCTCGTGCAGATGATACGCAAAAAAGGCGGCCCCTCATGGGGCCGCCTTTTGGTACACAATCTCGGGTCGAAGCTTAGGCGACTGTGGCTGACGCGCCAGCCTCTTCGAGCTTGGCCTTCGTCTCAGCGGCATCGTCCTTGGTGATGCTCTCGCGCACAGCCACAGGAGCAGACTCCACGAGTTCCTTGGCCTCACGTAGGCCCAGGCTCGTGAGCTCGCGAACGATCTTGATCACGTTGATCTTGTTAGCGCCGATGTCGGTGAGCGTAACCGTGAACTCGGTCTGCTCTTCTTCGTCAGCAGCAGCGGCGGCGCCAGGTGCGGCAGCAACTGCAACAGGCGCTGCGGCGCTAACGCCAAACTCTTCCTCAAGCGCCTTCACCAGCTCGGAGAGCTCCAGCACCGTGAGGCCCTTGATTGACTCGATAAGTTCGTCTTTAGTTGCCATTCCTATTTCTCCTGCTCCCCACTTCAGTAGGGCAATGTGTATTTTCGAGAACTACGCTGCTGCGCCCAACTGCTCTGCTCGGCGCTGCAACACCACTGCAAGTCCGCTGACCGTACCGTTGAGCACATGAAGAAGGCCCGAGATCGGAGCGTTCATCTGACCCAACAACTTGGCCACAAGCTGATCCTTCGGGGGAAGCGCCGCCAGCGCTAAGACCTGAGCGGGGGAGATAACAACCCCGTCCATGACCCCGCTTCGAATCTTCAACTCCACCCGAGTCTGCTTCACATACTCGTCGACTGCCTTCGCCGCAGCTACAACATCGTCGTAGCCGAACACGACTCCAGTCGACCCCTCCAAGATCTCCTTGAAGGCCTCTATCCCAGACTGCGTGGCCGCGATGGCTGCGATCCGGTTCTTGACCACCTTGTACTCAACACCAGCCGCACGAAGCTGCTTTCGCAATTCCGTTACGTCATTGACGCTGAGGCCAGAGAAGTCAGTCGCGATGGCGATCGTCGACCGTGACATACGGTTCGCCAAATCCACTACCGCAGCTTCTTTTGCTTCTGTTGGCATCTTTTATTAAAGCGTCCCTTTCCCTAGATTCTGCTGTTACTTCGGCCCCTACTCACAACTACGAAAAACCCGCGATCCGAAGACGCGGGTTGCACTAGATTCAAGAGAATCGTCCTTGTGCACCTCGGCGGGCTTGCTGCTTAGGTCTCTGCCGATCAGAAACGCCCGCTTTCTTCGGTGGACTATTCGTTTGTCCTGCTAGTCTCGACTACTCTGCGCGAAGCGTCAACGTCGTCGCTAGATCCAACGACACGCTGGGCCCCATGGTGGAGGTCAGATATGCCGTCTTCACGAACGGACCCTTGATCGCGGACGGGCGGAGCTGATTAATCGTGTCCATCACGGCGGTCAGGTTCTCCATCAACTGGCTCGCGTCGAAACTCGCCTTGCCCACCGCCGAATGGATGATCGCCGTCTTGTCCATCCGCAACTCAACGCGGCCCTTCTTGGCCTCCATCACAGCGGACGCGATATCACCCTCTTGCACCACCGTATTCGTCCTCGGGTTAGGCATCAGGCCCTTCCGACCGAGGATCCGACCGAGCTTGCCGATCTTACCCATCATGTCGGGGGTCGCGATCGCGACATCAAAGTCCGTGAACCCTCCCTCAACACGCTCGATCAGATCATCGGCTCCAACGAACTCCGCGCCGTTTTCAGAAGCGACCCGTGCGCCTTCGCCACCTGCGAATACCGCGACCCGAATAGTCTTACCCAGACCCGCAGGCAACGTCGCAACGCCGCGCAACTGCTGATCCGCATGACGCGGATCCGCCGTGGTGCGGAGGTGAAGTTCAATGGTCTCATCGAACTTCGTGCTCGATGCCTGCTTCACCAACTCGATGGCTTCAGCGGGCTCGTATTTCTTCTCAACGTCGACGAGTCCGTCGGCTGCCTGGTATCGCTTTGAACGCTTGGCCATTTCGCTACCCCTCGATATCGACGCCCATGCTGCGGGCGGTACCTTCAATAATCTTCATAGCCGCTTCAACGTCCGCAGCGTTCAGGTCCTTCTGCTTGGCCTCCGCGATCTCACGAACGGCAGAGCGCGGCAGCTTGCCAACCTTCTCGTGGAGCGCACGACCGCTACCCTTCGTCACGCCAAGGGCCTTGCGGATCAACTCAGGGGCCGGTGGCGTCTTGGTGATGAACGTGAACGAGGAATCCTCGAACACCGTGATCTCGGCGGGGATGATCGTCCCTGACTGGTTCGCGGTTCGAGCGTTGTACTCTTTCACGAACGCCATGATGTTGATGCCATGCTGACCCAACGCAGGCCCCACCGGAGGGGCTGGCGTTGCCGAGCCTGCCGGCAGTTGGAGCTTCAATATTGTTTTGACGCGCTTTGCCATTTCCTACTCTCTCTCTACCTACTACATCGTCCATCGGGCCGTGCCCTCATCGGGAAGGACTCACCGCTGGCTCACCGAACAAAGGCTTACGCCTTCTCAACCTGCAGGAAGTCCAACTCCACGGGAGTCTCGCGACCGAAGAACGACACGAGGACGCGGATCTTACCCTTGTCCTCATCCACAGAGTCAATCGCCCCCATGAACTCAGCGAACGGACCACTCGTGATCCGAACCATATCCCCGGCGGCGAGGCCAATGATGACCTTCGGCTCCGGAGAGTACATCCGCTTCATGATGAGCTCGACCTCCTTGGGCTCAAGCGCCACAGGCTTCGGCCTGCGTTCGCGCTCGTCCTCCGCAGACACGAAACCCGTAACACCAGGAGTGTTCCGCACCACGTACCAACTCTGGTCGTCCATCGTCATCTGAACAAGGATGTACCCCGGAAAGATCTTGCGCTGAACGTGCTTGCGCTGACCTTCCTTAATCTCGATCTCGTCCTCGGTCGGAATCACCACCTGGAAGACCTTGTCCTTGACGTCCATGGACTCGATCCGCATCTCCAGATTACGCTTAACTCGGTCTTCCTGACCGGAATACGTGTGCACTATGTACCAGTCAGCACTGGTTTCAGACGCGACTTCTTCAGTCATTCTTTGATACCTGAATCCTCAACGGGGGAACTCCCCGAGCAACGATCGAGAAGCAACCGCTCGACAGCCGTGGTCAGAATCGTGTCCAAGATCACGCCCAGGAACACACCCATAACCACCGCTACCCCGATGACCAGCATAGAGAGGCGGAACGTAGTCTGCCGATCCGGCCATGTCACTTTGGCGAGCTCTGAATAAATCTCGACAAAAAAGGCAAACCGGCTCCGTCGCCGGACTTGCCCCTCGTCCATCATCCCACGCAACTGATTCCCGCCACGAGTCGCCATTGCTAGCGAACCTCGCGGTGGGTAGTGTGCTTACGACAACGCGGGCAGAACTTGTTCAGCTCTAGCCGGTTCGGGTCGTTCCGCCTATTTTTTTCGGTGTGGTACGTCCGCTCCCTGCACTCGCTACACGCAAGATTGATGAGCTGCCGTACGTCTCCACGCTTCTTTGCCACGCTATCCCCTAACTAACGCTAGTGATGACGCCAGCGCCCACGGTCCTACCACCCTCACGGATAGCGAATCGCAGACCCTCTTCCATGGCCATCGGGTAGATCAGCTTGATCTTCATCTTAGTGTTGTCACCCGGCATAACCATCTCAACGCCATCTTCGAGCTGAATCTCGCCCGTAACGTCAGATGTCCGGATGTAGAACTGCGGCTTGTAGCCAGGGAAGAACGGCGTGTGACGGCCCCCCTCATCCTTGCTCAGCACGTAGACCTCAGCCTCAGCGTCGGTCAAAGGCTTGATCGAACCGGGCTTGGCCAACACCTGGCCGCGCTCGATATCTTCGCGCTCAACGCCGCGCAACAGCGTGCCAACGGCATCGCCAGGCTCCGCTTCGTCCAGCAGCTTGTGGAACATCTCCACGCCCGTAACCGTCGTCTTGCGGGTGGTCTTGATACCCACCACCTCAATCTCGTCGCCAGGCTTCACCACTCCACGCTCCACACGACCGGTCACCACGGTGCCACGGCCCTTGATGGAGAAAACATCCTCAACCGGCATCAGGAACGGCAGGTCGCGAGGACGATCAGGAACGTCGATGTATGAATCAAGCGCATTCACGAGGTTCATGATGCCCTCGTATTCCGGTGCGCTCGCATCGGTGCTCGCGGACTCAAGGGCACCCAACGCACTGAGGCGGATGATCGGAGTGTCGTCACCAGGGAAATTGTACTTGTCCAGCAGTTCGCGAACCTCTAGCTCGACGAGCTCCAAAAGCTCCTCATCCTCCATCATGTCTACCTTATTCAAGGCAACGATCATGCGGGGAACGTTCACCTGACGAGCCAGGATGATATGCTCGCGTGTCTGCGGCATAGGGCCGTCAGGCGCGCTAACCACAAGGATCGCACCATCCATCTGAGCGGCACCCGTGATCATGTTCTTGACGTAGTCAGCGTGACCGGGACAGTCAACGTGAGCATAATGCCGTAGCGGCGACTCGTACTCGACGTGGGAGATGTTGATGGTCACACCACGTGCCTTCTCTTCCGGCGCACTGTCGATCGTGTCGAATGCCCGGAAGGCACTGCCACCAGCGAGGGCCAACACCTTCGTGATTGCTGCCGTAAGGGTGGTCTTGCCGTGGTCGACGTGACCGATGGTGCCGACGTTCAGGTGCGGCTTGGTTCGCTCAAACTTCTGCTTCGCCATGGAATTCTTTTCCTCCGAGCTACTCTTCTAATCCTGTTGGCTCAGTCCGAGAAATGGAGCCCACAATCGGACTTGAACCGATGACCTCTTTCTTACCAAGAAAGTGCTCTACCACTGAGCTATGTGGGCGGACCCTCGAACTGACCTATCTATCGTGCCTACTACGGCGACCGCCCATTAAGGCTTGCTGGTGGAGGGAGCAGGATTCGAACCTGCGTAGCCCATCGGGCGTCAGATTTACAGTCTGATGGATTTAACCGCTCTCCCATCCCTCCAGAGAAGGCCGTCAGCAAGTCTAGCACAGAGGTAGGCTCACGCCCACGGCATGACCTGCGATCCAAGGCACGTAGAGCACTCGCAAGCACTCCAACCCGCAACCTGCTGACCACACATCAACTGCGCCATTCGATCCGGTAGCTGGGCAGTACGGAATCCGCCCAACTAAAAAAGGACGGCCTTTCAGCCAGTCCCCCTTCAATTATAGGTAAGCGCGGGAAACTCCGTCAACAGCCAATCAGCCAGAAACCCACATTCTCGGCCAGCCCCGTCATCTCAAGCGATGAAACCCTCTTGCTTCTGAATTCCTGAAACCTGGCTTTCCAGACAGTTCACAAAAACTAAATCATAGTATAAAATTTTACCCATCGATTAAAATCGCGTATTAGCCATGGCATTACCACCGGTCGCCATAGATCCAGATAGAAACGGTGAGCGTATGCGCCCAGGCCTGTTTTTCGTCGGCCTTTCCGCAGTACTGATATTCACGTACGTACTGCTCGTAGATGACCTAGGCACGCTGGGCAAATTCCTGCTCCAAGCAGCCTTGGTCATCCTCCTGCTCGCCAGCGCTACCTGGTTCCGCTACGCAAGGCGGCGCAGCGGCTGGCTCTTCTTTGGCGACGACGAAAGCGGCGAGCCAGAAAAACGCAAGCCCTCCGACTCCGATGAGTCCGACGACGAACTCCGAAAAGCCAGCTAGCTCCCGACTACCGTGTTAACTAAGGAAGAGACACCCTGAAGTGCCTCTTCCTTAGTTAACACCCACAGCCAATACCACGCCTCTAGAAATCGACCGTAAGCGTACGGACCATCGCCGTGTCCAAGTCGATCGCCCGCACAGCGTGGTTGTTCGTATCTGCCACGTAGATCGTCGATCCACCCATCGACAACCCGCCAGGCTCGTAGAACGTAGCCCTGGCTGACGGCCCATCGTCGTGCCCCGGCTCGCCACTGCCCGCCAACGTTGAAACCATCAAGCTATCCGTTCCGAGTCGCTTGATCTTATGGTTATACGTATCCGCGATGAACACCGTCCCTCCGTCGTAGTCGATCCCTAGCGGATGCTGCAAGCGCGCGACCAAAGCGGCACCGTCCGCGTCACCGAAATCGAAAAGCCCGGCACCCACCAGCGTACTCACGTGATGCGCACTCACCGCGTCCACCGCCCGGATCGACGACGACTCGCTATCCGCAACGTACATCACATAGTCCTCATCCACCGTGATGCCGCTTGGTTGCGCCAGCAAAGCCTCCTCTGGCGGGCCGTCAACGATGTTCTCGGCCCCCGTGCCCACGGTCGCCTGCACGATGTGCGTATCCAGATTCATTGTCCAGATCTGGTGACTACCAGCCATCGCGATATGCAAGCTCCGCCCTGCCAACGCGATATCCCACGGCGAGCGCAGATCAACCTCAAGTCCCAACCCACCTTCAACGTGTCCCACCGCCTGATTGCCCGTGCCAGCGATCGTTTCCACCGTCCCCATCTCCAGATCCACCACCCGCAAAGCGTGATTCTCCGTATCGGCCACGAACAACGTCTCGCCGTATACCGCTATACCCTGGGGATGATTGAACTGCGCCCCCTCCAGCACGCCATCAGCCAGCCCCTCATGTCCGCTACCGATCACCGTCTGAATCTCGCCTTCAAGGTCAGTCACCAATATTCGATTATGCCCAGTGTCAGCGATGAAGAGACGCTCGTTCTCCTCATCCGCCACTATCTTCCCGGGGTAGTCCAAAACTCCCACACGCAATGCCGGCTCGGCGTAATGTCCAGGCGACGGTCGAAGCGTCCCAGCCTCCCGGAACTCCGCCAACATCTCATCGAACAGCGTCACGCCATCTTCGTAGGTAAGCTCACCCTCGATGCGGCCGACCACCTTCCCCGTAGGGTCGACGAAAATCAGCGTCGGCCACGCACGCACCGCATACGATTGCCATACCACCTTGTCAGCATCGTTTATGACCGGATGGCTCACCCCGTAGCGCATGATCGCCTGCTGGATGTGCTCGGTCGCCCGCTCCTCGTCGAACTTAGCTGAGTGCACCCCGACCACCGCGATCTCCTCGGGGTACTTACGCTCGAGCCGACGCAGAACCGGGATGATGTGCATGCAATTGATGCAACAGTACGACCAAAAATCGAGAACCAACAGCTTGCCCTTGAAATCCTCAAGCGACAGCGGCCCAGAACTATTCAGCCACTCGGCTCGAACCGGGAACCGCGGGGCGTTCACCTTACCAGCGTACTTGCTCGTCAACACTTCCTCCATGCACTACAGCGCAGAAGGATTCTACCCCGGGTAGCTACTACCCCTCGGACGGCAGGTGCCAGCGCTTTATGAGAGGTTCCGCTCCCGCGAACAGCGCATTGCGCAGCCGAAAGCTAGCGAATATCACCATCCCCCCAACTATAGGATCCAGGAAATAATGGTTCCCTGTAACGATCACCGCCGCAAACAGCATCGCCGGGTACGCGAACACCGCCACCTGGAGCCATCGCCGCCGCGTACGGAAGAGCATCACCCCGTACAGCAAGGGCCAACCGAAATGCATGCTGGGCATCGCAGAATAAGCGTTATAGAAAGACTGGCTTTCCCTGGACGAATAGATATCGGGCCCAAGAACCACCATCGCATCAACGAACCCCTCCGCCGGAAGCATGCGCGGCGGCGCCAAAGGGAAAAGGGAGTACAGCGACCACGTGATAACCAGACTGATCAGAAACACATCGCGGTAATAGGAGAATGTCCTCGGCCAGACGAGGAAGATCAAAATCGCGATCGGCAGGATCACCGGGAAGAAACCCAACGTATAAAAGCAATTGAAGACCAACACCGCCCACTGGGCGTGCTCCAGCATCCATCGCTGGATATCCACCTCGTGGTAGATTCTCAGCGCCCGTTCGAGGGCGATCACAGCATCCGCATTCGCGAATGCCGTGGCTTCCACGTCCTCCAGCACTGAGTAGCGCAGCAGCAAATAAACCACGTACGCGAGCGCGAGTAGCAATACGTTCGTGCCCCACCTGCTTTGCAGTAGCCGTTTCCATGGATCTGGCAGGGGTGGGGTAGCGCGCGCGGGGCCTCCAGGGGGCGACTTACTACGATCCGACCATGCAGGGAGAATCGACATCGCCACGGTACCAGCAACCAGGCAGCCGTGTCTTCGATCTTGGACGCGCCGACGCACTGCAATCAACCCGACGCCCCTTTGATGCGTAGGGTAAAGGAACGGATCAAGGTCTGTCGCAAAGCCGACAGAATCACGTTGACACGCCGCGCGGCGGTTTGGTTAACTGGCTCTGATTGGAGAGGCTCAGCAGCCTCGGCGTCCTGAAAAGGAACCGCCGGGGCTGTTGCGTTTAAGGCCCCTTGGTATACTCCTAAATCATGACTGAATACGAACCCGTTATCGGCCTCGAGGTCCACGCCCAGCTGATCACGAACAGCAAGATGTACTGCTCGTGCCCTGCCGACTACCAATCGGCTGAGCCGAACAGCCATGTCTGCCCCGTGTGTCTCGGCCTGCCCGGCACTCTGCCCGTGATCAACCGCGAAGCCATCAAGAAGATCATCATGACCGGACTGGCGTTGAACTGCGACATCGCAGAACAAACCAAATTCGACCGCAAGAATTACCCCTACCCTGACCTCATGAAGGGCTACCAGATCTCCCAATTCGACCTCCCCATCTGCCATGACGGCTACCTGGACATCGAGGTCGATGGCGAAACGCGGCGCATCGGCATCGAGCGCGTGCACATGGAGGAAGATGTCGCCAAGCTCTTCCACCGCACTGAGGCTGGGTCCGGCAAGGGCTATAGCCTGGTCGACGTGAACCGCGCGGGCGTTCCTCTTATGGAGATGGTGGGCCGTCCAGATATCCGCACCGCCGAAGAAGCGCGCCAGTACCTCATATCCTACCGATCCATCCTCCAGTATCTCGGCGTCTCCACCGGAAGCATGGAAGAAGGCTCGTTCCGATGCGACGCCAACGTCAGCATCCGCCCGAAGGGAGTCTCGGAATTCGGCACCAAAGTCGAAGTCAAGAACATGAACAGCTTCCGGGCTGTCTTCCGGGCCATCGAATTTGAGATCGACCGACAGACCAAAGTCCTCAACCAAGGCGGACGCGTCGTTCAAGAGACCCGCGGCTGGACCGAGGCAACGGGCCAGACAGTCTCATTGCGCAGCAAAGAGGAAGCGAACGACTATCGCTTCTTCCCCGAGCCGGACCTACCACCGCTCACCGTCGCCCCGTCCTGGGTCGCAGAGATCGCCGCATTGCTACCAGAGCTCCCCGTGGAGCGCAGGGCGCGCTTCGAAGACAAACTCGGCCTCTCTCCCTATGACGCAGCCCAGCTCACAGCATCCCCTCGCCTCGCTGACTACTACGAATCGGTGATCGAGCACTACACCAAAGTCAATGGTGCATCGGATACCATCGCTAAGGTCGCCGCCAACTGGACCATTACTGAACTCGGCAGGCTCTCCAACGAGGCGCATGTGGCCATCGAGGAATCTCCGCTGACTCCCGAACACCTCGCTGAACTCATCAGCCTGATCGACAAGCAAACCATAGGCTCGTCGCAAGCCAAGACTGCGGCGGAGTCCATGTTCAACACTGGCAAGTCGGCCAGCGCCACCGTCGATGAATTGAGCCTCGCCCAGATCACCGACTCCGACGCCATCGGCGACGCAGTCAAAGAAGCCATCTCGGCCAACCCCTCGGCTGTCGCCGACTACATGGCAGGCAAAGAGACCGCCGCCAAATTCTTGGTGGGGCAGGTCATGAAGGTAACCAGAGGAAAAGCAAATCCCAGCATCGTTTCAGAGCTGATCGTTGAACAGCTTGAGGCCCTGAAATAATGCTGAAGAAATCGTCGGGAGCATAGCGTGGAAAGATTTATCAGCTTCGCCGTCATACTCGTGGTCGGCCTACTCGTCACCTCAATCCTTTTGCAAGTGAAAGGCGCTGGCGGTGGACTGTTCGGCGGCGGCGAAGCCCAATTCCGCACCCGCCGGGGGGTCGAAAAGACGCTATTCCAGATCACCATTGGCCTGGGCATACTATTCGTAGCCCTCGCCATCATGAGACTCTTATACAGCTAGCCTTGGAGCATCGGCATGCAACCGCCGATCATCACGCTCACCACAGATTTTGGCACCGCTGACACCTTCGTCGGCGCCATGAAGGGCGTCATTCTGGGCATCGCTCCCGATGCCCAGATCATTGATCTCTCCCACGAGGTCCCACCCCAAGATGTGCAAGCGGGAGCCTTCGCTCTCGCTTCCGCATACCGCTACTTCCCTCCAGGTACCATCCACGTCGCCGTTGTCGACCCAGGCGTCGGTACACGGCGGCATCCCGTCGCCGTTACCACCAACGGCGCAACATTCATCTGCCCCGACAACGGACTGCTCTCATATCCCTTGGATGAAGCCCGCGCCTTCGTCGACCGCCCCCCATTCGTCATGGGCCGCGTCGCACTGCCCCACGACTGGCACGCGGTACACCTCTCAAACGCGGACTATTGGCTTCAACCCCCCAGCTCAACCTTTCACGGTCGCGACATCTTTGCGCCCGTGGCGGGCCACCTCGCGGCAGGAGTGGCCATCGCAGCGATGGGCACTCGCGTATTGGATCTCGCCGCATTTGCCCTGCCCCGACCGCGATCCGCAGGCGACACGTCCATAGGCCAATTACTCCATGTGGATCACTTCGGCAACCTGATCACCAACCTGCACCCAGCCAACCTTCCAGATGGCCAACAACTGGAGATCCGGGTGGGCGGAGCAGCGATTGCGGGCATATCTGAAACGTACCAGGACGGCGTTGACCTAGTTGCGCTCATCGGCAGTAGCGGCACGCTTGAGATCGCGTTCCGGAACGGCAACGCGGCACGCACGCTGGGCGTGGCAGTCGGCGCGGATGTCCACGTCATCAGCCGAGGCTAGTCGTCCACAGACCAGCTAGCGACACGCTCGGCGAAGTAGTCCGTGAGCAAACTTCCACCCGTCTCCGGCGCCACCAGATCGGTATTCGCCGACGCCGTATTCACCGCACTCACGAACTTATTGTGGCCACCACGGAACATAGACAGCCGCGACCAGTACGCAGCCAACGCCAACGGCAGGCTGCTGACTTTCGGTTCTTTCCCCCACGCCTCGATCGCCAACTCAGCGATCTCTCGACGAGTTAGCACCTCCGGCCCGCCCACGTCGATCTCCGGTTCGCGAGCCTCTACTGCATCAACGAACGCCACAGCCAGATCATCCCGGTGGATGGGATTGAGTAGCGCTGAGCCTCCGGCGATCACGCGAAGCTTCCCCTTACGTGCCTTCTTCAACATCCCATCGAACGAGTCGAACACAGAGGTCGTCCGCACCACCTGATAGCGCATCCCTGAGGTCTTCAGCGCCGCAACGAACGACTCATGCGCACGGATGTACTCGCTCATCCCCATGAAACGACCACCGAAAACGCTCACGTACGCAAACCGTCGCACCTTCGCTTCAAAGGCCGCATTGAGCAGCGCCCTGTTCCCGACGTCGTCGATGCCGGGAAACGAATAGCGCCCTGCCCGAGAACCGACGAACCCCGGAGGCGCTCCCGCCGCAGAAATCACCAGATCCACGCCCTTCACTGCGCTATCCAACGTATTCGGCAGGAGCAAGTCGCCAACGAATATCTCATCCACGTCGGCCGTCACAGCACTCGCGTTGCGTGTCATACCGCGAACCCAGTACCCACGCCTCTTGAGCTCAACCGCGATCGCCGTACCGATCGTACCTGACGCTCCCGCAAGCAATACGCGCTTCCCAACCACCGCCTGCTCTTCCTCGGATACGGGTTGGGCCGCGGGTCGCGGGCTAGCCCTCTTGCGTTGATTATTCATAGTCCTAGCTTACCTGGGTTCAAGATTCCGTTAGGGTCAACCGCGCCCTTCAACCGTCGTGCGAGGAGCAGTGCATCTCCCCACTCCTGATCTGCCCACGCCGCGAGCTTCGTACCTAGGCCATGGCAGTACTCGACCCCACCCCCCATCCGCAGCGCGCCCGCCAGCAACTCGTCGACCGCACTCCAAAGTGCGGTCTCCTCGCCAGCCTCACCTTCAGCGTCCGGGTCTATGCTCGGATCAACAACATAGATAGAGAAAAGCCGAGGGTCAGTCCAAACCGCAGTCTCCCTGATCTGCAAACCATACCCATCAGCCACACCATCCGCGAAACACTTGTACTCGATCACTCGTGAAACCGGCAGCGACACGTGCAGGTAATCTGCCGCACGCCACCGTCGACTCTCCCAACGCTCGATCGGACGCAACGGCTGCGTACGATCGCGCCATCGCTCAGCGACAGCGTGACGCGTGTCCCAGTAATGCGACGTCGCCTGTGGCCCCATGTCGACGCCGCCTGCCGCAGTCGCCTCTGCCAGCGCCCGCAACCGCTGAGCCTCGACCTCCTGCCGGTATCCCTCGAATCCCAGATACAGCAAACACCGGAATCCCTGAGCGTCATCTCCGGGATCCTCCTCCGTCAGGTCGATCAGCGCAGGGACAAGTCCCAGGTCGAACAAGCGCACGACCACGGGATAGCCCGCCTCGAAGCTCTCGAAGCCCACCGTCGCGAACTCACGCGCCTCAGGCTCCGCGAACAAACGAACGGTCGCCTCAGTGATGATCGCCATCGTACCCTCGGCGCCAGACAGCAATCGCCCCAGCATCGGCCCTGAGCTCTGGCGCGCTAGCGGCTTCGTCCTCACGATCGTGCCGTCTCCCAGCACGGCCTCGTACGCCACCACCTGCTCCCCCATCGAGCCATACTTGCTCGCCCTGTACCCCACGCTGTCCGTCGATATCGCCCCGCCAACCGTCGCGATCGGCACGCTCCATGGATCGTGCGCCATCTGTAAGCCATAAGCTTTAGCCGCAGCATCGAGATCCGCCAGCACCACCCCAGGCTGCACGATCGCCAAGCGATCCACAGCACGAACCTCCAGCACGCGATCCATGCGCCTAAGGTCGACCGCGATACCGCCGCTCAGCGGGATCACCGCCCCCATCACACCCGTACCACCGCCATAAGGAATAACCGGTAAATCGAGCTCATTGGCCAAACGCACCACGCCCGCGACCTCATCGGTCGTAGCGGGGCGTACTACCGCATCCACGCGGGAAGCCACGGCATCAGCGCGTGCCATCAGCCTGCCGGGATCGATCGCATCGAACGACAACCGCTCAAGCGATTCGTCGTCGGTGCTCACGTGGGCTGCGCCAACGATACTGGCTAGCCGTGCGGAGAGGTCGATTGGATCGTGCGAGGGCATACGCCCCCATTGTCGCTCATAGCCGCGCCCATCGGCGTTCGCGGTGGGGCTGTCTACTGCGGCGAATCTGGGTTGACCGCAGCGTTCACCTTCCTGCGATCCGTCGTGCTCGTTACCCACGACGCATCAGGCTGGAGGAACAGCGCATCCGCCCGTACCTGGTAGACCTCAGGATGCGAGATCTCCGGTGGCGTTACGCCATCGTTCGCGAACTTCTTCGCGGCCCCCAGCAGCCGTCGTCGCATAGCGATGATCCCCGCATCGGACGTCCCTAGGTGCTCCGTGGTGCGATTGGCGATCGTCCCCATCGTCAGTTGCGGCGCAGCGTCCTGTGCCCAGAACTCAGCGATCCCTGAATAGATACCGGTCTTCTGCAACTCACGATCTTGATGGAAATCGTTCTCCAACGTCAGCGCCGGGCGCCACCTGCCGAACGGCGCACTCGTCACCGGCGCGCGATTCTCAGGCGAGATCGTCCACACGTTAGCACTGGACTCCAACCGCGTTCGCTCCTTGTCCGTGAACGGACGATTCGGGTGGAACGTAAGCCCGATCACGAAAACGTTGTGATCGTCTATCGGCACCCAGGCCCGCCAATTGCGCGTCGGATTATCCCCGTAGGGTGGCGTGATCGTATGGAACGGCATCATCTGCTGGCTCAGCCGCCAGTACTTCTGTCCATCGCC
>Ga0114999_10002430_pt1 | contig 24549 bp, 25 predicted proteins | sample ArcticOcean_MG_C_3_FD_89820 | JGI IMG/M metagenome (GOLD analysis project Ga0114999, IMG submission 89820) | Marine microbial communities from western Arctic Ocean - ArcticOcean_MG_CB8_126 | ecosystem: Environmental > Aquatic > Marine > Oceanic | place: Arctic Ocean: Canada Basin | collected...
AACTCGGAAGCACACACTAATGTCATCATGCCAGCAGCAGAGAACATCATCAATGTGTAATATTCTCCTGAGAATCCCAATTGATTCTGAACATAATCAGCTGAAATAAGTATAGTAGCACCTACGGCAATTATTAATAGGATTTGAAGACAAATTGAAAACAAATCAACATTGAATTTCCCATCTAAAATTCCTGAGGAACCAGCTAGATAGACAGTACCTTGCTCATCTAGCATTTGAAATTGTATTAAACAAAAAACAAGCGGGATTGATAGTAATACCAAAGCGATTTTCCATAGTATGCGATCATTTTTCAAGACTAGGTCAGTAACAAGAATCACAAACCCTATTAATACTACTGATAAGCCAGGCGCAATTAAAAATATGTCGTAACCATTCATAGATTAATTGCCTCCAAAATTAGTTATAATGGGTAATATAGCCTGATCTAAGACATCGATTAATAGGCTTGGATATATCCCTAACCCTACAATAAGCACCAGCAGAATAGCTATAGGAATCGCCTCTAGTATTGATGCATCAGACACGTATTGAACTGCTGGTTTGATAGAACCAAACAAAATCCTTTCTATCATCCACAATATGTATCCAGCAGCTAAAATAATGCCCAGTACAGACAGAACAGTCATTACAGGGAAATTTATAAAAGCTCCACTAAATACCAATATTTCAGCGACAAATCCACTGAGAGCCGGTAATCCTAAAGATGCTAATCCTCCAATAGTAAACGCAACAGCAACTAAAGGCATTTTAACAAATAGCCCTCCTAATTCAGGGATGCTTCTCGTATGAGATTTATCATATATTATCCCTACGCATAGGAATAATAACCCAGTAATAGTTCCATGGGTGAATAATTGCATGCTTGCTCCAGTCAGTCCAGATGAGGAGAATGATCCTATGCCAATTAATACTAGTCCCATATGACTAACACTAGAATATGCAATCAATCTTTTCAAATCAGTTTGCTTTAGAGTCATAATGGCTCCGTACAATACGCTTATTACACCGAGTAAAACAATAGCATATGAGTAAGCTACCGTTTGTAATGGAAACAAACTAACGTTAATTCGTATTAGTCCATATCCTCCCATTTTCAACATTACACCAGCCAATATAATACTCGCAGCTGTAGGTGCATCAGTGTGGGCATCTGGAAGCCAAGTGTGTAGAGGCCACACTGGTAATTTAATGGCAAATCCTAAGAAGAAACACAGGTATACGAACGAGGCTCCATAAAATCCTAGTTGAATCAAATTGCCGCCTGCATTAGACAGCAACAATGTTATATCTAGAGTGTGGGGATCCGCAGTAAAAAATGTCATCAAAATGCCGACTAAAATAAATGCTCCACCCAATATAGTAAAAATCAAGAATTTCATTGAAGAGTAGTCTTTTCTACCCGAGCCCCATCCTGAAATCAACATGAACATCGGTATTAATTCAAGTTCCCAAAAGACAAAGAACAATAGTAAATCCAAAGATGTGAATACTCCCAATATCGCTGTTTGGAGTATTAGCAACCATATAAAGTATTCGCGCACTCTAGTTTTGATATTCCAAGAAGCAATCACGGCGCAAACTCCTAAAATAGAAGTGAGTAACACCATAGGGGCGCTTAATCCATCAATGCCGACGTAGTATTGAGATTGTAACAGTGAAGTGTCTATCCACATCAATTTATCTGTCCACTGGAATGATCCGAAAGGCGCTTGTCTGTCAAATACCACAAAAATCATTAATGCCAATAATGCATCTATCACTGTAACTGCTAGGACAATCAAACGAATATTCTGGTCTTTAATAGGAAAAATGAATAATAAAATAGCAGCTATAACAGGTAACCAAATTATTAATGACAATAGTCCTGGGAAATCAATCATTTAACCACCCAATCCTGGAGTGTACACAAGTAATATAATTAATCCGGCCACTCCTCCTAAAGTTATTACAAAAGTATAAAACTGTATGTTCCCGTTTTGGGCTAGTCCTGCAACATAACCTATATTCTTAACCGTAAACCCGACAACACCGGATATGCCATCAACTATATATTTATCAAATATAGCTGTTATGCTCACCAATCTCTTTTGCAATAAATTCTTAACAATAACGTCTTCATAAAGGGTATCTAGATAATATTTATTACTAAGTAATTCATACACAGGACCCATTTTTTCTAACGGTTCAACGCTAACATTTTTGGTTTTCTTGGAATACATAATTCCAATTACGATTCCTGATATTCCTAGGCAAGTCGAACCTATAGCCACAAATATATTGAATTCAAGTGCATGATGCCCAGATCCGTGAAACAGTACACTGGACATCAGAAATTCATTTAGCCAGTGGGCAGGTATGATTACATCAATCATAGGATTCACAAAGAATCCTATAAAAATAGCAGGAATAGCTAACACAACCATTGGGGCCACCATCACTGCTGGAGATTCGTGAATTTGAGATGTATCATGCCCATCATTGTTTTTATCTTCAAATGCAGCTCTGTTGTCTCCAAGGAACGTCATATTAAACATTCTCCAAGTATAAAAAGCAGTCAGTATAATGCCGGCACCAAGAGCAATAAGTATCATTAAATAAAAACTTGACCCATGAAGCATCTTTTCCCAAGCCGTTAATATTATTTCATCTTTACTCCAAAACCCTGATAAAGGTGGCAATCCTATTAAACTGATACAACCTATGCCCATGAGAGTATACGTCCAAGGCATTACCTTCCTCAGTCCACCCATTTGCCTCATATCAAATGTTCCGGTAGCATGATTAACACTTCCAGATCCCAAGAATAACAACGCTTTAAAAAATGCGTGAGTTATCAAATGGAATATAGCTGGTGCAAACCCTCCTAATCCTATCGCTGCAACCATATAGCCTAGTTGGCTTATGCTGGAGTACGCAAGAACTCTCTTTATATCATTAACCACAAGTCCCATAGTAGCGGCAAATACAGCTGTAAAAGCTCCTACTGCTGCGATTACCAACATTGTGGTCTGTGAGTTACTAATAAATGGGTATAATCTCCCTAATAAAAACACTCCTGCTGCTACCATTGTTGCAGAATGAACCAAAGCGCTTACAGGAGTTGGTCCTTCCATTGCGTCAGGTAACCACGTATGGAAAGGAAATTGAGCCGATTTACCCATGGCTCCAGAAACAATACCCAACGTTATGAGTGTCATAAGGGTTCCAGAAATAATGACTCCTGGAGTTCCAATGGTACATATGTCTGGGATGTGAAAGACGTTGATATTGGGAGAGGAATTGAAAGAAAATTTAACTAATAGCAATATTGCTATTAAAAACCCTACATCGCCTATTCTGGTTATTATGAATGCTTTTTTAGCCGCCGCCGCCGCCGCGGGTCTCTCATTCCAAAACCCTATTAATAGATAACTGGACAACCCCACAAGTTCCCAAAAAGCATATAGTTGGACTATGTTCGAGGATAAAACCAGACCTATCATGGAGGCGGTAAAAAGTGCCATGAATGAAAAATATCTGCTGTAGCTTTTATCGCCATGCATATATCCAATTGAATATATTTGTACTAATAAACTAACTAACACAACCACAACTAGGGTAATAGAACTCAAAGGGTCTATAAAAGCTCCTATATCTATAACAGCCGATTCATTGATAACCAGCCATGTATAAGTTGATATATAGTTGCCTCCATCACCTAATACAGTGTCTGCCAACAATTTAACTGACAATATAAATGACACACCTAGTGCGGATATCAATATGTATGGACTAATCCATTGATATGGTTTAGCAAAAGGTCTAATCACTAAAGCTATAATAAAGAAACTTAATAATGGCGCAAGAAATATTCCCCAAATATTTAAGCCTCCCATCGTCACAGTTTCCTCACAATTTCATCTGCTACGTGTTCTTTTCCTTTAGGAATGTAGACTACAAAAGGATTATTTTCTGCCCAATCAGCCAATCCTTTCTCTGGTAAAATTCTTACCGGTAGTCCTTCGGCTTCAATTGCTTCTTTCCAAATTTCAGCTGATATCAAATTGTTTACTTTTTTAAATTCCATCCACATTATTACTAATTAGCTCCAATATCTGTCTTGAGTTCAATTGAGCCATTCACTCTATAAAGTGCAAATATTATTCCCAATCCTACAGCTATTTCAGCAGCGGCTACTGTTATAACAAAAATAGCAAAAACTTGCCCTGTCATTACAGATCCTATTTCAGTAGCAATGCGTGCAGGCATAATATAATGCCCTATGCCGACAAACGTTAAGTTTATTGAATTAAACATTAATTCCAATGACATAAAAACAGCAATTATATTTTTTTTGGTTAACACTCCAAAAATTCCAATAACAAACAATATAGCTGCTAATCCTAAAACAGTTTCCAAAGACATTATTGCTTATCTCTCCCTCTCATTAATGTTAATGCCCCAATTAAAGACGCCAATAACAAAACTGAGACTAGTTCAAATGCTAATACATATTCGGTCAGTAATAATGATGCCAGGGAAAATTTCACATTGTTTCCATTATAGGCTGGATTCAACGATTCAATTTGAGCTGCTTCTACAATACTTGCATTCATATATGAAATGACATGCCAGTCTGTTGAAGCCATTGATATCAACAACAAAGCCAATACGGCTCCACATAGAAGAATGGCGGGGATTTGAAACTTATTAGAAGTGTTAGCTATTTTAACGTCGTCAGAAAGCATCACTGCAAATATTATCAAAATTGAAATCGCGCCAACATAGACGAGAACCTGCACTACAGCTAAAAATTCCGCATTCAGTAAAACGTATATTCCTGCGATAGATATGAACACTACCACAAGGCACAGCGCAGATCTAAACAAATCCTTCAGTGCTATCATAGTTGTAGCTCCCAGAAGAGCTCCAAATGCAAAAATAGCAAAAATAATATTCTCAATCATTCAATTACTAATTGACCTTATTTTCCTTATTAATTCTCATGCCCGCTTTCTCTTCTTTATGCCAAGACCATCCCTCTCTACCTACATCTTTCCATGTTAATTGCTGGCCATTTCGTGGGTCATAGTTTTTGGATTCCAATTGTGGTCTGTACCATGTAGATGGATTTTTTGGGGAATTACGCAATTGATCTATAGTAATTACCATATCATCTCTTGTGTATTTACCTTCTTCAAAGCCACTGCCCATAAACAAAGCATCATATGGACACGCTTCAACGCATAAGCCACAAAACATGCACCTTGATATGTTTATATCAAATTTTTCCAATTGGTATTTATCACCTTGTTTGACTGCAGTATCACTTGGAGCAGTAACTATTTCGATAATTCCCAATGGGCAATATTTCGCACATGAAGCGCATCCTGTACAACGTTCTTCATACCAAGTAAATTCCTCACCACGGAATCTGGGATGTTGAGCAACGCGTTGTTCCGGATATTGTATAGTCACAGGTTTTTTAGAAAAATTTTTCAACGTGACCATTAAACCTTTTACCATTTCAATACCGTACATTTCTACTCCTAGTTTCTTACGGAAAGTTTTCGTGAGGAAAACAATTGAGATTTTGACATAGCCGGGTCGATTTTTGTTGACACCAACTTGTTAAGTACTATCACTGTTATAACTGCTATGATTGTGTTAATAACACACATAATCCATAAATCTATTAAACTTAAAGAATTACCAGACCCTTTCAATATAAATGTTTCTATTACTACCGCAAAAAGATTTATCAAGCTCATTGGCAACAGACCTTTCCAACAAAAAGCCATGATTTGATCAATTCTGAGTCTTGGAAATGTCGCCCTGACCCAGGTGAACACGAAAATCACTACCAACACTTTCATAATCAGCCATAACCACCCCAAGGTTAATGGAAGAGGCCCTGACCAGCCTCCCAAAAACACTACAGCTATGATAATAGACGTTACTATCATAGCTCCATATTCAGCAGCTTGGATCACTGCAAATTTTATCCCGCTAAATTCGATATGATACCCGGCTATAATTTCTGACTCAGCTTCAGCTATATCAAATGGAGTGCGATTCATCTCTGCGCTACTTCCTATAAAAAATACTAACAAAGCCATGGGTTGCACCATTATGAACGGCAATGCCTGAGCTTCAACTATATCTAACAATGACATCGAACCAGTTACAACAACAATTCCCAACAGAGAAATCACGACAGGTACTTCATAGCTTATGAGCACAGCTACTCCTCTAACGGCTCCAAAAATTGCGAACCTATTGTTAGATGCCCAGCCAGCAATGAATATACCTAGAGAAGACACTGAAGTAATAGCCAAAATGTATAGTATTCCTACATTCAAGTTAGTCATTGCAACGCCTGGCGCCAACGGGATAACTCCCATCACCATTATTACAGGCACCATAATTATTATTGGAGCTATAATAAACAGAAACTTATCTGCACCAGTTGGAATCAAGTTTTCTTTGAACAGTAATTTTACTAGGTCTGCAATAGGTTGTAGTAGTCCGAAAGGACCCCATCTATTTGGTCCGATTCGCGTTTGGAAACGTCCAAGCAGTCGTCTTTCGCCCCAAGTCATTATTGCTGTACTAGCCAAAAGTATATTCACTAGCAAGAATGCAAACATTAACCCTGCCAAAATTATGGACAGATTGCACGGAAACAATCCAGACATGATGTCGTGAAGAGATCTATAAATAAAGTTGGTTTGATAAAACCCTTGTAGTTGGCAGCTCATCTATCAACTTCTCCCATGTTTATATCAATACTACCTAAAGTTACTATCATGTCCGCCAATTTCCATCCCACTAACATCTGATTAATGGCGCTTAAGTTAATTAATGAAGGAGATCTGATCTTCATACGATATGGTGATATGCTTCCATCACTGACCAAATAAAATCCTAACTCACCTTTAGGTGCTTCGACTGTAGCATAAGCTTCTGCTCCATCTTCCGCTCTAATCACTTTCGGCAATTCTAGGCGATATGGACCGGGTTCAATCTGATCTTTACATTGCGTTATGATTCTAAGACTCTGTCTAACTTCCTGCATTCTGACCCAGAATCGATCGTAATTATCTCCATTCGCTCCAACTGGCACATCAAATTCTACAAGATTATATGCATCGTAAGGATCAATGGCTCTAAGATCCATCTTTACGCCGCTAGCTCTCAATACTGGTCCACTCAATGAGCTATTAATAGCCTTTTCTGCGGTAAGGGGGCTTACGTTTTTGGTTCTAACCATCAAGATTTCATTATTAAGCAAAAGATCTTCCATTTCCGACAATTCATCCGGGAAATCCTCTAAAAATGAATCTAATGCTTCCCAGAATTCTGATGAAGTATCCCAAAAAACTCCTCCTGGTCGCATATAACTCAGAGTGATACGAGCACCGCATAACATCTCAAACATATCTAAAATACGTTCTCTTGATCTGAATGCGTACATCAGTGGAGTTCCTCCGAATGTTCCTAGTTCTTGTAAGAAAAATCCTACTGCTATCAGATGGCTAGCAATTCGCTGTAATTCGGCCGTAAGTGTTCTTAGATATTTCGCTCTTATTGGAGCCTCAACTCCTAAAAGTTTTTCTACTGCTAGGCAATAAGCTTGATTATTGGTCATTGAGGCTGTGTAATCTAATCTATCAGTTAAAGTCACTATTTGGACATAGTTCCTTTCCTCTGCTAGTTTTTCGGTGCCTCGATGCAAATAACCAAAAATAGGCTCTACTTCAACTATGTCTTCTCCATCGAAGCTAACCCTGATCCTAAACACTCCATGAGTACTTGGATGTTGAGGTCCTATATTTATTGTCATTGGTTCAGTTTTAATATTCATTATAAGCCTACAAGAAATCCTTTCTAAGTGGGTGGCCTTCAAATCCTTCCCATAGTAATAGTCTTTTCATGTTGGGTCGACCATTAAATTTAATGCCCATTAAGTCCCAAATTTCTCGTTCTTGAAAATCTGCTCCTTGCCAAATATCCAGTACAGAATCTATGCTTAAATCATCTCTTCCGTACAAATGGCATTTCAGTGTGATTCTATTTTGAGTTTCTATAGAACTTAAATGGTACACAATGTCGAAATGATCAATAAAATCTACCGCTGTAATAGAATTTAAATAGTCAATTCTAAAATCCTTCTCGGTTTTAAGAAATGAACAAACATTAACGATGATTGTTGAAGGAACCCAAACACAATTACTATCGGCCGTAAAGTGCTCTTCTGGAAATTTCGAGCTTAATTGTTCGGCTACTATATCTGTATGTAAGTCTGTTATAGGCATTAATCTATCTTTTTAATATTTTTTGTTTTCTTGATTTTTTCATGTAATTCCATTATTCCATAGAGCAAAGCATCTGGGCGAGGAGGACATCCTGGAACATAAACGTCTACAGGAATGATATGGTCTACTCCAGGTACAACACTGTAAGATCCATAATACGGCCCCCCACTTGTAGCACAGACACCCATAGAAATCACCCATTTCGGGTCCGGCATCTGATCATATATTCTTTTAATAGCAGGTGCCATTTTCCATGTAACAGTGCCTGCTATGATTAGCAAATCAGCTTGCCTTGGGGATGCCCTGAATACTTCCATGCCGAATCTAGACAAATCAAATCTACTCATGGCAGTAGCCATCATTTCAAAGGCGCAGCATGCTAGACCAAAAGAAACTGGCCAAAGAGCAGATTTCCTACCCCAATTAAGTAAAGCGTCTACTGATGTAACAACAAGATTATTTTTTAAATCGTCCGGAACATCAATTGCATCAGTTTTAATAGGAGCAACGGAATCATTTATAAGATTTTCAATTTGAATTCCTTCCTGTTTATCTGTTGGAAGAGATCTTTCAGACATCGACATGCCATCCATAGAGTTTTCGTTAACCAATGTTATCTCCACTCCAGGTCAGTTTTACGCCAGGCATATAACCACCCGATTAATAAAATCCCTAAGAACACAAACATTTCTACCAAGGCAAACAATGACAAATCTAAAAATCTAACTGCCCATGGATATAAAAATATCACTTCTACATCAAATATCACAAATAAGACTGCGTACATGTAGTATTTGAAATTGAATTTATGCCATGGGCCACCTATTGCTTCCATGCCACATTCGTATGGGTCAGATTTGACTTGGGAGTAATTATTAGGCCTGAGTCCTAATTTTTCTGCCACCCAAGACAATAGAATCAAACTAGTAGGTATAAGAATTGCAACGATAGCAAGAATTCCAATCATTCCATATTGAATCACATATTCAACAGGCATCTTTCTTTCCCTCTCAAATAGAACTACAAAGCGACTGAAATTATAACATAGTAGATACATTCATAATAGTAACTAATAGTATAAAATTCAGTCACCTCATCAACTAGCAATACGAAGTTTGTTACTATAACATCAAATCAATACAACATAAGGCAGGAAATAATTGAATCCAATCAGTAAATATATAAAAGCTAACGGCATAACTCAACATTATTTAGATTGGGGTAATGAATCTTCTCCTCCTTTGCTTATGGTACATGCCACTGGCCTTTGTGCAGATGTTTGGAACTCCTATGCATCAGAACTTTCCAGCAATTTTCATGTGATATGTTTGAATCAAAGAGGGCATGGAGAAACAGATCAACCAGAAGGTGATTTTGATTTTGAACTAGTAGGCCAAGACGTAGCTGCATTCATACAAAAGCTCAATTTAACAAATTTGCATGGCATTGGACATTCTTCAGGAGGACTAGTCACATTAATGGCTTCTCATTTATTACCTGGAATATACAAAAAAATTGCGTTGACGGAAACAACACTACGTAATCGTTCCTCCGTTCTTTCGCCAGAACAACTAGCCGTAAGATTGGGAAGAACAAGAAACAAGCGTAGAAACTGGGCATCACTTAAAGTTCTTTATGAGGCGTATAGGAACCGAACCGTATTTAAGAACTGGTCTGAAGAATTGTTCACAGGATATTTAAACGGAGGAACTATGAAATTAGAGGACGGCACAATCCAACTGAGATGCCCTCCTGAAGTTGAAGCCCATTATTATGAAACACGATACGGTATGGAAGTGAACAAATATTTCACCCATTTAACAGGTGAATATTTATTGTTACTAGGCAATTATGATGGAGCTCAAGATCCTGAAGATCCAGCAATCTTAGAATGGAAATCTATGACTGACCAAGCCACTGTAATACCTATGGGATTTGGATCGCATTTTTTACCTTTGGAATACCCAAAAGAAACTCTATCTGAAATAGAAAAATTCTTTAATAATTAAAACTACGGGGATGTAATCATGAGCGGACCAATAAAAGGCGTAAAAGTTTTAGATCTTTCAATGATTATCGCAGGTGGGACTGCCAGTAGCTTATTAGCAGATTTCGGCGCAGAGGTAATCAAAGTCGAAAAACCAGGAGCTGGAGATCCTTTAAGAAATTGGGGGCCTTTTCTTGATGAAGAATCCATATGGTGGAAAGTGCATTCACGGAACAAAAAATCCATCACTCTGAATCTCCAAAGTGAAGCAGGCCAAGCAATCTTAAAAAAATTAGTTAAACAAGTAGATATTCTTATTGAAGGGTTTAGGCCTGGCACATTGGAAAAATGGGGAATAGGGCCCGAAGAACTTCATGATTCTAACCCTAAATTAGTAATCTTGCGATATTCTGGGTTTGGGCAAACAGGCCCTTATAAAAACCGCCCCGGGTTTGGCACCATTGCAGAATGTATGAGTGGGTATGTCAACATGTCTGGATTTCCTGATGGCCCTCCTAATTTACCTCCTTTACCACTAGCGGATCTAGTATCAGGAGTTTTTGGAGCTATGTCAGGCATGATGGCGCTATATAACAGAGATATTACTGGTACCTCAACGAAAGGCCAAATTATAGATTTGAGTTTGTACGAACCGTTAATGAGATTAATGATTCCCTACGTTACTATGTTTAATGAATTAGGCATAAATAGAAGTAGAGTAGGCAACGATTTTCCCGATGCTGCACCCAGAAACTTGTATCAAGCTGGTGATCAAAAATGGATAGGGCTATCAGCTACATCCCAAAACACTTGGGAATCTTTAGTAAAGGCTATGGGACTGGACAAACTGTTAACCGATCAGCTCTACCACAGTAACGAATCACGCATTAAAAACAGTGATTCGTTAAATAACGAAATGCAAGAATGGTTTAAAGACAAAACTGCCAAGGAAGTCCTGGACACATTAATCCCATCTGGAGGTATTGTTGGGCAAGTTTATGACCACGAAGATATATCACGAGATAAACATATTGCCGCCAGAGAAAATATAATAGAAGTAAACGATCATATTTCTGGTAGTACAAAAATGATCGGAGTCATCCCTAAATTTGATCAAACTCCGGGAGAAATAACTAATTCCGGGCCAAGATTAGGGGAACACAATGATGAAATATTCTCAGAATGGTTAGAGTTCGGTCCAGAAGAGATTGAAATACTCAAATCAACTGGAGATATTTAAATTAAATGCACAATGATAAGTTAGTAATCGCAACTCAAAACGCTGGAAAACTAGAAGAATATCAAAATATTTTATCTCCTCTTAATATAAGATTAGAATCGCTGGCAGATTATGGTATTCAAATCCAAGCTGAAGAAACAGGTCTTACATTTAGAGAAAATGCTTTAATAAAAGCTCGTTTTGGCTTTAATCAAACAAATGTGCCTTGCTTAGCAGACGATTCTGGCCTAACAATTGATGCATTGAACGGAGAACCAGGAATTCATTCAGCTCGTTATGGTGAGCCAACTTTCAATGACGCCCAACGAGTAGAATTAATTTTAAATAACATGAAAGATATACCTGCTATCAAAAGAACGGCTAGATTTATTTGTTGTATTGCAATTGTAGGTTTAACAGACATACCATTAATTGTACAAGGAGGCATTTCTGGCTCCATAAGCCTAACCCCGTCTGGGAATCATGGATTTGGATATGATCCGATTTTTTACTTGCCAACTCTAAAAACCACTATGGCGAACCTAAATCCTGAAACCAAAAACCATATCAGCCACAGAGGCGATGCAGCTTGGAAATTACTGAAAATATTAAACAAATAGTATGTTGTATAATAGTATCTACTTAGGAATACTTATATCAAAATTAAGCAAAGGCTAAGAACATGGATATTGTAGACACATTTAATAGACCTTTAAAAGATTTACGAATATCTGTCACCGACAAATGTAATTTCAGATGCCCTTATTGCATGCCCAAGGAAACATTTGGTGTAGCTTACAAGTTTCTGCCTAAAGAAGAGATACTAACCTTTGAAGAAATATCAAGGTTAGCAAACATATTTTCAACCTTGGGCGTAACTAAATTAAGACTTACTGGTGGAGAGCCCCTTCTAAGGGCAAACATATCTGATCTCATAAAAATGCTCTCTACAATTTCAAACATTACAGACATAGCTATGACTACTAACGCATATTTATTGAAATCCCAAGCAAAACTTTTGAAAGATGCGGGATTGAACAGAATAACTGTAAGCCTAGATTCATTAGACGAAGAGGTTTTCGGCAAAATGAATGGCAGAGGATTCTCCGTATCGTCAGTTTTAGAAGGGATAGAAGCGGCCAAAACAGTAGAATTGACTCCAATTAAAATAAACTGTGTTGTCCAAAAAGGAGTTAATGATCACACCATACTCGAGTTATCCAAATACTGTAAATCCAATGGATACACTTTGAGGTTTATAGAATACATGGACGTCGGAAATCAAAACCATTGGAATCAAAATGAAGTACTGTCAGGAGAAGATATTATTCACATCCTCAATGAGGAATTACCAATAGTGCCAATTGATAAAAACTATCCTGGAGAAGTCGCTAATAGATATAAATACACCGATGGAGATGGAGAAATTGGAATAATTTGTTCTGTAACTCAGCCTTTTTGTTCTCAATGCTCAAGAGCTAGATTGAGCACAGACGGTAAACTTGTAACCTGCCTATTCGCTAGTGGCGGGACAGACTTAAGAGACATGTTGAGAACAGGTGGAACTGACCAGCAAATCTATGATTTAATCTCGAAAACATGGGGCAATCGTAAAGACAGATATTCAGAAGAACGATCAACTTTCAAAAACGATGATAACCAGAAACCTAAAATAGAAATGTTCCACATAGGCGGGTAACTTGGCAAATCCCAATTACTACCAAATATATACAGATGGATCTTGCAAAGGTAATCCTGGGCCCGGGGGCTGGGCAGCAATTATCATCAAAGAAGGAACAATAGTTCAAAAAATTTCCGGAAACAATGTACAAACTACTAATAATCAAATGGAAATCACAGCTGTTATAGAAGGTTTGAAATACCTGGAAATTGGATCTTCCGTTGAAATATTTTCAGATAGTACGTACGTGATAAATTCCATGACAAAGAATTGGAAACGGAATGTTAACAAAGAACTATGGACTTTATTAGATTCAGAAGCATCTAAACAATCAATCACCTGGCATTGGGTGAAAGGCCATTCTGGCAACCCTGGCAATGAATTAGCCGATAAGTTGGCCTACGCAGCCAGTGAATTAGCTGAAAAAGGAATAGAAACTGTGAATGAATTTAAATCAGACCAGACTCTTACGCATATTGACGAAAATGGAAATGCATCAATGGTAGATGTTGGTAATAAAGATATAACGGTTAGAGAAGCCACTGCCACAAGCACAATTATTATGAAACCGGAGACTTTAAAACTGATACAAGACGGGCTGGTAAATAAAGGGGACGTATTTACGGTAGCTAAAATTGCAGGAATCATGGGAGCCAAAAAAACTTCAGAATTAATTCCTTTATGTCATCCACTACCATTAGACAAAGTAGAAATAGAACTGTCTATAAACGAAAAATCTAACTCGATCACTATTCTGGGGTATGCGAAAACATCAGGCAAAACTGGCGTTGAAATGGAAGCTTTAACAGCTGTTTCAATAGCAGCCCTCACCATATATGACATGGCAAAAGCATCAGACCGTCAAATGGTAATATCTGATATAAAAGTTATGAAAAAATCTGGTGGGAGAAGTGGGAACTTAGATTTTACTTAAAGCTGCTGGCAAACCTGTACTATTAATATAATACCCAGAACCATGTAATACACATCGATTTCAGGAACTACTGTGTTCCAATTTCTGAGTTGCCACGTCTATTCAATTTAGTGCACTTGAAATTCTTGGTACCTGAAAAACTCATGTGAACTGGATAACTATCCAGGAAGTTTCTTTAAGATTTTATCGCACGATTATCTAAATAGCCGTTTGGTGAAGTATTTTCAATGTTTCATGGCCAATATAATATTGACAGTTATAATTCTCGCGGTTAACATCATTTATCGGACTTATAAGCGTCTGGCTCATTAAGTTCAGGTTGGCACCGTAGCTCAGGGGTTAGAGCGGGCGCTTCATAAGCGCTAGGTCGGTGGTTCGAGCCCACCCGGTGCCACCAAAAAATAATCGCTAATTGTCATCTTCTAATTGTTGCCCGATCTCATTGAGAAAGCTTTCGATTTCTGGTGATAAATTCGGACTGTCGATGTTTGTGCTGTCAGTAGTTACAGATTCAGCTTCTCTTTCTGAGTCATACATAGATTCCATTTGTTCTATTAGAGCTTTTAATTCTGAATTGTTTTCTACAGCTTTAGTTAATTCTCTGTATTGGCGTTGACCTCTCCTTATTGGAGACAAGTCTTTTGGAATGTCTGCATAAATCGAGGATAACACTTCAATCATCCTTGATACACCAGTATAATCTTCTTCTAATTGTGCGTATTGCGGAAGATGCGCCATGAAATTTATAGTCTCAAGTTCCATATCTTCAAGGCCTACAGCCAAAAGATTCATTATAGTTGTCGGTCCTTGATAATTGCTTTGTCTCAATCTCAAATGTTCTACGTGGGTAAGTTGCGGAACTTCTCCAATCGCGCCGGTAATCAACAATGGGCGAGTGTGAGGAACTGCATCATACATAGCTCCTACTCGGCAATATCTAGAGACATTAAAGTGCTTGATGATTTCTAATATTGATTCCACGTATTCTTCGCCATTTGAATGAGGTTCAAACAAGTGAAGAAAAAGGTAATCTTGACCATTTTCAGATCTAGCATGCTTTATATAAGTATTTGGTATTCTCATGGTTCGTTTGCCTTGAACAAACTTCATAGTAGGTCTATAACGTGTAAAATCGAAAAATTTTCCTGGTTTTTCAAGTTGCCCCACGTCGGTAGCACCAAGAAATCTCTCTATTCTATTAAGAGATACTGTCCCTACTTTCCCAACGTCTACCCAAGGTTTAATCATAGCTATTACCGAAGGGTTAACCAAGTCAGGGATATCATCGTTAAATTTAAATGCACCAATTTCCATACCTCCATGTTGCCAGAAATGGGCAATCATTTCAAGTTTTGTTCAACGCGTTTCAATTAATCAGCTTTAATAATATTAAAAGAACACACTTATGTTAAACTCATGACTCAGATCATAAGTGGATTAATTTATTTGAAAACCATCCTACAAAGTTTAAATACTTTCAAATCTCATAATTTCAGAGCTCTATGGGCATCATCTTATTTAGAGTATTTATCTCAAGGAATTCAACAAGTTTTGCTTGGGTGGGTAGCCTATCAAATTGATGAATCTGTAGTGTCTGTTGGAATAATATTTGCAATCCGCCAGGTTCCGTTTTTATTTGGTGGCATAACTGCTGGTATCTTATCCGACATTTTAGACAGACGAATGTTAATCATTGGCGCGTCTTTATCATTATCAGCTGTATCTCTTACAATGGGATTTTTGAGTATTTATTCGGAGTTAACACTCCTGACTTTAAGCCTGTTAACTCTTTTATTAGGGACAGCAAATGCTTTCCAAATAACTACGAGGCACACTTTTGCGTACCAAATCAATAATCATAATTCAGCACTAAATGCTATGGCGTTAATCAATTTATCAAATCGACTCGGTGGAATAACTGGATCAATTCTAGCAGGGATTTTGATAGCCACGATTAGCCCTGGATATGGTTTTTATCTTATGAGTGTCATCTACATATTCAGCTCTTTGATAGCGCTTTTAATCAAAACTGAAAATACAAGAATCCATTCTTCTAAATCTCAAGCTTTATCAGATATCTTTAATTATTTAAAATTAATCAGTAGGAACAAAGCCATTCAAGTGTTATTAATATCAATAACATTTACTGAAATATTTGGGTTCTCATATCAAGTCTTAATTCCAGTGTTGGTCGCACAAACTCTAGGCGCTGGAGGTATCACTTTAGGTGTATTGAATGCTACAAAATTCATAGGAGGCATATTCAGTACTTTTATGGTTGTTTCTCTTAAATCCAGTACTGGTAACATAAAGTTGATAATATTCCTAATAATTGGATTTGGGGTTGGTCAATTCATGTTATCTGCTTCAAATAGCCTGATATTTATGATACTTGCAGTATTCGTAATTAATGCTATGGCCGGAGCTACAGATATAGTTCATCAAACTTTAATTCAATCTATGGTAGGACCTGAGGAACGAGGAAAAGCTATGGGAACATGGGTGGTTGGAGCAGGAATTGGACCAGTTGGGCACTTGGAAGTAGCTTATTTAGGCAATATCCTAAGCAGTAAATTAGCTCTAATAATAAATGGAAGCATGCTTGTTTTATTGGCAGCTGTAGTCACTGTATTGAACAAAGCAGTGACTAAAGAAGATTAATTAATTTTTTAATTCTCTATAAATACCAATGGAGCACATATAAACAGTAGCGAACAGTATTCCGCCACGATGTGTCTTGAAATCAATTGTGAAAGCCATATTGAGCCACTCAACATCAGAGATTAACCCATACCTATAACCAGCTATAGCACCTACAGTACCAATACAGCAAGCTATAAACAAAACAACCCATCTGGTATATTTACTGACTTCTGAGTTTATCCAAGGCAAATAAGCTCCTAATCCAGATCCAAATCCTATGAAGAGCAGGTATATCATCAAATGCACTTCGTATCCCCAAGCATATCCTAAAGATCTATTAAGGAAAATTGCTACCCATCCCAGTAATATTCCAAACAAGCCGGACATAATAGCACTAGCTATTGATTTTACCGCTGGCATAATGAATGTATAAACGTTGAAACCAATCATGGTCATTCACCCCAAGCCCATTATAGAACATAAATGCAAAATGTATATGCTTACATAAATCAAAGTATGCAGATTGACAATGGAACCCTAATTAATACAATGGTCACAACCATAAAACTTGGGGGATTAACATGCCAATCACTAAATTTGACAGTTTATATGCAGGTCACGTAGATATGGACAACGTAGGTTACAAAGGAACTCCAGTAAATGATCGGAGGTTTTCCAATGACCACTTATGTACTGTTTTTGATAAAATGACAGCTTTAGCCAAGCAAATGGATTCTGGAGGATATGACACTCTTTGGATGGCCGAGCACCATTTCCAACCAGAAGGATACGAATGTTTGCCCAACATAGTACTACTAGGGGTTCATTTGTCACATCTTACTCAAAATTTACGTATAGGTTGTGGTTTTAATATAGCACCTATGTGGCATCCACTAAGATTAGCTGAGGATTGGGCAACAGCCGATGTATTGACTAACGGCAGAGTAACTTTTGGGGTAGGAAGAGGCTATCATACCCGAGAAGTCGAATCATTTGGAGCTCCTTTATTAGACCAAGAGTCAAATAGAGAGCTTTTCGAAGAACAAGTGGAAATAATATTTAAGGCTTTCAACAACGAATCGTTCTCACACAAAGGTAAAAATTACACTATTCCACCTGAAGTGCCATATAGAGGGTACGATCTAAAAGAAATAACTCTGGTTCCGCGACCCAAAAGCTTGCCTATTGAATGTTGGCAACCAATACAGAGTGGATCTGAAAGAGCATTAAACTTCATGGCCAAACACAATATAAGCGGGGTTATAGGTGGTGGGTCCGCAGAAGGAGGGGCCATGAACGAAATAATAGAGAAATTCCAGAAGGCGTACCAAAAAACTGGTCAAAATATTGCCTTAGGAGAAAAATTAAGTATCGGTTACCATTTCTTTATCGATGATTCTAAAGAGCAAGCATTGAAAGCTGCTGCTGAATACTATGAAGAAAACCTCAAAATGTTTGCACCTCTAAGGTTAGTTAAGGCTTTGTCGGATCAGCAAATAGAGGACATGTCAAACTCAGACAAAGCTCCTACAGCTGGTTTACCCACTATTGAAGACGCCGAAAGGAATGGAGGGTTCCTTGCAGGGCCTGCCGACTTGATCATAGAAAAACTTAAACAACTTGAACAAAAATATCCAGGGCTAGAAAGAATTGGTGTCAGTCTGCCTATGGGAACTCCTCAAAACGTACTGTTAGAACAAATGCAGAAGTTCTCTGAACAGGTAATGCCAGCATTTAAAAATCTCGAAATCACATCTGATTAGGCGAATTGGGAATCATTTATACAATCTCGTAAAAGATTTAGGGCTTTAGTGGCAAATACCCACATATTAGCTTCTCTGTCTGTGTCGCCAGTCTCAACGGTTATAGATCTAGAAACTGGTCCTGCTACGGCAATGCATGCATGTCCAGAAGAATCTCCATATCTGTTGCCAGTCGGGCCACTTGCTCCAGTCTCACTTAAAGCCCAGTCTGTCGACAGTGTGCTCTTAATAGTCTCTGCATTCAAAGTAGCATATTCTTCTGTGCTAGCTCTCATATGTTCTATTGCTTTATCTTCCACTAGAAGTAATCCTTTTTGAGCCACTCTTGTATAAATCACTGCTCCGCCTACGTAATAATTAGATGCTCCTGGTATTGACACCAATGTAGCAGAGATAAGTCCACCGGCTGATGACTCTGAAACACACAATGTCTGATTTGTTGATTTAAGCAATTCAGATACTTCTTTGGCTATTGGCTGTAATACATTCATTTTTAACTCCTATTAAAACGTTAATTGTTTGGTCGGGGTGATAGGATTCGAACCTACGGCCTCATCGTCCCGAACGATGCGCGCTACCAAGCTGCGCTACACCCCGAATTATTGGCTCGATTCTATCATGCTGAGGCCGATGTCTCTTAGTTTTTCTAAGTTAACCGCTCCAGACCATGTTCTGATAATATTTTGATCGGAGTCAATAAATACAGTTGTAGGCAACCCATATACTTCATATAATTCTATTATATTGCTTTCTGATGTTCCCCCTATTAAATAATTCACATTCAATTGATCAATTAGTTGTAGCGCATCTTTTTTAGAACCCAAGCCTGTGTATTTGCCAACATCAATTCCGATTACAGTTACTTGTGAACCATATTGTTCATGAAACAACTGGAAATCTGGCATTTCTGCCCTACATGGAGGACAAAGCCCAGCCCAAAAATTCAATATAATAGGTTTGTTATAAAGTGTAGAAAAATCAACTGTAGTATTTTCTGAGTCATATAGAATATATTGAAAATCAATAGCTTTATTGGCATGAGGTGCGGCATCTGAGTTACATGAAATAATAAATGCAGCAAACAAAACCAAGTAAATACACAACTGTTTAACAGAAGCTGGAGTTTTTATGTAATTATTTATTCTCTTTTCACTGATCATCAAACCATTCTCTCTAATCTAGATTTAAAGATTTTGAATCGAGTCAGTACGTTGGTTATTAATTCTAATATATCTGTATCTTGTTTCAGCGGGGCTCTGATATCTGAACCTTGAACACTTATAGTTGGGCCCAGGGCTTTCTGTAACGCATACTTAGCTCCTCCAAAATCTTCAATAAATCCAATAGAAGCAGCGTTATCTATATGTTTAATAGTTTTAACACCCAAAGTAGATGCGAAATTCCTAACTCCTATAATGTCAAATAGTTTTTCAACTGGCAAAGGTAAAACTCCAAATCTATCGCGTAATTCATCTTGCATATCTATAACGTCCTCGTCCGACATAGATTTTGAAAGCCTATGGTATACCCCAAGTTTAGATGGCAAATGGCTTATATAATCATCCGGAATATATGCTTCTACAGGCAGATCTATAATAGCCAAATCTCGCCCAAAAGCTTCAACTGTTTTAGATGCATTACTTTCTTGTGGGTTAAGATCTTCTACTGCCTGGTTTAATATTTGGCTATATAGCTCCAACCCCACAGATTTAATATGACCACTCTGTGCAGACCCTAAAATATTACCTGCTCCTCTTATTTCTAAGTCCCGCATAGCAATTTGGAAACCTGCACCTAATTCTGACGCTTCCATTATCGCTTCTATACGACGTTCTGCATTTTCTGTTATGCTTCTTCCTCTTGGAACCATCAGATATGCATAAGCTCGTCGTTCTCCTCGCCCGACTCTCCCTCGTAATTGGTACATTTGGGACAATCCAAATCTGTCTGCTCTATCGAGAATTATTGTATTCACATTAGGCAAGTCTATCCCTGACTCAATTATCGTCGTGCAAACCAATACATCAGATTCTTTTTGAGCGAATTTAAGCATCGCAGATTCCAATTCGTCTTCATTCATTCTTCCATGAGCGTAAGAAAATCGAACGCTGGGCATCAGTTCTCTCAATTTCTGAACAACATCAGGCATTGTCTTTACTCTATTGTGCACAAAAAACACTTGCCCTTCTCTTTCAATTTCTCGCATCACAGCATCTACAATCACTTCCTCACTATATTCACAAGCAAATGTTTTAACAGGCAATCTGAGGTCAGGTGGGGTGTACATGATACTCATATCTTTTATACCCGACAATGCCATATTCAGTGTCCTGGGAATCGGAGTAGCACTAATAGAAATGATATCAACTGAGCGACGAAGTTTCTTAAGTAATTCTTTATGCATGACTCCAAATCGTTGCTCTTCATCCACTACTATTAATCCTAAGTTTTTAAACCCAACATCAGACTGCAGCAATCGATGAGTGCCTATAACTACATCTACGGTTCCATTTTGGAGTTTCTCTAAAACTTCTATTTGTTCTTTTTTGGTTCTAAATCTGCTAAGAGAATCCACTATCATAGAATATGGGTGTAACCGTTCACTAAACGTGCTAAGGTGCTGTTGAGCTAGTACAGTAGTAGGAACTAATATAGCAACTTGCATACCTTCCGCTACAACTTTAAAAGCCGCCCTCAGCGCTACTTCTGTCTTTCCATAACCTACATCCCCACAAATCAGCCTATCCATCGGCTTAGTTGATTGCATATCAGCTTTAACTTCAATTATCGCCTGCATTTGATCGACTGTTTCAGTGTATATGAATGACTGCTCAAATTCTTCTTGCCATACGGTGTCTTCAGGAAAAGACGTTCCTGTGTGAGCCTCTCTTTCTACTTGAACATCTAGAAGTTCTTTAGCCAATTCCTGTGCTGATTCTTTAACTTTTTGCTTTAATTTAGTCCATTCAGTTGAAGCTAACCGGGTAAGTGCTGGCGCCTGATCTGACGTGCCTACAAATGGAGAAACTCTGTGTAACTGGTCTGTTGGTACATATAATTTATCTTCTTGTGCATATTCCAGTATCAAATATTCTTTATCAGAAAAAGAATTCATAGTAGTTAATCCTACAAATTTGGAAATACCATGATCTATATGTACCACATAAGAATCCACTGTTAATTCATGCAGAGATTGAAAGCCATTATATTTCTTTTCATTGCCTGAATTACTATTAACCGAAGTTCTACTGATACCAAACATTTCACTATCGGTCAATACATTTATTTTGTTCCCATCATTTAACGACACAGACCAACCGCTAGATAAATTCCCGTCAATCAAATAACAACAACCAGGCCGTAGCGAGTCTATAGAGAATGTATCTATTGGATAATAATTGGTCAGTTGCTGATCCGTGAGCACACTATTCAGTCTAGCAAAAGACTGTCGACTAACCATCACATTAATATCCATGGAATTTAGAGAAGACATATCTTCTACCAGGGTTTCTAAATTGCCTGCATATTGCTTAGGAGTGAGGAACAAATTACTTACATCTTCATCATCAATTCCAAAATGATCTAGCTTCACAACAGATTTACTATTTTTATAAATGTCTATATCAGACCAGCTAAAATATGGGTTCGGGAAATGTTTGGGTAAATCTCCTCTCTCTTGCCTAGAAGCTTTGACCACATCAAATTTATTTTGCAATCCAATAGCTTCATATTCAATTAAATCGGGGCGATCTAAAATAACTAAAAAGTCGTCAGTTATGTAATCTAACAAGGAGCATTGGTTGTAAAATCCATTAAAAAATTCAGCGGATTCCAAGTCTGGGGCCTCAGTTAACAATTCTAATTCTTCAGAAATTCTTGATGTTATGTCAATGTTGCAGTTTGAAAAATCCAAATTCTTTATCTTGGTCTTCAAGTCACTTGAGTCAATGCAACAACTCAGTTGCTCACCTGCACATATGATTTCAAAAACATTTGTAGTAGTACCTATAGATCTCTGAGTATTGACATCAAATTCTTTAATCGTTTCAATGATAGTGTCCCATAAATCTATTCTGATCGGATATAACAAATTTGGAGGATATACGTCTATAATTCCTCCTCTGTGGCTGAAAGACCCTGGAGCTTCAACTAAGGATACATTTTTATATCCCATATTTACTAATCTGTTCAGGAATTCTTCAATGCTGTTTAGTTCTAAGCCTTGTGATAGCGTGACATTGCCTGTCAATTCAGCAGTGAATATGGCAGGACTTAATGTCTTGCGAAGAGCCGCCGCTATAGAAGATATTAAAATTGGGCGAGAATTATCAATACTATTTGAATTGCTTATATTGGATAATGCAATTAATCTTTCATTAGTGGTTCTTGTATCCACTACTAGTCGTTCAAAAGGTAAAACATCTGAGTCTGGGAATAGCATTACAGAACGGTTGGAACCAAAATATGTGGTTAGATCACTAGATAATTTTCGAGCGTCTGATTGTTTAGGTGTTATTATCAACAATGGCTTGTGGGCGTGCGTTTCCTCAAGAAGCGATATAATAGCTTCTTTCCCTCTACTGCCAACTTTAACAGCACTACCAAATGTCTCTCCAAATCGTTTTTTCGATTCAGGCGAGATTATTGGGTTGATATAATGTCCAATACCTTGTGATGACATAAGCCTATAAATGTTATTAATCTCTAATAGAATATACTCACAAGTCACTAATAATTCAACGACTAAAGTAATTCAAAAATTGATACAATCAGATTGTAAAGTATTTTTTGCAATAAAAGTATCAGAAATTATAACAATTCAGGGCGATGAAGATTTATAATTAGACGTAATCATGAGTAATATGGAAAAGAAATATAAAAGAATAGTAATTAAAGCTGGAACCGCTGTTCTCACAAAAGGTGAGGAACACGCTCAATTAAATGAGAATTCAGTAAATCAGATTGTTGATCAAATAGTCAATCTAGTGCAATCTGGGCATGAAGTAGTATTTATTTCATCTGGAGCTATAGCTGCAGGAAGAGAAATAATTAATCATAACCCTGATAACCAAACAAAAAAGAACATAGTATCTCGTCAAGTTTTGGCAGCTATAGGTCAAAGCAGATTAATGAATTATTATCAGGAAGCATTTGGAAAATCTGAGATATTTACAGCTCAAACACTCCTTACCAGCAATGATTTAACCAATAGACAATCCTATTTAAATATTAAAAACACTCTCTTAAGCCTACTAAATGTAAATGTGTTACCAATCCTAAACGAGAATGACGTTGTTGCCGTCGAAGAAATAAGTACTGTGTTTGGTGATAACGATAGATTGTCAGCTCTGGTTGCCAATCTGATAGACGCAGATCTTTTGATCATTTTGAGTGACACTGACGGACTATATGACAAAGATCCTAATGTGAATGAATCAGCAGTATTAGTAGAGGAAGTCTCGGTAATAGATGACAGTATTACTCAAATGATTGGAAATAATATAAACCCCTGGGCACGTGGTGGTATGGTTACAAAAATTGAAGCTGCCAGATTAGTGACGTCTGCTGGAATTCCAATGATTTTATGTAATGGAAACACACACAATATTTTAATAGAAGCTGCTGCTGGAAATCAGGTCGGAACTTTATTCAGACCTAAAGAAGGGCGACTTGAATCTCGTAAAACTTGGATGTTAGCAATAGTAACCAGCCATCAAAATGCTTCTATCACAGTAGATCTTGGAGCAGAGGTAGCTCTTAACCGGAATGCTAGTTTATTACCTTCAGGAATTACAACTATTAACGGTGAATTTAATAGAGGGGATGTTATATACATAAACACCGCTTCTAAATTTAAGCCTTTTGCTTGTGGCATTACTAATTACTCATCGAACGATATAAAAAAAGTTCTGGGGAAACAATCTAAATTGATAGAATCAGAATTAGGCTATAATTACGGAGAAGAGATAATACATAAAGATAATTTGATAACATTATGAAC
>Ga0114999_10002431_pt1 | contig 24547 bp, 25 predicted proteins | sample ArcticOcean_MG_C_3_FD_89820 | JGI IMG/M metagenome (GOLD analysis project Ga0114999, IMG submission 89820) | Marine microbial communities from western Arctic Ocean - ArcticOcean_MG_CB8_126 | ecosystem: Environmental > Aquatic > Marine > Oceanic | place: Arctic Ocean: Canada Basin | collected...
TCACCCGCGGTGTGCTCTGCGCCAAGGTCAATGACTATCCGGCCCGGACCTATTCCCCCGACCGCCTACTCCATCCGCTGCGCCGCACCGGCGCCAAGGGCGATGGCAAGTTCGAGCGCATTTCTTGGGAAGAGGCTATCGATACCATCGCCGGGCGCTTTGACCAGATTATCACCGAGCATGGCGCAGAAGCGCTGATGCCGGTGACCTTTTTCGGCTCCATGGGCGCCATGCAAAAACATGCTCCCATGCGCCTGCTGAATGCCCTCGGCGCTTCGGATATGCATGGCGATATTTGCGGCGCACCCAGTATTGCCATCCTCGGCGCTGGCCACTCCATCGGCTTTGACCCGGAGGATTATGGCCACGCCAAACTGATTATTCTTTGGGGCGTGAACGTACTCTCGACCGGACATCACCATTGGCATTTCCTAAGCGAAGCGCGCAAACGCCACGGCACGCGCATCATCTGCATCGATCCGAGGCGCACCCGCACCGCCGCGCAGTGCGACGAGCATATCGCTATTCGCCCGGGTAGCGACGCCGCCCTTGCCGCTGGCATGGCGCGGATTCTGTTTAGCGAAAATCTGGCTGATCTCGAATATGCCGGGCAGATGGTCGACGATCTCGACGCCTACCGCGAACAGGTCGAACCCTGGACGCCGGAGCGGGTGGCGGAGGCCTGCGATATTGATGCTGAAACCGTCATCTCCCTGGCGCGCAATTTCGCCGCTGCCCAACCGGGCATGATCCGCAGCGGCATCGGCCCGCAACAAAATGCCCACGGCGAAGCATTTGTCTGGGCGCTATCGGCGCTATCGATCTTGACCGGCCATAGCCGCTCCAAGGGCGGTGGCCTTTCGATCTTCAATTTACCCGACGTCAACCTTGGCCTGTCGGCGCGCGACGACCTCAAGCAGGAGAAAACCCGCAGCCTCGACATGACTCGGCTCGGCGAAATATTGAACGGCGAGGTCGGGCCGAACGGTATGGGCGATGGGCCGTCGGTGAAAGGCCTGCTGATATGGGGTACCAACCCAGCGGTGGTCCTGCCGGAATCGGCTAAAATCCGCCGCGGCCTGGCGCGCGAAGACCTCTTCACTGTGGTGCTCGAGCATTTCATGACCGATACGGCAAAGCACGCCGATATCATCCTGCCCTCCACCACCCAGCTTGAGCACTTCGATGTGGTGTTGCCCTGGGGCCACTATTATATGGCCGCCAACAATCCGGCCATCGCGCCGCTTGGCGAGAGCAAAAGCCACGGCGAGATCATGCGCCTGGTGGCGCATCGCATGGGCCTCAATCATCCGGCCATGCAAGAGAGCGATGAGGAAATCGCCGCCGCCGGCCTGCCGCCCGAATTGCCGCTGGAGATGCTAAAAAGTGACGGCTGGCGCAAGCACGCCCCAGCGCCGGCAGGAATTCCCGCAGCAGACAAACGCATCTCACTCGCCGGTTACCCCGCCCCCGACGACCTGCCCTCTCCAGAAACCATGGGCGCTAATTCACTTCATTTGCTAACACCCAAAGCGCATTACTTCCTCAATTCCAGCTTCGCCAATATGGAGCGTCAACAAAAGGCGGAAGGCGGCCCGACGCTGGAGATGAACCGCCAGGACGCGACCAAGCGCAACCTAGCTGACGGTCAGCGCATCATCATCCGCAACGATCAGGGCACGCTCAAAACAGACCTCGCCGTCACGGAAAATATCCGCCCCGGCACGGTGGCGCTGACCGGCAAATGGTGGTCAGCTAAGGATAACAGCGATGCCGTCGGCAATATGCTGGTGCCGTCCGCTTGGTCGCCCACGGGCCAGCCGGCATTTAACGATGTATTCGTCCAAGTGGAGGGTGCGTGAAAAATTAACACACTGTAATCAAAAGATAAATTGGCTTTATTTTGAAACATGCCGCATGTTGTATTGTATCCGGCCGCCACACCACAATATACCACTAGTTACCCACCCCACCTAATTTCCAAGCGTTGCGAGAGACCCGATGAACGACAGCAGCAATACCGCCCTTTCCGATCAATGCCTGACGGACGCCGAATTCCCTGAACTGCCCGGCTTTTACCGTGGCAAGGTGCGCGATACCTACCACCTGCCCGATGGCCGCCAGGTCATGATTGCCACCGACCGGCAATCAGCTTTCGACAAAGTGCTGGCCGCGGTGCCGCATAAGGGCCAGGTGCTCAACCAAACGGCCAAATTCTGGTTCGAGGCAACGGCGGATATCTGCCCCAACCATGTGCTGTCCTACCCCGACCCCAATGTGGTGATCGCCAAGCATCTCGAGATGATGCCGATTGAGATGATCGTGCGTGATTACATGACCGGCTCGACCGAAACCTCGATCTGGACCATGTATCAGCGCGGCGAACGCCTGCTCTACGGCCACCAATTCGCCGACGGCTTGGTGAAAAACCAAAAACTGCCGGAGACCATCCTCACCCCCACCACAAAGGGCGAGCGCGACGCCCCCATCACCGCAGCCGAAATCGTCGCCGAAAACCTCCTCACCCAGGAACAATGGGACGCCGTAGCGGAGATCAGCTTCAAACTGTTCGCCCGCGGCCGCGAGATCGCGGCCCAACAGGGCCTCATATTGGTCGACACAAAATATGAATTTGGCTTCGACAAGGACGGAACAATCACCGTCGCAGACGAACTGCACACACCCGATTCAAGCCGCTTTTGGAAAGCCACAAGTTACGCCGAGCGCCTTGCTGCCGGCCAGGAACCCGAAGGCCTCGACAAGGAATTCCTCCGCCTCTGGGTGCGCGAACGCTGCGACCCCTACAAAGAGCCGGTGCCGGACATCCCGGGTGAGACACTGCGCGAATTTTCCAGCAGATATGTCGCGCTCTATGAAGCGGTCACCGGCCAGGCGTTTGAATATGCGGAAAGCGGCGCGTCTGTGCGCGAGCGCGTTCGGGCTAATTTGGCCAAGGTGCTGCCAGACTATTTCCGCTGAACAGACATTGCTTCGCAGTCTAGCAAACGCCGCCCCCGAAGTGTTTTCCTGACAGCTCGGCGGCATGATTTAAATTGGCGGCTAAAAGGCCCGTCAGATAGGGCTGCACATATCGCGCATTCAATTCTTTCAATACTTCGCCATCTCGGCGACAACCGTTGGCAAGAGCATCAAGTGCGGCCTCGTCAAGAATAAGAAGGGGCCCTTCGCCACGAACCGTGATGTGGGGCCGCTGGACATCGCCCGCCACTATAAACTCCATTGTGCCGCCACGCGGTAGAAAATTTGCCCCCAGCATCACCATATTGAGTGCCAATTTTCGGGCAGCAGCGACTTCGGGGCCCTCAGCGCCATCATAATGGCCCTGCCAAGTATAAGTAACTTTCGAATCGACCAACATCGCTTCGCTGATTTGCATGGCTCCAGCCCAATCCATCGAGCCATGATCACTGCCATAGGCGAGTCGGCAAAAGCGCACCCGCCGAACCGCCTAGCCGGCGCAATCCGTGATCAAGTCACGCGCCATATCGACACTGTCTTCGCCATCGTCATTGAGTAATTCCGCGCCGTTATTTACCGCGCCAAACGGCCCGGCCAAGTCATGGCAAAGACGGGCGCACAATAAAGGCGCCAATTGAAGCTCTAACGAAGACGTATTTGACATGAATATATGGTCCGAAGTTTTAACTGAGATCGCCGAAAGGTAGCGCGGCCATATGAAATATAAGAAATTATCGTGAAAATCGACCCCTCCTTGAGAACAGGAGGCACTATCCGAGTGAATAGAATACCGCGCATCGACCAAATTTACTTTGCAGTCTATCCTGATGCCATGGACAAACGCGCACAAACTAGCTTTTTTGCACCTGGTGACTGGATAAGCCTACCAGAGCATCCCGAATGGGGGTTGGGCCGAGTCCAATCAGCGCTAGGCACACGCCTAACCGCAAGCTTTGAAAATGCCGGCAAACAAGCGCTCAATAGCGATGCTGTAACTTTGGTTTCGGTCGAGCCGCCGGGCCAAGGCGAGTAAACCCGCGTGATACTCAAACAGTTCAACTACCTAATGGCTCTCGCCCAGGAGCGCCATTTCGGCCGCGCCGCCAAGCGCTGCAATGTCGCCCAGCCAACACTTTCGACAGCAATTCGCCGCCTTGAGGATGAGCTAGGCGTGCCAATTGTCATGCGCAGTCAACGCTTTATTGGATTCACTGCCGAAGGCCAGCGAGTACTCGAATGGGCGGAGCGGATCCTCGCCGATCAGGACGCAATGGTGCAGGAGCTGAGCGAAATGCGCGACAGCCTGCATGGCCGCCTGCGAATAGGAGTTGTCCCCACAGCCCTACCGGTGGTTTCGCGCCTCACCCTGCCCTTTTGTGAGAATTACCCCAATGTTTCGGTTGCCGCGCGCGCCATGAGCTCGCTCGAAATTCAACAGGGGCTGGACAATTTTGAAATCGATCTCGGCATCACCTATCTCGATAATGAAGCCATGCCACACGTGAAAACCGCACCGCTTTACCGCGAGCACTACTGCGTCATCCGCGCCAGCACAGACCAACGCGCTGCACATAAATCTAAAATGACCTGGAAAGACGCTGCCGAATTACCGCTATGCCTGCTGTCTAAAGACATGCAAAACCGCCGCATCATCGATGCCGCGTTTGCCGCTGCGGGTTGCCGGCCCACGCCGCAAATCGAAACAAATGACCTGGCAGACCTCGGTTTGCACGTCAAAACCGGGAAATGGGCGGCCATCGTGCCGCGTCATGTGTTGGATATGCTTAATTTACCCGCCGATGCCGAGGCGCTCGATTTGGTCGCGCCGGAAATCTCTTATTCTGTCGGCCTTGTCGTTGCCGACCGTGAGCCGCAACCGCCGACCGCCAAGGCGATGCTGAACATGGTCAAAACCTTTGGCAGCGGCGATATTTTCACAACGCAAAGTGATCAACCTAATTGATTGAACAATAGTTTTAATAAATTTTACAAATGGTCGCGACTTTGCCACGGTGTGCGCCCGATATAATGACAGGTAGGCACCCATGACGGTGGCAGAGAAAGCTGTTCGTAAATTCGGACATCCTGGAAAAGGTCGACGCGGCGCGCGCTATGAAGGCAAGGGGCGCCAAGTCAACGGCGAAGCGCTCGGCGAAATTCAGGCATTATTGGGCGACCGGCCTCGCCGCCGCGATCTGTTGATCGAGCATCTCCACCTCATTCAGGATAGTCATAGCCACCTCTCGGCGCGCCATCTCGCGGCACTGGCGCACGACATGAAGCTCTCTATGGCGGAAGTCTATGAGGTCGCCACATTTTATGCCCATTTCGATGTTGTGGCAGAGGGCGATAAAGCGCCGGCGCCGCTCACCATCCGGGTTTGCGATAGTCTGAGCTGCGAGATGCAGGGCGCCGAGGCGCTTTACGACGCCGTTTCAAAACGCCTCGACAGCAGCGTCGTAAGAATTGTGCGCGCACCCTGCATGGGACGCTGTGAATGTGCACCGGTGGCGGAAATCGGCCATCATCATATCACTAACGCCACGCCGGAATCTGTCTTGGCTGCCGCCGACGATGGCCAAACCGAGCCACTCATCCCGCCCTATGTAGGTTTCGATGAATATGAGAAAAATGGTGGCTATCATGTCTTACGGGCGTGTCTGAACGGTGACAGGGATATCGAAGAGATTATAGCCACAATGGAAGCAAGTGAGCTCAGGGGATTGGGCGGCGCCGGCTTTCCCACCGGGCGCAAATGGTCCTTTGTCCGCGCCGAGAGCGGGCCACGCCTATTGGCGGTCAATGGCGACGAGGGCGAACCCGGTACCTTTAAGGATCGCTATTATATGGAGCGCGATCCGCACCGCTTTCTCGAAGGCATGCTGATCGCGGCGCGCGCCGTCGAGGCAGAGGAATGTTTTATTTATCTGCGTGATGAATATCCCGGCCTGCACCATGTATTGGCCGATGAAATTTCCAAGCTTGAAGCAGCCGGGCTCAGTGAAGGCACAAAAATTACCCTGCGGCGCGGTGCCGGTGCCTATATCTGTGGTGAAGAATCAGCCATGCTGGAAAGCCTTGAGGGCAAGCGCGGTGAGCCACGTCACAAACCGCCCTTTCCCTCTCAAGTCGGCCTGTTCGGTCGCCCGACCCTGATCAACAATGTGGAAACGCTCTATTGGGTACGCGATATCATCGAGCGTGGCGCGGAATGGTTTGCCGGTGAGGGTCGCAATGGCGGCAAGGGCCTGCGCAGCTATTCTGTTTCTGGCCGGGTGTGTGAACCCGGCGTCAAGCTTGCACCTGCTGGCATCACAGTGAAGGAACTAATCCAGGAATATTGCGGTGGCATGGCAGAGGGGCATGAGTTCAAAGCCTATCTGCCAGGCGGCGCCTCAGGGGGTATTTTACCGGCATCGAAGGGCGATATTCCGCTCGATTTCGGTACGCTTGAAAAAGAAGGCTGCTTCATCGGCTCTGCGGCCGTCATCATTCTTTCAGACCAGGATAATATGCGCGATGCGGCGCTTAACCTGATGCGTTTCTTTGAATATGAGAGCTGCGGCCAATGCACGCCGTGCCGCGCCGGAACAGAGAAAGCCGTCAAACTCATGTCCGCGCCGAACTGGGATCACTCTCTCCTTCAGGATCTCAGCAAAACCATGATGGACGCTTCAATTTGCGGTCTTGGACAGGCGGCCCCCAATCCGCTCCTCACGGTACTTAAACATTTCCCCGAGGACCTGACATGAGTGATAAAATCAACTTCACGCTAGACGACAAAGCCCTCGAAGCATCGGCGGGAGAAACGATCTGGCAATGCGCCGAGCGCGCCGGCATTGAAATTCCCCATCTATGTTATTCCAAAGCGCCGGATTACCGCGCCGATGGCAATTGCCGTGTTTGTATGGTTGAGATTGAGGGCGAGCGTGTGCTCGCGGCGTCCTGTATTCGCCAACCGAGTGAAGGCATGGTGATCAACAGCGCCAATGAGCGCGCCACCACCGCGCGCAAGATGGTGATGGAACTCCTCGTTGCCGACCAACCGCCGCGCGAGAGCAGCCACGATCCCAATTCCGAGCTCTGGCATTGGGCTGAACAGATGGGCCAAACGGAGAGTCGCTTCCCGGCCCGGCAAACGCCTACCGCAGATAACAGCCATACCGCCATGGCCGTTAATTTGGATGCCTGCATCCATTGCACCCGCTGTGTGCGCGCCTGCCGCGAAGTACAGGTCAATGACGTGATCGGCATGGCCGGACGCGGCGCCAACAACAAAATCATCTTCGATTTTGACGACGCCATGGGAGATTCAAGCTGCGTTGCCTGCGGTGAATGTGTGCAGGCCTGCCCAACCGGTGCCCTTATGCCGGCAGGCGGCGTCGGCAAAATTCAAGCAGATGAACAGGTCGCGAGCGTCTGCCCGTATTGTGGCGTCGGCTGCCAGCTCACTTTTAACGTCAAAGACAATAAAATTCTCTCCGTCGAAGGCCGCGACGGGCCGGCCAACTCAGAGCGGCTCTGCGTCAAAGGTCGCTTCGGTTTCGATTATATCAATCATTCCCACCGCCTGACCAAGCCACTGATCCGACGCGATGACGCACCGCCAAAAACAGGCGATATGGATATCGACCCGGCCAACCCGCTCACCCATTTTCGTGAAGCCAGTTGGGAAGAAGCGCTTGATGTTGCTGCCGCTGGCTTGAAGAAAATTCGCGATGGAGCAGACGGCAAAGCTCTTGCCGGCTTTGGCTCGGCCAAGGGCTCTAATGAAGAAGCCTACCTCTTTCAGAAACTCGTTCGCACCGGCTTCGGCAGCAATAATGTGGATCATTGCACGCGTCTCTGCCATGCCTCTTCTGTCGCGGCATTGCTGGAGACCATCGGCTCCGGCGCCGTTACTGCGAGCTTTAACGAAGCGCGCAATTCCGATGTCATCATCGTCATTGGCGCCCACCCCACGTCTAATCACCCAGTCGCGGCAACCTTCCTCAAGAACGCCGTCAAACGCGGCGCGCAATTGGTCATCATCGACCCGCGCGGCTCTTCTCTCTCGCGCCATGCCAGTCATTCCCTGCAGTTCACGCCGGGCCGTGATGTGGCGCTGTTGAACGCAATGATGCATGTCATCGTCAGTGAAGACCTTTATGACAAAGAATATATTTTGAGCCACACTGAGGGCTTTGAACAATTGCGCGACCATCTTAAAAACTTCACGCCGGAGGAGATGGCGCCGATTTGCGGCATCGAGCCTGACAAACTGCGCGAGGTCGCGCGCCTCTACGCCAACGCTGATGCGGCTATCATCTTCTGGGGCATGGGTGTATCGCAACATATTCACGGCACCGACAATGCCCGCTGCCTGATATCCCTCGCGTTGATGAGCGGCCAAACGGGGCGGCCAGGCACCGGCCTGCATCCGTTGCGCGGCCAAAATAATGTGCAGGGCGCCTCGGACGCGGGATTAATCCCGATGTTTTATCCCAATTATCAATCGGTAAGTGACTCCGCGATTCAAAATGATTTTGAGAAGCTGTGGAATACACAGCTCGACCCCGAGCGTGGTCTGACGGTGGTAGAAATCATGGATGCGGTGCATTCCGGCGATATCCGCGGCATGTACATCATGGGCGAGAACCCGGCCATGTCCGACCCTAACACCAACCATGTGCGCGAAGCCTTTGCCAAACTCGAGCATCTCGTGGTGCAGGAAATTTTCCTCACAGAAACAGCATTCTTTGCTGACGTCATTCTGCCGGCCACCGCCTGGCCGGAGAAGGACGGCACCGTTACCAATACCAATCGCCAAATCCAAATGGGCCGCAAGGCCGTAGACGCACCGGACGGCGTCATGCCTGATTGGTGGATCATTCAGCAATTGGCGCAGCGTATCGGTCTCGATTGGAATTATGCACATCCCTCCGACGTGTTCGCCGAGATGAAGCAATGCATGTCATCATTCGACAATATCTCCTGGGCACGGCTCGAAAGTGAAAGCGCTGTAACCTATCCATGCGACAGCGAAACAGCACCGGGCAATGATGTGCTGTTCTCGGACGGCTTCCCAACCCCATCAAGGCGCGGCAAATTTGTTCCCGCCGACATCATTCCACCTGACGAAATGCCGGATGCCGAATATCCCATGGTGCTCTCTACCGGGCGGCAGCTCGAACATTGGCACACCGGCGCCATGACCCGACGCTCACAAATCCTGGACAATTTAGAGCCCGAAGCGGTCGCCCATCTGGCGCCCAACGAAATGGCTCGCCTCGGCATTAAGCCCGGCGATGCCATTGAGGTCGCCACGCGGCGCGGCCGTATTGCTTTGAAAGCGCGTGCCGATACCGGCATCCCCAAGGGCGTGGTGTTCGTACCTTTCTGCTACGCCGAAGCTTCAGCCAATATGCTAACCAACCCGGCGCTCGACCCCGTCGGCAAAATTCCCGAGTTTAAATATTGCGCTGCCAAAGTTGAAAAGCAGCAAGCGCAGCAGCAAAATAAACCACTATGAGCGCGCTGCAGGAAAAACTACTGGTAACGCTCCGTCACGGCATTGAAGGTGTGGCGGCGCGGGTTGTGGTTGGTCTTAATTGGACCTTTGTCGAGGGGCCAAACGGCACCGGCCTAGTGCACACACCGGCGCGCGGCACTGACGGCTACCGCAGCCTTCCCGACCCCGGCAACTATCGCGGTCACGATCTGGCCGACCTTGCCGCAATGGCGCAATCCGACAACATCTTTGAGCGCGTGCTCGGCTTCTCGGCGATCAATGCCCACCATAATCGCCATGACCTTAAAGGCGCCGGCATCAACGGCCTCGATATGATCGAGCCATGCGGCGAACGCACGGTGATCATTGGGCGCTTTCCCCAGCTTGATAAAAAATTGCCCGGCGCAGCGGTGATCGAGCAAGACCCCGGCCCCAACGACTATCCCGTGGAGGCCGGGGCTGAGCTTATCCCAGCGGCAAAATACCTCGCCATTACCGCCTCAACGCTTTCCAACGGCAGCCTGGCCGGGTTGCTTGAGCTGGCACCGACGAGTGCGACAACAGTACTGATCGGACCCAGCGTACCGCTCCTGCCAGCGCTCTTCGAATTTGGTATCAGCGCGCTCTCAGGCTTTGTCTCAAACGATAACGCGGGCCTCGCCCACCGAGTCACCGAGGGGGCCGCAGTCCAGGCTCTCAAGCCGCTTGGTCGCTACGTCACCCTGACTAGCCTACCCATTCCATCAGACGCTCCGCCTCAGCGAAATCTTCCGGACGGTTGGCATTAAAAAAAGGATCATAGGTCTCGGCTGAGAAGTTAACCGTCGCCACCTTGTAGCGCGCCGTCCAGGCATCAATCTTGCGCATATCTTCGTCTATAACAGCCTGGCGAAGTTCCGTGCGCAGCGCGATCGGCCACAAGGCAAACACCGGATGGGCGCGACCTTGCGACGCCGCACGCGCCACCTCCGCACCTTCGTCTGTGATAGCCGTTCCGAGACGAGCCACCAAATCATCCGGCAAAAACGGCGCATCGGTAGCGAAGCTCGCTAACCAGGTGCATTCCGGGGCATGTTTCGCCGCCCACTCCATGCCGGTCAAAACACCGGCAAGCGGCCCGACATAGCCCTCAACCACATCAGAAACGACAGGTAGGCCATAGGCGGAAAAGCGCGCTGGATCACCATTGGCGTTCAGCACAAGCGGCCCGGCCTGCGGACGCACGCGACTCAGCACATGATCCAAAATCGGCTTTCCTGCCAGAAGGCGCAGGCTTTTGTCGCCGCCGCCCATACGCCGCGCCAGGCCACCGGCCAACAGCACGCCGGCAGTTTGATGTAATTCAAGCGACAAAAAATTATCTCCTTACAGCAGAGCTATAAAACCCCATGCCGCACGCTACGACCAGTGCCGAAATCAATGATATCAAGATAAATCGGGGGCGCACTCAGGCAGCGCTGCTGCCCTTGCGCCGATTGCGCTGTGCTTCTTCCGCCACGGTGCGCGCATCCGCATCGAATATAATTCGCTCTTCACCGGCGAGAGCGATGAAGCGTTTTCCCTTAGCGCGGCCAATCAGCGTGAGGCCGGTACGACGCGCCAGCTCCACCCCCCAAGCGGTGAATCCCGAGCGCGAAATCAATACCGGAATACCCATCTGCACCGTTTTTAAAACCATCTCACTGGTCAAGCGCCCGGTGGTGTAAAATATCTTGTCCTCAGCACTCACACCATTCTCGAACATATAGCCGGCTATCTTGTCGATGGCATTGTGGCGGCCGACATCTTCCATATAGATCAAGGGACGATCCGCTTCGCACAGCACACAGCCATGGATGGCGCCGGCGGTCAGATAAAGGCTGGGTTGGCTGTTGATTTTACGGCCAAGGCCATAGAGCCATGAGGTTTTAATCACCGCGTCGCGCGGCAACTGGACGCCTTCAATATGATCCATCAAATCGCCGAAGATAGTACCCTGGGCACAGCCCGAGGTCAGTGTCTTCTTGCGCAATTTTTCTTCGTAATCTGTTTTGCGTTCCGTGCGCACAACAATGGTCTCGATGTCTTCGTCATAATCGGTGGCTGTGATCACATCATCGGGCAACAGCATGCGCTGATTAAGCAGATAACCGAGGGCGAGATATGTCGGGTGATCGCGGATCGTCATCAATGTAACGATCTCTTGTGCATTTAAGAATACCGTCAACGGACGTTCTTCAATTACCCGCAACTGCGTTTCTTGACCGTCCTGATCGAGCCCACGCATCTCGCGCGTCAGCTTGCCGTTTTCCGGCTCCGGTTTAACCTTGAATTCCACACTGGCCCCTTTATCGAATGCGCATCACTCTCACATACAGTAAAATATGTGTCTCGACAGCCATATTTCCAGTTTTTATCCTCTAATTTACATCCCATCCGGGAGGCTAAAATAGAACCTAATTTTTTTGACCAGATGGCGGTGCAAAGTGCGCTTGTGCCTGCCGTTCTGGGTTTTTTATTGACGGGTGCTGTACGCCTCGCAAATGGCCGCAATCACGGCCCACGCGTGGCTGGGGCTGCCGTCATCTTAAGCTTTGGCGTGGGTTATTTTTTGATTATCGGCATCCCGCCGCTGCCGCCGGACGGTGCATTCCATAAGCTGATTTATGGCGCTGCCGGTGGCTTGGTTGTCGGCTTTTTGTTGGATTTTTTTCGCCTGCCGCCGTTCGTGCGGTGGTTCTTATTTCCCGCCGGCTGCGGCGCTCTACTTTATTGGCTTGAATATCCGGGCGTGGAAAGCGCCGGTTTTTGGGTGCTGTCTGGGCTTGGCGCTATGTGGCTCGCCAGCATTGTCGGCCTGTGGCGCCTGGAGGGAGAACGTGAGGCTGGGCTCAATCCGGTGGTGAAGCTGATGATTGCCGCCCTTGGCCTGGCTGCTGTGACGATGCTTGGCGATGCGCCTGTCATTGCCCAGCTTGCCATTGCTCTGGCAGCCAGTCTTTTCGGTTTTACAATGTGGAACTGGCCGACAAATGTCTTCCCTTACGGCGCCACCTTGCTGATGGGCGCCGGCGGCGCGTTGTTTGCGCTTGCCTGGATGGCAGCGCTTTATCACCCGATGATGAGCCTGCCAGCCTTGGCCGTACTGTTGTTGGTGTTTTTTGGCGATATCGCGGCTAAGCACATGCATCTCGGCGAGAGCCGCGCCGCCAATGCGGCAGCGCCGATCGTGCTGGCGGCGGTTTGCTGTGTGCCGGTGTTGGGCGCAGTCGCGCTGGCCTATTTTGTCGCTGCGCCCTAACCCAGTTTAAACGCGCAGAAAAAAGAACAGCGCGCGCGCGACCTCGTCCGGCATTTCCTCAGGCAAAAAATGGCCGCCTTTTAACACACCGCCGGTCACACTTGCCGCTCGCTCGCGCCATACCGCTTGAACGTCATACCATTTGTCGAGGCGATTGCCCCACAGCGCCATGGCTGGGCAGGCGATCTTTTTGCTCAGGTCCGCACCATCATGCTCGAGATCAATGGTGGCACCGGCACGATAATCCTCGCAGCTGGCATGGATCATAGCCGGGTCGGAAAAGCAGCGCACATATTCAGCCATTGCTTCTTCGTCGAAATAATCCAGCGCGCCGCCGCCCCAGCTCTTCAGGCACCATTTGAGATAATATTCCGGGTCACCACCAATCAGGCGCTCCGGCAAATCAAACGGTTGGCTGAGGAAAAACCAATGGTAATAACCCATCGCCTTTTCCATATTAGTTTTGGCAAAGGCGGTGTTGGTCGGCACAATATCGATCAGGGCGAGGCGCTGCACTTGCTCGGGATGATCAAGCGCTAGCCGATGAGCCACACGCGCGCCCCGGTCATGGCCGACGAGCGCAAATTTATCAAAGCCGAGCGCCGCCATCACGGCAACCTGATCCGCGGCACTCGCGCGTTTGCTATAGGCGAAATGATCAGCGCCTGAATCGGGCTTGGCGCTATCGCCGTAGCCGCGCAAATCCGGCGCCACCACGGTAAAATGCTGCGCTAAAATCGGCGCCACCCGGTGCCACATAACATAGCTTTGCGGATAACCGTGCAACATCAGCAAAGGCGGCCCCGAGCCCCCGCGAACGAGATTTATCTCAACCCCGTCAGCATTAATTTTTTCCTGCTCGAAACCTTGGAACATTCTTCTCCCCACTCAAATTGCCCGGCGATCATGGGTGTCCACGCATCAGTGCGCAAGAACTTACACGGCGCTTTGAATCACCGCCCCTCTAGCGCTATTGTCTGAAGGATATGAAGATGAAAAATATGACAGGCACGCGGGCGCGCAACCACTATGTCGCCGCACCGGCCGGTACCGCCCCATCCGAGCGCGACCGCATCAGCCCCACATTCGCCTGCGGCGCGCTTGAGCTCTTTGAAATGATGCGCGAGACGGCACTGGCCCAGCCACGAACTAAAATGCTGTCGCAATCACCAGAAGAACTACACATGGTACTTGTACAGCGCACAAAATTTTGGCGTTTTCCTGACGATATTTCAGTTGAAATTATTGCTCTGGAAGATGGCGGAGCCACGCTCATGCTGTCGAGCAAAGCGCGCTATGGCGTAGAGGATTTCAGTGTAAATCGGCGCCGTGTCGAGCGCTGGCTCACGGCCCTTGAGGCGTGCGCGGCAAACAAAACCTAGAGCCGGACGATTTGCCCCTCGGAGGCGACCAGAGAACCCGGCAGGCGGGCTTCAAGAACAGCTTGAACCTGCTCCAGCTCATTATCGAGATGATCCGGGTGATGCTGGAAAGCAGCAAGGCGTTTGGCGCCCGCCGCCTGGCAAAGACGCAGGCCTTCCTGCCAAGTGGAATGGCCACGCAATTCGCCGTTGGTGACTTCTTCGTCGTAATAGTAGGAATCGTAAATCACCAGGTCGCAATTTTCGATCAGCGCTAGCACGGTCTCATCCGGCGCATCCGGACTGTGGCCGGTGTTGCTGACATAACCCAGCGACTTGCCGCCATATTCAATCCTGTAACCAGTCGCGCCGGCGGGGTTATTGAGAGCGGCGGTGCGCACCCGAATACCTTCGCGCGGCTCAAATTCCTCCCCGGCGATAAAATCGCCCCATTGTTTGAGGCCGCCAATAAAGCTTAGCGGAATGGGAAAGAGCGGCGAGGTCATGAGGTCGTTGAGGTCTTGCTCGATGCTGCCGCCCGAGCCCAAATGGCCGGCCCATACTTTGAATTCATTGGCAGGATTATAGCCCGCACTAAAAAACGGCAGACCGCAGGCATGGTCGAAGCGGCTGACCGAGAACAAAATATCGGCCTTAATGGGGCGGCTCTGGTCGAGCGCCAAACCGAACGGGCGAATGCCCGTGCCAGCGTCAAGAATCATCAGATGATTACCGCAATGGACTTCAACGCAGGGTGTATTGCCGCCAAAGCGTAAAGTCTCAGCATTTGTCGTCGGGATACCGCCGCGCACGCCCCAAAAGCGGAGATCAAATACCCCCGTCTTAGTGCCTGTCCCAGCATTTTCCTTCGGTGCCATGACCTTTCGCGCACTCCCTAAATCTGTCAAGCCGCTCGCTCCACAGCCGCGCCCGTACCGGCAGCGAGACCATCAAACAAGCATAGCATACGACCGTACCAATCACATATGAGGTCGTCTTTGGCGATTAAAACCAGGGGGCTGCATAAATCTATGAATTTGAGAGTTCCGAACAGGATGTAATCCGCATAGAGCGGCTCTTGGCCGGCAAGATAAGGCGCTTCTTCAAGCGACAGGCGTGCCGGCTCAAGCGCCGTACGGAAGGCATCAATACGGGCCTGGCTGGTGTCACAGAACTCCTCCAAGGCGATACCAAAGCGCGCCTCGCGCGACGCACGAAAATAGGGTTGATCGACCTTCTCGATGGCCGTGTTATACACATCACAGAGTACAAGACGGATCATTTCCGGGTGTAGTGTGCGATCAACCCAGCCATTCATGAAACGCGCTCCCGCACGCCCGGCTTCACCGCCGAACAGGCTGGGCTTATCGGGGTACGCGCTCTCCAGATAACCGGCGATGGCCCAGGAATCGCAGATTATCCGCCCGCTATCATCGAGCACTGGCACCAGCTTCTGGCCACTGAAGGATATCTTTTCCATTTGGCCAAACTGCACAGGGATAAATTCCGTCTCCAGCTCCTTATGGGCGAGCGCCATGCGAGAACGCCAACAGTAGGGACTTAGTCGCTTATCCTCAGATCCTTGTAATTCGTAGAGCTTACGCGCCATGAGCGCCTCCCCGCTTTCCAGTCATGCTGCTATGACTATAATTGGCCAGCACTAAATTGGTAAGGCTCAGGAGAATAATAATGAAAGCTATTGCCCACAAGGGAGAAGGCCTTGATGGCGCCTCCTATCGTGATATGGAACGGCCCGAGGCCGGACCCGGTCAGGTTTGCGTCGAGCTTAAGGCAGCGGCGCTCAATCACCGCGATATCTGGACCTGCAGTCGCGCCGAGCCGGAAGGTGATCCGGTGATTCTCGGCTCGGACGGCGCCGGCATTGTGGCGGAGATTGGCGCCGGCATTGATGATCTTGCCGTTGGCGATGAGGTCGTGATCAATTCGAGCCAGGATTGGGCCAGCCGCAGCGAGGTGCCGCTCGGCGAATATGGCATCGGCTATAAAATTCTAGGCTTTCCCGACCATGGCACATTCGCCGAATACATTGTCATCGACCGCCAGCAATTAGAGCGCAAGCCCGCCTTTCTCAGTTGGCACGAAGCCGCCGCTTTTTGCCTGGTTGGTCTCACCACCTACCGCGCGCTGTTTACCGAGGGCCGCCTCAAGGCCGGTCAAACCGTCGCCATCCCCGGCATCGGTGGCGGCGCCGCGACTCAGGCATTGCTGTTTGCCAAAGCGGCGGGCGCGAAGGTCGTTGTCACTTCACGCTCGGCGGACAAGTTGGAAAAAGCGCGAGAGCTCGGCGCGGACCTCGCCATTTCAGGCGATGGCGATTGGGGCCAGACAGTGCGCGATTTTACCGCAGGGCGCGGCGCCGATATCGTCATTGAAACCATCGGCGGCGCGACCTGGAAAAACTCCATGGCGGCGCTGGCCAATGGCGGTCGCCTGGCGGTATTTGGCGCTACCAGCGACGCCATCGTCGAAATTGATCTCGCCAGCCTGTTCCTCCACTGGCAAAGCATCATTGGCACTACCATGGGCAGCCGCGAAGAATTTCGCGACATGCTGGCCTTTACCGAAGCCCATCAAATTCACCCCGTGATTGATCGTGTCTTTCCTTTGGCTAAAGGCGTCGACGCCATGCGCTACCTCGATAGTGCCGGTCAGATGGGCAATGTTGTATTGGATATTTGAATATGAAACCTTATCGCGCCGACATCATCGGCAGCATGTTGCGGCGTTGATATCGTCGCGGACGGGGAGATGCGGCGGAATGTTTTTGCCGGTCAGTTGGCCCAAGCCTCTGCCGGCTTCCGCGCGGTCAAAGGCAACAGCGTCGATTGATTCACCATAGAGGGTGAGATTGGTACCAGCCCGCTGACGGTTGGCTTGGTCGAGCGGATTCGCATCTGTAACCGAGGGTAACAATCTTGGCTTTGATTAATAGGAAACCAAATTGAGCTTGGTGGCGCGCTGCGCCCGCGATCTGTGGGCGGATTAAGGCCGCGCTAAAACCGGCTAATGTTGAACGCCTCAGTCGGCGTTTTGCTCGCGCCGTCCAGCACCAGCTCCGAAACAACAGCGCCAACGCCGGGGCCGAGACAAAAGCCATGGCCGCTAAAGCCGAAGGCATGGATTACGCCGGGCGTGGTGGCGCTCAGGCTAAGCACCGGCAATTGATCCGGCGTGCAGCCCTCAACCCCTGACCACATGCGGATGATATTCACATCGGCCATGCGCGGGATGACCAGGGCAGTGCGCTGTAAGGTGCAGAGGGTCTCCTCGGTAATGGCGTGACCGAAACCCTCATCAAGATTAGCGGTCCCACTGCGCCCGCCGAAAATGAGATTGCCACGCGGAATTTGGCGCACATAAACATCGCCGCCAACAACACCCAGCGCCGGCTCTATGAAATAGGGCACAGGCTCCGTCACCACCATTTGCGGCATCATCGGCCATAGTTCCACTGCCTCGCCGAGCCAACTCGCAACCCGCGCGCCCCATGCACCGGCAGCATTGACCACCTGGCGGGCGCGTATCTCGAGGCCGTTTTCGCTGCGCAGCAAAAATCCGTCGCCATCTTTTTTCAGTAACGTCACCGGCTCATTTTCGTGGATGATGGCGCCAGCGCGGCGCGCCGCACGGGCGAAGGAAGGGCCGAGTAAACGCGGATTTGCCTGACCATCGGTCGGGCACCAGGCAGCGCCGAACGCCAAATCGCTGAACCACGGATAGCGCGCCAACAACGCATTCCGGCTGATCATCTCCACTTCGCAGCCATAGGCCGCCTGGGCTTCGGCATGCGCTGCCATGGCTTCCATATCTTCTTCGTTGCGCGCCACCTTGAGATGGCCGGTCATGGCATATTCGCAATCATTGCCCACTAGTTCGGGTAGGTTGTGCCATATATCAATTGAACGTGCCGCGAGCGCCAATTCCTCCAGCGCGCGGCCATTACGCCGTACGCCGCCGAAATTCACGCCACTTGCCGCCGCACCCGGCTGGCGCTTTTCCAACAGCACTACCGGCACGCCGCGCAGCGCCACATGGAGTGCCGTCGAGCAACCAGCAATGCCGCCGCCGATGATGGCAACTTCCGTCTCAATAGGTTTCATATGGATGCCGCTCGATCCGGATCATCATCTGCCGCTTCTCCGGCGATGAAGATATTGAGCGGCTTGATCGGCGCCTGTCCGCGTAGGCGACCAACCTCGGCCAAGGGCACGCCCTTGCGGTGGGCGAGAATTTCCGTCGCCGCGATGCCGCACATGCGCCCCTGGCAACGCCCCATGCCCATACGGGTAAAAGCCTTGGCGCGGTTGATCTCTTGTGGTTCCAGCGCTTGCCCGTGACGAATATCACCGGCAGTTACGCCTTCGCATCGACAAACGATGGTGTCATCCGGCAGCGCCGCCGCCAAACCTTCCGGGTAAGGTAAGGCGCGCTCAAGGGCGATGCGAAAGCGCATAAGACGGCGGAGGCGAGATTTAAGGTTGCCGTGCCGCGCTGTATCGATTGCAACGCCCCTATCCGCCAACAAAGTGAGCGCCGCCAGTTCGCCGCGATATTCCGCCGCGTCCGCACCCATCACGCCAGCGCCGTCACCCGCCAGGTAAACGCCATCGGCGCTAGCTCTGCCATCCACATCGCTCGACGGCAACCATTGCCGCGCCATGGCATTAAATTCCATTTCACAACCGGCCAGCTCAGCCAATTGGCATTCCGGCTTTACGCCCCAACCAAGTCCAACCGCATCGCAGGTAATGTGATTCTCGCGCCCACCGGCGGTGCGATAGCGGAGGCCACTCACACGGTCATCTCCTTCAACGCGGATCGGCTGCACGCCGCGCCGTAAGGCAACGCCATTCAGACGCAGCCAGTTTTGATACCAAAGCCCCTTGGCCAAAGTGAGACCACCGGCAAGCAGGCCCGGAATAACCGGTAAGGCATCACGCAAGCGCGCCGTATCGAGCACTGCCGCCACGGACCCACCGGCATGGGCATATTGATAGGCAACCAGATAAAGCAACGGCCCACTGCCCAGAAAAACCACCCGCCGACCGATGGTGCAGCCCTGTGCCTTAAGGGCAATTTGTGCGCCGCCCATGGTGTAAACGCCGGGCAGCGTCCAACCGGGAATGGGTAAAACACGATCTACCCCGCCGGTACAGAGCAGCAGTGATTTGAATGGAATGCGGTCCACCCCGTTTGGGTCGAGGGTGAAGGCGGTGCTGTTCTCAATCGACCATACGCTGTTTTCTGGACGGTAATCCAGGCGCTCGCGAAGGTTATCAAAGCACGCATGCAGCGCTTCGGCCTTGCCCGCTTCAAAGCCATATCTGAGCTTGGCACTGCGCTTGAAACCCGGCGGTTGACGGCGATAAACTTGGCCACCGCTGGCCGGCGCTTCATCCACCAATATGGGGCGTAAGCCTTGCCCTGTCAGCACCTCTGCCGCACGTGTTCCGGCTGGGCCGGCGCCAATGATTAATATTGTATCGTCATCACTCATGTGGCGGCACTGCCCGTCGTCAGGCGCAAGCCGTCGTGCACATAGGCGGAGCAGGCGCGTAAGCTGCCGCCTTCTTCCAGCTTGACCCAACAATCCTGGCAGGCGCCCATCAGGCAAAAGCCGGCGCGCGCGCCCTCGCCGAATTCAAATTTCCGCACCTGTGTGCCGGCCAGCATCAATGCCGTTAGCACCGTATCACCGGTCATCGCCGTCACCGCCTGACCATCCACATGAATGGTGACTTCAGGCCGCTCTTTCTCACTCACGCGGATGAATTGACCGCGTTCCGTATTTCCGCTCACTGTTCCGCCTTATTGGTTTTATCAGTCAGGTCGCGTGAATATACCCGGCCTTTCCACAAACTGCGACGTCCACGCCAATGATCAAACGCCGAACTCCAAGTCATGGCAAGATAAAGCATACCAATCAGCGGCATAGTAAAGGCCAAGGGGCGCGGCATGCGATAGTAAGACAAGGTCGGCAAATAGCCAATTACCATGAAAACAAGCGCGGTTGCGGCGATAAGCTTGGCCGCCAAAACCGGCACGGCAATTAAAATGAGCGGCGGGATGCCGCAGGCAAGAGCAAAAGTGGCAGTGCAGAATAACAACAGCAGAAGCGAATGGCGCAATTGCGTGAAGGCGCTACGCGCCACCATCTGCCATATCTCGCCCAGGCCTTCATAGGGACGCACACTCCGCGCCGAATGGCTGAGGCCGATCCAGGTGCGCCCGCCATTATTCTTTACCGCGCGCGCTAGAGAGCAATCGTCAATGATCGCATCCTTGATCGCGGCAAACCCACCAATGCCAAGCAATATCTCGCGCTCGGTCAGGATACAGCCACCCGCCCCGGCGGCAATCAACCGGCTGCGCCCGTTCGACAGGTGAAACGGGTAGAGCAGTTTGAAAAAATAGACAAAAGCCGGCATCAATAACGCCTGCCAAAATCCTCTCATATCGAGCGCCACCATGAGCGAATAAAGAGCCACGCCTTTGGCTTGCTTCGCCTTGATCAGCGCCGGCAGTGCGCCAGGTGCCAGCGCGATATCAGCATCGAGCAACAGCACCAATGGCGTTTTCACCTGAGCAAGCCCCTGCTCCAAGGCCCACATCTTGCCGGCCCAGCCCGAAGGCAAGGGTGTGCCGGCGACAATTTCCAAATTGCAATTTTCCGGTGCGGCCCGGCGCGCAACTTCAGCCGTACCGTCATCGGAGCGATCATCAATCAGGATGACGGCCAAGCCATCGCCCTGCTCGCCGAGCGCGGACAGTGCAATGCCGATAAATTGCGCTTCATTGCGCGCCGGGATCAGCACCGTCACCTGCCGAAGGTCGGTATTTTCCACCTCCCACTCATCAGCCGCGAAGCGCTCCCGGTTACGCCAGGGCTGCCATGGCGAGATCAGGATGCCCAGCCATACCACGGCACCCGCCGCCGCCAATATTGTCCACAGACTGTCGAGCGCAGCCATGCTATTAGAATCGATCCGTCGTGAGGCCGCTTAGGTCGATCTCAGGTTCTGTGCCCGAGATGATATCGGCAATCGCCCGGCCTGAGCCGCAGGCATAGGTCCATCCTGTGCTGCCATGGCCCGTATCCATATAGAGATTACTGAACTTCGTTTGGCCAATTATCGGCAGGCAATCGGGCGTCATCGGGCGGAAGCCGGCCCAGCGCTCAGCCTTGGTGGCATCGCCACATTCCGGAAATACCGCCATGGTCACATCGAGAATTGCCTGGGTTCGGGTTGCCGATATGCTGGAGTCATAGCCGGTGAGTTCCGCCGTCCCCGCCGCACGCAAACGCTCGCCAATACGGCTCATGACAATCCGCCGAGAGCCTTCGTGAATGGCCAGGCGAGGCGCGCCGTGATGGCCCGCTGTTGGCACCGTAACCGAATAACCTTTGAGCGGGTAGATCGGCACACGCATGCCAATTTTGCGCAAAAACAACGGGCTGAAACTACCGAGGCTCATGACATAAGCATCCGCTTTGAGGCGGCCTTGGTCGGTATCCGCTGCAGTGACACGCCCGCCTTCCGACTGCATGCGGCGCACCGCCACACCGTACCGGAAGGTCACGCCTTGGCGCTCAGCGGCAGCAGCCAAGGCATAGGTAAATTTGTAGGCATCGCCCGATTCATCCTGAGAAAAATGCAGGGCGCCGGCATAACGCCCCGCGCTTGCCGCCAAAGCCGGCTCAATTTCAAGGCAGCGCTTCATATCGATCACTTCTGGATGAAATCGCGAATCCGCATGACGCAATTCCGCCGCCGCCGCCGAATCCAGTTCTTGCTGGCTGGCAAAAAGATGCAGCACACCGTCAGCGCATTGGTCATATTCAATCTGCTCGCGCTCGCGCACCTCTTTCAGGCATTCATAGCTATAAGTGGAGAGGCGGAGCGAAACCTGCTGACTGCGCTCGAATCGCTCTGCGGTACATTGGCGCAGGAATTTGAGCGCCCAGCGCCACTGGGCCAAATCAGGGCGCAGACGGAAAAGATAGGGCGCATCCTGGCGGCCGAACCATTTGAGCAGCATGCGCGGCACTTCCGGTGTCGCCCAGGGCCGTGACGAAAACGCGCCAACGATACCGCCATTGGCAAAGCTGGTTTCCAGCCCGGCGCCATCATTGCGTTCCACTACCGTGACTTCATGGCCGGCCCGGTTGAGATAATAGGCTGCCGCCGTACCAATAACTCCGGCCCCCAAGACGAGCACTTTCACCGCAAGCTCTCCCTAATTTGCACGCGAAAGCGCGCCCTCAGAGCCCGTCATTTGGCATGAATAAGCGTATTTCAGCAAGCGCCCGCTGCGCCTCTAAGAAATGGCCGTGACAAACCCCCTCTTGCACCACAGAATGCGGACATCAATTGACCCAGGAAATTAGCAGAGTGATCTCGAAATTGGGCCGGGGCGTTGCCGCCTTTGTTGCTGTAGCTCTAATTGCTGCTGCCGCAATGATCGTGTCGCCAGGCGCGGCAACAGCGGCAGAAGACATGCCAGATCGCCATGCGGGCTATTACTATCCGCCCGCTGAAAGCAGTGAAACTTACGAAGCGCGCGCCGTTGTCATGGCCGATGCGGACCGTTCGCAGCGCCTCAAATTCGTCAATAATCTAACGGAGCAATTGCTATCACGGCCCTACCCGCCGGAATACGCCATCTTCGCCAAGGGCGGCGAGGCGCAAAAGCTGATTATAGTTGGTCAACGCCCAGGCTCCCTTAACACTATCTACCGGGCGCGCGCCCTGCTGGCGACGCTTACCGCCGTGGCCCGCACATCTCGCCTGTTCAATGAATTCGGCGTGCAGGAATATTTCACCTTTTTTGACCTCGCCAAACTATTTGGTTTCGCCCGCATCACCATTTCCGATGGTGAAGCGTTCAGCCACCAAATCATCCTCGAATAGCCTCAATCCTCGCGCAGCAATCCACGACTCTGATGCCCGTCATGAATTGATTGGTCTGGATATTCGCTAAAACGGGCATTCTGATCGCCGCTCGCGACCGGTACCCAGTCCGGCGCATAGTCGAGCATGATGTGGCAACGCTCGGGCGCCTTGGGAAGCGGTGTATCGATCGCGGAGGCAAAGGGATGCAATAATTCTGGCCACCGCGAATCCCACGCCCATAGCGCCGAGCCGCAGCGCGAGCAAAAATGCCTCTTGGCCGGGCTCAGCTCTTCATCGTCTACTTTCACCTGATAGATACTGAGATGCTCTTCGCCTTGAATTTGCAGACTTTCGGCATCGGCAGAAAGATTAATGGCATAACCACCGCCGCCCGCCGTTTTACGACAGATCGAGCAATAGCAATACATGTCGGGATAGGGCTCGTTGGAATGCACGAAGAACCGCACCGAGCGGCAATGGCAGGCACCCTCAAGCAACATGAAACATCCTCACGGTCCTGAAGCGACCGTCGCGACAAGTTGATATGCCGTGTTGCGGCAAGTAAGCGATAATGACCCATTCGAAATTCGGAGTGCCAATCCAAATCCCATGAGAAATATCTTTGCCGCCTTTTTTGTTGCCTTTTTCATCCCCGTAATTGTCGCGCAAACAATTGCCGCCGCAGACGTCGCCAATGGCGTGCGTGCCAATGACGCCGGTTGGTATGACGAGACGCTAGCCGAGTTCTTGCCGGCGGCTGTAGCCGGGAATGTGCCGGCGCAAATGGCGCTGGCCAGCATGTATCAATTCGGCGAAGGCGTGCGCCAGGATGATGACAAAGCGGCCATTTGGACCCGTGCAGCGGCAGAGCGCGGCGATGCCGTGGGGCAGGTAAATCTGTCGGAATTTTTTGCGCTGGGCCGGGGCGTGGCGCTTGATACCGAACAAAACTATTTCTGGGTCTTTCTTGCTGCTGGGCAAGGCAACAGCGCGGCAATGGCAGGGCTGGATACAGCAACCGCCAGTCTGACTGAAGCAGCGCGGCGCAAAATTGAGCAGCAGGTACATAATTGAGCGCCCTTCGGCAACAATCTCAGCGGCGCGCCGGAAGTGGTGGACGGCGAAACCCTGATTGCTGCCGGCCAACGCCTCCGCCTCGAAGGCATCTCAGCACCTGCACCCGGCACACGCTGCCAATTGCGCGGTAACGATCAAAATTGCGGGCGAATATCGACCACTTCCCTGATGGACCTGACTGCCGGCGCCGAGGTGATTTGCCGGCGCCGTCTGGCTGTGGCCGAAGACGGTAGCCGCTTCGCCAATTGCCGCGCCGGCGGGTACGACCTGTCGGAGGGCATGGTTTACACTGGTTGGGCCGAAGCGGATATGAAGCAAGTGGATGTGCCGCAACTAAAGCGCTACAGCGCGTTGGAGAAAAAGGCCCGGCGCGCACCACGCGGCATGTGGCGACGCGAATAGAAGCATGACATACTCCCGCAAGGGAGAAAGCGCATGCATCACA
>Ga0114999_10002432_pt1 | contig 24539 bp, 21 predicted proteins | sample ArcticOcean_MG_C_3_FD_89820 | JGI IMG/M metagenome (GOLD analysis project Ga0114999, IMG submission 89820) | Marine microbial communities from western Arctic Ocean - ArcticOcean_MG_CB8_126 | ecosystem: Environmental > Aquatic > Marine > Oceanic | place: Arctic Ocean: Canada Basin | collected...
CGATCCGGAAAGTTTAGAAATTCTGTCCTACTCAGTTCTCGATAACGCGGAAGGTCATATGGTCGGCGATGGATACTATGCGACACCCTATTGGCAGGAGCGGAATGGGGTCATTTTTTTCAATGCTATCACCTACCGTGGTATTGGCTGCCATCACCCTGAGAATCATCATTTGGAGATCGACCCCTACAAGCCCGACATCATTCGATTGGAATACATTTGGGATGAGATCCGATAGCGCCACGCAAGCCTAAACGAAAAGGTCAAAAAGGCTTGGTATAATCGGTTGGTTATTCCTAATTATATTTGATCTTTTGAAGTCGATTTATGCTTGGCTAAGAAGCGGTATAACATCCAATAAATCAAAGCGATGGACTTTTATTCGAGTATTTACTTTGTGACGCAGAACGATCCCTTTCTGTCGAAGTAGCTGCGATCATTGTAGAATCACGCAGTGAGCCAATAACTAACTAAAGTCCGCTATCTCGTTTCCTCACTGCGACTAAGCGAAAACCGATATCCTCAGCTCCGTCTAGCGCCGGATGGCTCATGTTTGCGAGAAGATTGGCGTGCGACATTCGCGCAAGATAACAACCACCGGTCATTGTCATGGCATGGTTGCCATCCACACCTAGTTGCATAAGCGACTCTGGATGCTCAATGCGTGAACCAAAAGGCCGGGCCAGATAGCGCTCAGAGTTTGTCCAATTCCAGACCCACACATTGCCTAGCATATCGTGGAGGCCGCGGTCATTTGCTGGAAATGCCTTCACCGGCGAACTGAGGGCAAAACCGTCACTGAACTGCTCATGGATCCAGGCATACTCCGTCAGTTCCGCCGTTCCGAAATTCATGCGTTTCTCAAGTTCACCGAATTCATTGCCCCAAGGAAATACGCAGATCTCGCCGGCCATGTTTTCTGGTCGAGCTGCGAGCAGCCACTCCTCTTTGGTGGGAAGGCGGAAAATGACGCCCGCCTGTTCATTCAACCACCCAGCAAAATGCATCGCATCAAACCAGCTCACCTGCACTACGGGATGATCCGATTCACTCATAGGATGAATCTGGTGGTCCCAGGAGTTGGCAAATCCCTGCAGCCAGTGAGCCTGAGAATCAACAATCCAGCCTGTCTTATAGCGCTCTACAGTTGTTTGATAGCCTGTCTCCTGTACGAAGGCGGCGAACAGCGCGTTCGGGATAATAGTTTCGGATACAAAGAAATCGTAGTCGATCGATACTTTATCCCGCCGCTCCGTATCGAGCATGTCCTCCCATCTACGCAAGTCGCCATTGCGGTTCTCAATATCGAGCATGCGATTCTTTAAGTCCGGAGTGATTCCGTCGATGTACCGCCCACTGTCAACGCGACGAAAGCGCAATTCCAATCTATTGCCCAATGGCACAGATACGACATCAGCACTTTCAAAAAATTCGCTTTCGCCGTCGAATCGCCATGGCCTGGCATGGAGTCGCTCGGTTTCGAATTCCGCAGTACGATGCAAAAACTCGTCTCGTGACTCATATTGATCGCTCCGGCGATTTTTCGGAAGGTCTTTATAGTCTTGGACCTGACAAGCTGTGGACAGCCAAACGAACGCGGTAAAAACCAATCCAACACTCATTAGCTTAAACGGCCTCTCACGTCGCTCAAGGAGCTTTAAGAGACGGGTCAGTTGGGCCTGGATCGAATCGGTGTCTAAAGATCCTGCAGAATTGGGTGGATTAGAAATGACCTTGGGGTGTTTAGGTGTCTCGTCTCACATTTGTAATTAGAGACAATTAAATTGATCGAGAATTCTAAGGATAGATCCAGTAAGGAGACAAGTAAGATTGAATCATGGTAGATACCGTCTTAATCGAGATTTTGCCTCCGGGGTATTTAATAGAGTGTTGGCTTGGAGTGTATTAGGCCATTTCCGGAATTTGGAGACAGCCACTCAAAAGGCCAACTACAACTACCTTTGCCGCCAAATATTCACGTCGTCTACATGGGCGTTGTTGGGGACCAGCAAGCGAAGGAGTCGTTTAGTGGGGTGAGCGAATCCCTCGGACTTGAATGAACCTACTACTTTGCCATCGATGGCGCAGATAAGCTCGTCGTCGATGACGGTGGCGTGGACTTGATATCAGTGTTTGGTTTCGAGTGTATTGGGCAGACTGATACTTTTACTCGCAACGAGGGCCTCTTGCTTTTTGGTAAGGCCGCCGTCATTACGAGCGTTTCGTATGGCGAGATCCATCTGGCCAGTTTTTTTGATCAGTGATTGAGATTTTCCTGGTTCCAATGGTGACCTTGAACAGGTGGCCGGCGTGGACGGACTTTAACTCAAGATCTGCAAAATTTAGAGTTAGTTCGTCGTCTTCATCGTCGAACATGAATCGAAGACCAATCGTGCCGTCCTGAAATTCAAAGGCATGCCGAAAGGACGTAGCATGATTAGCCTCGGCATGGGTGTAAATGTAAACGTGTCCATCCCGAAGATCGACTTCCTTGTGTCCATTGGCCGTTCTATCACTGCTGGTGGTCCACTCATTGCCCGGCTCGTCTTTGAGCTCCTGCGATTCGGAGCGATCGAACGTGTCGTAGAAAATGAGTTCGCCGAATTCGCCAGCAGATACGGAGGAAAGGGCGAGTACTGATGAGGATAGGATTAGGAGGAAAGGTTTTCGCATTTTATTAATGTGTTTCGAAATTATGAGATTGGTAGGGCTCGATCGCCGAGCGAGCCGTTTGTCATAGAAATTCGGACGGCTCGGCGATCGAGCCCTACCTTCCAAAGGCGGTTTGAAATTGTTGGATTACTTTGTGCGGAATGTTTCGCTAGTCACCAGTGCAAGGAGGAGATCTTTGAAGCCGTTTCCGTCCCTATGGTTCTGTTTCACTATCTGCTCAACCTCATGGCGCTCGGCATAGTTGGGAACGCGGCCGGTTCCGTAGATCATGAGCTTCTCAGAAAGGCATTGAGAAAAGAGGTCGATGTTGTCGACCAGCCAGGCTTTGAAATCGGTGATGTCGTTGATCGGAGTTCCGTCGGGAAGCACGCCGGTCGAGTCGATGGGAGTCTCGACCTTGGGCCAGAGCTCCCGCCAGTTGCCGACTGGGTCAAAATTTTCTAGCATGAAGCCGATAGGATCGATGCGGCTGTGGCAACCTGCGCAAGCCTGATCGGCCATATGGGCTGCTAGCATTTCCCTGGGTGTGGTGGCACCCCGAGTATCGGGGGTGAGTGCTGGCACGTTTTGCGGTGGTTCGGGTGGAGGTGTGCCCAAGATGTTTTCCAAAACCCAGACGCCTCTAAGAATTGGCTGGGTATCCACACCATTTGCGGTGGCCGTCATGATGGCGGATTGTGTGAGGAGACCGCCGAAGCGTCCGCCTCGTTCAAGAGGAAGCTTCTGTAGATTGGAGCCGGCTGCCATCATGGATGAGCTATCCTTTGCGGAGGTATCTTGGAGCGCATATTGGTAATTTTCTTTTGCGAACTCCGGAGTGGTGTAATGGAAATCCGGATCGATGAAATCGGTCATTGGGAGATTCTTGGTAAGGATCTCTGTGAAGAAGTGCTCTACTTCCTCCTCCGCTATCACAATTTCCGCTTCTGAGAATTTAAAGACAGGATCCGGCATGATCTCTGGTAAGAGCTTCGTATCCAGCCACTGACCGGTAAAGCTTTGAACCATCGCGTCTGTTGGCCTGTTCGGCATGAGTCGGATGGCTTCTCCTCGAAGGACTTCAGTATCCGATAATCTGCCGGTAAATGCCAGTTTGAGTAGCTGCTTGTCCGGAGGTGCTTGCGTTAGGAAATAGGATAAGCGGCTGGCCAGATCGTAGTTGTCCAACTCGTCAGGACTTACCAGTCGGTAGAGAAAACGGGGAGAGATTAGAATGTTTCGAATGAGCAGGTGCATCGCTTCATCGAATGAGTGTCCGTTTGCCAAGTGCCGTTTAGCGATTCCGAGGTAGGTATCGATGCTTTGCTGATCAACCGGTTGGCGAAATACCTGTGGCAGAAATGTTGCCAGGATTTCCCGTGTAAATGTCTTATCCGATTGACCCGCCTTCCGCGTACCGGTGAATCGCTGCTGCAGTTTTTTCGCCAACATCTCTCTGGGACCGTCGACGATTTTCAAAGGTCCTTCAATAGTTGCCTGGTGGAACTCCATGGCGGGACCATTAGTAAAGTAGTAGTGACAAAGTATGTCGGCGAAATTGAACATTCCGGTGTTGGAGTCGGCCAGCTCCAGGAATTTAACCGTAAGCTCATCCTCCATGGTCGCGCGGCTCATATCGAGGTTCGGGTCAGCGAGAGCCTTGTTAAGGATCTCCCACCCACTGCGCCCCCGGATAACGGACGTGCGAATCTTACTGAAATCGCCATTCGGGAAGACGGTGTGCTGCCAGGCAGCCAACCAGCGCGCATCTTTTGAAAACCATTCACGCATATGTTTGGCGAATTCGGTGTATCCGTGGTCCATATCCGCGTTCATCCAACGGAAAAGCAACGTTTGCCCTTCGTAGAGATCAGCTTCGAAGGTTACCGTCGTGGGTGATTCGGACGGCACATCAATTACTTTTAGCAGACGAAAAACTTCGGCCCGGGAGCGGTCGCTGGCTGAGAGTTCACGAGCTCGAACTTCAAGCTTCATGGGGGCGTCTGAAACAGGCTTGTGCTTAGCGGCGCTGACAGTGACACGGTAAGTTCCGGAAGCCATGATTTCCATGCGACTGGGCCAGGAGCAGCTACGAAACATCTCCTGGCCTCGTGATGCGAGGAGCAATGCATCATCGCGCACCGTCGATGCGGAGAAACTGATAACCATGTCTTCAGGTCCAGCGGTTCGGATAGTGGAGGAAGGGGCTTTTTGTTCAGGCGGATAGATCGTATCTGCGATCTGTTCAGCCACATTGGCATATGCCTCCATGAGGGGAGGAGATAGCACTAGGCCTTCACCGACATTGTTGAAACCATGGTATTCCGAGTCTTTTGGAAAACCTAGAGGAAGTTCATACTCCGGTAGGTCAAAGAGGTCACTGATGGTAGCCCGATATTCGTCCGCACTCAGACGTCGTGGTAAGGTGCCACCGATCGGTGTATTTCCCAAAAGGTTTTCATCCAGCCAGGAAATGAGCGTGGCCCGTTCTTCATCATTGGGCTGGTCTTCGTCCTCCGGTGGCATGAGTCCGTCTTGAAGCATGTGAAGCACATTCTCCCAGAGGTCCCGGTGCCCTTTATCGCCCCAATCAATTGAGTAATGGTCTAGGTTCAAGTCGCCTTTCATTTCCACGTCGTCGTGGCAATTGAGACAGTAGTTTGAAAGCAGCTCGTAATGCGTATCTGAAATGGGGGTACTGTTCTCCGCACTCAAGTTTGCAACTGCTGCGCTTGCGAACAGCAGGCTTAACAGATTCTTCCGTTTCATCAAGCGAACAGCAGGCTTAACAGATTCTTCCGTTTCATCAAGCGAACAGGTGATTCAAATTGCGATTGGCATTGGAGAAATCGTTCGTCTCCACGCCCAGTCTTTGCATCAAAGTAATATACAGGTCACCCAATAGTGGTGCGTCCGGTTTGGAGGCATCAATTGAGATGTGGCTTCCATGCTTGAAACCACCGCCGGCTACCATGGTAGGAAGATTTGCATTGGAGTGACGACTTGCGTCACCCATGCCGGTGCCCACTAGGATAATGGTTTCGTCCAATAGCGATTTTCCATTAGGTCGTTTCTTCTCCTTCAACTGTTTAAGGAACCCATTGAGGCAATGCATGTGGGCCGATTCGATCGCGATCAAATCCCTAATCATTTCTGGGTCATTTCCGTGGTGTGAGAGTCCGTGATAGCCCGACCTGAGAGGTCTTCCATCAAAGGAGAATACCTGACCCAACCCATCGATTAAGAAGGATAACACCCGACTGGAGTCAGTCTCAATAGCCAAGGTCATGAGATCATACATCAGCACTTCTGCCTCTATGAGGAGATTGGGCGTAATAGGATCCGAGTCGGGAAGTTTGTAATTGGTGGTTGGCAGCGGATCGTTGATCTGTGAGATCTGACGCTCCATGCGCTTTTCGACCGATCGCATGGAATCAAAATATTCCTCGAGCTTTTCGCTATCGGTTTTTGGCACAGACTTTTGCAGACGCATGGCGTCCTCCAAAACCAGGTCGATCGAACTTCTACCACTGCGCAGCATGTACTCCATACGAGCTTTGTCGGCCTCGGACATGAAGAGCCGTTTATAGAACACACTGGGACGCTGAACCATAGGGAGTCCAATGCCTTGTTTGGTGAAACTCATAGCCTTGCTACCTTCACCCGTACCTGCGGTGAGCTGCACAGAAGGGAAGCGTGATTTTTGCCCGATCTGATCAGCGACCATCTGGTCCATTGAGTAGACCTTTGGCGTGTTACCGCAAAGGAAATTACTCCAGGCGGCGTGGCCATTCGCAGCGCGATGGTCGAGTCCTGAGAAAACAGTGAAGTCGTCCTGATGATCAGCCAGCGGTTGTAAGGTAGGTGGCAAGGCATAGCCGTGACCGACTTCCTTTGGGAAAAAGGCGTTTTGGTGCCAACCCAGGTAGGCACCGATTGAAACCAGGTTCTTCGCCCCTGCAGCTGGCGCTGTGGCTTTCGCTAACGGAGCGGCAATTGATTCCAGGGAAGGTAAAGCAATGAGAGCACCGGCAGCGCGGAGAAATTGGCGTCGGCCAATCGTATGGTGTCCAAAACGGTTGGATTTTGTGGACATTGTAGTTTTAGGGAAGTTGATTTTTTCAGGAGAACATAACTGTTACAATTGAAACGAACTCGGTGTAATGAATGTGAAGGATTCCAGCAAGAGTGAACGCTGGCAAGTCTATTCAGGGTCAACAGTTGTCTAAAAAATATTTATGCAGAATCGCTTTCTTATCTGCAAATATTTTGAGGCCAAGGTGGAGACTGGTGCGGGCGGGTGAGGACAAGGGCCGCCTGTTCCGGGTCGTGCCGAAGGACTTGAAGATGCGGCCGATCGAGGACCTGACGGTATTGTCCTTGGTTGAGCTAGTGGCCGCGATGGACACCCCGAACGGCATTAAACGGGACTTGGTGCACATGGAGTTGCTCTTTCGCGCCGACCGGGCGACCGGGTCGGAACTGGAGGGACTGATACGACGCAGCGAACTGCCGGAAGTACGCGGCCAAGCACTGGCCGTGCTTTTGGGCCTCGGTGCGCCGAGAATTGTTGGCCGTGGTGTTGGCAAGCCCGGATGAGGGCGACCAAAAGGGGGCGCTGGTGAGTGCGTTGATCGCCACTGCCATCGCGACGCGGCATGATGTGGGTGGAGTGATCCGGAAGATTGCGGCAATGGGTGAACAGGAAATCGAGCCCTGGCAATTTGGCGCGGTAGCTGAGCTGCAACGATCACTCGGTCGACGTGGTATCACGCTGCGGGAATATTTTGCCAACGCCCCGATCGATCAGGCGGAAGTGCGGCAGACGATGCAAAATATCTATGCGAAGGCTCGGGACTATGCATTGGGTGAGACCGCACCTGATGCCGATGTTCGCCTGGCAGCGATCCAGTTGATGGGGGGAGGATTGAACGATCTCAGTGAAAACCTGTCGGTTCTCCTGGACCTGATCGATGCCCAGACTGAGGTCCGTCTCATGATCGCAGTCGTTGACGTTCTAAAGCGAGGGAAGGATCCGTTGATAGGAGACCAGGTCGTGGCCCGCTGGAAGAGGGCACCGCCCTCGATTCGCCCCCGACTGCTGGACCTACTGCTGCGCCGATCGCCCTGGACTGAAACGTTGGTGGAGGCACTGGAGCAGAATCACATTTCGTCCAGGACATTGCCAGCGGAGGTGCGCTAGCGATTGCTCACGCAAGCTGATGAAGTGATCGCGAAGCGGGCGGAGGCGTTGTTCGCCCACGGGCTGGCCAAGGATCGCATGGAGGTCGTGAAACGCTACGGTGAGGTGGCAGGGATGTCCGGCAACGCGTTGCACGGTGGAGAAGTTTTTAAAACCAATTGTTCCGTGTGCCATGTTTTTGTCGGCCTGGGCCAGAGCGTGGGGCCGGCGTTGAACGACTTCCGGAGCAAACCGGTGGAGGACTTGCTACTGGCCATCTTCAATCCCAACGCAGCCATTGAGTCCTCCTACACCGGCTACCTCCTGACGTTGAAAGACGGCAGTTCTCTGGCCGGTGTTATCAAAGAGGAATCGCCCGGCAGCTTCACTCTGATGCTGCCCGGTAACGTGAGCCAAGTTGTGTTGCGGAGCGACGTGGCGGAAATCAAAGCTCTGGAAACGTCGTTCATGCCTGAGGGCCTGGAGGCGACGCTTACCCTTCAGGATATGGCCGATTTGTTCTCGTATATCAGTGAAGCCGAAGGCGCGGTGGGTCCGGGCCGGGATTAACCCTCTGATTCCTACCGATTATGAAAACAGCAATGCCCTTCGCCTTGGCCCTTGTCACGGTATGTGCCTTCGTGGCCTGCAGCCGGACAAGGGAGTCGACTGATGTAGCCCTTCGGGACGCCCTGATTCACCACGCGTCGTTTGATCATTCCACACAGGCCGATTACAGTGTGGGGGACGGCACGCTCGTGCACGAGGCTCGCGACGAGAATACTGAAGGAAAACACTACGTGATTCGGTCTTCGGGATATCCGAAACGAAGATCGAGCGTGACCTTGGCTTAGGAGATAATAGCCATTAACATGCTTGAACAGGAGGAGAGCTCATTTCCCATATTTGTGACTTAACTCTTCTTATTCGCCTCAGTATTTCCTCTACTGGAATCCTCCAGTCTTTTCCCGAGGAAGCGATTCGTTAAGACGAGAATGTATGAAAGATTACTTCAATTGTTTCCGCCAGTGATATCTCTCCTATACCTAGACTGTAAACGATGAGCATTGGCCTCTTTACTGGTATTATACTTTCCTATTTTTCCGGAGGTTCCATACCGAGTTTCGCCAGCTCTGCGTCACGCCACTCTTCAAATTCTTTGAGAAGTTTAGGGTCGCTTGGTTTTGGGTAAAGATCGCTGGATTGGTAATTGCCCGTTGCAAATTTCGCCTTCGTCCAGACGTCGTGTAATTCGGTTAATTTGGAGGATCTTGCCACATCCGCAATCACACTTGCCGGTATAAAGGTGAGCCCCTCTCGATCGCCAAGTACGATGTCGCCAGGCATAACGGTTGTGTTCCCGACGCGAACGGGAATATTGATACCGGTAAGCATGACGTCCGCCAAGGCGCTGACGTGAAAGCCACGTACATAACCGGGCATCCCTTGGGGAATGATGCCGTCCAAATCCCGCACCGCACCATCGATGACAAAACCGTTACCCGAAGCGGCAAAAACGGCAGCGGCAAGATTGTCTCCAACAAAGGTTCCTTCTTCAATCTTTCCGAATAGATCCACAACCAGCACGTCGCCCGGCTGGAGTTTGTTTATAACGCGTTGATTGTTACTGATTTTCTTTCCTTCACCCAAGGCATCTGCCTCGATAATGTCATTCACGTCTTTTCGCACAGGCATAAATTGTGCGGTAAATACACGACCAACTAGTTTCTTGTCAGGCTGGAGCAGCTTCCAGCCGTCGACCCATTGATTCGTAAAGCCAGCCCGACGTAAGGGGCCATAGACCATTTCGGAAGACGAATTTTTAAGGGCCTCAATATATTGATCGGGAACCTTGGGACGTCCGTCCTCAAATCGTTCAAACGGAGCGTCTGCTGTATACTTAATCAGATCTTCTTTGGAAAATCCGGATAGTTGTCCGAACAATTGAGCGGATGAAGTAGCCAGAAACAGGAAGAGGAGTAACGATGAAATACTAGATTGAAAGCGCATGAATGATTTGGATTCGGTTTGATTAATTTAATGACTCAAAGCTGCCTGAAGCATGGCCCGAGCATAGGCGACATTGTAAGAGAAACCAGCATAACCGCCTCCACCGGGATATCCAGTAGATGTGTGTGGATTTCCGCGATCGTAGTCCAATAAGCGAGGATGCTCGGGATAGATTCCCAACGTGTACTTCTGCTTAACAAGCTCCTTCATAACAGCGAACATGTCCGTCTTTCCTTCGTCAGGAAACACCTCTACGTAATCGACGGCCGGCTTATTTACAACGACGTTGCGGTAGTGCACGTGGTTGATACGGTCTCGCTCTCCCATGTATTTACAGACTTCAACAGGATCGACGTTGATTTCGCTGGTGACCCCACTGTGGTAGGTCATACCGTTGGACGGACTGTCGACTATATCAAGTAGGAACTTCCAATCCTCAAAAGATTTCATGATCTGATCGCTGCCTCGGCTTTGAGGAACCGGGGGATCATTTGGGTGAAGAGCCATTCGCACATTGGAAGCTTCCGCTACAGGAATTATCGCTTTCAGAAGATAGGTGAGATTCGCCCACAGCTCCTCTTCGGTATGAGTACCATTCTCTGGGATGGGAGGAAGATCCTTCACATCGTCATAACGGTATCCAGTATAACCCGCGCCCCCTCGGCCTTCGACTTCATAATAACCTTCCGTAAGTCTGTGGGCATAAAAATTGTACTCAACCACCGGAAGACCGACGTTGCCAGCTGCTCGAAGAGAGGCCTGTATTTTTTCAATCTCCTCATCTCGACCCTCTCTGCCATAAATGGCATTGGGGTACCCCCCGATCATCATGTTGATTACCTTGAGGCCATATTTCTCAAAGCGACTTATGATTTCATTCAAGGCCTCCTCCGTCCAAGGCATGGGCGGTCCGCCCATGAGCACATGATCCACGCCCAATTGTTTGATCATTCGCATCTTGGTGGTATCCGCGGTGCGAGAAGTACCGAGACACAATTTTGGTGTATCAGCCGTTTCCAGTATGGGCCATGATTTCGAGCCTGCGCCAAAGGCGCGACTACTCACTATCGATGGGAATAACGGCGCTAAGGTCGCGGCCCCCATTGATTTCAACAAGCGTCTGCGTGATAGGTTTTTTTTCATATAACTCCTTTTCTAATTCCACACCCAAACAAAACGATACACAACAGAACAGAAGAGGCAACTGAACAAGGCTCTGGTTCCACCCGGCCTTCCGCCAGAACCTTGACTTCCTCTACAACCTTAACCACATAATAATAACCTCCAGACTAACCAATCACATGGCCCAGTTTGGGTAACTCGATCACGAAGTAGCTTTCCGGTTCACTTTAATCCCTCCGGAGCTAACTCACCGATTGAACTTGCCAGTTCATCTGTATCGTCTGCCTGGGTACTTTCCTTTTGTTGAGGAACCGGCGTATCGTATGTATAGTCGGGTACCTTTTTCTGACGATGCCAGATCTCTCTCATTTCTTTCCAGGCTCCAACAAGTGTTCGTGGCTTGGGCATATCACCCTTTATCTCTAAGGCCAGCTTCTTGAGGTTGTAGCAAGGAACAGCGGCATACATGTGGTGTTCGGCGTGCCAGTTCATATGCCAATAGAGAAACTCAACCAAGGGATTGAGAGTGATAGATCGTGCGTTTTTTCGAAAATCGGGAATGTTGTCCCGCAGTCCGCAGTGCTGGGTCATGCCGGTAAAATACCGAAGCCAATTGGCCGTGAATGCGAAACAGGACACAAGCAGTGGTAATACCCAGAGACCGTTGGCGATGGAAATGGCAAGCAACACTCCGTGGAATACGAGCTGTATTTGGGACCACCTCATCGACTTACGAAATTCGGCTGGTTGATCGTCATGCAAAGCCTGCAACCATTCACGACTGGGAGGCTTGGTGGAACCAACGTATCCGCTGGCAGATTTCATGGTTACCCAGATGGTCGAAAGCAACCCGCCTTTGGCAAAACTGCGACCGGGCTGAGTGAAAAGGTTTATCGTAAAGAGTTGCAGCAAAAGGGTCCACTTTAAGGAAGGGACCAATGGACTCACATTTTCACGATCCCCTTCAGGATACTGAGTGTAACGGTGGTGGTAGGTATGACTGAGACCGTAATCTATGGGATCCCACCAACTGAGTAGGCTGACCAAATACAGGAAAAATTTGTTCAACCACTTGGTTTTGAAAACGGTTCCATGCCCCAGCTCATGAGCAGCGATTCCGGTAAGAAAACTGCCGACTGTTCCGTGCAGGAAGAGGGCCACCACAAAACCGGACCAGATCTGTTGCTGCCAGAAGTAAGAAGCAAGAGTACCCGTTCCGATTAGAAGCAACAAATGTCCCCCTGCCTGATACCATCCTTTCAAGTCACTGCGTTTGGATAGTTCGCGAAGCCTCGAGCTTTCAATGGGACAGCGATACCACTGTACTCGGAGGTCTTTTCTCACTTCGGCTAACGGGCGGAAAGGCATAGGCGTGTTCACCAGTCTTTGTATTCATAGGAACGGATCAAGAAATTAATGGGAAGACTGCCAACTCAAGTGGTCTCGCTGGAGAGGGCTCTACCGATAACGAATGCAGGACTTCATGATCGCATTATTGGGGTAACATGCAGAAAATGGCTTCTTGTGGACATCCTGCTTGTGGTGAACATGTTTCTCACCGGCTTCGACTGCCGGACATTGAACACGATGTATGTGGACAAGAACCTACGCTATCACGGTCTGATCCAAGCCTACTCGCGGACCAACCGCATCCTCAATGAGGTAAAATCGCAGGGTAACATCGTTGTATTCCGCAACCTCAAGAAGCGGACGGAGAGGAGGTGATCAGTCATGAATGAATTAAGAAAACCTACCGTCCCATTTACCCAAATTGAAAACCGAATCCTCCGCAATCCGTACCTTACATTTAAAGCAAAGGGCCTATACGCCTACATGATGTCGATGACAGACGGCTGGAGGTTTGCAATGGATAGGATCACCAAGGAGACCAAAGAGTCGATAGACGCGGTTAGAAGTGCATTTACGGAATTAGAAGAGATGCATTTGGTTTCACGTAGAAAAAAGTCAGATGGCTTCATGCTCTATCAGTTCCACGCCTTCGAGGAATCAACCCTGTACGACCCGCCTCTGGCCGAGAATAGGGTATCGGGGAAGTTCCTGTGAAGCACGTAAACTCGCCATTCTTGGATTTTCCAAGGCTATAAGAATAAAGAGTAAGTACACGGTGGGCCGACCTTGTGTCGGTCGAGCGGGGGTCTGGGGCGGCGGCGAGCGCCCAGTTATGGGTACGCCCGGTACCATACTTACGTTTGTACAGCCTCGGTACGCTCAAGAGGTGAATCGAAGGTCAACAGACGTTCGGTACGTACTGGAGAAGCGCATACAATCTACAGAAGTTATAAAGGTTCCTTTCTGAGGATGTTCTTAATCCTGAAACCAATGAAATTTGTTATACGCAAAGAATTTAAAGACCTGATACCACCGTCATCGGATGATGAGTTGGACGGACTTGAAAAAAGGATTCTGTATGAAGGTTGTAGAGACCCGCTTGTCCTCTGGTTTGATGAGGAGGAGGGGGAGCACTTCCTGATAGATGGCCATCAACGTTACGAGATAATTCAGAGGCTCGGTTTAAAGCATTATCAGACAAAAGTAATAAAACTACCGGAGGATATGGAGCCGGAGGAGTGGATTGTGGAGAATCAATTCTCTCGTCGTAATCTGGATACCTGCTACCTCATCTGGTTTTCGATTCTTTAGATCTCGGAAGTATTAGAAGATATTTACATACAACTAGTTTTCCTCCGTATGAGCATTACAAGGATATAACTCTTGACCGAGTAAGCTGCTGGAATATAGGCTCTTTACATGCGCCATTGGATCTCTTCTTTTCCGGGCTTTCATAATAATCCCAATTATGCCAGGTCATGTGGTTAGTTGAAATATCTCCTAAGCAATGGTTCCAGTTGGTCGCGTGGACGGGTGGTTTTACCGCTTTGGTCTTTTGTCGATCGGTGTCTGGCGTAGATTTCGATCAAGATATAAGGCCGATTCTTTCAGATAATTGTTTCCAGTGTCATGGTCCTGATGCTGCGCAAAGAGAAGCTGAGCTTCGCCTTGATACAAAATCAGGTCTGTTTGGTGATTTGGACGACTATAAGGTTGTGGCTCTAGGTGACTTAGAGAAAAGCGAATTAGTTTACCGAATTGCGCATGAGGATCCGGAAGAGCGTATGCCTCCGGAGGATGCTGATCGGCATTTGAAAGACAGTGAAATTGCACTCATCAAAACCTGGATTTCAGAAGGCGCTATCTGGGAGCAGCATTGGTCACTCGTTCCGCCCGAGCGACCTGAGACTCCTTCCGTTACAGATACTCGTTGGGTCAACAATCCGATCGATGCCTTTGTTTTGGCTCAACTGGAAACAGAAGGCCTGAAACCCTCATCCAGGGCTGATTCGCGTATATTGGCCAGGCGAATATATTTCGATCTTACAGGACTTCCTCCGACTCCAGATGAAGTCGAACGATTTCTGAATACTTCGGTAAAACAAACAGCGCACCGCTTGTTTAAATCCCCGGCTTATGGTGAAAAGATGGCTATTCGCTGGCTGGACGCAGCGCGATACGCGGACACCAGTGGTTATCAAAACGACGGTTGGCGTGAGATGTGGCGTTGGCGAGATTGGGTGATTGAAGCTTACAACTCCAATATGCCTTTTGATGAATTTACGATAGAACAGCTCGCTGGCGACTTATTGCCTAAACCAACTCTGGATCAATTGATCGCCACCGGGTTTAACAGAAATCACAGAGGAAACGCGGAGGGCGGAATCGTGCCTGAGGAGTTTCAAGTTGAGTATGTAGTAGATCGCGTGGATACGACCTTTACGATTTGGCAAGGCATGACCATGGCATGTGCTCGCTGCCACAATCACAAGTATGATCCCATTTCTCAGCGTGATTACTACCAGTTGTTTGCCATGTTCAATAATTTACCCGAAAACGGAAGAGCATGGAAAGAAGGTAATTCTGAACCGTTGTTAAAGGCACCCACGCGTTCCCAGGAAGAGCAGCTGTCTGAATTACAAACTATAGAATCAAGAACTCGAAAAACCTGGGATAAAGCTCGTAGGAACTTGGATCGATCTCTTTCCAAATGGGAATCGCAGGCTAGTGGTTTACCGAATGACTGGACGGTGAAGTCCGGTTTAGCTTTTAGGAAATCGGGAGATGATTTGAGCGGCCAGGAATTCGAAAAGGCGGGCGAGTTTGGTTATTTTGACAAATTCTCATTTGGTGCCCGAATAAAGGTAGAGACATGGGAAGAAGGCACCATTCTATCCAGGATGGTTCCCGTTCCTGAAGGCAAGGGACACAACCTACACTTAACCGAGAAAGGCACACTACAGGCAAACTTCGTTCAACGCTGGTTAGACGATTCTGTTAAAGTGGAAACTCTTAATCCGATCCCTAAAGGAGAGTGGGTGCACCTGTTCGTAACCTATGGAGCAACACGCAAGGCAAAGGATATAAAGCTTTTTATCAATGGGGTCTCTGTGCCACACCAGGCAAATTACGACTTTCTAAACCAGAACTTTAGGTCCGATGAGCCCTTGCGGATTGGATCAGGTATGGCGGACTTCAATGGCCAGATTGATGACGCTCGTTATTATAATCGGGCACTAACGGATGAAGAGATACAAGTCATCTATGAGGAGACCTCTCTAAATAACATTCTAACTCGTTCAGAGACCGAACGCAGCAAAGGCCAATCTGCTAAACTCAAGCACTATTTCCTTAATGAAGGTGGGCCTGCCAAACTTAGACAGTCCTACAGTGCTTGGAAAACGGCCAAGAAAACACTTACTGAATTCGAAGAAGCCATTCCCACCGTAATGGTCATGCGTGATGAGATGCCGCGGCAAACGCACATACTGATGCGCGGTGTTTACGATCAACCGGGAGATCCAGTCGAACCCGGTGTTCCTTCCTCGCTTCCTCCTTTACCGGACGATTCTCCGAGAAACCGACTGGGACTGGCCAAATGGCTTGTTTCCGGAAATAACCCACTTACCGCACGTGTAGCGATTAACCGTATTTGGCGCGACCTATTCGGGACAGGTCTCGTAAAAACAACCGAAGATTTTGGCGTCCAGGGAGAACGACCCAGTCATCCTGAATTACTCGATTGGTTGGCGGTCGAATTTGTGGAATCGGGTTGGGATATCCAGCATATGTTGGCCCTCATTGTTAACAGTAGTACATACCAACAGTCATCGCGCGTGAATGAAGGTCAACGTGCCTTCGAACCGGAAAATCGTCTGCTTGCTCGTGGGGCACGCTTTCGTTTGCCTGCGGAAATGATTCGAGACCAGGCTCTGGCTGCGAGTGGATTACTTCATAAGCAGGTTGGAGGTCCGAGTGTAAAGACGTATCAACCGGAAGGGTTATGGGCCGATTTTGCCTCCGATAAGAACTATGTTTTGGCGAAAGGAAATGACTTGTACCGACGAAGCTTATACACTTACTGGAAACGAACCGTGCCTCCACCCATGATGACAAACTTTGACTCAGCTGGTAGGGAAGCTTGTGATGAGGCGCTTAGGAGAACGAACACGCCGCTCCAGGCGCTCAATCTAATGAACGATGTTACTTTTGTGGAGGCGGCGCGAGTTATGGCCCAGGGATTACTAACGCATCTCAAAGATGATGATGAGATACTCCAACGAGCCTATCAGCAATTGTTGGGACGTTTACCCGCAGCCGACGAACAGAATCTATTACTCAAAAGTAAAAGAGACTATCAAAAGCGATATGCAAAGGATACCGACGCGGCCAAGTCGTTGTTGGCATATGGCGAATGGTCAGTCGACGAAACAATCCCGGTTGCCGAACTCGCGAGCTGGACCATGATTTGCAGCACGTTGTTGAATCTCGATGAAACCATTTCCAAAGAATAAAATTGTAGGATGAAAACACTAACGCGCAGAGATTTTATGAGTGGCATGGCCGGGGGAATTGGAACCATGGCTCTTAGCAATTTGTTAGGTGTTGAAACGACTCTGCCTCCGAGAGTAAAACGCGTTATCTTTCTTTTTCAGTCTGGTGGTCCTTCTCAAATGGACCTCTTTGATCACAAGCCGGACTTAAGTACTTTGCGAGATACGGATCTTCCTGACTCGATACGTCAAGGACAACGGTTCACTGGAATGACGGCCACTCAGTCCAGGTTTCCGATCGTGCCCAGTATCTTCAAATTTGCGCGGCATGGCGAATCTCAAGCTTGGGTCAGTGATCTACTTCCTCACACGGCGAAGATTGTGGATGATTTATGCTTCATCCGGACAATGAAGACCGAGGCAATCAATCACGATCCCGCTATTACTTTTTTTCAAACGGGATTCCAGCTTGCAGGTCGACCGAGCATAGGTTCGTGGTTATCTTATGGATTGGGGAGCGAAAACAAAGACCTACCTGCCTTTATTACACTGATTTCGGGTGATGGAGGGCAGCCACTTTATGATCGACTGTGGGGGAGTGGGTTTTTGCCTTCAAAATTTCAGGGAGTAAAATTTCGTTCCACCAAAGATCCTGTTCTATTCTTGTCGAATCCCGAAGGCGTGGATGCTCAAACGCGGCGTCGGATGATCGACGACGTGGCCCATCTCAACGAAAAGCGTTTCAAAGAATTCGGAGACCCCGAAATTCAAACGCGAATTGCGCAATACGAAATGGCTTATCGTATGCAGTCCTCGGTTCCTGAATTGACGGATGTCCAATCTGAGCCGGACCATATCTTTGATCTCTACGGGGAAGATGCGAGGAAACCTGGAACCTACGCCTATAATTGTCTGATGGCACGCCGCATGTCGGAGAGAGGTGTTCGTTTTGTTCAGCTATTTCACCGTGGCTGGGATAACCATACCGAGCTTCCTGAAAAGATTCGTACTCAGTGTAAAAATACGGATCAAGCTTCGGCAGCTTTGGTAACCGATCTAAAACAACGTGGCATGTTAGATGACACGCTTGTTGTTTGGGGTGGGGAGTTTGGTCGAACCGTTTATTGTCAGGGGCGTTTGACGGAAGACGATTATGGGCGAGACCATCATCCACGGTGCTTTACCATTTGGATGGCTGGAGGAGGCATAAAGCCTGGCTTTACTTATGGGACTACGGACGATTTCAGTTACAACATCGTGGACAAGCCAGTTTATGTGCATGATCTTCATGCCACGATCCTTTACCAACTCGGTATCGACCACACGCAGCTAACCTATAAATTCCAGGGAAGGCACTACCGTCTAACAGACGTTCATGGGAATGTAGTGAAGGAAATTCTTAGTTGAGAAATTAAGGATTTTTACCCTGTCTAAGTATTTAGTAGGCTATTGAGCTGTCAGATTGACAGAACAGTTTGCTGATCCTAATTACTCTCCTAACAGGGGATGATTCTTCAGCAAAAGATTTGGGAGTTTGATCGAGTTACCCAAACTGGGCCATGTGATTTGTTAGTCTGGAGGTTATAATTATGTGGTTAAGGCTGTAGAGGAAGTCAAGATTCTGGCGGAAGGCCGGGTGGAGCCAGAACCTTGTTCAGTTGCCTCTTCTGTTCTGTTGTGTATCGTTTTGATTTCATTGTCTGGGTCCTTTATAGGTGCCCAGACTAATTTTTCACATGGCCCAGTTTTCGTAATCTCGACCAAGATCACTGAGTAGCTCCTCCTCCCTCTCCTTCTAGGCTAAAAGCATAGACTCAATATGACCAAGACGGTTACGAAGCTCGATGAGCTCTTCCGAAGCTGAGTTTTCAACTGAAACCGCCTCATCCGTGGAAGAGGCATCTTCGTTGTTCAGTTCGGGAGATTCGCCAGAATTTTGTGCAAGCGAAACGCCAAAGCTAGTTAGGAATAGAAAAAGGGAAAAGACCTTAAGGAGTCTCATGTTTATTAAAAGGATTAGGTACCTGCTTAAAAGTTGGGTTAATGTTAGCAGTATTTGGGTGGCTGGAAGGATACTTAAAGGGGTTTATTAGCATCCTGCAATCATCAACCTGAGATTTTTCACTATTAGTGCTCGCAGGTCGTCCAAGCTATAGTTTCCATGATTTTCTTAATCATGAGAAATTTTTGGATTGAACATACACCCAAAGCTCGAGTCCTCCTTTTTGGCTTTCTGGCAATCATTTTGACCGCTAATACCATGGCCGCCGATTGGGCGAAATTGGATAAATGTCGTTTTATTTCAAACCGTATCAATGACGGAGATAGCTTCATGGTTAAAAACAAGGCCACCACCTATGTCCTTCGTTTGTACTGGATTGATACGCCTGAAAAAATAAACGATTATCCAGAACGCCTATCGGCCCAAGCTGCTTACTTTGGCATCAAGCCAGACGAGGTGGTACAAATCGGTCGAGAAGCAAAACTCTTCACCCAAGAGTTTTTGAAAGGAGATCTTACGGTTTTCACCAAATGGGAAAATGGGCAAGGAATTGGTCAACGATACTACGGGATCGTTAACTCCAATAAGGGAAGCTTGATAGAAGCTCTGGTAGCAAACGGGTTAGCAAGTATATCTGGTTTCGCCAAGGCTTGGCCTGAGGAACAATCCATTCAGGCATTTCGGGGACGCTTGTTGAAACTAGAAAATCAAGCCAAGAAAAAGGGACTGGGGGCCTGGCGTTCGGCTATCGAAGTTTGGGAACCAATCGAATACAAAAAGAAGTTGGCAGCGATACCAGACCTGGATGGTATCCTGAATATCAATAATGCAACCAAAGAGGAATTGGTCTTATTGCCAGGAATCAGGGCAACCTTCTCGCAAAGAATCATTGAAGCTAGACCGTTCAACTCGGTAGACGACTTAATTAATATAAAAAGAATTAGTCCGAAAACCTTGGAAAGAATTAAAAGTAGAATGTCGGTAATCGATGAATTATAAGATCGATTTGCTTAAGATTCATTTCATACAGAGTTTAAATAACCAAATGAATTGCAATCATTTGCCTTTTCCAATGTTCGCTGATTTGCGATGACCACCGAGGAAGTAGACCCAATTTTAATTATTTTATCCAACCTGGTTTTGGTCGCCGGTTCGCTTTGCCTTATCCAACATCTTTTTCTCAGGAAAAAAGACTATTCGGAGAGTGAACAAAACAAACTGAAACCGTGGAATCTTAAGTTGCTCGACCATGGCATTGTCCTGACCTTCGTTTACTTATTCTCCTTCATTGCTACGGCGCTGGCAATCGAAAGCTACAAACTAATTAAGCAGGTCGAGGAATTCCCCAAAGAATCGGGTTTTATTTTGGTGTTCCCAATGAGCATAGCAATGCTGCTTGGACTGTATGGATTTTATAGGTACTATGACATAAAAGACGATGTCCCTATTAATCCCGAAAAGCATGGAGCCTTGAGTTTGTTCGGGAAAGGGCTCTATTTTCTACTGGCGGTTGTCCCACTCATGATTGTCAGTTCTCACGCATGGTTATTTATACTAAATGCGTTTAGTATACCCATTAAACCACAGGATCTGGTGGAACAAGTCCAGGCCATGTCTTTTTCCTGGACCCTTATCTTGCTGACTCTAATCGCCGTTGTGGTAGTGCCTTTAACCGAAGAATTACTTTTTAGAGCCTTTATCTACCGAAGCCTAAAGTCTTATGTTCCAAAAACAGCAGCGGCATTGATATCGAGTCTATTTTTTGCCCTTATGCATTATAATGTATTAAGTTTCGTGCCTCTTTTCATCCTCGGTTTCTGGTTATGCCGCAGTTACGAAGACTCAGGAAACATTTGGGTCCCAATAACGCTTCACGGTCTTTTTAATGGGAATACGATATTGGTTCTTACTTTGACCCGGTAAAAAAATGAACCCATTTGCTGAGAAAAAAAACGATCAGGTACGCGAACTAGGAGAGCGAGAACTCATTCAAAAAATATCCTTTTGGCTAGGAGCCTCAACCCCTCCATCGCCTTTTGGTATTGGGGATGACGCGGCCATAATCAAAGCATCCAAAAAAGACCTGGTGATCGCGAAAGATTCGTTGGTGCTCAACAAGCACTTCGACGAATCTACCCCACCCCAATTAGTTGGAGCAAAGCTACTAAAGCGAAACATCAGCGATCTTGCCGCCATGGGAGCTAATCCTACTGAAGCGCTTATTGCCTGCCTGATCCCTGAAACCACATCGACCGAATGGTTGGAAGGATTTTATCAAGGCCTAACAAAAACAGCAGACGCTTTTTCCATTTCAGTTATAGGAGGTGACATTACGTCAACCTTTGCCGAATTGGCATTTACTTTAACTTTGATAGGACAATCTGGGAACAGACTACTTACACGAAAGTCCGGACGGTCAGGTGATACCATTTGGGTCACTGGGAGCTTAGGTGGAAGCATACAGGGTAAACACCTGGAATTCGATCCGCGTTTAAAGGAAGGTCAATGGTTAGCTTGTCACCCTAAAGTCACATCCGGAATGGATATTTCAGATGGCCTCGCAAGCGACTTGCTAAATATTTGCCCTAACGATTGTAACGTGGAGATAGAAACTAACGAATTACCGTTGAGTGATGCAGCAAAAACTATCGCCAAGGATTCTGGAGAGAATGCGATTGAGCATGGCCTAACCGATGGGGAGGACTACGAATTAGTTTTTACATTGAACAAATCCTGTGGTTCCAGTGATTTCCTCCAAGCATGGAAAGGTGTTTTCGATCTACCGATTACTCGAATAGGTAAATTAGTGACTAGAAGCGATTCAAGCGAAGAGCGAATCCGATATTTAGGCGATTTGAACGAATTGAAATCCAAGGGATATGAGCATTTTTGATACTCTTCAAAAAGGCATGATTTCAAAGTCTGCAGATGAAACGCAGTCGATCGCGGCATCCTTGGCAAAAGCGCTACCGATTAATCAGGTTCTCAAACTTTCGGGCACCCTTGGAACCGGCAAAACAACATTCGTCCAGGGCTTGGCGAAAGCTTGGCAGATTACGGAAACCGTAAAATCTCCTACTTTTAATCTGTACTCCATTTATCCAGGCAGCAGACAATTAATCCATCTCGATGCTTACCGTTTAAATAATCCTTCTGAAGCAGAAAGCCTCCTGATTGAAGAATTCTTAGAGGCCCCTTATTGTCTGGCCGTTGAATGGCCGGAAAAGGTGGATGGCTGGATGGAAGACGAGGCTTGGCTGCTACAATTTTCAATACAAAAAGAAAATGAGCACCACATCAAATTGGAAGCCTGGCCAAGTAGAAATCCCTAAGATTTAGCAGGATCTATTTCTTCGGCTTTTTTCTCAGTTTCTCCATCAGTTGAAGTCAGATCTTCATCCTTAGAAACCTCTACTTCTGAAATCGTTTCGGCGACTACTTCCGAAGAAGCCTTAACCTCTTCTACCTTTGCGTCCTCTTCATCCTTAGCGACCTCTTCAATCGGTTCAACAATCTCGGTCTCCTCGGATTCATTGGAAATAGCCTCTGATTCTGGCTTCACCGGCTCTTCAATCGATGCTTCCGATGTATCAACTTCAGGTTTACTTGTTGGCTCCGTGCTAACCTCAGATTCATTGGCTATAGCTTCGGGTTCTGGCTTCACCGGCTCCTCAATCGGTCCTTCCGAAGCATCGACTTCAGGCTTACTCGTTACCTCCGTACTAACTTGAATGGAATCCTCGGTGCCAGTTTCCGCAACATCCGGTTTCGAAACATCTGTTTCTGCAGAAACTTCGATGGCCGGTTCATCTGAAGAAACAACTTCAGATTGTTTTTGCGAATCGGCGACTTTCTTTGATTTCTCAGCCGCTGGCTCAGCTACAATTTTTTGTTTTTTGGGGCCTTTATTTTTCGCGACAAGAGCTGCCTCAACAGCTGGGTGAGCGTAAACAGTGCCATCAGAATACTCGGAGATATAGCCCTCTTTCAACAGCCAATGGAAATCAAGACTGTACGCCCTGAGCTTTGTTTGTTGATCATCGGTTAATTCAGTCGGGGTCTCACCTTCAGTCGGAAACGTAGCAAATCCCAAGAATTTCAACGGTATTTCCTTAGCGGAAACTTTCGGGTTTTCTTCGATAAATTCGATAAGTTTCTGAACCGGTATAGATAAATTTTCGGTGAGTTCGCGAAATCTTCTTTTTACTGCACAAACAAATGAAACCCCTTTGGTCCCCTTTTTATAAAGTGCAAATTTCTGACGACGAAGTCGACCGCGCAGAAGATTCGCCGTTTCCAATGGAAACCGCTTTTGGCGTTCCCAAGCATATTCAAGATTCGCTTTGATCAGAGGATCTTTAATTTTGGTTAATAACGAACCATCGACGTGGGCACTTTTAACTTCATTAACCAACTTGGAAGCCAGGTTCGCTTTTGCAAATGCGCGGGCCGTTTCACCATCCTCAAACTGCCTGGCTTCACCGAATTCAGGTTTCAGGTTATAGGTGGTTTGGATTTTCATCTTCTCTAACCACTCTGCGATGACTTCCTCCTCTTTAACTGACTCAACGCGAGACTCAAACTTTGCATAGGGCATGCTCGAGAGCCGCGAAGCGTGGTGACCCGCCATGATCTTCTTAAGGCGATGATAATTCGGAGGACCTAAAAGCTCACCTGTAATCCCACACTTTTGAATGGAAGTGAAAGAGCCGGTCGGAGCCTCAACTTCCAGCGTATCTTTCGTAAAGAAATGATCCAAACAATTTGCAAGTGCATGCATGACAGCGGCCGACTCACTAAGAAATGGCAAGCCATCTGCCTCTACGGTATACAGCGAAGAATCCGATGGTGCATCATCGGTTGGTTTTTCATCAACTGGGCGAAGAACCATGTAGAAACGTTCGCTCTTCTCCAAAATTGTACGTGCAATATCAAAAAGCTCGTAAGTGATAGTTGAAACCCGCAACGCCTTACAAATTGCAAGGAATCCAATGTCTTCCGGGTAAAAAGATACTTCGACGATAGTCTTTGGAATTTCGGGACGACCATAGGGCTTACGCCTATCCGATGAAGAGCCAGGAGTTCCTCTCCTTTGCTCATCATGAGTCGACCCTTTAGATTTATGGAATTTACCAGGCTTAAACGGCCGCCGGTCTTTTCTATCCGCTTGATTTACCCTAGGTTTACGGTCGCTTCTAGCAAAATCACGAACATTGGAACGTCCGGATTTTGATTCACTCCAATTGGTTGCGAAATTGAATCCTTCGAGCGCACTCAAATCCACCAAATCCTTATCTGGTGATTCAGAGGTGTCAGGGTCTTGTTTTGTGTCCTTATCCATACGGAGGAAGAGATAGTTACAAATCCAGATACATATCCTGCATTCTCGAAGAACGCATATTTTGGGCTAGTTCAAGTAGTTGATTCAAATGCTTTAAAAGAAATGGATAATGAAAACCTTCCCCTTAATATGTTTCGAGATTAAAAAGAAAAAACTTTTCTTACAATTTGATTGCATGACCTAAATGAATATTCCTTATTTCCCGTTCCTTTTTATTGGCTCAGGTGGTGAAATTGGTAGACACGCACGCTTGAGGGGCGTGTGCTTTACGGCATGCGGGTTCAAGTCCCGCCCTGAGCACCATTTAAAGCCAGAATAGGGTTCATCAAAATAGAAATCGAAATAGGCCGGGAAAGATACCTTGCAGTCTTAAGGGCAAATAAGCAG
>Ga0114999_10002433_pt1 | contig 24538 bp, 21 predicted proteins | sample ArcticOcean_MG_C_3_FD_89820 | JGI IMG/M metagenome (GOLD analysis project Ga0114999, IMG submission 89820) | Marine microbial communities from western Arctic Ocean - ArcticOcean_MG_CB8_126 | ecosystem: Environmental > Aquatic > Marine > Oceanic | place: Arctic Ocean: Canada Basin | collected...
CGCATCTGCAGAAAGTGTAGCTAGCATAATAGGTGAGGCAACGTAAGTTTCTTTACACCCACCTTGATACATAAACAGGGTGTAGCTTATGTACACCCTGCCATCGTACGTTCCTCCGCTATTGTCCACAGCCACCAATTCTTTATCTGTAACATAACTATACGGAGCAGGCCCAGTGTTTCCTGCAACCTGCAGAGGTGAGCCCCATGTAGCTCCGTTGTCTACTGAGCGAGAAGCATAAACACCTGCTTCAGCCTGGCAGGTATCGAGGTTACCATCAAGCGGTCTTGCTACCGATGCGAAATATAACTCTCCACTGGAACTGTATGCGAGGGCAGGATCCCCCTTCGGATAGACAGAAGCAGGATATCCCGGAATAACTTGACTCTGCCAGGTTCCCCCTCGATCCACACTCCAATACACTGCAGCACGAGATGCTCCATGACGATAATCGTTCGCACCTAATGCAATGATATCTGAATTAGAAGGATGCAGAGCAATAGTAGTTTCATTCTGGGGTAACTGACTACTATCAAGATTGACAAGCACATTCGCAACGTCCAAGTAGTCGTAGCCAAAGGAAGAAGAAAAGCCAGGATTTTGTGACTGTGCAATCGGGGCATGGCTACTTGCAGCAATACAAACGATAGCAGTCATACCAAGAAGAAACATTCGCGGTATTTTAATCCACAACGCTGACCGATTCCTCAATGAAGTCCAGTACATTCCTATTATTAACCGTTCCAGAAATTTTCCTGGCTAAAACCCTTGTGGCAAGAATACCAACTCAGGATGAAGATACTGTGCGTAGCGTATACCGAAATCGTGAAGATTTATCTAATATTCCCATTCTCGAGGGTTTACAAAAGAAATGCAACCGTTAAAGAAGTAGTCACACCAGCAACGCAATTGTTCGAGAATTCGTTCTGCAACGAGTAAGGCATCGGTGAACCAACTATCTTGTTTCCATCTGATGGGAACAAGCATTTGGCGGGAGTAGGAGGGAGTCGAACCCACCCTCCCTCACGTAAGTGAAAGAGCAACGGATTTGAAGTCCGCAGAACCCACCGGGACCCATCTACTCCCCAATAGCGATCGCGGCATAACCTGCCGCGATCCGCTTTCGTACTGATTGTCAATCAGGCGATGGAACTGTCAAGTCTCTTTTTGAGTTCCGCTTTAGGCACTGCTCCAACGATTTGGTCAGCTGGTGCTCCGTTTTTGAAAATCAGCAGCGTCGGAATTGCCATAACACTAAACTGCTGAGCTAAGGCCTGAGCAGTATCAACATCGACTTTAGCAAATTTGACACGTCCATCGTACTCTTCAGCCAGTTCTTCGACGAGCGGTGCAATCATTTTACAAGGGCCACACCATTCAGCCCAGAAATCAACAAGAACAGGGATGTCCGATTCAAGGACCTGGGATTGAAACGTTGCGTCATCAACTTCTATCGGTTTAGCCATTATCTCCTACCTCCATTATTGGTCTTATATACGGCTTCGGCGTTCTGTTGCCTAACGTAAGAATCTCATCTTACCGCAGGTAGCACGTACCTTACAAGCTTTCTCATCGTGGTGCGTTCACGCTTCTTTTTTCCATTCAATGGTCGGGGTGATTGGATTTGAACCAACGGCCCCCTGCACCCCATGCAGGTGCGCTTCCGGGCTGCGCCACACCCCGACACTCCATTATCTTACCAGAAGCAGCGATTAACTGCTGCGTGGCAAAACGGTATGTGCCCTATGCAAACCATCCTTGAAGGGATGCTGCATTTTTTTCTATCCACCGCGTATTGAGGTGTATCCGCTCCACGGCCTGATCAATGGCTCTCGCTGCCGATGGGGCAGGGTTACTGTTAAAGAATGTGGTCACTTCACTCGCTCTTTCTGCAGTCGCGAAGCCCCCGGCAATACCCACTAAGCGCGCAATTGCAAAACCACCGCGCCCGTATCTTCTATCAAATTCAAACCAATTTTCACGCAAGAAATTCCAGGCAAGGTCTCTTCCTTCTGGATTGGCCGAAGCAACTGCAACGACAACTAAAGGAGCATCCTGAGCTCTCACGTCAGAACCAAGTGCTCGCTTCAAAGTTTCACTTAGCAAATCAGGGGTTTGAAACCTAGCCAGTGCACCCAAAAGACGCATCTTTTCTTCCTGTAAAGTTGCTTCGCGCTCTAGATCCCATAAATTTTCATACAACTGACTGTCTCCGGTTAGTGCAGCAAGCCCGTAAACAACACCTCGTATATCAGGATGTATTGGGCTCTTCGTCGAAAGAAAACTCAAACATCGGTCCCGCGCAGTCTTGAGTGTTGCCTCATCCCCATAGCCACCTGCCTGCCCAAGAACGGTTGCCCGGAGAAGAGCGTCTCGATGCCCTTCACCTGATGAAGCATCCCATCCTACTCGTGATGCGATACCACTGAAAATTGACAAGGCAAAAGCACGAAAAGCGCCAAGATACGGCTGATCGTACAACAGTGCCTCAAATCCTTTTAAATTCATCGCAAGATCCGTCCATACGGATGCGTCATCTTCATCCTTGTACGCTGCAGCGAGTTCCAGGAAATCTGTCGCAGAACCAAACCCAGCCCGCACAAGAGCATAGGTATCATCTTGTATACCCAAGCGATCTACTGCTGGCAACTCTTTCCGGCTGATCGCAGTCACTATACGCTTGAAAGCTTCCCCTTCATAGCGTGACCGGTAGAACCCTGTACGACCTGCATTGACAACAATCCACTGGTCAGCAGCACCCCTCACCGAACTATCGAGAGAGATAACTGCTCCTTTTTCTTCTACAAGATGCACCTGCGGTTCCGAAGAAGCGGCGGTCGCAACCCGAACTGGTATTTGCCATAAAGAAGTATCATCACTCTGATCGGTAAGCAGGTGATCGTAAAGAAATCGCTCCTGCGTTACCTGAATAGCTTCCGTAGTATCCGAGCTGGAATCAAGGGTGAGTAGAGGGTACCCCGTCTGTTTCACCCAGCTATCCATCATGTTTTCTACCGGGAGCCCTGAAGCCTGAGATAAGGCCCGCCAGAGGTCTCTGGTTTGTGCATTCCCATACTGGTGTTCTGAGAGATATGCCTGCAGACCTTTTTGAAAAGTATCCGGGCCAAGAAATTGCTCCAGCATCCGTAAAGTAGCACCACCTTTGCTATAGCTAATAGCATCAAATAGCTCTCGTATCTCTGAGGGGTTCCCCACGTTTGCCTCAATAGGGTGGGAGTTCCTCAGTCCATCCAGGCTAAGTCCACTGTTAGTGTCAGCACTGACAAACTGGGTCCACATAGCCCATTCCGGATAAAGGTTATCAACCGATTTATCCCCCATCCATGAAGCAAAACTCTCGTTCAGCCAAAGGTCATCCCACCACGCCATAGTCACTAGATCCCCAAACCACATGTGCGCCATTTCGTGAGCTATGACTTCTACAATCCGCTGACGGGCAGCAGCAGCAGAATTTTCAGGGTCATAAAGGAGTGCGGTTTCCCTGTAAGTGATAGCGCCCCAATTTTCCATTGCTCCAGCAGCAAAATCAGGGATAGCTATATGGTCCAGCTTTGACAGCGGGAACGGTATCCCAAAATAATCATTGAAATAACTAAGTAAACGAACAGCATTATCAAGGGCGTACCGGCCCTGCTCTTCTCTTCCTTTTGTAGCCCAAACTCGGATAAGCGTTCCGCTAGGTGTTTGCTCTTCCACCGAAGCCATGTCCCCGACAATAAATGCGACAAGGTAGGTTGACATCTTAGGCGACCGCTCAAATTTGACTGTCCGGAGTCCTGTTGAAGCGGTAGTCTCGCTCACCATCGCCGTATTGGAGATAGCAGCCAATTCCTCCGGAACAACCAAGGTTATGTCAAAGGTTGCTTTGAACGATGGCTCGTCCCAACATGGAAATGCACGTCTCGCATCAGTAGCTTCAAACTGAGTGGAAGCAAGGTATCTTTCATTGCCATCACCATCAAGGTATTGGCTCCTGTAAAAGCCCCGAAGTTGGTCATTCAATGTTCCCCGGAATGCCAAGTCCATAAGTACCTTCCCCGGCTGTAGCTCATCTTCAAAATGGAATGACACTCTTTCCAGGTCTTCATCAACCGTCATAGTGGCAGCTCCCACTACAGTGTTATCACTTGCCACAAGACGCTGAAACTCAATCTCGAGTTCACTGGCATTCAGAACAATTTCATTGGTCGGTTCAACGACTTCTAACTCCAAAGTTTCGTGACCAGAGAATGTAAACTTTTCCAAATCTGGCTGGAGTACTAGGTCATAGTTCAGTGGCAATACCAATCTAGATAATTTATACGGTGTGCTTTCAGGCATTTTCAATCTCCTTAGAGAACTAGGTTAGGTCAATATACTGATACATTAACGCAGCCTGCAGTACCACTAGCGGCTCAATATCTGCACCAAATCCCACTATACAGGCCAACTTCACGCCCCGCAAACCAAATGAATATGGGAATCCCTAGAAAAAGCTAAGGGGAGAGGCTCATCATGAGTCTCTCCCCTTGGTCTCGCTTTGATTATCAACCGCATCTATTCAGGAACCGGATCCACCGCTTATCGCTGGAAGGAAGTGCACTTCACTGCCTTCTTGCACTGTGGCTAGCACACCAATATCGGTTATTTCCCCATCCACAGCGACTGCTATCTCACTTCTGATTCTGCCGTCCTCGCACAGCTTATCAGCCATACCAGGGTACACCTGATCCAATTCTTTTATGAGCTGGCCAATATTACCTGCACTCACGGATACTTTCTCGTCTCCGTTTGTGGCATCTCTCATAGTCGGCGGTATAAAAACCGTTGCCATCTCAATTAGCCTTTAGCCGTCAATTTTCCCAAGAGCAGCGAGAACCTTACCTGGTTTCATCGGTAATTGGCTCATGCGGGCGCCAATGGCATTATTCACCGCATTCCCAAGTGCAGCCAACCCTGGAACTAATGGCACTTCACCAACTCCTCTTGCACCATAAGGGTGTCCTGGGTTCGGTACTTCAATTAGAACTGCATCAATCATAGGCAAATCCAAGCTTGTAGGCATGCGATAATCTAAGAAGCTTGAGTTAGCCATGACTCCAGAATCATTGTAGTAGTACTCCTCGTTGAGGGCCCAGCCAATTCCTTGTACTGCGCCACCCTGAATTTGACCCTCGACGTAGCTTGGATGAATGGCTTTCCCAACATCCTGAAAGGCAGTGTATCTAACAACATCAACCTTCCCTGTCTCTGGATCAACTTCTACATCAACAATGTGGTGTCCGAAACCTGCTCCAACGCCAGAAGGAGTTACTGCCGCCTTGCCGACGACTGGTCCGCCGGTTTCCATCAATCGCGCGGCCAAACCTTTGAAAGTGAATTCCTGCTCCGGATTAGAGGCACGAGTGAAGACTCCTTCCTCAAATTCTACATCTGAAGCATCAGTTTCCCAAAGTTTTGCTGCTCGTTCTTTCATCTGTTTCACTATATCGTTAGCGGCTTCGTAGGTAGCCCATCCAGTTGCAAATGCTGTCCGACTCCCACCCGTAACAGCTGTGTACCCAATAGAGTCAGTGTCAGCCACAACAGGTTTAACGTCATGAGCTTCAAGCCCGAGTACTTCAGCGGCCTGCATGGCAGTGGCAACACGTGTGCCTCCTATATCAACAGAACCAGTCACTTGGCCCACTGTTCCATCAGGGTTAACCTGAAGGGTAGCCGATGACTGCATGCCAGCGTTGAACCAAAATCCGCTTGCAACCCCTCGCCCACGATTGGGACCACCGAGAGGGGCATTGTAGTGATCGCTGCTCTTGACAGCCTCCAACATCTCGACGTTACCAACATTTCCCAAAGGGACCCCTGTGACTTGTCGAGTGCCCTGCTTAGCAGCATTTTTCATTCGGAATTCGATCGGGTCCATACCCAACTTGCTACAAATTTCATCAATCAACGACTCAACTGCGTAAGCTGCTTGAGGAGCACCCGGGGCACGATATGCTGATACTTTAGGCTTATTAACCAAGACATCGTATGCATCAATGTGAAGATTTTCGACGTCGTAGGGTGTAAACATACACATAGCACCTGCTCCGACCGCGGACCCAGGGAACGCACCTGCTGCGAATGCCAAATAGGCTTCTCCAGCCACGATTGTCCCGTCGTTCTTTACTCCAATTTTTGCTTTCATAAATGACCCTGGAGTAGGTCCAGTAGCCTCAAGCACTTCAGCCCGAGTGAGCGTCATCTTTACTGGATGCCCACTCATCTTGGAGAGCAAGGCAGCCAATGGCTCTAGGTATACTGGGATCTTGCCCCCGAAACCTCCGCCAATCTCCATCGGTATTACTTTGATGCTTGATAACGGAACATCCAATAGCAATGCAGTGTTCGTTCGAACACCAAATGGTCCCTGATTACTTGTCCAGACAGTGATCTCATCATCCGAATTCCACAAGACCATGGTGCTTTGAGGTTCGATATACCCTTGGTGTGTTGGAGAAGTGGTGAATTCTCTCTCCATAACCAAGTCTGCTTCAGCAAACCCCTTAGAAGTGTCGCCAATTCCAAATACGGTATGTGTAGCAATGTTGCTCTTCTTACCAGTATCTTTCCCTAAACTTGTAGTGGTCTGCCCTTCTAGAATTGAAGGAGCGTCGTCTTGCATTGATTCTCTCACATCCATTACGTGAGGAAGAGCTTCGTATTGAACATCAATTTCCGCCAAGGCTTCCTCGGCGATATGCACTGATGTAGCCACTACTGCTGCGACAGCATGTCCCTTATATAACACTTTAGTGCGAGCCATCACATTCATCGACATCTGCATTGCATTCACAGAAGGGGTTTCCCCAACCTCGATTGTACCAGGTCCCAATTCCGGTAAGTCCATTCCTGTAATCACGCCTCTGACCCCTGGATGAGCCGCAGCCCTAGAGGTGTCTATCGACACAATTCGAGCGTGTGCATGAGGACTTCTCAATATCTTAGCGTAGAGCAAACCAGTAGCTGTAGTATCTCCACCATACTTTGCTCTTCCAGTAACTTTATCATTGCCGTCGTGGCGAATCGGTCGAGTGCCTATCACCCTAAATTCAGTTGTTGCCATTACTTATGAGCCCTCCTTGATTTTCTCTTCCGCAGACAGGACTGCTCGTATAATCTTGTCATAGCCCGTGCATCGGCACAGGTTTCCTGCAAGCCAATGCCTAATGCGCGCCTCGTCAGCATCAGGTTCCTTCTCAAGTAGCGATTTTGCTGCCACAATAAATCCTGGTGTGCATATTCCACACTGAAGTGCAGCCTGCTCAAGAAATGCTTGTTGCAGTGGGTGCAAACCGTCTGCTGAAGCCACGCCTTCTATAGTATCAACTGTCGACCCATTGACCTCAGGGCCAAGCACGAGGCAGGAGTCAACAATTCTCCCATCAAGATTGACTGTGCACGCGCCACAATTACCGTCTGCACATCCCTCTTTCGTTCCTGTCATCCCAAGAACATCCCGAAGTACCTCATGCAATGTCTGACGTGGCTCGCACAGGAAGTCCTGCTGCTCGCCATTGACATTAGCACTAACTTGTAATTTATTGGTAGTCATCTATGCCTCCTTCGCTCTCTGTATAGCACCATTGAGTGCCCTTCTAGTTAGCACACCAACCAAGTGGCGTCTCTGCTCTACAGTCCCTCGCATATCAGTTATCGGGGTAGCTGCAGCCATTGCAAGTTCAGAGGCATTTTGAATATTCGCCTCAGACGCTTCTTTCCCTGCTAGTGACTCGCCAGCTTCCTTACAGTAGATCGGAGTTGGTCCTACGGACGCAATTGCAATCTTAGCTTCTTGTATGGTTGTCCCGGATGCATCAAGCACCACTGAAACACCCGAACCAGCAACTGCTATATCCATCTCATTTCTAGGAATAAATCGCAGGTAATGGGAACTAGAGTGTGGTTTGTTCATTGGGAGAACTATGGACACCAGCAATTCGCCAGGCTCAAGCGAATTTCGCCCTGGGCCTATGCAAAAGTCTTCAGCAGCAATCTCACGCCTACCATTTGGTCCAGCGACTATTGCTTTGGCGTTCAAAACAATCAGGGGACATATGGCATCTCCGCTAGGAGCCGCATTTGCCAAGTTCCCACCGACACTAGCCCTACCCTGTATTTGTATGCTACCAATCATAGAAGCAGCATCAATGAGACCAGGGTACGCTTGACTGATGAAGTTACCAAGGATTGGGTCCTTACCATATATCTTGTAGCATTCTGTAGCTGCACCAATCGTAAGTCCTACTGATGGATCCAGCGACATGCTTGTTAGCTCAGGTATATCCTTAATCTGAACGACGCGTTCCACTGTACGGCGACCGGATCTAAGCTGAACAATTAGGTCAGTCCCTCCAGCTATAGGCCTGGCTTGATCTCCTTTTTCTGCAAGGAGACTGACCGCCTCTTCGACAGTGTGCGCTACGCTATACTCAAAGTTCTTCACTCTCACACCTCCTTTTCTTCTTAAACCAACTAAATAAACAGCTCGCACTTATTCAGTTCAGGATTGTAACACTTGCTTTATTAAATTACCAAGCATTTGCAATCGGTGAATCCATAAATCCACTGACTCCCTTGGCAAGACTGGCAGAATTCTGCAGTTTGCCAACTACTGAATCAATTTTTCGTAAGGCATCTCAGGGCACAACAACCATGGCTATCAGCGTATGCCAAGGACAACAAATGTGGTGGGTCCTTTTGGTGTCACCACATCAATCTGATCCCCTACTTCTTTACCCAACAACTCTTTACCTACTGGAGAGGCCATGGAAAGTTTACCGATGCTCGGACGAGCCTCAATAGGTGAAACTATAGTGTAATCAACGGGTTTCTTTGAAGTGCTATTTCTTACTGAAACAGTGCTTCCCACCCCTACCACTTTGCCATTACTATCAAGACCAGAAATCGCCAGAGCAGATGCCAAAACGCTTTCGATATCACGGATGCGACTTTTGATGTGTCCTTGTCTCTCCCGTGCTGCTTCTAGCGGGGCATTTTCCCTCACATCTTTATCAGCTGCCGCGCGAGTCATTTCCTTTACCACGTTTGGCAACTCTTCTTTCAGTGTATCTAGCTGAGTCTCTAGTTCACGTTTGCCTTCATCTGTAAGGCGATGTTGCTCCTGTTGAGCATGTGTGGCTACAGGCCCAGGGGTTTGAGAGCGCGCTTTCTTTTTAGAGGCCGATCGAACATACTTACCCAAATTTAGCTTAGATGTTTGCCCGCTAGCATAGAGGTACTTAAGAAATTCGCGAACCGGCTCTAGCCTGCGTACTCCGTCCACAGTCGCTCCGGTAGCCATCGACACGTAATCAGTGATGACTTTTGCTCCGAGTGAAGAAACTTCCGGGGATGTTTCTTCAAACGATTTAGCAAAACGTTGCAATTCGTGCTGTGCCTCATCGCCAATCACTTGATCTTGTAGGTATTTTTGTAAAGCTGCGTCGAGATCCAATGCAATCCTCCATCTTCGCGAAGATAGTCCCAATTATCTTTAAACTAAGTAGGCGTGAACCGACCAAGGCGCAAGCACTGCCAATAACGGTTTAAGTGCTAAATGACTGTTAGAAATAACCTTGGATAAGCTGATTGTATGACCTAGAGTTAAGCATGTCAACGCAATCATCAATGCTACAATTAGAGCGATGACTACTGAAATTTACCCATACACCGTTCACTTCACTATCGATAAGCTGGGCTAAGGAATGTTATCCCTTGTTCTCTTACCGTCACCCTGTTTGTTGAATCAATCTTGCTGAAGGTTTGAAAAAAATGCCAAAGTTTATGATCCCCGACACGGAACCCCCAGAACCCAACAGGCGAAACCCAGACTTTCAGTTATTACAAGCGGGATTGCAGCACATGGGAAAAACAATGACGCCTGATCAGAAGGATGCTATTTCAAAACATTTCACCTTGATGGTAGAGACGAACAAACTGATAAACCTAACAACAGTAACGACCTGGGAGCTGGCGCTCACCCGCCACTTCCTCGACTCACTAAGTGTTCTCCTTGCATTTGAACCACTTCCTATGGCCCTTCCACCGCAGCGATTGCTCGATATAGGTAGTGGCGCTGGGTTCCCAGGTATACCAATCAAAATTTTTTGTCCCACTATCCAAGTAGACCTCATTGAATCACGCAAGAAAAAAGCTGTATTTCTTGAAGAGGTGGTTACGTCCTTAGATTTGCAGCCAACAAGGGTATACGCAGAACGAGCAGAATCATTAGCCCATACCTCATTAAGAGAATCGTACGACATCGTTGTCTCGCGAGCAGTAGCGCCAATGAATATACTGGCGGAAATCGCTTTACCATTCGTCAGAGTAGGGGGAGTTTTCATCGCGATGAAACAGCTGGATATCATGGATGAACTCCACCAATCCTTGGCTGCCATAAAAAAACTCGGAGGAACTATAACTACACCTCCGATAGAAGTAGATTTACCCAACCTTTCCCCCAAACGCTCTCTTGTGGTGGTATCTAAAACTCGGGCCACCCCAAGAGCACTACCACGAGCCCCCGGCACTCCCCAAAAAAAACCACTTGAGTAATCTTGCCAAAATGCAGACAGCTATCTCGCCATTCCTTCCCTACACTTTCCGTTGTGTTAACCGCAGTTCAGAAAAGGCTTTTAGCCTAGAGCATTGCATATTATTTCAACACTAGCGAAAACCCTCAATCAGCCTCGATTCACACCTGCGGTCACGAGGCCCACACCCCTCACTTCAGTTGCGATTTTACTCGAGAAATGTTAAGCTCCACTGCCAGTAAGAAACGGCTACCGTCGCAAGTGTAGTTACCACTGCACCTTAAAAAGCTCAGGAACATCTCACATTTGCTGATCCCGGAGGAACACATGCATCTGCTTGTCGATGGCTATGGAGCAGATCCAGAATTGCTGGCCAACCAATCCTTCATAAAAGAATTCCTAGATGAATTCCCTTCACTTATAGGCATGACCAAAATATCCCCGCCTCACGTATACAACTACGTGGGAGATGTGGCTGAGGATTGGGGGGTATCAGGGTTCGTTGTTATCGCTGAAAGTCACATTAGTATTCATACATTCCCTGACCGGCAATACTTAAACATTGATATATTTTCTTGTAAAGAGTTCGACAACAAGGGGACACTGGCCAAATTGCAATCCAGATTTAATCTAACAAACATACGATCCTGGTCTATCAGCAGGGGTTTAGAACACCTTAACCCTCCCCAAGGAGTGGAACTAGTAATCTCGTAGGGTAGCGCCTCTCCGGGCAGCGCCTCTCCGGTGCTCCATATTTATAGCACTGATATTCTCCAAGGATCTCAAATTTATGGAACAGTCCACACCTTACAATGAAATCCAAACCTTACCCTTCACATTCCTCGGGCTTGCGGAACAAGAATCATCGCTTGCTCTATCTAGAACTGTCATCATTCCGGTGGCATATGACAGCACGACATCGTATAAATCAGGGGCACGCGAGGGCCCTGCTGCAATCATTAATGCGTCACGTTATATGGAGGACTACGATATTGAACTACAAAGAGAACCCTCTGCTTCTGGGATACATACTCACCCACAATTAGAGGCAAGGGTTAATTCTCCAGAGTCCATGATTCAACAGGTCCAAACTGTGGTACAAGCGCATGCTTTAATGGGGAAATTGGTCGTAACTCTTGGTGGGGATCATTCCATCAGCATTGGTGCCGTTGCTGCACATAAATCCCTATTCAACGACATATCCGTATTGTACTTCGACGCTCATGCAGACCTTAGAGACCACTATCAAGGCTCAAGCTATGGACATGCTAGTACAGCAAAACGCATCCACGAACAGGTCGATCAGCTTGTCCAAGTCGGAATCAGGAGTATGAGCTCTGAGGAATCGGACTTTATCGAAGAACGCCAGATACCCTCCTTCATGTGGAACAGTCCTAGTAAAATTGCTGATTCCGAGTACCCAGAAGGATATCCTCCTTTTCGCGACCTTCCCCTTAGCAAGCGCCTAGAGGCAATAACATCGCGGCTATCCACTCATGTATACATTAGTATCGATCTAGATGTATTTGATCCATCTGAAATGCCTTCTGTAGGAACCCCTGAACCAGGAGGCTTGCGATGGCGTGACTTAATAGAGATGCTACATGGTGTGTCTCAGCAGAAGACAATTATCGGCTTCGACTTAGTAGAGTTATCCCCAGAGCAGGGACCGAATTTTGCCTCTTATACTGCTGCCCGCCTGGTGTATACCTTGATCGGGTATGCTCTACAATCTCAGGATGACGCTACCAATATTGCAATGGAAGACTGAGTATTATAAACATTGATTTCTTAGTGCCCTAAGAAACCCAAAGCAGGCCAATGATCATAAAGCGGTCAAAAGTAGCGCAGTCAACCAACATGGTAGTATTATCTATATGTTGGTAAAAGCAAATTCTTTGCATAACACTAAAAAGGACTCCGTGGCTATTACAAATTGTGATCGGTGCCAATCAGTACTGAAGGTACGTAGATGAATGCTCAACAGGATAGTCCTTCTGGAGGAACGCCTTCCTCCCAGCCTTTCATCTATCTAGATCATGCAGCTACTACCCCTATGAGAGCTGAAGTTCTTGAGGCAATGATGCCTTACTTCTCTCGCACATTCGCAAACCCTTCCAGCTTATATGGAGCAGCTCAAGATGCACGAATCGCCATCGATAAAGCACGCGATACAGTATCTATGATTCTAGGCTCTCGGAAAAGTGAAATTGTTTTCACAAGCGGAGGCACTGAGTCGGATAACACTGCCATCAAAGGCGCAGCCTTTGCACTACGGCAAACAGGCAACCATATCATTACCACAGCAGTAGAGCACCATGCAGTACTGCATGCCTGCCACCAGCTTGAGCAATTCGGATTCAAAATATCATACCTTCCCGTTGACAAGTACGGCATGGTCGACCCAACAGATGTCGATCGACTGATTACTGACCAAACTGTTTTGGTGTCAGTGATGTTAGCCAACAACGAGGTGGGGACAATTCAACCGGTGGCTGAGATATCTCGAATCATAAAAGAACATGAACAGACAATGAATCGAACGATCATGTTTCACAGTGATGCAGTCCAGGGGGCCGGCTTTCTCGATCTCAACGTGAACCAACTGGGGGTAGACTTACTAAGTTTATCATCGCACAAAATATACGGACCCAAAGGAGCTGGGATTCTATATATAAGGCACAGGAAACCATTCACTCCTCAGCAAGTTGGTGGAGGACAAGAAAGAGACCGCCGATCAGGTACTGAGGATGTCGCAGGCATAGTGGGCACTGCGATGGCACTATCATTGGCAGAAACGGAACGCCTGAACACAACGGATCACTGTTTATTCTTGAGAGATATATTAATCGAGGGGATCAGTCGAAACGTACCGAATAGCTATCTTAACGGCCACACAGAGAAGCGCCTTCCCAACAACGTCAACTTCTCATTCAAAGGTGTTGAGGCAGAGCCAGTCTTAGTTGGCCTAGATCTCTCCGGAATAGCAGCTTCAAGCGGTAGTGCATGCACGTCAGCTTCCCTCGAACCATCGCACGTATTACTTGCAATGGGGCAAGATGTGCAGTTTGCCAGAAGCAGCCTTCGCATTACACTGGGCAGGGACAATACCGAGATGGAAATACATAAGTTTCTCGAAACATTACCGCCGCTTGTACAGAGATTGCGAAAACTACCATCTATGAAAGTTTAATAATTCTTACTTAATTTGACAATAGTAACCCAGCTACTCGTAACACGGATCGCTAACAGCCACTCAGAGAGACATCAGGAGTTTTTCAAGAGATGAAAATATCAAGGATTGTGATTACCCTCGGCATCGCGTTGGTCTGTTGGCCAGCACTGTTAGGTTGTTTTACTGAAAACCATCAAACTCGCGTCTCCAAAGGGGCGCAATTAACGATAATAACCAGCACCCCAAGGATCACGCAAGAAATTGCCTTCACACACGAAAACGAGATCCGAAGGCTTGTTGCAGCTCCTGACAAAACGTTAGTAGCAGTGTATCTGGGCATTGTAAATGCTGATGTTGGAGAAGCTTCACTCTACATCGATTCCGATGCCGCAACGCTGCGGGATACGAACTATAAAACCTATCCTGTCAAAGACCCGTTCGCCGACTCGGAAGTTGTCCAATCTCCATCCAAATACACAGATGCCCAGCTCAGCGAATATATTCCACTCTTATGGGGGAATCAATCACTGATGCGCGATTATCAGATCACAGGTTTCTTGATCTTTGAAACTCCCACTGACCGAGAGTGGCAGTCCCTAGAATGGCATCAAGGAGACAGTATTGTAGCCAAATTCCCAGAATGATGATATGAGTATATTGTCTGAAGGTATGGCACAAATGCTCAGGAGTTCCACTAGGCTTACCTAGTGGGCTTGCATGTAATCGCTCATCCAATCTATGATAGAGGCAGCAGCAATTAAACTGCTATAGCAATCAAGGAGAGGCAATGACCCCCCGAAACACACGAAACATTTTCGTATACGCACTCATTGGAGTGGCGGTGCTTACGATCCTATTTACTGCATTGCAGCCAGCTGACAAACAAACTCTACCCTTGGGTACGGTGATCCAATGGGCTCAGGAAGGAAAAGTCCAGAGCATCGAAGTTCAGGGAGAAGAATTAACTGTTCAAACATTTGAAGGGATTTACACTGCACAAAAAGAACCTGAAACCAGCGTAGTAGAAATACTTGCTCAATCAGGAGTAGAGGTTGGCACTGGCGGGGTTCAAATTGAGGTGGTAACGAACACAGGATTTGGAACCATATTAGGATTCATTTTCAACTTCCTCCCTCTGATATTCCTCGGCCTTCTCTTGTTGTTTATTATGAAACAGGCACAAGGGGGTAGTAATCAAACACTGAATTTCGGCAAAACCCGCGCTAAAATGCTTGTAGCCGATACACCGACCGTTACTTTTGACGACGTAGCTGGAGTAGAGGAATCAAAACAAGAACTCCAGGAGATAGTTGAATTCTTGAAATTTCCTCAAAAATTCGCCTCCCTCGGTGCTCGTATACCCAGTGGTGTTCTTCTTTTAGGGCCACCTGGTACAGGGAAGACTCTTTTAGCAAAAGCAGTAGCTGGAGAAGCTGGGGTCCCGTTTTTCTCACTTAGCGGCAGTGAATTCGTGGAAATGTTCGTAGGGGTAGGAGCTGCCCGCGTTCGCGATTTATTCGAGCAAGCAAAGAAGAATGCTCCATGCATCATGTTCATCGACGAAATTGATGCAGTGGGTCGCCATCGTGGCGCGGGGCTTGGTGGGGGTCATGACGAACGAGAACAAACATTGAATCAGATCCTAGTTGAAATGGATGGATTTGACACTGGAACGAACATCATCGTGCTTGCCGCAACAAATCGCCCTGATATCCTAGACCCGGCATTACTTAGACCAGGCAGATTTGATCGAAGGGTAATGATGGACAGCCCAGATATAGCTGGACGCGAAGCTATCTTGAAGGTCCATGTGAAAGGCAAGCCAATCAACGAAAATGTGGATCTACGCATAATCGCCCGTGAAACTCCAGGGTTTAGCGGAGCAGATCTTGCCAATGTTATTAATGAGGCAGCGCTTCTTGCTGCACGAAGAGGACTGACATCCATAACCCGGGAAGAATTCCAGGAAGCTCGAGAACGAGTCATGATGGGACCAGAACGAAAGACTCGCGTCATCACCGAACGCGAAAAGGAAATAACGGCCTACCACGAAGCTGGCCACGCCTTAGTAGGCTGGTCATTAGAAAATGTGGATCCTGTCCATAAGATATCCATAGTCGCCAGAGGAAGTGCAGGAGGATACACTCATTTCTTACCAGAACGAGATCGCACGCTATGGACCCGTTCGCAATTTGAAGACATGCTTGCTGCAGCCCTAGGGGGTAGAATAGCCGAAGAAATCACGTTCAGCGAGATCACTACGGGAGCAAGCAATGACTTGGAAAATGCGACTCGGATAGCAAGACAAATGATTACTCAATATGGCATGAGTGACATCCTTGGGCCTAGAACTTTCGGGCGGAGAGAGGAAATGGTATTTCTAGGAAGAGAAATATCTGAACAAAGGGATTACAGTGATCACATAGCAAGACAAATTGACGAGGAAGTCTATGCGTTCATACAGCGAGGATATACAAGAGCAAAAGAAGTTTTGCTTAACAAACAATCAAAGCTTGTTCAGATAGCAAAATACCTAATTCTCAACGAAACGGTTGACGGTGAAGCACTTGCTACTCTAATGGAAAGTGATCCTCCGGGCCTTGAAGCAATCCCGTCTGCACCCTAAAGAAACTATCATGCCCACGAGGCTAGACCACACAGCAACTCGCTTCATAAAGAGCTAATTTCTTGCATTAGTGCACTGATCATATCGGCTTCGGGCACAACCTGAGACTTTTTCCCTTTCCGAAATATAACCGCACGGCCGTTACCTGCTGCTATGCCAACATCAGCATCCTTCGCTTCTCCGGGGCCATTAACTTCGCAACCCATCACTGCCACTTTGATCGGCTTATCTATTGTTTTCAGTAATTCATCAACTTGATTTGATAGTTTAAGGACATCAACATCCGCCCTGCCACAACTCGGGCATGCTATTAAAGTCACTCCTCTTTGCCTGAGATTGAGTGATTTCAATATATCGTACCCAACACTTACTTCTTTAATAGGATTATCGCTAAGAGAAACCCGAATAGTGTCACCAATACCCTCTGCAAGTAATAATCCTAATCCTATCGAGCTACGAACAGAACCAGCCTGGTAAGTCCCCGCTTCCGTAATACCTAGATGCAATGGGTATGGAACCAACCGTGCTATCTTTCTGTAAGCGGCAACTGCAGTAGGAACGTCAAATGCCTTCAATGACAACTTGATGAGATCAAAATTGAGATCCTCTAACAACCCTATTTCCCAAATCGCAGTATCAACCATGTGATCAACAATGCCGAATTCTCCTGGCTTCGTATCCTCCCACTTCGGCAGAGTATTGACGGCATCATTAAGCCTAGTTAACCCTCTAGTCTTACCAATCCCGCCTACGGGAGGGAGGCTTCCAAAATTAACACCTATACGTATCGGAACCTGCCTAATCTTTGCTTCTTTTACCACCATACTTACATGCTCGGTATTCCTAAGGTTCCCAGGATTCAGGCGCAAACAATCAACACCACTACTTAGCGCTTCAAGCGCAAGCTGATAATGAAAATGTATATCTGCCACCAAAGGAATAGTGATCTGTTGCTTTATCTCTTTTAAGGCCTTTGCTGCATCCATATCTGGAACGGCAACACGGATAATATCACACCCACCTTCTTCAAGTTCCTTTATCTGTTTGACGGTGGCTGCAACATCTCGAGTGTCAGTTTTAGTCATGGATTGTACAGTTATTGGCGCATCTCCGCCCACTTTGACGTTTCCCACATACACTGGCTTTGTTATTCTTCTAGTCAAAGGTGATCTCCTATCAAATTTCAACTCTGTGCTCATTGCAGGAAGCTTCTGCCATCCATCACTCGCAGTATATCGTGATAGCTTATAATAAGAAACAATGCTATAAGTGCCGTAATCCCAAGCAAATGTACGAACGCCTCTTGACTCGGCGACACCCGACGCCCACCCCGAACGAATTCAAGCGCTATGAAAAATAATCGCCCTCCATCTAACCCTGGTATCGGCAATACATTTATGACCGCTAGGCTTAAACTCAAGCTCGCGACAAAGGCTACTAATGGCATAACCCCAATCTTGGACACTTCACCTGCCATCTGAGCTATTCCAATCGGGCCAGCAAATTCAGCTTGCTCTGAAGAATTGCCAAAAACGAACCCTGTCATTCCCCTTTGTATCATTACGGTCATATCCCGAATCTGAGACAACGCTTTCAATATCGATCTACCTAGCGAATATGACTTTCGGACAATCTTCTGGTCAGTATTCGCCACCATGATACCTGTAGGACCTTCACCGGCTGGCCAATTTTTGCGCGGTGTTATGGGTAAGTACATTTCTTCAAACCCATATTCCGTGGACCTACCTATTTTCCAACTCTCCGTCTTCCCTAAAGCCTTATGGACCTGATAAATCAGATCCTGGCTGTGCGAAATCTCATGATCACCAAGGGCTAGAATTTGATCCCCTTCTTCTAACCCTGCAACTTCAGCTGCCCCCCCTGGCACAATTGATTCCACTACTACTTTCGCACTAACCGTGTCATGAGGCACCGCATAGACAATGGACAACAGAGTGATAGCAACCAGTAAATTCATTGCAGGGCCAGCGATGAGAACTGCAAAGCGCTCCCACAAACTTTTAGAAGCCAGGCTCATAGGAGCGGACGGATCTTCCTCCCCTAGCAACCGCACAAACCCTCCCAGTGGTATCAAGTTAAGGCTGTAAGTCGTATCTCCATGAACTTTCTTGAATATCCTAGGAGGAAAGCCGATCCCGAACTCCAGAACGCGTACACCAAAATATCTTGCAGTAACATAATGACCAAGCTCATGGAGTAGAACTAGCGAACCCAAAATCAATACAAACAACAGCGCTGACTGCAATATGCCGATCATTGCGAAACCAATTTTGAACATTCTAGGGCTACTTCCTTCGCCCATCGCTCAGCTTCTATAATTTCTTCTAAGGAGGGATTGGATCGTCCAGAATGCCTACCAAGGACCTCTGAAAGAAGCTGTCCAATGCCTTGAAATGGGATCACCCCCGACAAGAATAACTCAACCGCAATCTCATCAACCGCCGCTGCCACAGCAGGAAATGTTCCTTGCTTTTTACCTGCTTCAAGAACAAGGGTATAACAGGGGTATCTGTCGAGGTCTAGTTCCTCGAAAGTGAGGGGTGAAAAATCAGTAGGGTTATATCGGGCATCTTCTTCAAAAAACCTGCGTTCCCCCCCAAAAATAGCATGCTGAATCGGGATACGCATGTCTGGCTTCCCCATTTGTGCTTTCACCGAGCCATCCGTAAATTGGACCATTGAGTGAACAATACTCTGGCGATGCAGAATCACTTGGATAGAATCAAACGGTACATCGAAAAGCCATCGCGCCTCAATAACTTCAAAGGCCTTATTTACTAAGGTTGCCGAATCTACCGTTATCTTCTTACCCATGGACCACGTAGGGTGAGCCAAAGCCTGCTCAGGTGTAACTGTCGCCAATTCCTCCAATGTATGATCACGAAATGCCCCTCCGGAAGCAGTGATCATCAATTGATCAACACTCCCTTTATCTTCTCCAGCCAAACATTGCCAAATTGCGCTGTGCTCACTGTCAACAGGACGGATAGCGACACCCGCGTCTACAGCACACTGTGACACTAAATGCCCCGCAGTCACTAAAACTTCTTTAGAAGCAAGGGCTATTTCTTTGCCAGCTTGTAGAGCTTTTAAAGTTGCAGCTCGACCTGCACTTGCGGTGCTAGCCATAATCACCAACTCGACCTGAGAATCAGTCACAATACGATCAACGTCTACAATTCTGGTACCAGAAGGAACATTAATTTCGCGTGCGGAGTTGGCTGACACGAGCTTAGGCAAGAATTGATGGGCTTGGGAAGAAAGCAACTCTGTATTATTTCCAGCTGCCAATCCGATCACACGCAATGATTCTGGAAAGTCACGAATTACTGAAAGAGCTTGCGTCCCGACTGAGCCTGTTGAACCAACAATGGAAAGATTTTTCACAAACCAACCTCAAAGATATCAAGACTTAGGTAACACCTATACTAAGGCTATGATACAGCACCGGTAATACCACTACAACGCTATCGATCCTATCCAAGATACCTCCTTGTCCGGGAATAATCCGTCCAGAATCTTTGACCCTTGCTATGCGCTTCAACTTGGATTCTACAAGATCGCCCGCTTGCGCAAGTACACCCAATACGCCCCCCAGTAGCAGTGACAGCATCCAGTCCAGTCCAAAAGGGAATACGTTATTTAGTGCCACGGAAAAAAGAACACCAATGGCCAAGCCACCCAGTGCACCTTCAATTGTCTTTGCTGGGCTAATAGAAGGGGCTAATTGGTGCTTACCAAACAAACGTCCAATTATAAAAGCACCAGTGTCATTTGAAAAAACAATTATCAGGCCATATAGCAACCATATTCTCCCACTGTCAGCAACAGTTATGAGTGGGATATACGACAAAGTCACTCCGAGATACAGGAGCCCTAGCATCTCTGAAAAGGCCATTTTAGACACGTCACGGAAATTCAACCAGAAGAAGTAGGGAATTGCTGCTATGATCAAAATGACGCCGAGAATACCTACAAAGAAAACTGCACCGAACTCCCAAATGTTCAACCCAGTCATGACGACCATAACCACAGACAATACTGGCAAAGCCCACGTTCGCGCTTGAAGTCCAGCTTGCCGTAGCAAGCGGCAAAATTCAGCGCTTGCTACAGCAGCACAACCTGCTGAGATAACAACAATCATTGATTGGGGGGCATAAAGTATTCCCGACACCACGAGCACCAGTAGAACCACCCAACTAACTGCGCGTGTTGGCTCTACGATACTGCGCCCCCTGTCCCCATAGCTAAGTCCAAGTCATAATGAACCAAGAATTATAATCCTCCATATTTTCGTTGCCTACCGCTATATTCAATGATCGCTTTCATGAATTCTTGATCATCAAAATCTGGCCAGTAACATCCTGCCGAGTAATATTCACTATAAGCGCTTTGCCACAGAAGGAAATTGCTAATTCTTTGTTCACCTGCTGTTCGGATAATCAAATCTGGATCGGGCGTCCCAGCGGTATATAGGTACTGTTGAAACAATTCCGCATCCACTGTCTCAGAGGGAACAGCGTCACGAATCATCGCTTTTGTAGCTTCCAGGATTTCTTGTCTGCCACCATAGTCAAAGGCTAAAGAAACATCTAATCCAGTATTATTTCTTGTTCCTTCAATAACTTCTGAAATAACAATCTGAAGATCAGAAGGGATTCTGTCTAGACGGCCAATGTGATGAAGCCTGATATCCCTAGTATTCAGGGAGCGTGATCGCTCCCTGAGATTTTCTGCGAGCAACGCCATCAACCCACTAACTTCGGGATCAGGGCGGCTCCAATTCTCAGATGAAAAAGCATATACAGTAAGGTAGCGAATACCGATGCTGATCGCAACATCAAGAATCTTGTCCAAATTTCGAGTGCCAGCTCGATGGCCTTGCAATCTCGGTAGCTCGTGGCTCTCCGCCCATCGGCCATTCCCATCCATAATTATGGCAACATGCCTTGGCACAACTTCAAGTTCACCCGGATTACTACGAACCATGAAGACAAGCCCCCCACATAAACATGTCTGGCGATGGCCTCGCTAGGGAGATTCCTGTTAGATCTCCATAAGCTCAGCTTCTTTTTTATCTGCCCGCACACCCATCTCTGCAGTATACGTATCTGTATGTTTCTGCAATTGATCCATCGCCCTTTTTACTTCATCCTGAGACGCTTCCTTGTTCTTTTCTAAGGACCTCAGCTTATCCTGGGCATCTCGTCGAAGGTTTCTAACAGCAATTCTTCCATCCTCCGTTTTTTTGCGAACTACTTTTGCGAGTTCCTTACGGCGTTCTTCAGTCAACTGCGGAATTGCTAATCGAACGAGTGTGCCATCATTACCTGGGACCAACCCTAAGTCGGACTTCCCAATCGCTTTTTCTATCAACTCAATTGCATTACGATCCCAAGGCTGCACTACTAGCAACCGTGCCTCTGGGGCAGATATTGTGGCTAATTGATTCAGAGGCATATTGGTACCATGGTAATCTATTATCAAATTTTCGATAAGGCTGGGAGTTGCTCTGCCTGTTCTTACTGTCGAAAATTCCCGACCAAGTGCTTCAACAGCTTTCCCCATTCTCAACTCGATGTCTAACAGTATTTCTTCAGTGTTTTCCATCAGTTTACCTCTACTTATTTCCCTTCATATTGGATTGTTATGGCGTGGATATAAGTGTTCCTAAGGTCATCCCCCTCATAGCAGCGCCAAGATTACCTGGCTTGAACAAATCGAAAACTAATATAGGTAAATGATTATCCATGCACAGAGCTAAGGCAGTCCTATCCATGATTTCTAACCCGAGAGTTAAACTGGAGAGATGCGTCAGATTGTCAAACTTGGACGCGCTCTCATTCAGATTAGGGTCACTGTCGTATACACCATCTACCTTATTCTTAGCCATAAGCAGCACATCAGCAGTAATTTCTACAGCCTTGAGCGCAGCAGCTGTATCAGTAGTCATGAAAGGATTTCCAGTGCCCCCGGCAAAAATGACGACTCTCCCTTTTTCAAGGTGTCGCATAGCCCGTCTTCGTATATATGGCTCAGCTACTGAAGTAACATCGATCGAGGTCTGCGTCCGTGTCTCTATACCAACCCTCTCGAGTGCATCCTGTAAAGCAAGCGCGTTGATGATGGTGGCAAGCATACCTGCGTGGTCTGCCGTGGTCCGGTCCATTCCTTCTTCTTCTGCTGTGACCCCCCGCCAAATGTTGCCCCCGCCAACCACGATACCCAGCTCAACACCTAACGACCGCACCTGCTCTAGTTCTTTTGCAACGTACTCAAGTACGCTCCAATCATGGCCAAGCCCGTTTTTCCCTGCTAGGGCTTCTCCACTAATTTTCAAGACTACTCGTTGGTAATTATTAGACATCACTATTCAATCCTAACAGTGCCACTATCACGATGGATGCATTATCTTTTGAAGATACAATCACTACAGCAAAACCAACAAGGTCCGCCCTGAACTAAGTGAACGATCTCCAAGCGAAAACCCCAGACTGGACTTCTGGGGTTTCTTCGTCATCAAGTGCATAGTTCAATTTTATAAAATTGAAGTTGGAACATGTGTCTATCAACTTCAGGATCCTAAGGCATACCTGACAAATCTTCGAACCCGTATATTCTCCCCCACTTTACCGACAGTTTCGTTGATTAAATCGCGAACTGTTTTGGAACTGTCCTTAATAAAATCTTGATCCATCAAAGCAGTGCCCATGGTAAGCGGATCGGAATCTTCGGGAATCTCATCACCAGAAATATACGCCGGGGCCATAGCAGCAATTTGCATGGCTAGATCATAAACGAGTTGCTGAAACTCGTCAGTCCGCGCAACAAAGTCGGTCTCGCAATTTACTTCAACAAGCGCTGCTACTTTGCCACCCTGATGTATATACGATTGAACCAATCCCTGCCCAGTCTCTCGGTCAGACTTTTTCGCTGCCAAGGCAACGCCTTTTTCAAGAAGCAATACCACTGCTTTATCAGTGTCGCCCCCTGCATCTTCGAGAGCCTTCTTGCAATCCATGATTCCTGCGCCAGTCTGATCACGAAGCAGCTTTACGGCGTCCAAGGATATATTCAAATCTCGAACTCCTTCGTAGAGGTAATCATAAGTGTGGCAACTCGATGCCTCTTGGACAAGCTAACTAGTTAGCTCTCTTGAGAAGCTTGAGAAGCTTGAGAAACACTATCACTGCCTTGATTTGATGATTCTAGCTCAGCCCCAACAGCCACTGCTTCACGCTCGTCCTCTTCATCCTGTTGAGCATCAACCAGTTTTGCTTCGTACTGACCGCGTCCGTCCATGACAGCATCCGCCATCCTAGTAGCAACAAGTTTTATAGAGCGTATAGCATCATCATTTCCAGGAACCGCGAAATCAACCAACTCAGGATCACAGTCTGTGTCAACTAGCCCAATGATGGGGATCCCAAGCTTACGAGCTTCCGCCAATGCAATGGACTCCTTAGCAAGATCCACGACGAATAACGCATCCGGAATCGAATCCATATTGCGTATGCCATCGAAAAACCGGCTTAGTTTAGCAATTTTCTCTTCAAGTTTCTGAGCTTCTTTTTTCGGAAGCAAGGCAAATCCACCACTATCGCGCCTTTGTTCTAAGGCTTTAAGGTAATTCACTCGAGCCGACACTGTTGTAAAGTTCGTCAATGTCCCGCCAAGCCACCGTGAATTTATATAGTACATACCACATCGGTCAGCTTCAATCTGAATGGCTTCTTGCGCCTGCCTCTTAGTACCGACGAAAAGGACCCTGCCTCCGTCAGCGGCGATCTCTGCCATTGCCCTTGCAGCCCGCTCAAGCAGCGACATAGTCTGCTGGAGATCTACGATATATATGCCATTTCTTTCAGCGAAAATATATCGCTTCATTCGTGGATGCCACTTCCGGGTTTGATGTCCAAAATGGACACCCGCCTCCAGAAGATTTTTCATAGTGACCCCTGACCTTTGATCCGGGAATCTCCGCGGAGGGCCAGAAGGACCGCTTTGCGGAACAACTGTTGCTTGTAGAACTGCGGCCACCGGAGCTGCTGCTGGTTCCGCGGCCACCGGAGCTGCTGCTGGTTCCGCGGCCACCGGAGCTGCTGCTGGTTCCGCGGCCACCGGAGCTGCTGCTGGTTC
>Ga0114999_10002435_pt1 | contig 24514 bp, 22 predicted proteins | sample ArcticOcean_MG_C_3_FD_89820 | JGI IMG/M metagenome (GOLD analysis project Ga0114999, IMG submission 89820) | Marine microbial communities from western Arctic Ocean - ArcticOcean_MG_CB8_126 | ecosystem: Environmental > Aquatic > Marine > Oceanic | place: Arctic Ocean: Canada Basin | collected...
TCTCCGCGTGGCGTCCGTCAGGCATCTCGATGCGCTCGGTGTCGAGAATGTCCACGCCGTCGGCGCGCGGCCGCATGATCACGAAGTTGCCGTTCACCTCGGTCGCATAGATCTTGCCGTCGGCCCAGACCGGCGAGCTCTTGCCGACGTTGCCGATGTTCTGTTCCCACAAGTGCCGACCCGTATCAGCCTCGAACGCAATGAGAGTGGCCGAGTTATCGATCACGTAGAGCGTCCCGTCGTGCAAGAGCGGTGAACTGAAGCCGACCGCCACCTCGGTGGCGCGCCACAGCTCGTTCGTCCGCGTGATGTCACCGGTGCCGCGCGCATCGATGGCGACGACGCGTCCGAGGATCCCCTCGTCGAGATTTTCCTCGCTGTGGGCCGCGTAGACGACGCCGTTCTGCTCAACTACCGAAACATTGATGCCGCGCTTGGAGAGCTGGAATTTCCAAACGAAGTTGCCGGTTCGCGCCTGCAGCGCGTAGATCCAGCCATCGGCTCCGCCGGCGATCATGAGTCGCTGGCCGTCGATCTCGGTGACGATCGGCACTGCCTGCGTATTGAGATCCTTGGGAGATTCCTCCGACGGATTCGCCACCCAGAGCACTCGGCCGTCATGTTTGTCGAAGGCGTAGAAGCGCTGGCGTGCCGGGGTGAATTCGGCCCAGCTGCCGTTGATGATAGGCAGTAGCACGCGATCCTCGTCGATTACTGGCGTTCCCGTGCGACCGCCATAGCCGGAGAAGCGGCCGTAGTCCTCGTGCAGGCGATGGCTCCAGACCGTCCGTCCGTTGCGGTCGAGCGCGTGAAACCAGCCGTCGACGTTGAGGACGTAGAGGTTTCCGGTTTCCAGGTCACCAGCTGCGCCGCCCCAGCCGACGCGCGTGAAAGGCACAGTGGTGTTGAAAGAGTTGAACGAGCGCTGCCACAGGAGTTCGCCCGAGGCTGCATTCCAGCAGGCCACGGTTTCCTGCATCTGGGCGCCTTCGCCTGTGCGCCCGTTAGCGCAGACCCGGCCGTGGAAAACGACTGGGGTAGAGCGACCCGTGAACTCGGCGCGCCAGAGCTCGCCGTCGCCGCCGACGGTCCAGTCTGCGAGGAGACCCGTTGCCGGCGAGACTCCGTTCTGCCACGGCCCGCGCCAGGAAACCCATTCGCCGCTATCGACCGGGGTCATCTGCGGGGCGGCAAGGGCGATCGCTGCAACCAGGACGACGGCAGCGACTGCCACCGAGCGGGTTAGCGCCGAGCGGAATGGCGAGACAAAGCGAGCGTTGGGCATGGATATCAACTCGATCAAGGGGTCGCGCCCGGAAATCAGCGCGCTGGTGGCAGTGTCACAAGAGATGATCCTACGTTTGGTGGCGGCAGAGGCGCAAGCGACGGCGAGGCTGGCGGAGCCGTGCGCCAGTGGCCCGCGGCCGCGGCCATCGGACCGTTGCAACGAACCTATCTCCGGGGCTGCCTCCGCCGACGAACCCAAAGGACCGCCGCTAGTGCCAGGGTCCCGATGACGAAGATCCAGGCGCTGTCGACACCGACGTCGGCCCCGGCGGCGGGGATCTGAACGGCGGCCCCGCCGGCCGTGAACTCGGAGCTGTCCTCACCCCGCGGCACCAGTTCTTCCAGCACGACTGTGCCCGCGGCAGACACGACGGTCAGCTCCGCCGCGGGGAATGCACGCGAGAGGCGTATCCGGAGGGTGTCGTACTCCGCCGGGAGCGCGCCGCGCAGGCGCGCTGTCAGGCCCAGGAAGGTGGGCGGCACTGCGCCCAGGGTGTCGCCGGCGGCACGGTCGGGGAAGTCGACCTCGAATGCCACGCGGGTATCACCGGCCAGGAGGCGCACGCGGCGGGCGAATAGTTCGCCCAGTCCATCGATTGCGGCCCTGAGTTCAAGCGGCTCCATCGCGGCGAGCGCGTTGGCCAGTTCGGCGTCGTCGGCACCGAGGCCCGCGCCGAGGGCAAGCGCGTCGAGGTCGCACTCGAGGCGCATCTCGAAGGTCCGCTGCCCCAGGCTGAGGAGCGTGACGGTGGTTCCAAGGTTATGCGCGGTGGCCGACCCGGCCAGCGACAGGACAGCCAGCACCGCCAAGCCGGCGGCGACGGTATGCCTCGCGGCCCGACCGCCGGATTCCTTGGCATTGAATGGACGAGTCGACGGCATCGGAGTTCCTTCCAGAGGGCGAGTGAAGCTCATCGTACCGCCCCTCCCGCGAAGAGAATTTTCGACCGAACGAAACTTACCGCCACTTGAGCTCATCAGGCGACGATCAGTTCGAGCGGCGTTCGCCGATCGCGTAGAGACCGCTGGCGGTACGGATGAAGATCTGCCCGTCCGATATCGCCGGCGAACTCAGGGTGTAGTCGCCGAGGTCGTTCTCGGCCAGTACCTCGAACTCGGGGCCGGTTCGCATCACGCTCGTGAGGCCGTCCTCGTTGGTGATGTAGATCTTGCCGTCCGCCATGACGGGTGAGCCGCTGTAGGTGCCGACTGCCAGGCGCACGGGGCCGTAGATGTTCTCGCCGGTCTTGGCATCCAGACAGTAGGCGATGCCCTTGTCGTTGATGCTGTAGAAGTACTCGCCATCGGTGAGCGGCGAGGGCACATCGGGGCCGTTGTTGAACGACCACAATCGGTGCGTCTCGGTGATGTCGCCGCGGCCGCCAGCCTTGATCGCCAACAGCGGCCGTTCACGTGTGGGCGCGTAGATGATGCCGTCGTTGATGATCGGCGACGCCACGATGCGGTAGTTAGCCTGGTTGTCCGGGTTGAGTCCATCGGCGCGCCAGAGTTCCACACCCGTCGCGGGGTCGTGGCCGGTCACCACGTCGCCACCGGTAATGATGATCTCGGTAACGCCTTCGTGCTCCAGCACGGCCGGCGTCGTGTAGGAGTCGGGGGATTCACGGATCGCCGCCGTCGGGCGTTCGACGCGCCACGTTGTCTCGCCCGACGCCGGGTCGATTCGCAGGACGTATGGCGTGTCGTCAGTCTTCATGCCGTGCAGCACCTGCACGTAGAGCGCGCCGTCGTACAGCAGGGGCGAGGAGGCGTAGCCCCAGTTCAGACCGAAGTCGCCATAGTCGGCCGGGATATCACGGCTCCACTGCTCGGCACCTTCGAAGTCGAATGCCTTGAGGATTCCCGTGCCGGTCATGACCCAGACGTGCTCGCCGTCGGTGACGGGTGACGGCGACGACATGTTCTGCTTCCGCTCGCGATGATCACCGCCGGACAGGAAGCCCTCCCAGAGCTTCTCGCCGTTGTCGCGATCGATCGCCCAGAGCCAGAGACCTTCGCCGTCGGACACACTCAGGAAGATCGTCTCGCCCCAGATAATGGGCGTCGATCCGCTCCACACTGGCAGTTCCAGGCTCCAGCTGATGTTCTCGGTGGTGCTCCACTCGACCGGCAGGTTGATCTCGCCGCTGGTGCCGTCGCGTGCGGGTCCACGCCAGTGCGGCCAGTCGCCGTCGTCCGCCATGGCGGCACTACTCTGGCCGGGCATCCCTGAAACAAGTACGATGGCGATCGCGAGGGCGAGGATCCTGCGCACGGTCGGGTCCTTGTCGATTGACATCCCGTGGGGGCGATGTCGGTGGATTCAGCTAGGGTCGGGTCGCCTGTCAGGACCTTACTGTAGCCGCGTCCGCCACGACAAGACGGGGGTGGGGTGATGGCGTCGGGGGTCGGAGCCGTTCTGCTGGTAGCAGTGACGGGGTTGGGTGCGTGGTGGCTCGGCGGCAGGCTTGTCGGCCAGCGCTGGCAATTGCCGCATCCGGCGCTGCAGGTCGCCACCGAGACCGGTCTCGGTCTGCTAGTCCTGTCCTACGGTCTGTATGCCGTCAGCATGACCGGCTACTTGCTTACCACGCCCTTGGTGTCGGAGTCGGTCTTGTTCGGTCTTGCGGCGCTCATGGCGACGCTAGCGGCCTTCGGGGCAGCGCGTGCGTGGGCCGCGCGCGCGGCGATCGTCGATCGCGTCGCGGTGACCCCTGGCGCCGTGGCTGTTGGTGTGGGCGTCAGCCCGGTCTTCCTGCTGGCTCCGCTTGCCCTGCTGGTGCGACGTCGAGCCCCACAGGTGACTCTGTTGGCGGTGTTCGCGGTTGCCTACACCTTCTACTGGTCGCTAACCACGACGCAGGTGCGCTTTCTCATTCCGATGCTCCCCGTCATGGCGATCCTGGTGGCCGTGGCTGTCTCCGATCGCCTGGTGTGGCTTGGCCGTACGGCCGTCGCCCTCTGCGTCGCGATCAGTATTTTTCTTGGCCTGGACATCGTCTTGTCCACTGACCCGGGGCGCTACTGGCGCGGCGAAATGACCGCGGAGCAGTTCCTGACGGCTGAGCTAGGTCCATACTCGATCTACATGGAGGCGAACCGGGTGATGAGGCCCGGCGATCGCGTCTACTTGGTGAACATGCGCACCTGGGGCTATCTCCTCGATATGCCCGGGCGCGACGAGTTGTGGCCGTTCCCCAACGGCTGGCGATCGGACTACACCTTCGAGCACTTCAACTTGCAACGGGCGCTCGTCGGCGCGCGGACTCCGGCGGACATCGATGAGTTCTTCGCGTCGCGCGGTATCACCCATGTGATGATCGACGAAGAGATCACGCTTGGCGCCCACGGCTTCGAGGAACGCGAACGGACAATCTTCGGAGACTACTTTGGCCGCCGGGCGACCCTCATGTATCGAACCCCTCGCGATCGGCGACAGAGTTTATGGAAGCTCGATTTGACTCCGGCGGTGCCTAGACCATGAAGCAGCTGTTCCAGCAGATCGTGTTACCTGGCGTGATCTTCCAGTCAGTCCTGATCGGCGGCGCCTACGCCACCGGTCGCGAGATCGTCGAGTACGGCGGGCAGTACGGCAGCGGTGGTCTGTGGAGCCTTGTGGCGATTGGCCTGGGCTTCTCGGCGACTACCGCGGTCTGTTACGAGTTTGCGCGAGTGACACGGTGCTACGATTATCGCAGCCTCGTGCGTGAGCTCATCGGGCCGCTGTGGCCGCTCTTCGATCTGCTCTACGTCACGATGGTGATCGTCGTTATCGCGGTGGTGAGCGCGGCCTCAGGGGCGATCGGCGAACAGGTGCTCGGACTGCCGTACGCTGTGGGCGTGACGTTGATCGTCGTGATCGTGGCCGCCATCAATGCGGCGGGCCGCAACACGATCGAGCGGTTCAAGTCGGTAGGATCGGTACTTCTCTATCTGGGGTATGCGCTGTTCGCGGGTACGGTCGTTGTCGCGACGCGGGCGAACATCGGTCAAGCGCTGTCGGGCGCCCTCGACCCCGCCGACAGCCCCGGCATCGGCGCACTGCTCGGGGTCGGACTGCTCTACGCCGGCTACAACCTGGCGAGCCTGCCCGGCACGTTGTTCGTGCTCGATCGGCAGACGGCGAGGTGGCAAGCCGTTACCGCCGGCATCTTGACCGGCGTACTCTCCACGATCCCGTTTCTTCTGACGTACCTCGCCGTGCTGGGCTTCTACCCCGATCCGGCGGTGCTCGAGGCTCAGGTGCCGTGGCTCGTGATGCTCGAACGCGCCGGCGGCGGATGGCTGGTGGGTCTGTTCGCCATCGTCGTCATGTGGACGCTGGTCGAAACCAGCGTGGGCATGATCCACGCCATCACCGATCGGATCTCGGCGAACCTCCGCGAGGTCGGCCGGCCTGAGTTGACGGGACGTCAGGCGGGGACGATCACGGTTGGTGTTCTGATCGCCGCCGCGCTCCTGTCACGTATGGGCATCATCGCCCTCGTGGCGCAGGGCTATTCCATGCTGGCGTACGGGTTCCTCCTGCTGTTTGCGGCGCCGCTTCTGACCTACGGCGTCTGGCGCATCGCCCGTGCACCGAGCAGTACGGCCGCTGACGCCTAGCCGCCGGGACGATCGCGTCCCGCGCCACGGACGAGCCGCGTCGCCGACCGGCGGGGCGTATCGGGACATCGCAGCGCCCGGCAGCGGTGGACTCAAACGGCGCCTGATAGGTGGTCGTGTCCATAGACTGTCAAAACTGCGCATGCATGTTTTTTTGTGCTTCGGTCTGCTCGTGTAGTGGTTCTACTATTTGTGCAGGATTGGGGCGCGGAGCGCTCTCTCAGAGGAATCTCATGCCGAATAAGAATCATCGACTCAGGGTCAAACTGCTGCGGCTACTCGTGTGCCTCGTGGTACTCACGAGCGCCGTGCCCGTGTCAGCGCCCGTGGCGCAGAGCCTGGTTTACGACGTCGGAGTCGACTTCCCCGAGTTCGTCGTGCTCTGGTACTGGGATCGGATGGATCTTGCCCTCACGGCAACGCAGGTGACCGACGCCTTCTTCGGCGGCAACCAGTCCAATCACGGGTCGCAGCCGGTCTTCGGTTCCATGAGTGGTGGTGCCGTCGAGGTTGATGCCGGTATGGGCGACGTGGTGGACGACAACAACCTGGTTGGAGATCCCCCAAGCATGGGCTGTCCGCTCGGTGTCGGACTCCGGGTTCACCCAGGTTTCCATCACGATCAGGAAGTAAGGGCGCCAAGCAGGGCAAAGACAAGATCCAGGCCAAGGACGCCATGATCAGCGCGGCGGGCGTCATTGGACGGACGATTGTTGTTCCCGACACAGGCTGGTCGGACTACCACTGGGGTTCGACCTATCTTCAGCTCCAATTCGACAAGGCCAAGAAGGCTGGCGTCTACACCGGCATGAGCGTGGAAATGGTCGCGGAGAACATCTGAGCCTCCTGTCGCCGTCGGTGGCCGGACTAGGAGCAGCGTGCGGCTTGGCCGTTTTTCAGCTCAGGATGACTTGACGCCGCGCAATCGATAAATCAGTCTATCCGCATGAAGGGATTGACAAGCGAGAACGACGCGGCGCGCATACTGGCGCGTCTGGGCAGCCTGGCCGATGCCACGCGCTCACGACTTTTGCTCGTCCTCGAGGGCCAGGAGCTCACCGTCTCGGAGCTGTGCGCCGTGCTCCAGCTGCCGCAGTCGACGGTCAGTCGACATCTCAAGCTGCTCGTCGATGATGGATGGCTGACATCGATCCCCGACGGGACCAGCCGGCACTACCGCATGGCGCAGCACGAGCTGGAGCCCGCGGCACGTGATCTCTGGGTGCTGGTCTGCAGTCAGATCAGCGAACTTCCGACCGCCCACCAGGATGCCCTGCGGACGCGCGCGGTACTGGCGGAGCGGAAGTCGCGATCGCAGGAGTTCTTCGCCGAGACCGCAGCTACCTGGGATGACGTGCGCCGTGAGATGTTCGGCGAGCGCGCTGACCTGCAGGCGTTACTCGGACTGCTCAACGGTGACTGGACGGTTGGCGATCTGGGCTGTGGCACCGGCCGAATGGCGGAATCGCTGGCACCCTTCGTCGGGAAAGTGATCGCCGTCGACAGTTCACGCGAGATGCTCGGCGCGGCGCGCGATCGGCTGCGTGACCACGACACGGTCGAGGTGCGCGAAGGAGGACTCGAGGCTCCGCCGATCGCCGACGGTGAGCTCGACGCCGCCGTGGTCTTTCTGGTCTTGCACCACATCGTCGCTCCCGACCAGGCCGTCGCGGCGCTGGGCCGGATCGTGCGACCCGGGGGGCGGGTGCTGATCGCCGACATGACCTCGCACGACCGCGCCAACTACCGCCACGACATGGGCCACGCTTGGCTCGGCTTTTCGGAATTGCAGATCAGCGAGTGGCTGACCGCCGCAGGATTTGAACAGATCAACTATCGCGAACTTACGCCGGACCCGGATGCCTCGGGACCAGCGCTTTTTGCCGCCTCAGCCCGCCGCAAGGGCTGAGCGGACTGCGAACCGGCGCATGGCGCCGCAGGAGATAGAACGGATGGAGACCACGACTCAGCAGCACGGCTTCGATGCCGCCCGCGCCGTTGGCCGCGAGCCCTTCAAGGTGGCCGATCTCGGTCTCCACGAATTCGGTCGCAAGGAACTCACTCTGGCCGAGCACGAGATGCCTGGCCTCATGGAGGTTCGTCGCCGCCACGTCGAATCCAAGCCGCTCGCCGGCGTGAAGGTCATGGGCAGTCTGCACATGACGATTCAGACCGGGGTCTTGATCGAAACGCTGATCGAACTCGGTGCGGACGTGCGGTGGGTTTCCTGCAACATTTTCTCGACGCAGGACCACGCGGCTGCCGCCGTGGTTGTGGGTCGCCCGGAGTCGGGCGGCACAGTCGAGGCTCCGGCGGGCGTGCCCGTCTACGCATGGAAGGGCGAGACGCTCGACGAATACTGGTGGTGTACCAACCAGGCGTTGCTGTGGCCCGATGGCTCCGGTCCCGAGCTCATCGTCGATGACGGCGGCGACGCCACCCTGCTGATCCACAAGGGCTACGAGTTTGAGGAGACGGGCATCGTTCCCGACTTCGACGCCGACAATGATCCCGAAGAGTGGGGCGTCATCCTCGAGCTGATCCGTTCCGTTAAGGCCGAAACGCCGCAGCGCTGGCACGGCGTGGCCGACAACTGCCGCGGTGTCTCGGAAGAGACCACGACCGGTGTGATGCGGCTGGCGCAGATGGACGAAGCGGGTTCGCTTCTGTTCCCGGCCATCAACGTCAACGACTCCGTCACCAAGTCCAAGTTCGACAACGTCTACGGTTGCCGACACTCCGTGGTCGACGGTCTCAACCGTGCCACCGACGTGATGATCGGCGGCAAGGTGGCGGTGGTGTGTGGCTTCGGCGAGGTTGGCAAGGGTTGTGCCGAGGCGCTGCGCGGCCAGGGCGCGCGTGTCGTGATCACCGAGATCGACCCGATCTGCGCCCTCCAGGCGGCGATGCAGGGTTACGAGGTGAAGACTCTCGATAGCGTGATCGGCACGGGCGACATCTTCGTCACGACGACGGGCAACTCCGAAATCATCACGGCCAACCACATGGCGTCGATGAAGGACAAGGCGATCGTCGCGAACATCGGTCACTTCGACAACGAGATCGACATGGCCGGGCTCGCCAAGCTACCTGGTATCGAGCGCCGCGTCGTGAAGCCGCAGACCGATGAGTGGGTCTTCGCCGACGGACACAGCGTGATCGTGCTGGCGGAAGGCCGTCTCATGAACCTGGGTTGTGCCACCGGCCACCCCAGCTTCGTGATGTCAGCCTCGTTCACCAACCAGGTCCTGGCGCAGCTCGCGCTGCAGAACAACGACGGTGAGTACGGCAACCATGTCTACGTGCTGCCGAAGAAGCTCGACGAAGAGGTAGCCCGGCTGCACCTCGATCATCTCGGCGTCGAGCTCACGCGACTCACCGACAAGCAGGCCGAGTACCTGGGCGTCGATGCGGACGGCCCCTACAAGCCGGACCACTACCGCTACTAGAACGCACACTGTCGCAATAGGCTCAACCGCGGTCGCTAGGAGGCTCTGAGAGCATCCATGGCGACCGCGGTTGGTATTCCCGTGGTATTCACGCCCGGTGTTGCAACAAGGTGGGACTCGAACCCACACGGGCTTGCGCCCACGGGATTTTGAACCCTGAGCGTGTGGTCTGTAAACTGCTGGCACACATGGTCCAGATCCACGATGGCCCCCTCGGATAGCCCGAATCACCCCTTGTTTGATTCGCGGCGCTCACCTGGGGCTATTGTTCGCTCTCGACTTTCGATTCCCTGCGGAACGCAGCGCTAGGAATAGTCCGGTGGCTCGGCTTGATGTAGCGCAAACTGGCCGCAGGGGGCGGTGACGGTGAGCGGGAGTTCGTCGGGCCCCATAACCCGAAGGTCACAGGTTAAAATCCTGTCCCCGCTACTCCGAAAGACCCCGTCGTCTAAGCACTTCCCCGTGCTGGCGACGGGGGCTTTTGCATGCCCGATATTGCCCGGGCTGCTCCCCGGGTGCTCAGGGTGTCCGTGAACTCATCAACTGGGAGTCTGGGGAGACCACCCCAGCTGTCCAGGTTCGGCCCGAAGGTGGTCGACTTTCTTGGTTACGATCCCTTGCCCGATCCGAAGAGCTTCGGCCAAGAGGTATGGAAACTCCGTTGGAGTCTGGGGCTCACGCAACGTGCCCTGGCTGGCCATCTCGGGATCGATGACGTCACGGTGCGCGGTTGGGAGACGGGACGGCACGGTGCGAGTGAGAAGGTACAACGCCGCCTAATGTTACTGATGCGGACCGGCAAGGCGCCGGGGTAGATACCCCAGGCTCCTGCGCCGTATCACCCGCAACAACCTGCTCATCATCGACGACTGGCTGCTGACGCCGCTTACCAACCCAGAGCGGCACGAGATTCTCGAGGTGATCGAGGACCGTCACGAACGGGCCTCTACGCTGATCGCCTCCCAGCTGCCGATCAGTGCCTGGCATGAGGCGCTCGGGGAGCCCACGCTTGCCGACTCCATCTGCGACAGGCTCATCCATGCTGCCCACAAGATGCAGCTCAAGGGGCGATCGATGCGCGAGATCCGCGCTGCTGCGCGGGCGGCGGAGAGCAACGCATGAGCCTCGCCATCGCATCCGGAACACGCGCCCGACCGCCACCGCGGGCTTGGTGGATCCTGCTGGGCCCGTGGAAAACGCTTCCGCGTTTACCACCGTCCCTTGGACGGCGCTTCTCGCCGCCGCACAGGCTCCACAGCCCCTACTACTACGAGCAAGACCACTCTCAATCCACCAGGAGATAACCTATCCGTCGCTTCGCTCCGATGGGGTGATCACCATCGACCGTAATCAGTGATCACGTTCCCGTAATGAGCGATCACGATGACCGAAATACACAATCACCCAGCGGGAGACCAGCTCACCGGTGTCGCTCCGCTGCATCGGTGCAGAGCGTACTGCGAGTGGCGAGCGTGCAAAGATTCCGGATCTGAAAGGTAGGAGCTACGCTCATTCTTCAAACCTCCCGGGGCGAGGCCCAAGTCTTGATCGAGCGCTGGCGCAGGGAGTACAAACACGTCCAGCCTCACAGTAGTCGGTGACCAGCAGCGTAGCCGGTGGATTCTCAGCGGCGACGGCGACGGCGACGGCTGATGGCGACGCAAGTTATAGAGTGTTGGACCACGGCGGCGTCGAATGGCCCCACAGATAACTCACGGACCAACACGCGATGACTGTTCAAGATCTCGTCGCCCGCTTCCCTGAGATTCCGGCGGACCTGCATCGGGAACCGCTGCTGGCCCAGTTCGCCGACAGCTTCGGCGATCTGCTGGCAGTCGCCATAGACCCGAGCGCCTGCGCCGCCGAGTACGACGACGTGAACCACTACTACCTCGGCTTGATCGGCCCGCTCAAGATCTACATGTACGGGCTATCGAGCAAGGAGAAGGCGTTGGAGCATCTGCGCGACATGCTGCAGCGTCGCTCTGCCGACTCCGACGGCTTCGCCGCTAGCCTGCTCGCCGAGCGCCCGGCGAGGTAGGCGGGCGGGTGCCGTCGTCGAATCAGACGTCATCGGTGCCCACCGGTAGGCTCGGGCGGGGAAGAACCTGACGCGACAACCTTTTGAGTGCTTCTGGCTGCGCTTTTCGGCCCCAAACGACCCGCTAATAATGCCTTCCGCCTGGTAGGGACGCCGGGAATGCCACGCCAATCCACTGGAGCGTGGGCTGAACCGTCCCTCAACGCCGGGATGAGCGCACCGTAATCATGGGTCCCATGACCACTACCCGCCGATATAGGACATTTCGATCCGCTGAAGATCCCTCGTCTCCTCGGAACGCATCTCTGAGTATCGGTCTTCGCGTACACCCCATAGCCGGCGCAGCCGTTCGCCGATCTCCTCCTCGGCGGTGCCGTCCCGCAGCGGAGTTCGAAGGTCGGTGCCGACAGTAGCGAATAGGCAAGTGTAGAGTTCGCCCGCCGCTGACAGCCGGGCGCGCGTGCAATCAACACAGAACGGCTGCGTCACGGAGGTGATCACGCCGATCTCGCCGTCTCCGTCAGCGTACCGCCACCGCTTCGCTACCTCGCCACGGTAATTCGGATCCAGCGGCTCCAGGGGCATCTCGGAGCTGATGCGCTCGATGATCTCGGCGCCGGGAACCACCTCCTCCATGCGCCAGCCGTTGGTGCTGCCAACATCCATGTACTCGATGAACCTCAGGATGTGGCCGCTGCCCTGGAAGTACCGCGCCAGTCCCACCACCGTGTGGTCGTTGACTCCGCGGCGTACGACCGCGTTGACCTTTAGCGGTCCCAGCCCCGCGGCGGTGGCCGCCTCGATGCCCTCTAGCACGCGCGAGACAGGGAAGTCTGCGTCGTTCATCGCTTGGAAAACGGCTTCGTCCAGCGAGTCGATGCTCACCGTGAGGCGCACAGGCCCGGCCTCTGCCAGCGCCTGCGCGTGCTGCGCTAGCAGCGAACCGTTTGTGGTCACGGCGATCTCCAGGCCAGGGATCTCAGCCAGCATGCCAATGAGCTTCGGCAGCTCGCTGCGCAGAAGTGGCTCCCCGCCCGTGAGGCGCACCTTGCGGACGCCTAATCCGCGGAAGATGTGGACCAGGCGAGTGATTTCCTCGAAGCTGAGGATCTCCTCGCGCCGCAGGAACTGGTAGCCCTCGCCGAAGACCTCCCTGGGCATGCAATAGCGACAGCGGAAGTTGCAGCGGTCGGTGATCGAGATTCGCAGGTCGCGCATCGGCCTGTCCAACCGGTCGCGCCCGCCCAGGGTCCGGCCGCTGGAGGTTAACTTCATCGCTGATCTGCCACTTGCCTCGAAGATGGCCACCCTATTGTCGACGGCAAAACTGAAACGATTCCTTCATCGGTAGCATCCCGACGCCAAAGAGACTCCCCCCAAAGATCCATGTGGCTATCGTGCTCTGGCTGATCTTCGCGGCATCGTCTCTCGGCGCATCGAACGCGAAGTGGCAAGCCATACTTGTAGTCGTCGGGGTCCCCAAAGTCGAACTCAGGCTCGTAGACGCCGAAGGTCTCCATGGCTGCTTGGTCGCGGGTGGATACGAGTTGCTTGTTCAGTGCCTCAAGCTCGGCAATCGTCTCGGCGTACTCGGTCTGCCACTTCGTGCGCCGATCGGCGATGATCCTCGTGTGCTCGTCGCGCTTAGCGCCTATACGGTCCCGCTCGTCCTCGACATCAACGATCGACTGGTAGCGGGCGAGTCGCTTCTTCGCGGCCGAGAGACCCTTCGTGCTGCGAATCAGCATCACCGCGAGGACGACGGCCATGACCACCACGACTGCGACGAGCCAGATATCCAATGTCCAACCTCCCGCTACGGTGTGCACCAGCCGCGTTCTACGCGGCACATCACTAGGAATAACACGGACGGTGTGGCTTTTCCGAGTGTGCCCTCGAGCAGTGGGACCGACCGCCGGCTGACACTACCTGGGCGGTCCAGAAACGGCCCCTAACGCACCGGAACAACCCTGCAGCCTGCCATATCGACTAGAGCGGTCGCCAGGTAAAGCCGTCGCCGCTACGTAGGAACACGGCCACAGCGCGACCATACAGATCCTTCGCCGGCACCGAACCGAACATGCGACCGTCGTGGCTATTGCCGCGGTAGTCGCCCATCACCAGTACGTGCCCTTCTGGAATCACGCGCGGACCGTAGCTGTTGCCCGAGCCGGACGAGAGGTTCAGTTCCGCTCGGCGATCGCCGAAGGCCTCGGTGCCCGGATCGTCGGGCAGGGCGTAGGGCGTGTCGTTTACGTAGAGCTTGCCCTTGCGGATCTGCACGGTGTCGCCGCCCACAGCGACGACGCGCTTGATCAGACGCTTGCCGCTCTCGGGCGAATCGAAGACGACGACTTCGCCCGGGCTGGGGGTTCCAGCAGAGATGAGACGCCAGCCGATGAACGGAACACGAAGGCCGTAGGCCAGTTTGTTGACCAGCACGCGATCGCCCGGCATGAGCGTGTATTCCATCGAACTCGTCGGCACGACGTAGTGGTCGGCGAGTGAGGACCGGGCGGAAAACAGCACCAGTGCCAGGACGGCAACGGTGAGGACTTCCTTGGCGATACGGCGTAGTCGTTCCATCGGATTCCCGCGAAGATCGTTCTAAACGGCGAAAGCTAAGACTACATGTGCCACGTCGGATCCTGCAGGCCCATCACCAATTCGCACCGTGCGTCGTCGCGGTTGCGGCGGCGCAAGCGGTCGAGCGTAGCTTCAGGCGGTGCCGGCCTCGAGAAGAATCGACGAAGACGAGATGCGCACGCATTGTAGCTCAGCCTCGATGTCGGGCGGCAGTTCGTCGGCGAACAGCGCAACGATCCCACACGGGGCCTCGTCAGGCGCGGGGCAGTCACCGGGTTCTGTTACGGTGGCGGTCTCGGCTAGCTCGGCTATGGGCGCAGCGAAGGCCGTGTTGAGCTCCTCGAGCGCCAGGCCAAGGCCCACCTCGGCGGTCTGCGCCAGAAGGACGCAACCGATGCTCAATATTGTTCCGGTGAAAATGCGGGGTAGCATCGGTGGTCCCTCTCAGGGGGGATCGTTACGTTCTCTGTGTTTGCTCTACTAGGTTCGACGCAGCGAAGACAGGATTGGATCCGTCAAACTTCTGACACGGAGCTCACAGCAGGTCGGCATCGCCGAAATCCCTTACGTGCACTTGGTCCTGGCGCCTCGCGCGGTTACGTCAAACTTCTGTCAAACCGAAGGTATGGCCCGATCCGGCGCCGGATCTGTTGCCAACCCCGCTAGTCGTCCGACGGACTTTCGGCGGCGCTTTCTGCCGGAAGTCGAGCTTCCCGTCGCAAACAGTCGACGAGCACGTCGACGTCCGGAGGCGTCGTGACGAAGCCGGACGATCGCCAGCATCACCAGGTGTTCGAACTCTCCGAGGGCGCGTCCCATGAGCGTGTCTCCATGCGGCCAACGGATATGTACTGCGTTGCAGTAGTAATGATATCTACTGCCCTGCAGGCAATATCAGGTCGGATCGGTCGCGTATGATCGGAACGGCAAATCCGTTCACGGCAACACAGTGAGAATCCGCGTGCAGCTCAACATCCGTTCGTTCAGCCTGACCTGCGGTTTCTTTCTCGGCGGCACGGTCACGGTCGTGGGCGCGATCAACATGGGGGGCCCCGGCTACGGTCAGCCAGTACTCGACCTCTTCGCGTCGCTGTACCCCTTCTACTCCGCCGACGGCACGTTCGTCGACTGGGTAGCCGGCGTTGTCCTCGGTCTTATCGACGGTCTTATCGGCGGTCTCGTATTCGCCTGGCTCTACAACTGGTTGTCGGGGAAGTAGCTTCCGCCACGGGCGGCTAGGGTCGTTCTGCTGCCGCCGCTGGGGCGAGGCGTACAGCCCACAGCCCCGAGTGGAAGTCCGAGAAGAAGATGTTGCCCTTGAACGGCTGGGGTCCCCAGACCATGGGCGCATTGGGGATGAACGACTCGAGGTCGTCCGAGTAGAACTTCGCGATCTCGCGGCCCTGCCGGTACAGGTCTCCCACCAGGTCACCGGAGATATCGACCACCCTCAGGCCGCCGTTGAAGTAGGCGACGTAGAGGATGTCGTTTTCCCAGTCGACCCAGAGGTTGTGCGGGCCGGCCTCCGGAACTCGGTACCGCGCGATTTCGACCGGCTGGGCGGCGTCATCGAACTCGATGAAGTGGAGCCACCCCATCGCACGCGACGCCATGCCCGAGTCGACGCTGATGATGTTGGTGGGGTCGCGCGGATTGACGGGATGCGACTCGTCGCCAGCGATCACGTAAAACTTGCCGGTGCTCGACGAGCGGAACGGCCAGACGGCGTGATTCCAACCTGTGATTTGCGGCATGCGACCGATCTCGACCGGATCGGTGGGTGAACCGCCCTGGCCGCCGCCGCCGACATCGACCACGACGATCCCTTCGGTGTTACCGGCCTGGAAGGCGACCCCATCGCGGACCCACACGTCGTGTATCGATCGACCCGGAATCGAACTTTCGTAGCGCCCGACACGGAACGGCTGCGTCGGATCTTCGATGTTGATGATGTCCCAGCGCCGGCCGTTGTTGATCGCGTACACGTGGCCATCTTCAACGAATACGTTGTGCACGCCGCCGGTCATCTGGTCGTCGTAGCGCGCGATGATCTCGGGGTTGCGCGGGTCGGCAACGTCGACGATCACCAGGCCGTTGCGACGGTTCGATGCACCCTCGCGGCTGATCACCGCGATGCGGCCGTCCTCCGACACCTTCACGTCGTTGACGGTCCGCGCGTCGACCTGGATCTCGGCGATGCGCTCTATTTGCGTCGGGTCCGTGACATCCCAGAAGTAGGCGTGTCCTTCCGCCTGCCAGGTTCCGGTGATCGCATAGTCGCGCCCGTCGATGCCCTCCCATACCCACAGATCGGAGGTCACGCGGTCGCGCACCGGTCCCTGTCCGAGAAACTCGATGGGTTGTGCAACGTCTCGGGCCGCGACGCGGATCGCAACCTCCTCGGAAATCGTTCCGGACCGTACGGTCACGGCATAGAGTCCCGACTGCTCGGCCACGAAGCGGCCGTCGGGGAGGACCTGCGCTGCGCTGCCGGCTGCGCGTGACGCGGCCTGCTGGTCATCGGGGAAGGCACGAACGGCGTAGCGCAGCGGCGCGTCGACCGTGCGACCGCTGGCGTCCTCCGCGCGCGTCTGGAGTCGAACGACATCGCCCGTTCGTACGTGTGTTGCCGGAGGCTCGATGCGCAGCGAGGTGGTTGGGTTGGGCAGGACCTCCACGTCGACCGCAGACGTGATGCCGGAGTGCTCGGCGCGCAGCGTCAGGACGCCAGCCGACCTGGCCTCGAGCAGGGCCGCGGCCTCGCCGGGGTACACATCCGGGCGCTCGCGTCGGTAGAAGGGGTGCGCGTTGGCGGAGCCGGCGAAGATCGGCCCCTGCGCGGTGAGCGACGCGACGGCGTCGTTGTCGAGCGTCAGCTGCGGACGCACGTCGCGCGCCACGCCGTTCTCGTCGACGATCTGAGCACCGAGCGCTACGGCATCGCCCACCATGAGCTGCGCCGGGAGTCCCAGGATCTCGAGCTGGGTCGCGGCCGACGGTCGCACCCGAACCGGGATCACGGTGCGCTCGCCGGCGTCACCTGCGGTCGCGGTATCGGTATCGACGGCCTCCACCGGTAGGAGCGCTACCAGCTCGTACTCGCCAGGACGGTGAGCGGTGACCTGCCCGCTCGGCGTCACACTGACCCCGAGCGGCGAGCGCGAGAAGAACAGCACCGGCTGCTCTGCGGCAGCCGCTCCGGCGAGCTCGGCCGTGAGTTCGCTGCTCTCGCCGGCTACGAGGTCGAGCGTGGCAGGGCTCACGGTGAGCGCGGTGTCGGCAGTTACGGTATCGCCGTCGCCAAACGCGGCAATCGTTGCCGCCGGCAGCACTTCGCCATCGCGCCGTGGTTTGAGCCGCACGGCCCAGAGCCCGCTCGAGAAGTCGGCGAGGAAGATCGTTCCCTTGTGGGGCTGCGGGCCCCACACAAAGGGCGCGTTCGGAATGAAGCCGGCAGGGTCATCGGTGTAGAAGCGCGCAACCTCACGGCCCTGGCGATAGAGATCGCCCATCAGATCGCCGGAAATGTCGACCACCCGGAGCCCGGCATCGAAGTGCCCGACATAGAGCAGCTCACGTTCTTCGTCGATCCAGTAGTTGTGCGGCCCGGATTCGGGTACCTGGTAGCGGGCCATTTCCAGCGGATGGCTGGGGTCCGTGATGTCGACGAAATGGATCCAACCCTTGGCACGGGAGGGCAGCTTCTCGCGCCAGTTGATGCCGCCAGATTCGGGCGCCAGAGGGTGCTGATAGAAAGCCTCATCGCCACCGAGGACATAGCGCTTACCCGTGGACGGGCTGGTGAACGGCCAGGCGCTGTGATTCCAGCCGGTCAGCTGGGGAATGCGGGCCATCTCAACCGGGTTGTTTGGCGCGCCGCCGGCACCACCACCGCCGACGTCGAACACCACGAGGCCGTCGGTTCGTCCCGCCTCATAGGCCACGCCGTCGTGCACCCACACGTCGTGGATGGACCGTCCGGGCGTGTCGGTTTCGAATCGACCGACTCGGTAGGGATTGCGCGGGTCTTCGATGTTGATGATGTCCACGCGACGGCCGTTGTTGACGGCGTAGATGTGCTCGTCGTGGACGAAGACGTTGTGCACGCCACCGGTCAGCTGGTCGTCGTACTCGGCCAGGATCTCGACGTTGGCCGGATCGCTCACGTCGAGGATGACCAGCCCGTTGCGACGGTTCGACGCCCCTTCACGTGAGAGCACTGCCGTGCGCCCGTCCTCCGACACCTTCACGTCGTTCACGGTGCGGGCATCAACCTGAACCGTGTCGATCAGGCGCATGTCGCCGGGGTCGGTCACGTCGTACAGATACGCGTGGCCCTCGGCGTTCCAGGTGCCGACAATCGCGTAGTCCCGCCCATCGATTCCTTCCCAGATCCAGAGGTCGGCTGTGACGCGGTCGCGAATCGGCGCCTGCCCGATGAGTTCGACATCCTGGCCGACCTGGCGTGGCAGCACGCTGATCTGGGCGCTACCCGTCGTCGTGCCCACGGAAACCACGATCACATAGATGCCAGCCTGCTCGGCAACGAAGCGTCCGCTGGCGCTCAACTGCGCCGGAGCGCCAGCGCCGACCGACTCGGGACGCGCTGGATCGGGCCAGCTCTCGAGCGCGAACTGCGGCGAGGCGGCCACCGTGCGGCCCGTTTCATCGGTCGCGATGGCACTGATCTCGACAACATCGCCCGTACGAACCACGGTCTGCGAGGCCTCGACGACGAGCCGCGCGACCGTACTAGTGCGTACCGTTACTTCGTGGGTGCCGTCGACGCCGTCGGCTGCGGCGCGTAGTTGCACTCGACCCGGTTCCCGCGCGCGAAGAGTGCCTGCGGGGGTCACCTCGACGATGCGCGAATCACCCGACTCGAGGCGCAGCGCGACGGTGCTCCTGGCGCCGGTGACATCGATCGCGTGAACGAGCAGCGGTGCGCTCTCGCCGGCGAGCATCGTCGTGGGCACTGAACTCCAGTCAATGTGCGCCAGCGCAGGTGCAGCGACTTCGATCGTCACGAAGGCGCGGGCGCCACCGTCGTAGCGACCCGCTCGATCGGCTGGTTCACCCGGAACGATTTCTTGCGGCGAGAGTGCGGCGACCTGATACGACCCTGCTTGATGCGCCGTCACCAGTCCTGCCGGCGTCACGCTGACCGCGCTGCGCGACAGCGAGTAGTAGATCAGCGGTGCGTCAGCGAGCGACTCGCCGTCGGCGTTTCGAACCTCCGCCGTTAGCTGGTAACTCTCTCCAACTTCGAGTTGCACTTGCTCGGGAGTGACCGAGACGTGCAGGTCTTGCTGACCCGCCGCCCCGGCTGAGACGCCCAGGATCACCGCCAGAAGCAGGCTCAGGCAGAGCCCGGCCCGGGAGTTGAACAGACGGGCGAGGCGAGGGGCGTAGGAGTCACGGCGCATAAATTCTCCACGAAAGCGAACATTGGAACCCCGCTATTACCTTGGCGCGACCTCGATGTCAACGTGGAGGCGGCGTTGACTAGCCCAGTAGTTGTGCTGCCTGGCGCGCCGCGCGCAGTCCCTCGTTGTACGCGCCATGGACGGTTCCGGGGTACCGATCGCTCGTGTGCTCGCCGGCAAGAAGCAGGCTATCGCCCACCGGCTCACGCAATCGGAGCACGTCGCGGCGTGTCGAGCCGACGCCCCAGAACGAGTACGCCCCGCCGGCCAGCACCGACTCGTTCCAGCCGCTGCGCACCACTGCGGTGGGTTCCGCGAGGTCCGGCATGCTCTTGCGCAGGATACCGACCACCTCGTCAACGGTCGCGTCGAGCTGCTGGCTCTCAAGACGCTTCGCCGTATCGAGATAGGCCTCCATCAGGAGGATCGGCTCATCGGTATGCACGTGCTGGTTGCCGAAGATCAACGAACCGGGGCCCGTGGTCGCCTCCTGGAGCAGGAAGTGCGAACTGTCCGGCCACACAGCGGTCGGGAACTCGAGTGCCAGCTTCAGTCCGGCCCCGAACCCAACGGTCGCCAGCGATGCCACGAGATCGTCGGGCAAGTCCGGCGTGAAGCGGATGGCCTCCGCCTGGAGTACCCCGAGGGGCGCCGCGACGATAACGATGCCCGCGCTGTGAGTGGCGGCCCGGCCATCGCGCTTAGCTCGCGCCTGGACACGAACGCGCCCGCCCGAGGAGTCGATCGCAACAACTCGTTGGCCCAGCCGCACATCGACTTCGGGCGTCAGCTGCTCGAAGATCTGATCGTAGCCATCGGGCAGGACCGCATCGCGGCCGCCATAGCCGCCATCCTCGTCCCAGCGCCACAACGACAGCTCGTCCAGTTGCCCGGCGTACTCGGATTCGATGTTCCAGAAGAAGAGCTGGAGAAGCTCGAGGTCGGCCGTCGACAGCCCGTTGCCCGCACCGACGGCCAGGAGCGCGTCGGCCATCGATTCGTCGCGATTCGTGCGGTTCTTGCGGCGGCGCAAATCGCGCATCACGCGGTTGAAGATGCCTTCGATACGCTTCAGCGTGGCCTTGTCCACGGCGTCGCCGCCGTTGGCGAGCACTGTGAGGGCGTCATAGTCGGTGGGTGAGCTGGCAAGGTCACCGGCCTGGGCGAGTTTGGTCAAGGGGTTCGCCTTACCCGCTCCATGGATCCCCGAAGCGCCAAGCTCGACCGGCACACTGAGACTTCTGTCGGTCCGAATGCGCCCGCCGATCCGATCGCCGCCTTCCAGGACGACGACGCTGTGCCCGCGGTCAACGAGCCAGCGCGCGGCGCTGAGTCCTGCCATTCCAGCGCCGACGATCAACACGTCGGCGTCGGCACTTCGCGGCCGGGGAGCCATCCCCAAGGGCAATGCGAGCAGTGGTGTAGCTGCGGCAGCGCGCAGCAGATCGCGACGGTTCCATCCCGGCGGCGGCGTCACGGCCGACCGCCGGTCATTCGTTCAAACTCCGGCGCCACGTCGGCCGGCATCCGGCACGGTCGCCCACGTACATCGATCCAGACGTGTTCGGTCGTTCCCGTGGTGAGCAGCTCCTCGCCGCGGTGAACCTCGTAGCCGAACTCGACCTTGCGGCTCGCGAGGCGCTCGATCCAGGCCTCTACGCGCACGGTTTCGCCATAGTGCGCTGGCCTGCGATACCGCACATCCGTTCGCGTCACCGTGAGGCTGTGGCCGTCGCGTTCGATCGCCGCGTACTCTTTGCCGGTCTGACGGCAGAGGTGCGTGCGGGCCAGTTCGAACCAGACGACGTAGTTGCTGTGGTGGACGATCCCCATCGCGTCCGTCTCGGCATAGCGCACCTCGATGTCCACGTGATTCCGGATCGGTTCGCTCACTCCGTTAGATCGACTTCGGTGGAAGTGCGCCACTCAGCGCGACGCCCCAGCAACTGGCGCCAGCCCGAGGCCGCGACCATGACGGCATAGAGAAACCCCGTCAGGGGCAGCATCGCCGCGAGGCCTGAGGGGACCCCCAGGTATTGGACCACTGGCAGGTAGGTCACCATCGACACTAGCCAGGCAATCAAGGCAGCGCCTCCGATGATGAGATCGAAGCGGACGGCGCCGTAGAGTGCCAGCAGCGGCGGCCCCACATAGAGCAGTAGCAGGGTCAGCACGACGAGCGTAATTTTCCAGTGGTGCTGCCCCAGAATCTCGAAGGCCGAGCGTGCGACTTTCTCGTGCACCGGGCCGTACGCGTCGTAGGTGCGGAGCGAAGCAAAGTCAGGATCCAGACCCAACCAGCAGTTACCGCCGCTGCGCTTGACCGCCTCGGCGAGCGCTACGCCGTCGGCGGTGCGGTCTCGGATTGACTCCAGGTCGCCGGCCTCGTCGAGCGCCGACCGGCGAATCAGCATGACCTCGCTTGCCGCGGCCGCACCTCGATACGACCTCGCCGAGACCTTGCGAAACGGAAACAGGAGCTGAAAGAAATAGGTAAACCCGGGGATCAGGAGCCACTCCCAGGCGGTACGCGCTCGCAGTCGAACCATGACCGAGATCAGGTCGAACTCACCGGTTCCGGCTTTCGCCATGAGCCGAGAAAGCGAGCAGGTCGGGTGGAGAACGTCGGCGTCGGTGAACAGAATCCACTGCCGGGTCGGATCACCATCCCAGCCTTCGACGGCAGTTTCGTAGCCCCGCTGCATGGCGTAGACCTTGCCCGACCATTCCGGCTCGGTGTCGTCGATTCGCACCACGTGCAACCTGTCTTCCGCGGGGGTGCCCGCTGCCAGTCGGCGGGCGCAGGACGAGGTGCGGTCAACAGAGCGATCGTCGACGACCACGATGCGGCGTACCCAGTCGGCTTGTTTGAGGAAACGCGGCAGCGTCTGTGGCAACGTCGCCGCCTCGTTTCGCGCGGGAATCACGACCACAACGTCGCTGTGCTCGCCAACATGGGGTTCACGCGCCGCAGCGTCCAGGTGGAGGCTCCACTGCAAGGGCCACCAGCGCTTGCGATCGAAGAGCACGAGGGCCCAGGCCACTGCGATGACGACGGCGGTGATCCTGACGCCCAGGTCGACCTGCTCGAGAGTAAGGTTCACGGCGCGCTCGCTAGGTGCGGGTGGGTGGGGGCGTTGATTATGTCTGCAATCCGCGACCAGCGCGAGAGCTTATGAGACGCGGGTAATGGTCCCATCAACGTCGACCTGGATCTCGCTGGCGCCGAGCAGCTTTTCGAAGTCCCCAGCCTCGACACTGACAATTCCCACCGTGTGGCTGTACATCTCGAACGCCACGATGGCCGCCAGCGTGAGAAATCGATCGGTACCGATCGTGATGATCACCGCCGGAGCGTTGTGACGACGCACCGCCTCGAGCAGCACGGCCGCGGTGGTCGACGAGCCGCGCGACCCAGGCAATACGAGGACCTTGCCGATCGCATTGGTGCCCGATAGTGGATGGCGTCGATCGATGATCTGGCCAGTGAACTGATCGTATCCACCCCAGAAACTGAGCGGCTCCTTGGCGGTCAGCGCTTCCGCAGAAGCACTCCCTTCCACCAGCGCGCGCCCCTGGATCGTGGTCATTACGGCGCACCCCAGACGGTGTCGTCGCGTTCGACCTTGCCGGCTACAGCCGTCTGCACGCAGTCGGCGAGACCTCCGAAAATTACCCGTGCATCGAGCAATCCGGGGGAGTAGTAGGCGTACTTCGCAGAGTTTGTCATGATGGTCTGGATGGTCTTGGGCAGCATCGGCGTCGTCAGGATGCAGGTGTCGACCGTGATGCGAGCACCGAAGTCGCGTAGCGGCTGGAGGAATCCGGCCTGCTCCGCGAGCGCGCGCATCATGCGACTGGTTGTGACGAGAAACTCGACGTTGTCGCTGCGCCGCCTACCTTCCAGCAACGGTGCCAGTCGTTCGAATTCCGCCAGCGAGAAGTGCGGACTGCCGAGGACGACCAGATCGACGTCGTCGCCAGTGCCGGTGGTCAATTCAGTGCGCGCGGCCCGCAACGCCGCGAGGTCCAGATGGTGTCGCTCCCCGGGTTCCTTGCCACCAAACGCTGCCTCGACGCTGGGCGCTTCCGGCGTAACGCCGACGATATGGAACAGGGCAACCGCGCCGGCCGAGGCACCACCGGCGCCGAGCATCTTCAGGTCGTCTTCGGTCGGGGTGATCTCCACGCCCTCGATCACCGGGATGCGCTCCTGCGCGATCTTGCCCATGAGGAACCCGAGTACCGTGCAGAAGGTGTCGTCCTGCTGCACTGCGAGCGGTATCTCCTTCAAGCTCAAGAGCAGATCGCCGCGACGTTCGTGGTCGAGGTGCAATCCGAGCGCAGGGACCCTTCCGGTGATTGCGGCGCAGATATCCATGAGGTCGGGGTAGCGCTCGGTACGCGCACCGATCACCGAGTTGGCGAACGCGATGGCATTCGACTCGCCCCAGGCAATCTGCTGGCCGAAGCGCGGTCGCATCGCCGTCTGATAGGGGGCGCATGTCCACGTTGGAGTGCAGCCCATGCGTTGGTACGCCTGCATCTGGCGGTAGGCCTTCATGGCCCAGTCCTCGGGCACCTCCCAGTCCTTCCAGCCCTCTTCATCGACGCCGCTGACGTTGACCGATGACGGCACCACCACCTGCCCCCCGAGATCGGCCAGGTGTTCGGCGAACTCCAACGTGGCTTCGCCCTGGTACACGGTGCTGTCGATGTGGGCGCCGGTGATGTCCATCATCGCCTCCGCGCCCTGCACCTCCGCCATGCGTACGAGGATCGACATCGCGAAGCGGCCTGCCGGGCCGTGCTCGCCATCGAGATACGCGCGATCTTTGTTCGAGAGGTGTAGCGTCATCATGTGGCTCCGGGCGCATTGTCCGGGGTGCGGGACACACGAGCAAGCCACGGCAGGAGCCGGCCAATGAAGATGCAGTCCAAAACAGTCGTCGTAGCGGTCGGGCTCCTGCCCTTTGCGCTGCTACTGCGGTGGGTTGGCTTCGCCATGCCGACCGCAGTCGAGACCCTCTTTGCCCAGGGGCTCTACCCGGTCGTGGCGCGCGTCCTGGGCACGCTCAATCGAGTCTTGCCGATTCCGTTTGCCGAGGTCGCCGTTCTCA
>Ga0114999_10002440_pt1 | contig 24481 bp, 24 predicted proteins | sample ArcticOcean_MG_C_3_FD_89820 | JGI IMG/M metagenome (GOLD analysis project Ga0114999, IMG submission 89820) | Marine microbial communities from western Arctic Ocean - ArcticOcean_MG_CB8_126 | ecosystem: Environmental > Aquatic > Marine > Oceanic | place: Arctic Ocean: Canada Basin | collected...
CAACCTGTCGAAGCTTGTTCAGGATCTTCTCAGGACTGTGACCTTTTCTTGGCATTTCTGCCTCCCTTCATGAGAGCCCAGTTTCCAACTTTCAACTGGACTCGTTTGAGGGGGGAAGGTCAAGCACCGAATACCTCAAACGAGGCTCTTCAACCGGGTTGGGGCGAGGCGTCCGGTGAGTTTTCCGAAGGACCTGTCACCCCTCAGTGGGTTGGCAGCGCCAGAAATAGGCAGGGTGTGAACGGCCCCGCCATGAAACCAGAGTGCTCAGGGATTTTCCTTCCCAGAGGATAGGCTCGTTTGTCCCACAAGACGGTCGAGGCTCCGTCCAATCCGCCTCAAAACTCGCCCGGATCCGACCGGGACCGCCCCACGACTCCATCGAGGATGCTAAATAAAATCCGGCATCAAGCAGCTGCCTTGTTCAATTTCACGCGCCCTCGCCCCATACATGGGCGGCCTCTAATCCAGCTCGCGAACCTCGCGAACCAGATCCTGCACGGACTTTTTGGCGTCTCCGAAGTACATGGAGGTGTTGTCCAGGTAGAACAGATCGTTGTCGATTCCGGAGAAGCCAACGGCCATTGAGCGCTTCAGGACTATGACCTGGCTTGCGCTGTCTACGTTCAGGATTGGCATGCCGTAGATGGGGCTGTCAGGATCGGTGCGTGCAGCCGGGTTGGTTACGTCGTTTGCGCCGATGATTACTGCCACGTCAGTTCGCTCGAACTCCGGGTTGCTCTGGTCGAGGTCTAGAAGCTGGTCGTATGGGACGTCTGCTTCTGCCAGAAGTACGTTCATGTGGCCCGGCATTCGGCCAGCCACCGGGTGGATGGCGTACTTCACCTCGACGCCACGCTCTTGAAGCAGCCCTGCGAGTTCCTTGACGGCGTGCTGGGCCTGCGCCACGGCAAGCCCGTATCCGGGCACGAATATGACCGATTGCGAATAACCCAGAATCATCGCCACATCTTCAGCAGTGGAAGATCGATACGGCCTCTCGCCAACCTCAGCGCCACCGCTAGAACTTCCCCCCTCAGCACCAAAGCCGCCCAGCATCACGTTGGAGAGGGAGCGGTTCATCGCCTTCGTCATGATGCGTGTGAGGATGAGGCCTGAGGCACCAACTACGGCTCCGGCCACGATGAGGATGTTGTTGCCGAGCACGAAGCCTGTTGCTGCTGCTGCAACGCCGGAGTAGGAGTTGAGCAGGCTGATGACAACCGGCATGTCCGCGCCGCCAATTGGGATGACGAGGAGGATTCCGAAGAGTGCGGCAAGGATACCGACGAGTGCGTACAGCTCAGGGTTGTTTGGCTCGAAAACGAGGTAGACGGATATCGCGATGATCGCGATGCCAAGTAGCGCGTTGATGATATTTCTGGCGGGCAGCAGTAGAGGGCGCGTCGTGACCAACCCCTGGAGCTTTCCGAAGGCGATCAAGCTGCCGGTGAGGGTCAGCGCACCCAGCACGGTGCTGAAAATGGCGATCGCTGCGACATCTACAGAGACCTCGTTGAGATCTCCGGTCGTCACTAGATCGTTGACGCGAATGAACTCGGCCGCTGCGACCAGTGCTGATCCACCACCACCGAAGCCGTTGAAGATAGCGACCATCTGGGGCATCGCTGTCATCTGGACGGTGCGGGCAAGAATTATGCCGATGACCGAACCGATGGCTACGCCGAGAATGATCCACTCGAACTCGATGATCTCTTCGCTGATCAGCGTCACGCCTACCGCAATCAGCATGGCGAGCGCCGATAGAGCGTTGCCTTTGCGCGCTGTGCGCGGTGAACCCAGGAACTTGATGCCAAGGATGAACAGGATCGCGGCCACAATGTAGAGGCCGTTGATCACATTGATAGTTGCCTGTTCGCTCACTTTTGCGATTCCGAATCAGGCTTGGCTTTGTTGGTATTGTCGGGTCGCTCGCGCGGGCGAAACATTCTCAGCATGCGGTCGGTGACGAGAAATCCGCCGACCACGTTGACGGTGGCAAGTGCGATGGCAACTACGCCCAGAACGATGCTCAGGTTGGAGTGGCCTTGCCCGGCGACAACTATCGCCCCGATAACGATGATCCCTGAGATGGCGTTTGAGCCAGACATCAGGGGCGTGTGGAGCGTGGGCGGAACTTTGGTTATGAGTTCGTAGCCAGTGAAAATGGCGATTACGAAGATGAGTACCGAGATCAGAAGCGGATCAGCCATTCGTTGTCCCTTCATCTGTTGCCACCACTGGTGAGTCGGCCAAATCTGCAGGAATCAGGGAGTCCTGATCGTCCAGGACCACCCGGCCACCGTGCGTCACGCAGGATTTTCGGACCACCTCGTCGCTGAAATCTAGCGTCAGGCCTTCATCGCCAACGATCAATTCAAATAGTGCGGCAATGTTGCGGGAGAACATCTGACTGGCGTGATACGGCATTGACGATGGCACCTTGCGGGGGCCGATGATCTGTACGCCGTTGCGGTCGACCGTTTCACCAGCCACCGTAAGCGCACAGTTGCCGCCAGATTCGGCCGCCAGGTCGATGATCACGCTGCCGGGGCGCATGCCTTCGACCGCCGCTTCCGTGAGCAGCAGTGGGGCAGCGCGGTTGGGTATTTGGGCGGTCGTGATCACAGCGTCTGAAGTTGCAGCATGCTCGGCGATAAGCTGCCGCTGACGTTCCTGATCTTCTTCGGTGAGTTCGCGAGCGTATCCGCCTGCTTCTTGAGCATCGTCGGAGTCTGACTCCACGAACTTCGCACCAAGTGACTCAACCTGCTCCTTGACTACGGAGCGTACGTCGAATGCTTCGACCACCGCTCCCAGCCTTCGCGCTGTGGCGATGGCCTGTAGCCCGGCGACGCCAGCGCCCAAAATTAGCACTCGCCCGGGCGGAATCGTGCCGGCCGCGGTCATCATCATCGGCAGGAACTTCCCCATGGAATTCGCTGCCATCAGCACGGCCTTGTAGCCCGCCAGCGATGCCTGCGATGAAAGAACATCAGCACGCTGCGCACGGGCGATGCGGGGGATCAACTCCATTGAGAACGTAGTAACGCCCTGATTCGCCAGCGATTCGAGAAGATCGGGGTTGGCGCGCGCCTGGAACATACCGACAACCACAGTGCCGGGCTTCAAAGCTGAAATAACTTCGGGCTCAGGAGCACCAATAAGGGGAATCACGTCTGCATCGCGGAGAGTAGAGTCAGCGTCGGGCGCACCTACTGCGCCGGAGTCAGCGTAGGCGTCGTCAGTGAATCCGGCAGCGACACCAGCGCCTGCCTGCACTGAGATTTCGTGATTGCGGGAGAGTCGCCCAACCGTCTCTGGGACGAGAGCTACCCGGGACTCATCGTCCGCTGCTTCCTTGAGGAGTGCAAATTTCATACGTTACTAATCATATTCGCCCCGGCTGGATACCGCGTTACGAAATAGGTACCGTTAGCGGGCAAATATCGCATCATCGCGATACCCTCACGGTCGCACCCATTCTCCGAACACGCGGGCTATAGACGAAAACGGGAATTTGAATATATGAAGATAGTCAAGGTCGACGCCTACGCAGTCAAAGTGGGGGACCGATCAGACGAAAAAGCGTCGACTCGTGCCGGAATCTATGACTACGGAGATTACTTCATAGACCGTGATGCCTGGACGTCTATCTACTCGCGACACCATGAGACTGCGCTCGTCCGAATTGAGACCGACAACGGTCTGGTGGGATGGGGTGAGGCGCAGGCCCCGGTCTCTGGCAGGGCGGTGAAGGCAATAGTTGAGGATCTCTGCACACCAGTTTTGATGGGGGCAGATCCGTATGACGTGGAGTATCTCTGGTATCGCATGTACAGCTCAATGCGAGAACGAGGCCACATCACCGGATTCTTTGTTGATGCGATTGGCGGGGTTGATCTGGCGCTCTATGACTTGCTGGGCAAGGCGCTCGGCAAACCCGCTCACAAGTTGCTGGGCGGCAGATTTCGCGATGATGTGAAGGTGTACGTCGGTATTAACGGCACTGACCCCGAGAAGGTGGCTGAACAGGCGGTTGAGCACGTTGGATATGGCTACAAAGCCCTGAAGCTCCACCTGAGATCTCCCAACGATGAGCTCATCGAGATCGTTAGAGCCGTACGCAGTGCGGTTGGCGATCACATCGAACTGCGCGTCGATGTGCACACCACACGAGACGTCTCCGGCGCGATCAAGCTGGGGCGTGGGCTTGAGGCGCTGAACGTGCGCTGGCTGGAAAGCCCAACTGCGCCTGAAGACGCGCGCGGGCAGGCTGAGATCGCCAGCGCGTTAGACATGGAAGTGGCGACCGGAGAATGGCTGCGGACGGTCTGGGAGTGGCGACAGTGGGTCGACTATCGTAGTTTCGACACGGCGATGCCAGACATCGCACGCACAGGCCTCACCGAAGGCAAGCGCATCGCTGCGCTGTGCGACAGCTACAACCTGCCGATTGCGCCACATGTTGGCGGCGGCGGAATCCTTTCAGTCGCAGCGTCTGTCGAGTACTCGCTTGCCATTCCAAATTTCCAGATTCTTGAGCACTCCCATCACGCCCACAAGACCAAGGGTTTGATCGCCTCCAGCTACCCCGAGCCGGTTGACGGCGTCTTCCCCGCAACAGATGTACCCGGTCTTGGCGTCGAGATTGATGAAGAAGCCGTCGAAAAGTACTCGGTGGAATAGCCAACTTTGCCAGGCTTTGGATCTCCCGGACTAGTAAATACGGTCAAGCAGGCTGAGTGGCTCAACCGGGATGCGGCGATCATCATCGCTGGCCGCTCTCTGCGCGCCATGGGTATGGGCATACTGATCATCCTGATCGCGCCCTATCTCGATCTGATTGGGATGAGCGCTCCGCAGATTGGGCTGGTGTTCACCATCAGCCTTGTTGGTTCGATGGCGCTATCGATCCCTGCCACGTTTGTGGGTGATCTCATCGGCCGACGCAGGCTGTTCATCTTGATGAGCCTGGTGGTTTCCATAGCTTCAATCGCACTGGCTATCACGGACTCGTTCGTGTGGCTGGCTGCCGGGTCGTTCTTCGGCGCGTATGCCGCAACCGGTATGAATCACGGACCGCTGCTGCAACTGGAACAGGCGTCGATGGCCGAGGTTGCAGGCGACAAGGACCGAACCGCGGCTTTTGCCTGGCTCGGCATTATTTCCTCGGCCGCACGTGGCGTTGGCAACATAGCGGGTGCTTTGCCCGCCCTGATCGTTATCATTCTGGGGGCCGATGATCCGGACTCGTACAAGATTACTTTTGGGCTGTACGCACTGCTCAACTTCGGAGCCACCGGGCTCTATCTCTTCTTAACGCCGGCAATTGAACTTGTACGCGGAGATGAACCACCGAAAGCCGTTAATCCGCTCAAGGTCAAATCTCGCAACAAGATCGTGGGACTAACGCTGTTATTTGGCGTCGACTCATTTGCCGGTGGGATGATCGCTGATACGTTCATATCGCTATGGCTTGTGAAGCACTTCGGTATGGGTGTCGGCGTGATTGGCGCAGTGTTTGTTGTGGTCCAGATACTGAACTCGTACTCGTTATGGGTTGCCGCAAAATTGGCGGCGCGCTGGGGTCTGCTGAACACGATGGTGTGGACGCAGACGATAGCCAATCTGCTGATTTTGGCGTTCGTATTCTCACCGTGGGCGTGGCTGGCGATAGTGTTCTGGGTGATGCGCGGATTCTGGAATGAGATGGACGTGCCAACCCGACAGTCATACTCCATGGCGGTGGTGCCATCGGAAGACCGCATGCCCATGGCGGGGGCAGCGAACTTCGGCAGAGCAGCGATGCGTGTGCCCAGTCCTGCTGTTACGGGCGCGCTATGGGCAACATCCATCACCGCAACACCGTTTGTGATCGCCGTCGTCGTGAAGCTGGTCTACAACGTGGCACTATGGCGCGCGTTCAAGTCGATCGTGCCGCCTGAAGAGGAGCGGGAGTAAGCAGGTCTGGGATCGATTGCGGATTGCGCAGCTCTGCCGCGGGTTATCGCGAGATGTGCACCAGGTCGGTAGCCCTATTTACGGTAGCGGCGGGTCTAAGACACGCTCCGTGGGCGCAGAGATACGGCCTGGATGATGCTGTTTTCGCGGCGAAGAGCGGGTCTTAGACCCGCCGCTACCGGGAGCAGGAAGAGCGAGCGTGCGATTACATCGGACGCTGACCTGCGATTCGCGTCGGAGATCTGGTTACTCCGGATATCCCTCTTCCGGCATGCCTTGATCTGGTGTCCAGAGTTCCATGGGGTCGGGATCAACCGGGTCAAAGCGCTTGCCGTATTTCCAGGCATCGACGCACTTGGTGACATGGAACCCGCCCTCACCTTCGTGAAGCTCGCTGACCGGGAATCCCCCCTCAATTGGGGATACCTGATACGAGTCCAGCAGCATGCGCACAAAGTTGGCGTCGATGCCGGCCATCTCGCCCTCTTTGATCTGCACAATGTTTTCATTCGCCAGAGGGACGGCGTTCTCCCGGCAGAACGTGATGATGGATGCCCAGCGCAGGTAGAAGTCGTCGGCGGCGGGTTGCTCATACTTTTTACGGAAGAAACTGTGCGCTTTGAGTAGCAGTCGTCCGAGTCCAAGAGATGCGCCTCACCGCGCACTTGCACCGGCATCTGGTCGCCGCCAGAAACTACGTCCGTTGGCCTTGAACCGGTCTCATACAGCCCAATCGCGAGTTCGCGGCCATCGTCATCCCGAATTTCGTACGTGTAGACCATTTAATTACCTAGAACCGCCCGCTATCGCTGGTGCCCAGATCTTCCTTCTGCCGTATTGCTCGAACCCTGGATATTGCCGAGAGGCGCCCGTGGATGGCGTCGTAAACGTCATCCGGTGGGCCCTCATCAAGGGGCATCGAAAGCGCTTCTTCGATCCACGATGCCAATTCGTAGTGGGCGTCGCGTAACTCCGTATCACTGAGCGAATCCAATTCAACGGCGGTGTAGCCCTTCGGCGGCTGCCTCATGGTCAGACTAGCTGACCACTTCAAACTTCTGGATGCACGCAAGGTCGTCGGGAATGAGTCCCTTGCCTGCGTCGCCAGATACGGTTACTTCACCAACGTAGATCGATCCATCGCCATCAATAGCAATGCCGTGCGGTGAGAAGAACGCACCAGGCAGCGTGAAATCATCGTCACCCCACTTGCCTACCAGGGTGTGGTCGCGGGTCCAGATAGAGACCGATGGAATGCCCGGGTTATCAGTTGGCTTGGCTAGTGACATGCCACCTTTGTGGCCAAGCTCAGCAACGTAGATCAGACCATCTTTTGGTCCAATGTAGACGTCACAGGGCCGTGAAACATCGTTCCACTCCTCAAGGAAGTTCCCGTCCTGGTCAAATAGCTGTAACCGAGAGTTTTCGCGGTCACAGACGATGACCGTTCCATCCGGGTGGATGGTCAGTGAATGGCAAAGATCAAAGTGACCCTGCGCCTCGCCCGGCTCGCCCCATGAGTTGACCAGTTCTCCGTCAGCCTTGAATCGATGAACCCGGGCGTTCATGTAGCCGTCAGAAACGAACAGATCGCCATCGTTGTTCAGCACGGCCTTGGTTGGTGTGTAGAACGGGCCAGCACTCTGTTCGATCGTTCGGTAGTCGGTAGTCGCACCGGTATCGCTGGGAATTCCCGGCGTGCCCAATGTCATGAGTACCTTGCCGTCCGGGGTTAGTTTTCGAGTGGTGTGATCACCAGCATCGACTGCATAAACGGAGTCGTCTGGACCAATGAACACGTTGTGTGCTCGGGTGAAGATATCCCCGCCCCAGCTATCAACGAACGTCCCGTCCGGCTCAAAGATCGCCATTGGCTGGTCGCCACGGTTGAAGACGTAGACGCGGTTTTTGGAGTCAACAGCCACGCCTGCGACCTCAACCAAGTCCATGCCGCCAGGCAGATCAGGCCAGCTTGGGTCAACTCGAAGCGTAAGGTCTCCGGCTTGGATCAGGTTATCGCTCATATTGGGCTCCCAAAAAAATTACTAGAAGAAGAATGAATGGATTGCGGAGCGTGATCATACCTAATTTGTGGTTGAGACAGTAGTGTGAACGGCACGCTTTTGCGCCATGGGTTCGGTCAACCGAGATGTGGATTCTCGGAATCGAAGTGAACGCGAGCTTACAGTGTCGCGATTATCCGTTCCGCTTCGTCAATCACGCCCGCTGGCTCTGCGATTACCCACTGGTTCGGCACCGGCTCGCGCTCCGACAGTACCTTCTCGGTGAACGCGTTCGGTACGACCAGACAGGCCATCTCTGCGGCAGTGGCAGACGCTGCCCCAAGTGGGGAATCCTCGATGACCAGACACGCCTCTGGTGGCTGTCCGATTAGCTCGGCGGTGTGGAGATATATCTCCGGGTGCGGCTTTGCGTTGGTCACCTGATCTCGTCCTACCAGCGTAGCGAGGAGGTCAAATACGCCAATTGCCTTAAGCACACGAGAAGCTTCGTCCGTCATTGATGACGTGGCAACGGCAACTGTTCTGCCAGTGGACTTGAAGTGCTTGAGCAGCTCTACGTTGTGGGCGATCTGATTTTGCGCGATTACTTCCGGCTTGCCGTACGTGTCTCGGTAGTAGGCAAGTCGAATTTCGTGTAGCGCTTCCCACGCGTGTATGACTTGCAGCCTCTCTACGTGGGAGGTGAGCGGTCCCACCAGGCCAAAACGATCGACCATTGCCTCACACAACGCTTGATCCGTGTTGCCTACGTACGCGGTGTAAAGAGGTAACACCCGCGGGTCGGGTTCATCCAGATCCAGAATGTCCTTGAGGCAGTCGGCGTATGCCATGGCCTTGAGGCGCTCGGTATCGGCGAGGGTGCCGTCCATATCGAATATGACGGCCTTAATTCGGCTGTCCGTGCTCACGATGTCATTGGCTAGGAAACGTCCAGGGCGGTGCCTGCCTCTACGAATTGGTTCACGATTGAGGTGATGATCCCGGACAGTGCGGTGACAGCTTCTGTTTGAGTTAAATCTCCAGCCATGTGAGCCTTCAACGTTGGCTCATAGATCGCCGGTCCAAGCACGAGGCCGCTGACGCCTGCTGTTCTGGAAGCTATGCGTACCGCACTTTCCAGAGCTGCAAGGTCGGTCTTGTCTGCCCTGTCGTTGCCCACTGCGAACAGCACGCGAACATCGACGCGGTCGTCTACATATGCCTGCGCTGCGAGGGCACTGGCCGGGATGGGCTGGTCGGGCGGGTCAAGGACCCAGATCGCCGGTTCTACGCCATCGTCCTGAAGCGCCCGCATCGTCTCAAGTAGCACGGCGGGTTGGAAATCTCGATTCCACTCTTCCAGGTCGTCCAATCGAGAGACCTGGCTCTTGGTTGGCGGGATGCTTAGCTCCACCATGAGGGGAGGGCCTTCGCTGCGCGCTATCTGGCTCAACCTGCGCAGTGACTTCACATGCGCCTCGCTCTCGGCCAGATCACCTTCTATGTTGTGATTGATCCTGGCTCCGGCGTAACTGGCACCAATGAGCTTGAGACCCTCGGAGAATCCCAGAGCATTCTGGAATTGGAAATGCTCTGGCCCGTTGCGCTCTACGGAAGCGATTGTGGTGATCGACATACCTCGACCGCGGAGTAGCACTGCTTCTCCAAGGTCTGTGTCGGTCCAAATCGCCACCTGCGATTTGGGTAGGCCGGCCTCAACTGCATCGGCAATCGCTGCGAACACGATGCCCTTCAGGTCAGCTGCTTTTTCGTAACTGGCAGCTGAAGGTACAGAACCATCGTCGCCAACATATTCTTTGATGAAATCGATGCGGTGATCGATTGCCGCGACGAATATGAAGTCATTCTTATCTGGGACTGACATGCTCATACTCCGGAATTATGAGGAACGGGGTTAGTGGCCTCGCACAGGTTTCGAGTTCTGCAAAATTCCCGGGATTTGGGCTGTTGCCCAGAGTTCCCGACGGATACGCAGTTCACTCGGCCACCTCATCGGGCGGCGGGGAGTATATCCGCAGTCGCTATCTAGATACTCACAGGTTCGTAATTAATCGGCTTTGAGGGCGTCCCGTTTCGACTTGATGTCAAACATCAGGTCCTCAAATGATCCGGTGAACGATGCGACGCCAGCGGCCAGAAGGTCATCAGTGACGCCATCCAGTGAAACGCCAGCTGAATCGAGTCCAGTGAGAGCGTTTCGGGCATCGTCTACATTTTGCGTTAGCGTCTCCGCTGGACTGCCGTGATCCATGAACGCTTCAAGTGTTGCGGGCGGAAGCGTGTTCACCGTATCCTTGCCGATGAGGCCGTCCACGTACATGAGTTCAGGGTAGTCAGGGTTCTTGACGCTGGTGCTTGCCCAGAGAGGTCGCTGCACCCGTGCCCCGGCGTCCGCTAACTCCTTGAACGTGGCGCCACCGAAGATCTCCTGGAAATCTGCGTAAGCCATCTTTGCGTTGGCAACTCCAGCTTTTCCTGCCAGATCAGAGCCATCAGGGAGAAGCGCATCAACTGAGCCATCGACCCTCGACACGAAGAACGAAGCCACTGAAGCGATGCGTGAGATGTACCTGCCGCCGCGCTCGTGGTAATCACGGAGACCGTCTATATATGCGCCAGCGACGGCTCGGTATGAGTCGCGGGAGAAGATGAGCGTGACGTTGACGCTGATTCCCTGGCTGATCAGCGTTCGAATAGCTGGAATGCCCTCTGGCGTTGCGGGTACTTTTATCAGCAGGTTCGGGCGATCGACGGATGCCCAGAGTTTCTGCGCCTCAGAAACGGTGCTATCGGTGTCATTGGCAAGCTGCGGATTAACTTCAAGGCTCACGAAGCCGTCTGCGCGGTCTGTGGCGTCGTAGACGGTGCGCAACACATCAGCCGCGTCCTGGATGTCCTTGACGGCAAGGCCCTCAAAAATGCCATTGTCATCATGGCCTTGCATAGCAAGATTTCGGAGGTCAGAGTCGTACTCAGAGCCTTCGGATATGGCCTTCTGGAAGATCGTAGGATTGGAGGTCAGACCTCCAACACCGGCGTCCACCAGCTGTTCTAGCTTCCCGGAGAGGAGCAAGTCGCGGTCAATGAAATCGAGCCACATCGATTGGCCCAACGCTCGTGCCGCTTTCAGGTTGTCGTTTGTCTTTGCCATGCGCTTTGCCTCTTATGTCCGACTACTAGGACTCCATCTCAAGTGAAATAACTTTTTCCAGTCGACGCGCGAATCGTGGATGAGGGTCCATTACAGCGCCCATGAACGCAGTGGTCACGGCGCGCGCTGTTTCAGGCCCAATCACTCGGCTGCCCAGGCAGATGATGTTCATGTTGTCGTGTTGGACGCCCTGTGCCGCTGTGTAAGTATCGTGGGTGACCGAAGCGCGCGCGCCTTTGATCTTGTTTGCTGCAATAGCCGCGCCAACGCCGCTGCCACAAAGAACGATGCCGCGATCTGCCTCACCGGTGCTCACTGCGCGCGCCACAGGCGCGGTCAGATCAGGGTAATCATCATCCGGGTCGAATTCGTACGCGCCCAGATCAAGCACTTCGTGGCCCTCGGCCTCCAGCACTTCAATGATGTCGTCTTTGAGCGGGAGGCCTCCGTGGTCGGCCCCAATGGCTACGCGCATGTTGCTCCCGTGGTTATCTGTATCTGACTGTATCTGGTGAGTTTGAGTCTAGATCTATTGTGCGTGAGTGGCAGGCAATACGCCAACCTTTTCTGATCTCAGAGCCGGCGGGACAGCATTCAGGTTCCGATTAACCGCGCATATAGATCTTGCTGGCGCACCATCGCCGAGCGATAAGTGGCGTGCGCTGTCTCATCCGGATGGTATTCCACTCTCTCGCCTGTAGCGGGCAGAACATCTATCGAGTCCAGAAGCCCGAGCGCGTTCAGAGCAAGCACTGCAACTCCGCGAGTTGTGGTGCCGCGTTCCGGGCTGGCTACGACCGTCTTCCCAGTCGCATCGGCCACCATCTGTAACCATGTTGGCAGTCTGAGGATGGCAGCACCGCCCGCGATGATCTCTGTAAATTCAGTTCCAGATTGGTCTAGAAGCTGCGCGATCAGTGCGAATCGGTACGTAATCGCTTCGATAGTTGCTCGCGCCATGTCGGCGGGTGTGGTTGATGCGTTGACGCCGTGCCACGTCGCGCTGGCGTCGCTCGCCCAGCCGGTACTGCGCTCGCCTCGGAGAAATGGCAACACAGTAAGTCCGTGGCCGTCTGGCTCAACGGTTGCCAGTTCCACGTCCGTGATTCGTTCGCCGGTAAGGCGCAGCGTCTGGTGAAGCCAGTCCAGCATGCTGCCTCCATCTGTAACTGCGCCACCCAGCAGCGATAACTCGCGATCTATGCAGTACGCCCATAGTCCTCGTGGAATTGGCGATTCTTCCATGCGCACGACCGCTCGCATTGCGCCTGTGGTGCCAACGGTTAGTACGGCAGTGCCCTGCGTGCAACGGCCAGATCCGATGTTCGCACCAGCGCCATCGCCCACTGCTAGGAAGAACGGCACATCCTCCAGCGGCTTCCATTCAGACCGGTACGGCTCGGTAAGACCCTGGAGCGAGTCCGAGTAGTCAGCCAGTGGCGGCAGCGTCGAGGCATTTAATCCTATCGCCTTAATAAGCGGCTCGTGCCACCCAAGCGTCTTCCGATCCAGCATCCCGGACCAGGACGCCACCGAGTACCCACTCGGAATATCGTTTGAGCCGAACCAGTGGTGATAGAGGTACGCGCCAAGGTCAATCCATCTGGTGGCCCGTGCATACTCATCGGGCCGATGGTTCTTGATCCAGAGCAGGCGGGGTGCCTGATACGACGTGTGCAACGGCGCACCGGTCGCCTCATGCGTTGCATCGATATCGACGATCTGCTTGATCTGCTCCACCTCAGGGCCTGACCCGGAGTGGGCGTAGGTGTAGAGCGGAGTGACGGCGTTACCGTTGGAGTCCACCCCAACAACGTTGCCAACGAAGCAGGCCATTGCGACGCCAGCGATATCTGAGCAGGCCGGCCCGGCCTCCTTTAGCGTCTCGGTGATTACCGTTTCGCAGGTCTGGCGCAGAAGTTCCGGGTCTTCCAGCCCGGTAGTAGATGCTCGACGGCGTATTTCGTGCCCCACGGCTCCAATGAGTTGCGCGTGTGAGTCGTAGAGCCGAGCGCGTATAGACGTACTGCCGACATCTAACGACAGGACATATGGAGGAATTGGCGGCATCTGCTGCGCCTTTGACCGATCAGGCCCAGCGGGCGCCGACTACCTGCGTCTCGATCGAGTAAAGCGATGTCGAAGCCGTGATGAACAGAGTGCTCCCATCGGGGCCACCAAATTCACAGTTCGCCGTCTTCTCCGGGACTTTCACTCGGCCGATCAGGTTCCCATCGGGGGAGAAGACATGAACTCCGTCACCAGCGGATGTCCAGACATTGCCGTGCAGGTCGACTCTGAGTCCATCTGATGCAGGCGGGTCGGGGGCCGCAAAGAACTGTAGGTTTGACAGCGTTCCATCGGGGCCAACATCCATCGTTCGGATGTTCCTTGGCTCGCCGGTGTCTGCAATGTAGAGAATCGATTCGTCGGGTGAGAACGTCAGTCCGTTTGGTCGATCGAACTGATCTGCAACCACCATGGTCATTTCAGTATCCGGATCGAACCGGTAAACGTAATTGGCACCAATCTCGCTCTCACGCTGGAACCCTTCGGCATTGCTCAGGATTCCGTAAGGCGGATCAGTGAAATAGATCGAGCCATCTGATTTGACGACTACGTCATTCGGCGAGTTGAGTCTGCCGCCCGCAACGCTGTCCACCAGCGTTGTGTACGTGCCGTCGGGGGTTCGTCTCGTGACGCTGTTGGAGCTGTGCTCGCAAGAGATGATGTTGCCATCGCGGTCCAGCGTGTGCCCATTGGCGTGGTTCGATGGCTCCCGAAACACGGATGCACCGTCCGCCTCAGTCCAGCGCCACTCGCGATTGTTTCGGGTATCGCTCCAGACCAGCGCGCTCTCTGCAGGGATCCAAACTGGCCCTTCAGCCCATAAGCAACCATCAGCTAGTTTTACTAGCTCAGCGTCGAAGTCCACCAGCTCTCGAAACGCATCGTCAACCAGCACATATGAACTTGTCACAGATATCTCCCTAGTTCGCTGAAGGCCGTTTCCCGCCCGCTATTAGCACTGGAATGGACCACACGGAGTCGGTGGCGGTAATGAACAGTGTCTTGAGATCGGGGTTCCCAAATGAGAGGTTTGAAGCTACCTGTGGCGTTCTAATTTTGCCAATCAATTGGCCTTTGGGATTGTGGCACTGAACGCCATCGCCAGCCGCGATCCACACGTTGCCCTTCACGTCTACTCTTATGCCATCCGGTACCCACGGGTCGACTTCCGCGAATAATCGCCCATTGGCCAGCTTTTCACCGTCAACAACGTCAAACACCATCACGTGGTGGTTCAACTCTTCGCCGTGCGTCCGTGCTGTATCGCCAATGTAGAGAATGGACTCGTCGGGTGAGAACGCGAGCCCATTAGGCTTGTCGAGCTCATCTGCAACCGCCCGTACACGGCGCGTCTCGGGATCGAAGCGATATACCCGGTTCGTGTCCTGTTCCGATGCCGCTCCGTGCCCTAGCTCCGGGTGTAGCGCACCGTAGTCTGGGTCGCTGAACCATATAGCCCCGTCAGATTTCACGATAATGTCGTTTGGCGAAGTGAGTTTTCGGCCACCGTACTGGTGAATATAAGGATGCACAACGCCGTCTAAATCAGTCATCGATACCTGACGCCCACCGGTTTCGCAGGAGAGAATCCGGCCCTCAAGGTCGACGGTATGGCCATTCGCATGCCCTGATGGCTCGCGGAAGATTGAAACGCCATCCGCTTCTGTCCATTTGTAGACGCGATTATTAGGAATATCGCTCCAAATGAAATAGTCGCCATTCGGAACGTAGCAGCATCCCTCCGTGAATCCCATTCCGTCCGCGATTAGAATCAACTCGGCGTTTTCATCAACGAGTTTATTGAAGGCGGGTTTTATTACTTCTACTGCAGAATCCGGCATGCTTCTCCTGGCCTTTTGTCCACCACCTACTGGTGTGGCGAATGGCGATATTACCCGAATGGGCGGAAAGCCCCAAATCTGACTCGTGAAGATGCCGAATTATGCCAGTAATTCTGGTGACGGTTTTTGCCCGGGTTCCGAGTTTTAGCTATATCCTAGATGAGGCCATTGCCGAAGGCTGAAACGCGCATGTTGGATCAGCCGCTGTGAGTTTGCCTGTGAGCGCAAACGTGCGAGAGCGTGAGCCGCCGCAAACGGCGTGAATATGCACGCGCCGCACTTGCCTTCGAGCTTTGAGCGATCTCGCAACGTTGTGAAGATTTCAGAGTCTCGATACAGATCGACAACGCTATCGGAGCGTACGTTGCCCGTCTTCAGCGGCAGAAAGCCGCTGGGGTACACATCCCCCTGATGCGAGATGAAGAAGATCCCGCAACCATCGTTGGTTGGCGACATGGGCCAGAGTGCAGCAAGCTCGCCGGGGGGCACGTCGGAGATCGATCGTCCCTCAGTTTGTAGGCGGCGCAGGATCATCTTGCGGCGATATGGCTGGCCGAGCGTCGTCTTGACCTGGAGCGGCCACGTTCGGGCGTTGTCCAGGATCCAGTCGTAGACAGCCTCATGCTCATCCGGCGTGAGTAACTCGCCCTCAAGCCCTCGACCTATCGGCACCAGGAAGAACAGCTCCCAGAGCACAGCGCCGCTCTCGGCTACCAGATCGCCCATCGCAAATAGTTCATGCTTCGTCCGTGAGGTGATCGTTGTGTTCACCTGGAACTGCAGCCCCACATCGTTGGCCATTTCGAACGCCGCAATCGTCCGGTCGAACGTTCCCGTGAAACCGCGGAACGAGTCGTGCGTCTCGGCACTTGCACCGTCCAGGCTGAGAGAGATGCGTCCAACCCCAATGTCGACCAGTTGTTTCAGCCTGTCTTTCGTTAATAGGGCGGTGGCGGACGGCGACACGGAAATGGTCATTCCAAGCGATATCCCGTAGCTGGCGATATCGAACAGATCGCGCCGCATAAACGGGTCGCCCCCGCTGAGCACCACGATCGGCTGGGTGTCGAACGAAGCGAGTTGATCCATCACACGGAAGCTCTCTTCAGTCGAGAATTCATTCGGGCTTCGCTGCGGCACCGCCTCAGCGCGGCAATGCCGACAACTGAGCGCGCACGCCAGCGTCATCTCCCAGAACACGACAACGGGGTCGCGATTCATGTCGCGTGGCGCTGGTGGTCCCCCCCGGCTTCCGGGACGTCCAACCCTAGAAGGGTGCACTATGCTGCGCCCGTGCCTACCGCAGCCAGCACACCCTCGGTCCGCTCCTCCGGCGTCAGGTAGCACGCAGGATCGTGGCCCCACGGATCGCCCGTAGCGCTCTCGGCCCGCACCCGCAGGTTGCCGTTGCAGATACCCAGCCACTTACAGCTCGTGCATGGCTCGCTCAGCAGCGGCTTGCGGTCTCGCAGTTGGTTCAGGAAGGTGTTCTCTGGATCCGTCCAGATCTCGCTGAACGGTCGTTTCTTCACATTACCCAGAGTTTGAGTCCACCAGAACTGATCTGGGTGAACATTGCCGACGTTATCAATCGCCGCAATCCCTCGAACCGCGTTGTTGCCGCCGTTCTTCGAGAGCAGCGCCGCAATCGCGTCCGCTCGCTCAGGCGCGTTCTCCGTGGCCCACATCTGCAAGTACGCAGCATCGGCATGGTTATCGACCGTCAGCACCTCGAGGTTGGTGCCTTTACGGGGCGACTCCTGGGTTCGCTCAAATACATACTCCACCGCACGTCTACGTGCGTCCGGATCAAGATCCAGCGGCAGCAGCTTCTCGCCTCGACCTGCGTACGCCAGGTGGTAGACGCAGACACGAGGGATGCCCTCTCGCTCTGCCAGATCGAAGAGGGCAGGGAGGTCGTCTACGTTGCGTTTGGTCAGGGTGATACGAACGCTGACACGCATATCAGCCGCCAGCGAGTTCCGAATGCCGGATAGCGTCTTCTGGAACGCACCCTTACTGCCGCGAAACTTATCGTGCACCGCTTCCATACCGTCCAGGCTGATACCGGCGCGATTCAGACCGGCATCGGCAAGTTCTGCCACTTTCTCTTTAGTAAGCAGCGTGCCGTTGGTTGAGATGAGACTCTTCAGGCCCTTGGCTGAGGCGTAGCGGATCAACTGGTCCAGATCCTGCCGCATCGTGGGTTCGCCGCCTGAGAACAGCACCACCGGAATCTTGAAGTCCGCCATATCATCTAGCACGCCAAACGCCTGCGCCGTAGATAGCTCCCCCGGGTACTCCTTGTCGTGCGACGAGCTGTAACAGTGCGCGCTGTGGAGGTTGCAGGTGCGGGTGATGTTCCATACGACGATTGGTCGTGAGTGAACCGGCCGAGGTTTGGCAGCACCGGGATGGCGTTCGCCGTATCTGAGGTCGCCTCCGGGCGTCGATTCACCGATTAGAAGTCGGGTGACAGAGAGCAAAGGATCTCCTCATAAGTAGAGATGTTTTAGTACCGCCTCCTTATGGGAACGCGCCGCGAATGAGGCGTCAATGATCTTGAACCATTGCTAAATGATGGACGCGTGAGGATCGGGGCTGCGCCCTGCAGCTGAAAGACGAAGAGCACCGGCTTCGCTTCGGCGACTTAGCTCCGGCGCAAGAGTCCGAATGCTATGTCAGGGCCGTTGTTCTCCACGTATGCCAGCCGAATCCACATGAGCGCCATCGGCTCCAGCAGATGCGCCGCGCTGAGTGGACCGCAGTCGACCGCGTCGAACCCAATCTCGCTCGCCAGCCCCAGCGTCAGCGACTTCGCGTCAGCGTCATCGCCACAAACGAACCCCGCGGCTTTCTGGCCGCCGAATTCGAGGTTCGCAACGTTGCCCATGCCTATGGTGTTGAACGCCTTCACCACGCGTGCGCCAGTGGCGTTCGCGACACTCTCCGCCAGCGACTCATCGGCAGCGGTGAACGGCATCATGTCGTCGCCGATGGGATTATTCGCGTCGATCAGCACCTTGCCGGACAGATCGCCCGCGTTCGATGCAATCTCAACGGCGTTACGGCCCGGAACCGCCAGCAGCACAGCGTCGGCTCCAGCGTGGCAGCGCTCAACCAGCGTCGCCGACGCCGATGTGCCACACGCCTTCACCATCGCAGAGACGCGATCGGCCCCCGGCTCGCGCGTGCCGAACACAATTGTGTGGCCGTTGGCCGCCCACGCCGTAGCGAGGGTCTGGCCCACGATGCCGGTGCCAATAACCGCGATCTTCATCAGTCACTACCTCTTCCGGTTCCCTCCCCTCGCCCCTTGGGGGAGAGGGTTAGGGTGAGGGGATTCTCACGCGGCCTTACTTCATTCGGTTGTCGGAGTTCCACATATCCGGGTTGGAGCCAATGATCTCCTTCACTCGTTCCGTGATCGTGGAAAGTTTCGCAGAAGCGTCCGCGGGCAGCTTCAAGTCGATCGCCGGGAGGTTCCAGGAGAGCTCCTCCGGGTTGCGAGCACCAATCAGCAGCGACAGCACGCTGGCCCGGCTGCGCACCCATGCCAAGGCAACGCTGGCCATCGGCTCCTGCATCTGGTCGGCCACGTACCGAATCTTCTCCACCGCCTCGAACAGCTCCACCTCGCAGCCATCTTCGCCGTGATTGCTCTGCGGCCGGTCCTTTGAGTAGTGACGCGAGCGCGCGAGGCCCTCAGGCACCTCGTCAGCGTTCTTGTAGCGACCCGAAAGCACGCCCTGCGCCAGCGGGCTGTAGCAGATGATTCCCGTGTTGGTCTCGGAGCACAGCGGCTGGATTTCGTACTCAATCGCACGCCACGCCAGGTTGTACGGAAGCTGGTCAGACTGGCACATGCCAATGTCCAGCGCCGCGGTCAGATCATCGATAGCGAAGTTGCAAACGCCCAGCGCCCGCACCTTGCCCTTCTCGACCAATCGACTCAGCGCCTCCCACTGATCGTCCTGCGGAATATCGTGGTTCGGCCAGTGGATCTGGTAGAGGTCGATGTAGTCCGTGCCCAGGTTCTTCAGGCTGCGGTCGCAAGTCTCCTCGACCAGCTTTGGGTCCAGATTCGGCGGGCTGATCTTCGTCCCGATAATCGCTTCTTTCCGACGACCTACCAGTCCCTCGCCAAGCACCTGCTCAGACTTGCCCGCGCCGTACCCCTCGGCCGTATCGAAGAAATTGATCCCCGCATCCAGCGCAGCATGAACAGCAGCAATGGAATCGCCATCATCCTGCTCACCCCACACATCCCCACCAGCAAAGGGCCAACACCCCAGCGCAAAAGTAGAGACCTCAATGTCCGTGTTACCGAGCTTCTTGTAATCCAATGTGTGTACGTTCCTGCGGGATTGGGGGCGATAGATCAGTTGCGGAAGTGTAGCGGGTTGGGAGGTGGGGCGTAGTCCCTACGCCGTTCAGTTCACCGATGGGGCGAGCAGAGTTCTTCAGGAGTGGAAAATTAACTGGCGTTGACGATTTCCAAAGTCCTCCCAACATAGCTGGCTAGCTCCCCAGAATCGATTGGCTCGGTCTCAGATCCCGCGTTGGTACCGTGGTGATACCTCTTTGAGAAGTCATTAATGTCTGTTAGTTCGGCTAATATCCCCTGCCAGATATACAAAGACTCACTAGGTTGCGAGTCTCTGATTTTGGATATGAAATTGCCCAGCCATTCGTTGGATTCGAACTGGCCCGGTGAATTGATTCTCAGATTTGCCTCAAGAACTGGACGGATAGTTGTCGCAACATGTCTTGGATCGCCGTCGCCATCATCCAAGAACCGCTTTAATATTCTCACTTCTCGGAAGTAGTCGAGGCTTGTCTCATCCTCAATATCCCATTCTCTGATAGCGGTGTTATGCGCTTGAATGCGAGTCAGTTGCAGTGACCGGGTTTTTGCCGAATCTGAGGCGTCCCATATCTCCCTGAGAAACATGCGCTCATGTGACAAGATAATCGCCTGCTTAGCGTTGGTGGCAAGTCTGCATATTTGTTGTTGGGTACAAAAGCGGCGTGATCTATCTTGGCTACCGAGCGGATCATCAAAAACCAACAATTTTTCGGCCAACTTTGGATCCAATTCTGATTGAGCCACAAAAAATGCAAATGGGAGGGAACTTCTGTCACCTGCGCTGAGAGTGTTTTTGAAACTCGGCTCTGCGGAGTTACTGGTCGAGTCGCCAAGAGCAACAAGAGTGTCGTTTATGATCAGTTGATAAGACGAAGTTGGTCTACCACCGGCGTAACTTCTGGATACTTTTCCAATTCGGAAGCTTGCGCCAAACGCGAGCAGCAGCTCATTTATTCGTTTTTCAAATTGGTTCAAAATGTCTTCACTGAACGCGTCCAAAGCCGTCTTTGCATCATCCTTAGCGATCTCAACGGCCTTTTTGGATCCCAACGAATTTGTATATTCTAGGCAGGCATTTTTGGCACCAGCTTCGTATCTCGACTTGACGGTTTCTAGCTGCTGAATAGCGGTGTTGGCGAGGGTTCTGTCCCCTGTGGTAATTTCCTTCTTTTTAACCGATATTGCGGTCGCTGAGCGCACCTATCCGCACGTTGTAATCACCGACAGCTTGTTTGGCACTACCGAACCCGGAGTTCACAATCGCGAATGAATCGGACGGTTGCATAGGCTCAAGTGGGGAAGCTAGTTTGGCTTCCGCAAGATTCATTGCCTCAATAACAAGCTTCGAGCGCGCACCTTGGACCTTTGATTGGTCAAGTGTGGGACCATTAGCATCTACGAAACCGAGCCAGAATTTCGTCAATTCTTCATTTCTATCCATCGCTTGGGAAAGACGTAGGATGGCGGCTTCAGAATCCAGTTCTTCTATCCTGGCCTTCAGGTTTGCGATGGCGACCTTTAGGAGCTGATATTCCTTGCTGAAATAGGATTGGTAATTCGCTATTAGATCGATCCCGTCCAGTGACTGCTCGCAAAACGGACAACTGGAACCTTTCAGGAAATCCAATCCTTGTTGAACCCAATCGTCGGTTGCTCCCGACGTTTTTCTGTTGTATGGGTATGGACGGCCTGTTCAGCTTTTGCAGAAACGTCAACGAGGCTGGACGACAATAAATCAACAAAATTCGAAGGCAAATCACCCAGGCTCAGGGGCTTCGGCGCGGGGGTGCTGGCTATTTCATCAGCGCGGGATAACGCATTGAGGTTTACGCGAGCGGTTTCGATGTCACGGTCAACATCCGGGTTCTCAGCCAGCGAAACAAATTCATTCGCCGACATTCCTGCTGTTGCCAGCCTTTGCACAGTCGACTTTTTTGAGTTGATGTCTCGATCGATCTTTCGCATCTCAGCATCGAGATCGTCGATAACTCTAGCTAGTCGTACGCCCTCATCGCCCACGATCACTCGATATAGATTCCGCTTCTGATCGTGCTCAACAACATCGCCAACGTACACGTTGTCATGAACAAAGTTGGTATCAAAGATGAGAATGTTGGGTTCGATATTTGACCAGGCATTGTTCTTGAAGCTCACCATGCCGCTATCCAAGAGCAACTCTATTTCTGGGTCGCCTGTGCTAGAAAGCGTCTGCCTTCCTTGGACATACGCGGGTTCGCCGGATGAAAGGGACCGAATGATGTCGTAGAGCGATGATTTCCCTCGGCCGTTCTCTCTAAAAATCAGAGTTGTATGTCGAAACTCCACATCACCGACTGCAACAACCTTCTCGAGCCTGCCAATATTTCTAATCTTTACGATTTTCTTAATCATTGCATTGTCCAGCAAAATGCTTCATATCACTTTATTTCGTGGATTTAATTGTCGTAATCATGACATATTGGTCTCACAATTGCTCGACGGAGTCCCAACAGCCCTGGAATGGCGCGGTCACAATTGGTTCCATGCAAAGCGCTGAGTCGGCATGACCGGCAGATACCCTCACAGTCGCGGGGCCTCCTTCAGGGTGACAACTGGGTGTTTGTAAAGCGATTTGGCTGGATTCCCATTTTCATGGGAATGACAATCCTTCGAGTGCCTCAGGATAGCCGATGGAATGAAAACGCCCCGACGCCTACTCGCCCTCCTCCACCAGCTTCCGGAAGACCATGGCCTCGTTTGCGATGCTGTTGACCGCACCGTCTGATGATCTGTTGAAGACGAGTCTGTCGCCGGAATTGCGGCCGGTGGCGGGGCGGAAGGTGTCTGGGTCGTCGGTTGGTTTGAGGTTGGTTAATGGGGTTTCCAGTCCATCGCGCACCGAATAGTGCAGTGAGCCGTCCTGGTATTCAACTTTCATAAAACCCTCGAAGGTTCCGAAGTAGAGCCCCAGATATTCCTGCATTTCCGGCGGTGTCGGTGACGGCTTCTTCGCTGCCTTGAAGGCTGCCTTTTGGGCGCTGTGCTCATCTTCAGCCTCGCTCAAGATCTCGATGATTTTCGAGTTGATCGCCTTTGATTTAATCACTCGATTGAACAGTGTGATCACGCTCAGTCGGCGTCCTTTGATGAAGCTGAGCTGCGATCCGTAGCCCTGGATCATCCCGCCGTGGCCGCGAACGGTGTTTTTGTGCGAGCGACTGATGGCCCACGGCATGCAGGCGCCACTGCTCAGGTTTTCTTCCATGTGCTGGGGGCGCTGCATCTCCTTGCGGGAGCGTGCGGTCAGGATACCTGGGTACGGATCCTCCTCTTTGTTGCCGCCTTCTTCTTTGCCACCTTCTGGTGTGCCATCTGTTGGTGCTTCTGCAGGCCCAAGATGAAGATTGACCCAGCGCGCCAGGTCTTCGACTGTCGTGTACATCTGGGCCATCGACATCTGGCCGCCCAGGTTGGCGTGCGACGCTACCTGCGGCGCCTCTTCGTACGGCGTGAGCTCGTAGCCAATCGCCGTGCGGCTCATCAGTTCCGCATTCGGCTCGAACGCGGTCGAATCCATGCCGAGCGGCTGCAGGATCTCCGACGTAACGAAATCAACGTACGGCTCCCCGGACACGCGAGCGATCAGCTCGCCCAGCAGCCCGTACGCAAGGTTGGAGTACTTGTGAGCGCTATCGGTCTCAATCGCCACTTCCGTCTGGTCGATGACCTCGAGCATCTCTGCCATGCTGGGCCAGTTGCCGGAGTCCCAGTACGGCTCGCCAGTGGGCGTAATGCACGACAGCCCGGAGATGTGGCACATCATGCGCCGCAGCGTCACGTCCTCAAGCGTACCTTTGCGCGGGATGGCGTTTGCGAACTCCGGGATGTGGGTGGCCAGCGGGTCATTGATATCCAGCAAGCCGCGGTCGCGCAGCATGAAGATCGCCGTAGCCGTGAACGATTTGGTTATCGATGCGACGCGGAACAGCGTGTCTGGCGAAGGCGATTCGTCGCCCTCAAGGTCTTTGAACCCGTACCCGTAAGTCCACGCCAACTCCCCATCCCGCACGATGCCAATCGAACCACCAACAGCCTTCGCCTTCTGGCAGAGCAGCGAAACCTCTCGCTCAAGCTGCTCCGATACTTTTTCGATTACGGCGTCCATGTGCGGTGTGTTCCTTGTGGGGGTGGTGGGTGCTGGGCGCATGTTATGCGAAGGTGCCTGCCGCACGGGCACAGCGAAACCGGCACTGGCTGCGACGGCGAAGAATCCCCTCACCCTGGCCCTCTCGCCCAAGGGGCGAGGGGAGAAGACGGCGGGCCACATCAACCGGCGCACGCTACGCCCACGCACCGTCACCCTGAGCCCCGCGTGAGGGTCTCTGCCGGTCATGAGTTGTTGATGCGGTTCATCAACCAACAAACCTGTATTTGCCGCGGGTTTTGGCTCCATGCAAAGTATGCGTCGGTCACAACCGGCAGAGAACCTCACGTCAATAGCGGAGCCTTATTCCTCAGGGTGACATATGGGCAGTGGCTTGCCCGATGGTCGCCACGGGTTTATCGTGCGCCATCGGGCAGGTTTCAAACCTGCTCCTCCCGTGAGTGGAGCGCGAAGAGCGGGTCTTAGACCCGCCGCTACCGCGAACAATACGATTAACAACAGGAGACACAAACATGAAGATGATTCGGTTGGAACACATTGATATTGTGTGCGAGGACCTGGCGGCGTCGGTAGCGTTCTATCGGAAGATGGGGCTGGCGCCGGAGGGGACTATCGACGATGAGACGACGGTGTTCATGTTCAATGGCGATTCCGATTCGCCGGGGAGGGTGGAGCTGCACCAGAAGGTGGACGACCAGAAGACGGGTATCGACCACCTCGCTCTTGAGGTTGCTGATACGGACGATGCTTATGCTGAGGGCAAGCACGCTGGTATCGAATTCCTGTTTGAGCCGCTGACGAATGTGCAGTCGGGGCGCCGTATCGTGAACATGCTGGACCCGGATGGCGTGCAGATGCAGTTTGCGAAGTCGGTTCAGCGCGGCGAATACAAGGACTGGACCTAGGGCATCTGCCATG
>Ga0114999_10002442_pt1 | contig 24469 bp, 20 predicted proteins | sample ArcticOcean_MG_C_3_FD_89820 | JGI IMG/M metagenome (GOLD analysis project Ga0114999, IMG submission 89820) | Marine microbial communities from western Arctic Ocean - ArcticOcean_MG_CB8_126 | ecosystem: Environmental > Aquatic > Marine > Oceanic | place: Arctic Ocean: Canada Basin | collected...
CACCTCAGGCGGGTTGGGTTCAATGGGGTTTGGCCTTCCGGCTGCATTGGGCGCCCAACTGGCCTTTCCCGACAAACTGGTGGTCGATATTGATGGTGATGGCAGTTTTGCCATGAACGTGCAAGAATTGGCTACTTTATTTGTCGAAAAATTACCCGTCAAAACCATCATTCTCAACAACCAGCACTTAGGTATGGTGGTTCAATGGGAAGATCGTTTTTACGAAAGCAATCGCGGCCATACCTTTATTGGCGACCCCGACGGCATCGAAGACGTTTACCCCGACTTTGTCACCGTAGCCGAGGGATTTCGCATCAAAGCCGAGCGGGTTATTCATAAAAAAGACTTACCTGCCGCCTTTGAGCGCATGCTTGCGCACGATGGCCCTTATTTGCTTGACGTGATGGTGCCCCATCAACAACACGTACTCCCAATGATCCCATCGGGTATGACCTTTGCCGACATTATAACGGAGTAAGTCGTTGAAATATATTTAGAAAGCGGGTACTGATTCATTTCAGTACCCGCTTTTTAGTACAAGGGGCAAGGAACCAGGAATCGAAGACGGGTGCTCAGATCCCTAACCCCTGATTCCTATTTTTTTAAACCTTATGGAACGTGGCGACATCTAACGCGGTCTAAGGTGATAGAAATCAAAGCTGCCGGGCACTTCGAGTTCTACGTCGTTTGCATCACAACAATAAAGACTCGTGACCCGTAACCTTCCGGATCTGGATCGCATGCAAGATGAGCAAAAGCTAATTACCCGTTGCCAAAACGGTGAGATTCAAGCCTTTCGTGAACTTGTCGAACGCTATGAAGATCGCATTTATGCGTTGGCCTGTTCGATCGTAGGCAACCCAGAAGCGGCCAAAGATGTTGCCCAAGAAGCCTTTGTACGCGCATATAAGGCACTCGACAAATTTGAAGGCAAGTCAAGTTTTTATACATGGTTATACCGCATTGCCACCAATGTATGTCTCAATGCAGCCCAAAAAGAGCAACGGCGCATAGACAGTGTTTCACTCGATGGGTTGCAAGAAAAACACGATGTATCAACAGAACGTTTTTTTGCCATTGAAGAACCAGAAAATGATTTTGAACGTATCGATTTACGGCAACAAATTGACAAAGTGCTCGATCACCTCTCACCAGATCATCGTGCCGTGGTTGTACTCAAAGACATTGAAGACTTATCGCAGGAAGAAATCGCCGACACCTTAAACATCTCCATCGGCACTGTCAAATCCAGATTATCACGTGCGCGGGTGCAATTGCGTGACTTGCTCCTGCCCCTTTACACCGAATGGACAGGGAAGGATACCTTATGAGTGATACCGATAAAATGTTGCACTATTTAGATGGTCATCTGTCACCTGAAGAAACGCAGGCCTTTGAAGCGCACTTGGCACAAAACCCAACCGTGCAACAAGAGTTAAAAATGCTCAAGCGCATCCAAACACAAATTGGCAAACGGCCTGCAGCACCCTCACCAGGTCTTTGGGCAGGCATTGAGGCCCAACTCGAAGCCGAAGCACCCGAAAACATTTGGCCACACTTGGTCTGGGCCAGCAAACGGCTCATTCCACTGATGGCAGCCGCAGCAATCATCTTAATGGCTGTATTGGGCAACACAACGACAGAAGCCAATACAGAAACAACACTCAATGATTACTTGGCCACACAAACCGATTTGGTGCTTTCAGAAATCAGTGCCACCGATCTCGTCCCTTATACCGAATCAGCAGACCAATAGAGGCCAACCATGCTTTCGCTATCATCTCGCGCAAAAGCCCTATTCCTCGCTCTTAGCATCTTTATCCTTGGTGCACTGTGTGGCGCAATGGGAGAACGCTGGTTCATACGCAGCCAGTTTCACCCTTTTGCCAGAATGGGTGAAGGCCCCCCCGGGATGGACAGACCCGATCGAGGAGGGCGAGGAGACCGAGGCCCAGGTCCATCCATCAGACGAATGGCTCGGGACTTGAATCTCACACAAGAACAACAAGCGACCATTTCCAAAATCACAGAAGAATTTCGCAACCGCATAGACATCGTGCGTCGAGAAATTAGTGAAAAAATGCAAACGGGTGGTGAAGAAATTTGGGCAAAAATAAGAGCGGAACTCACAGAAGAGCAACGTGTGAAATTTGATCAAATGGAAAAGGATCGGGAACAACGTTGGCGAGGTGGGTCGGGTGGACGAGGTGGACGAGGTGGATGGGGAGGCGGCCCTCCCAAAGGTCCGGGACCATAGATTCTCGTCCAAATACGACAACCAACCCCTAATACGCGCGTATTAGAAGCAGTTAAACCGTCAAAAGTTAAAAAACTTTTGACATCTCAATCAACCGCAGTATTTCACGTGGGGATACTAAAATGAAACGAAAAATGATCTTCGCATTGATTGGCATATTTGCCATCGCAGCAATCACAACTTTTGCAGATGCACGCCCAGGCAAACGCGGCAACAGAGGTGACAGAGGTGACAGAGGGATGATGCACGGAAAAATGATGTCTGAACTCAATCTCACAGACGCGCAGAAAGAAAAACTCCAAACATTGCGCAGCACACATCAAAAAGAAATGATTCAACTGCGAGCAGCTGCCAAAATTGCACAACTTGAACTGCAAGATGTGTTGCGTCAAGACAAGCCTAAAAATGCCGACGTCAAAACCAAAATCGCAGCCGCAAACGCAGCAAGTAACAAAGTGACAGAAGCACGCATTATGAACCGCCTTGAAGGCAAAAAGGTATTTACACCTGAGCAAATCAAAAAAATGCAAGAGCTTAAATCGCAACATAATGGTCGAAACGGCATGCGTGAAGGCCGACAGGGCCGACAGGGCCATCAGGGCCAACAGGGCCAACAACGCCAATTTCACGGACGACGTGGACAACACGGCCACGGCATGATGCCCGGCGACTTTGAAGCGGAACCTTCTGTAGAAGAACCCGCTACAAATATGTAGTAATAACGTTTCTGTACATCAGAAACCGGGGCGTGTGGTGATAAACCACACGCAAGAGCGCGGCGAAACATTTCGCCGCGCTCTTTTTTATTCAAACCAAAAACTGGAACAGATGTTGCTCAAATACGTTTTAGGCAAACAAAACACGCACAATAGCTTTTATATGTTGTATTTTATCACACATGTGAGTTACCACCACATGTTTTGATGTGGTTTTTCGTTGTCCATGTACTTGGAAATCCTGTTCTTTATTACCCCGGATAAACACCTATGACACGATCCATAAAAGTTTTCATCACACTCATTCTATTCCCTCTCTCGGCCATCGCCCAAGATCAAATTCGCGTTGATCTGGGTACCGATTGGTTACGACGCGACTGGGACAAATGTCAGGAGAAGGTAACAGGCACTTATCAAAACAATGCATTTACCATCCAAAGTGATCATGCGGCCGCACTCTTTTGGCAAATTCCAACCAAAGACGGACAGGCTTTAGAAATCGATCGCAATCAAAGTTGGATAAAAAAGTGTGACCGTCCCCCCAGAGGTTTTGATAAAGAGATCCAAGAGGGCAACACAGATCGACTAATTTCCATCCAAGACTATCCCTATATATCTTGGCAATGGCGTGTGTCTAACACCATAGACGATAAAGACACCGCCAATATGAAAGGCGAAATCCAAAAAGACGGTGACGACTTTGCTGCCAAAATGGGCATTTCTATCCTCACCGACAAAGAAGAACTGCGTGAAATTGCCTATCTCTGGACGCGCACCATTCCCGAAGAAAGCACGCTCACCCAAGTCACCACTGTTGCGTGGATACTCAAATTCACATGGTATCGTATTGTTGCCCAAAGCGGTGACCAACACCTAAACACCTGGGTCAACGAAAAACGGAGCCTCTACAACGATTTCAAACGGTTTTACCCCAACGAAGAACCCCGCGAAATTGTACGCGTCTACCTCATGTCTGACTCCGACAACACCGGCAGCACCTCCTCGGGTGCCTTTGCCAACCTCATCCTCCACAAAAACCCACCTTCTGGTTACGTCAAAGCAGAGTAACCACCCCCCTTTTAAAAGGGCAACACCCATCGCCCATACGCCATTCAATCACACCCGCTGAACCAAGAGAATTCATTTGTCATTGCACTTGACCGTGCGTTACATTGTAGAGATGCAAATACCTGGTGCAAACAAGCATTAGAAGACAATGGAAAACTGTCTTTGACAACACAACCTGCGCTCATGACAAATGAATAAATCAATAAACGATCTGACTTATTCTTCTATCACATTGCAATGATCTCACATACGTAACAAGGAGATACCCGTTTGAAAATCGCCGTATTAAGTGACGTGCACCTCATCGCCGACGATGATCCGTACAAACACCTCCATATCCGTCGTGACTTTTTCAAATCCGCTTGGCCCTCTTTTCAAAATTTGCTCGAAAAAGTGAACGATGAATCTCCAGACCTCACCATTTTATTGGGTGACTTGGTCGATTGGTTCAGCCCAGAAAACATCGCTTTTGGGCTCGACTTGCTTTCAAGCCTGAATCATCCCTGGTATATGACCCCAGGCAACCACGATGTGGCGGCACCCGCCGGGGGATTTGACCAGGAAGATTACAAAACGGAAGCCACACGAGATTACGCGGCATATTGGAAACAGCAACGCATAGATTTCAGTGATCGTGTCATTACCATAGAAGGCTGCCATTTGATTCTGTTAGACAGTGCGCTCAGCGACGTAACCGCAGGTTCGGAGAGCTGGTTAAATGATGTGCTGAATTCCGAAAGTCCAAACTTCCTATTTACCCACGTCCCTCCTGACTTACCAGAAACGCGCGAATACATCCTATCCGTCGACCCGCGTCGCAGCATGGTCAAATATGTAATGAGTGGTGCGCCAAATCTTTACTCCCTAATCAAAAACCGTGTCTATCATGTCTTTTCAGGTCACCTGCACTTTCCGGGTGACTTAATCTGTGATGCCACACGCTTTCATCTGTGCAACATGAGCATTTCAATGAGCGACCCCAATCGAAAGCAAAACGCAGTTGGCAGCGCCACCATAATTGAACGGAATGAAAGAGCATTTACATTTCGAAAAATTACGACAGATATCTAAACACGGTGAACCGACGACAGTCCACCGTCAGATCCCAAGAAAGCCATCCCAGTGAACATCATCCTATTCGATAAAGAGTCTCAAACACAAACACTACCCAAGTCCGATCTGCGCGCGCAACACATCCTAAAAGTGTTGAAGTGCGATTTGGGCGACTCTTTTCACGCGGGTGTCATCGACGGCCCCTCGGGTCAAGGAACCCTCACTGCAATAAAAGACAAAGAACTGGTGCTCAACTTTTCTTGGACCGAGACACCACAAAAAACAGAAGAAATCATTTTCATCATTGGCCTTCCTCGCCCTCAAACCGCACGCAAAATCCTCAACACACTCTCTACCCTCGGTGACTCAAAACTCCACTTTGTCCAAACCGACAAAAGTGACCGCAACTATATCAGCAGCAAATTATGGGCAACGGATGAATGGCATCAACATCTCATCGATGGCGCCCAACAAGCATTCACAACAAGAATACCAGACGTACGTTGGGATCAATCGCTCTATAAAACACTCAAAACATTTTCACCAGACATCACCAAAATTGCGCTCGACAACTACGAAGGACAAGAAGCACTTGGGCAAACAGACATAAGTCTGCCACTTGCACTTGCCATTGGCCCCGAACAAGGCTGGGCTGATCGCGACAGAGAAATGCTTCTCAGGTACGGATTCCGGTTGTCACACTTGGGGCAAAGAGTTCTTCGTGTAGAAACAGCCTGTGTCTCTGCTTTATCCATCGTCAAAGCAAAACTTGGTCTGATGTAAAAATCAGAGGAAAAATGAATACATTTCAACCACCTATCATCCGCAATAAAATGTATGATCACACTTCATTATTTGAGCCGGAAAACTTACTGCGAGAAGCACGACGCCAAAAAAATATTCAGGAAGGACAAATACCCTCTATTTGCATTCTTGACCCTGATGGAGATATTGTCGAAAACTTGCTTGCGACCCAAAGGGCCAAACAGAACCCTTATTGGGCATGTTATCATACAAGCTTGTACACCTTTGAATATTCGGGCATTGAATTTGGCATTATTGGATGTGCGGTAGGGGCCTCATTTGCAGTGTTGCTTGCAGAAGAATTATTTGTTTCGGGGTGTCAACTCTTGATGAGCGTGACGTCTTCTGGGCTTATATTACCCAATCAAAAGCCGCCTTTTTTTGTTTTGATTGAGCGGGCCTTGAGAGATGAAGGCACGAGTTATCATTATTTAGCGCCGTCTGATTATTCATACATGAACAAAGACTTATTGGCCATGTTAGAAGAGACCTTCTCAGACTTAGCCATTCCCGTCAATAGAGGTGCAACCTGGACGACAGATGCACCATTTCGAGAAACAGATGTTGCCATAAAGCACGCGCAATCACAAGGCATCTTAGCTGTAGAAATGGAAGCTGCTGCGCTCTACGCTTTTGCCCAAGTTCGCCATAAAGCAGTGATCTGTTTTGCACACGTTACAAACCAGATGGGAAATATCCAGGGTGATTTTGAAAAAGGTGAGGCCAACGGCAGTCGAGATGCCTTAGAATTGATTGCTGCAACGGCCAAAGCGTGGTTATCACATAACGATTGAGGGTTATCAAGACCACACAACAACCCGACCCATCTCACCAAGAAGATATGAAGCATGATCCTATCAGGCAAAAAAGTCGAAGACACGGGCGAAAGCTTTTTTACGTGTAAAATAGATTTATAAAACAAGGTTCAAAACCCAGAGGGAATCTCAATGCCAACGATCCAGTATACCCGCGAACAGCTCATGGACGTCCTCGCCCCCCCAGGTGATCCCTTACTCCCCGAGTTGGATGATGCCGTCGCCCATCCACAAAAATATATCGACCGCAAATCCACCCGCCTCCTATTCGAACAAGGTGCCAAGCAACTCGCCGACATCGAAAACATCCCCCAACTCACCTACACCCTCTACCGTAACGTACAGCGCTTCACGGATCGCGTCCCCTACCAAAACGCCCGCCAAGAACGTCGCACCAAAACGAGCCTCGCAGCGATGAAAGTGATCCTCGGTGACGACAACTACCTCAACCTCCTCCACGACTACGTCTGGGCAACCTGCGAAGAAACAAATTGGATGCTGCCCCAAGTTGATCACATGGGCATTGAACTGCGCGTACCTGCCACAGCACTGAGCCTCGCCGAAATCATTGTCGCGCTCTCAGACAAAATCGAAGACAAAACACAAACTCGCGTTCGGCAAGAGATCGAAAATCGCGTTTTCACGCCCTACCTGCGCCACCCAAATGGTTACCACTGGTATAAAGGCGCCAACAACTGGAACGGCGTCATCAATGGATCCATCGGCTGTTCCTTCCTCCTGCTTGAAAAAGACACCGAACGCCTCGCCCGAGCCCTCGAAATTGTGCTCACGGGCCTTGACGCATTCCTCGAAACCGCCTTCGAACCCGACGGCGCGTCGGGTGAAGGAACGGGTTACTGGATGTATGGCCTGAGCAACTTCATCTGCTTCTCTGAAATGTTGCGCAACCGCACCCGTGGCGCAATCGACCTGTTGGCAACCGACCGCGTCAAACAAATTGCCCACTACCCCATCAACGTCATGCTCTCCCCGGGTCACTACTTTGCTTATTCTGACTGCAAAGAACAAGTCGGCCTTGAACCCGGTCTCGTCACCCGCTTAATCGAACGCACCGGCGTCGAAGACCTACGTGGCACATTGGCCGAACCCGCCACCCTCTCAATGGGCCTTGCCCGATTCCACACCACTTGGCGCAACACCCTCTGGTGGGAGGGTACGCGTCCGGCCCCAATGAAGCTCGAAGATTTCTGGCTGCGTGAGAGTGACGTCGTCCGCCTTGTCAGTCAAACTACAGATGGTGCGCCCATCGTGCTCGCCGCCAAGGCCGGCCACAACGGCGTTAGCCACAACCACAATGACATTGGCAGCTTCGTCCTTCACGTTGACGGCGAAACCCTGTTGGTTGACCCCGAAAGCGGTTTGTATGACCTCTATCGCCGCCACGGCCACGACCAAAATGTGTTCGCCAACTCTATCGGCCACAGCGTACCCAAAATCGCCGATACACCCCAATCAAGAGGCGCGGCCTTCGGTGGCAAGATCACTTCGAGTGACACATCCAATGATGAGAAACGCGTGGTAATGGAAATTGCAGGAGCGTATGAAGTTCCAACACTAAAGAGCCTACAACGCACACTAATCTTGCGTAAAGATGAACTGGTGATTGAAGATCGGATTTCGTTCACCAACAACGGCCAAAACATTCAAGGTAACTGCCCAGGTGTCTAATCATTCATGTATTAATGAAAACCGCCGATAAAAGTTAGACAGGAATAATGAACGCGTAATGTCGAGTCCCTATTAGAACTTAAACATCATATAAAAGCCTCTATGTCCCTATTATCTGAACAAGCAATTAGAGCAATCTATCGTCAAGGTGAAGATAGTGTTGTGGCCTTGATTCAAGGTTTGTTTGTAGAGATGGAGGCGTTAAGATGCGAAGTTCAATCGCTAAAAGATCAAGTAAACAAAAACAGCAGGAACAGTGGCAAGCCACCTTCGAGTGATGGGTTATCAAAACCAAGAACGAGCAGTTTGCGTAAAAAAGGAGCCAAAAAGCGTGGCGGTCAAAAAGGTCATAAAGGCCACACGCTTTCAGTTGTAGATACTCCAAACCATACGATATTGCACTGTGTTGAAAGGTGTGATGTGTGTGCCACCAACCTTAAAGATGCCAATGTTGCTGGTGTAGAAAAGCGTCAGGTCTTCGATATACCTCCCTTGCAGATAGAAGTTACCGAACACCAAGCAGAGATCAAGAGATGTCCTGAATGTGGTATGAACACCAAGGGGTTGTTTCCAGAAGATGTTACGCAACCTGCGCAATATGGCAATCGGTTCAAATCTTTGGCTGTTTACCTGAACCAATATCACTTTATCCCATTAGAACGAACCTGCGAGATTTTTGAAGATCTCTTTGGACATCGTCCCTCAGATACCACAATCTTTCAAGCAGCAAGACGCCTGTGGGATCATCTTGAACCCGTTGAAGCACACATCAAGCAGAGTCTGATCAACGCGAATGTCCTCAATGTAGATGAAACCAGTTTATCTGTGGCAGGAAAAAAACACTGGGTGCATGTGGCTAGCACATCACTCTTAACGCATTATGGCCTGCATGAAAAGCGTGGTCAAAAAGCTACCGATGCGATTGGAATTTTGCCCTATTATAAAGGCCGCGCCATGCATGACCACTGGAAACCCTACTTTGGATATGAAGAATGCCAACACGCTCTTTGCAATGCCCATCACTTACGGGAACTTAAATTTGTGAGTGAGCAATACCAACAAAACTGGGCAAGTGAGATGACGACTTTGTTGATGGACATTAAACAGACCGTCGAACAAACGCGTGAAAAGACCAACCATTTGGCGACGAAAAAAATCAAGGCATTCGAAAAACGATACGACCAAATTTTAAGGCAAGGCTTCCAAGACAACCCGCCACCTCAACAAAAAGAAGGGGGCAAAAAGAAAAGAGGCAGACCCAAACAATCCCCACCTAAGAATTTTCTGGACCGGCTCGAACAATATAAAAGGGAAGTGCTTGCCTTTATGTACGACTTTCGCGTGCCTTTTGATAATAATCAGGCTGAGCGAGATATACGCATGGTCAAGGTTAAACAGAAAGTCTCTGGATGCTTCCGAACTGAACCTGGCGCCGCTATCTTTTGCCGGATTCGTGGATATATCTCTACCGCTAAGAAAAACTCAATACGTGTTATTGATGCCATTCAAGGTGCTTTTAACAAGTCCCCTTTTATACCTACCCCTATTGATACTTCAAACTATACCGAGATATCACAACCTGCTGGTTGATACCTTTTCTCCAGAATTTTGACCTGGGTAGTTACCATTCAAGAAGCATTTGTCATGTGGTCGGAACCCGTCATCGATAAATCGACAGCCACGATCTCCGGTGAGCGTCACGATATAGAATTGACAATTGAAAAACCTGTAGGAACCACGTGGGAAGTAGAAACCTTTGAGGAAGAATCAGAAGCGAATAAGAAAAAAGGTGTTTTGAAACGGCTTACGTTCTCCGTTTTGGCAAAGGCATCTATTGAAACAAAGATACGGGCCAGGGTCATCTCAAAGTAAACGCACCGACTAAGGACCTACCCCCTGCAGAGAGAAAAACAACCCTTGCGGGTTTGCCACCAGGCCTCATACGAAAGTTGGGAGATTATCTTAAATGATATCGCGAATCACTTGTGGCATAATCACAACGATGCTTCTGTTTTGTTGTGTCACACAAAACACAAATGCACAATCCGCATCCTTGCCAGGATCACAGGGCTACCTCCTTTCAAATGGATGGATGATCACACCCGAGGGCAAACAGATCACGACAGATGACATGCCGATGTCGGTCATAGTGGAACCAAAAGGTATTTTTGCGTTTGTATTAACAGCTGGCTGGAACGAGCACGGCGTCACGGTCATCGACCTGGGGCACGGGAAAAAGATTCAGCACGTACCACTCAAATCCACGTGGATGGGGCTGGCCTTCAACGCAGACACAAACCAACTCTACGCATCGGGAGGTACTCGCCCGGTTATCGAACGTTTCGCTTATGATCCAGCAAAAGAAGACGCCCCACTTTCGCTTCTCACGCCCATTGTGCTGGATACAAGCAAAGTCAAACAACCGTATTTAACCGGGATCGTACTTAATAACACGGGCGATAGGCTCTACATTGGAGACGCACACAATCAGGTATTGTGGGTCGTAGATCCAATAACGGGCACGCTCCTTTCGTCCATTGCCCTAAACGGCGTTCCTTATCAATCTGCCTTCTCGCGCGATGGCAAAACATTGTATGTTAGCCTCTGGGATCGCAGGCAAATTGGCATCATCGATGTGGCAACAGGTACACTAACACAAAACCTGACAACTGGCAGTCATCCAAACGACATCGTCATCAGCCCCGATGGCAACCGGTTGTTCGTCGCCAACGCAAATGACAATTCCTTATCGGTCATCGACCTAAAAACCCTTCGGGTAAGTGAAACCGTAGTCACAACGCTCTACCCCAAATCCCCCGAAGGCAGCACACCCAATGCCCTGTCGCTCTCACCAGATGGACGCACCTTATTGGTGGCAAATGCTGACAACAACAACTTGGCCTGGGTGGATATCAGCGAACCGGGTGCGTCAGAAATTCGTGGATTTATTCCAACGGGCTGGTATCCTTCAGCCGTGGCATTTTCACCCGATGGATCGCGCATTGTTGTGGGCAATGCCAAAGGCGGCAGCAGCGCACCCAATCCACGTGGCCCACAACCCAACAAACCCTTCTACGGTTGGACCCCACGCAGCGAATTCATCGGCAAAGTGCTCACCGGAACCGTATCGCTCATTTACACCCCTCGTGAAAAAGACCTCGCACGACTTACGCGCCAGGTCTATCGCAACACACCCTATGCCGACCACCTCTTAGAACGAACCAAACTCACATCTCCTGTGCCGCATCTCGTGCCCGATTCAACCGGCGTATCCTCCGAAAAGATCGAATATGTCCTCTATATCATTAAAGAAAACCGTACCTACGACCAAGTCTTAGGCGATATGCCCGAAGGCAACGGCGATACAAGCTTGGTGCTTTTTGGCGAAAAGATCACCCCAAACCACCACGCGCTTGCCCGGGACTTCGTTCTACTCGACAATTTTTATGTAGACGCCGAGGTAAGCGCAGACGGTCACGCCTGGTCAACCGCTGCCTACGCGACCGACTACACAGAAAAAACGTGGCCCGCCTGGTACTCGCGCAGAGGGCAAATGCGCGACCCACAAGAAGCACTGTACACACCCGATGGTGGATTTATCTGGGATCTGTGCAAAGAGGCAGGCATCAGCTACCGAAGTTACGGCGAAATGATCACGGTAAAGGAGGGCAAAATTGAAGGACGCTTCCCCGGCCTGGTCGGTCATGTACACCCCACCTACAAACGCGCCCGAGGTAATTCATATACCGATATAGAACGCGCAAAAGACTGGATAGCCGAGTTCTCCCAATTTGAAAAAGAAGGCCGTGTGCCTCGGTTTCAAATGCTCTCGCTGCCAGACGATCACACATCGGGCACCCAAACAGGCGCATTTACACCCTTTGTGCAAATGGCACGCAACGATCAGGGTCTTGCAATGATTGTAGAAGCCGCATCCAAAAGTTCGCTCTGGTCAAAGATGGCCATCTTTGTCGTAGAAGACGATGCGCAAAACGGCCCAGACCACGTAGACGCCCACCGAACAATCGCCTATGTGATCAGCCCGTGGTCGCGCCTCAAAAAGACCGACAGCACCTTCTACACCACGTCGGGTATGTTGCGCACCATTGAGTTAATTTTGGGGCTGCCCCCCATGAGCCAATACGACGCCGCAGCCACGCCAATGTTCTCTTGTTTCACGGGCACATTCTCCAAGACGCCCTACAAGACGTTGCCCACAAACATCGATCTCACAACCGTCAACACACCCGATGCTTATGGCGCGGCCATCTCTAACACGTTGCAACTATCCGACGTAGACGAAATCCCCGACTTGCTCTTTAGCGAAATCATCTGGAAGGCCATCAAAGGCGCCAACACCGAAATGCCCGCACCCGTCCGTCGGGCCCGCCTCGTGCCCCTTTCTTCCATCGCATTCGATGTCACCCAGAGCACTTCTTTATCAGGAGAAAAAGAAACACAATGATTCACATCCAAGACCGCAGAGAATTATTCGCAGATCACATGCTCATCGAGCAAACGCAAAATGTGTCGCTAAAATTGCACGAACCCATTACCACCGGCGTCGCAATTCGTCTCGACAAATCTTGGGAAGGCCCCGCCAACAGCGGAACCGTTGTGTTTCAATACAATGACCAATATTTCATGTACTACCGCGCAATGCCCCTCAACAAAGACAACCCCAGCGGTGTGCTCTGCCTGGCCACAAGCGAAGACGGCATCCACTGGACCAAGCCCAACCTCGGCCTCGTCAAACACGCCGAGATAACCGAAACAAACATCGTCGCCGACGAATCTGGCAATCCATTTATGGCCATCCCCTGGCTCGATACCCGCCCCGGCACACCCGAAAACGAACGCATCAAAACACTCGCCAGCGAATCCATCACTGGCGAAGCACACACAGCCTACGCCGACCCCAAAGGCCCTAAGCGTCTTGTCTTCTTAGCCTCAGGAGACGGTGCCACCTTTCACAAGCTCGCCCCACACCCCGAACTGATCAGCCATTTGAAAAACGCATTTGACGGTGGCAATACCATGTTTTGGAGCGAAGTTGAACAGCAATACGTGCTCTATTACCGCGCCTGGGACGAGGGACGATCTGTCGCCCGCACAACCTCAAAAGACTTAATGCAATGGACCGAACACGTACCAATGACCTACAGCAACACCCCCCGCGAACAATTCTACACAAACAACACAATGCCCTATTTCCGCGCACCACACATTTACATTGCCCCAGCAGCTCGCTTTATGCAAGACCGCAGTGCAGTCACACAAGCGCAAGGAGAAACCATCGGTCTCCACTCGGCACAAGGTCACCACTATCACAACGACTGCTCAGACGGCGTCTTACTCACCACGCGCTCGGGCACAACAAACTACGACCGAACATTTATGGAAGCGTTCATCCGCCCCGGACTCGGCCTTGGCAATTGGGTGTCTCGAACCAACTACCCCGTCACAGGCATTCTCCCCTCTGGCCCAAACGAAATGGCGCTCTTCGTAAGCCGCCAATATATGCAAGACGCCTGGCACGTCGAACGCCTAACCCTCCGCCTCGACGGCTTCACCTCCGTCACCGCACCCTGGGCTGGCGGCGAACTCCTCACCAAACCACTGACCTTCGCTGGCAAACAGTTGGAAATCAATTACCGCACCAGCGCCCCCGGCGCACTACAAGTTGAAATCCAAGACGAAACCAACACACCAATCCCCAGCTTCACGCTCGACGACTGCCCCGAAATCATCGGTGACGAAATCACCCGTGTGGTCACGTGGAAACACGGCACAGATCTCAGCCCATTAGCAGACCAAATCGTTCGATTGCGATTCAAAATGAAAGATGCCGATCTCTTCAGTTTCAAGTTTGGAGATTAAAACACGCGTGGTCAATCAAATTCAAATTGCGAAAGGGCCAGGATACATAGACAGTTAGAAGTGACCCAAACTACCCAATGCCTACAAAAAACACATTTTGTCAAAAAATAACTTACTTAAAAATAGTTACTTAAATCTTGAAATAAATATATTTCAAGATTTATCATAAATATATATCTTGCCTACCTATCTCGTTTCATTTTCATTGAACCCTCTTAATCTTGTTTCAATGAAAAACAATCAAATCTCTTTTGAGGACAAAATGAAAAAAACATTCAACTTAATCCATCCAAAAATCAAAGCCGCCAGACTCGTAGAAGCTGCCAAAGCCGATGTCAATAAATACCTCAAGAGAGAACGCAGAAGAGAACTCCCCGAAGGCGTCGATTTCTGGGATTTCAATTGCAAATTCGGCCCCACAGACAAAAAAGCGAAGAGGATCCACGTAACCGAAATCGGCAAATACATCGATGAAGCCGAGGCCCTAGAATCCTTTTATGTAGAAATTTTGGCCAAACCAGGTCGCAGAACTAAGAAACCGAACCAGGCACCCCAAAGCAAAGACTTCAAACCCGGACGTTAGTGCAATACATGATAACTTAGCTGCCAATACCTAACGAACCGGGTTCATAGACGTCGCCCTAATTAACAATAATTTGCTGATTAAGGGTCACGCAGTTATCGTTTTCGCGGGCCTACTAAAAACCCACCCTTCCATTTAGCTTGACCAGCAACCTCTCCACATAATATCATACCTACCATTCCCCACGCGTTTAAACCCAAAAACCTCCTAGGCCAACCTAAAAAAGAGGTCTGAGATGGCATCCAGAAGCTTAGATGATCTCGCTCCAGAGGTAAAACAAAAGGCGGAAAGAGTTTTGCAAGTATGCGATGAAGTAGAGTTGAACCTCTTAATCTACTGTACCTTGAGAACCTTAGAGGAACAATCCAAGCTCTACAGACAATCGCGATCCTGGCAAGAAATCAAAACAAAAATATTAAAATACAAAGACCGGGGCTTTTCATATCTTGCAGACATCTTAGACGGCGTAGGCCCCTGCAATGGCCCACATGTCACAAATGCCGGGCCGGGTGAAAGCTGGCACAATTATGCAGAAGCCTGGGATGCGGTTCCTCTTATGGGTGGAAAGCCCGCTTGGAAATATTCAGATGGCAAAGAAGAATGGGATGCATATGGGGAATGTGTCGTGCAGGTCGGAATGGATTGGGCTGGAAATTGGACACATTTCAGGGAACGCCCTCATGCGCAGTTGCGGTCTGGAAGCAACCCGTTAAGAATATTTGCGCCGGATAAAATCTACGAAATCCTGTCACAGAACAAACTCATATAAGGAGACGATCATGTTACCCTTATTGGCCGCCCTTCCAGCCATTTTTTCTACCGTCTCAAAAGTGTCCAACCTCTTTGGCAAAGGAAAAGCCGTCGTTGAACAAGTCACAGGAAAACCTTCAGAGGCATCAAGCCCTGATGAATTGCAAGAGGAAGTTGAATCGCTCACACCAGAACAACAAGCGCAATGGGCACAAACAATGCAGCAAAAAATAGACCTCTACAAAACAGAAAATGACAGACTCGATATTGAAATCGGGAGAATCACACCCGAGCTACAATCCAAACTGACCCCCGAAGCAGCAAACAAAATAGCGATCATGCGCCAAACAACAAGACCATGGGCAGTACGCATGATGGTACATTATACCTTCTTCCCCTTTTATTTGGTCCTGTTTGATTCCATCCAATTGACCATTACCCATTGGTTTGGAATCAGTGAGGCGAGAGTTTTCAAAACCTTTAATTATGTTTTTGGTACCTTAACAATAAAAGACATGGATACCCCCGCATTAGAAAAGTTCTCCGCTCTCCTTTCCCAACCACAGAATCTCACCTTGGCTGCCGAAATGTATATGAACTCAATCGGTTGGGTCATTTCCGTAATCATATCTTATATGACACTGCGAGAAATAGGAAAAGCAAAAGGGACATCGGGAGATGAACTGACTCACCAGCAAAATAACCCTTCAGGAGCAGTGGGTCTCACCCAAGGCGGGCTGGGCTTGGTAAATAAAGTAAAGGCTGCCTTTGGCAAAAAATAAAAAATGCAACACCTTAAAGTCATCTTCGCCATGCCTACCTTCTATCCATCCATACCACGAGGAACCCCATGTCCGACAACACCACAAATCCAAAAGATTGGTCCGATTGGAACACGTATCGCGATCAGGTCGTTCATCCAGCCGCCACGATCAAAGCCGCGGATCTTGAACGGGCCCGAGAAAACATTCAGCGACACGATTGGGCAAAGCGCTACACCGACGGCCTCCGAGAATCTGCCGATGACATCGCTCGACAGATCTCATCCGACTACCTCGCAAACATGATCGAAACAACCACACCCGGTTGCGTCGGCCCCTGTCCAGCCTGTCGTGCCAAAGGACTACCCTGGCACCCCAATGGTCAATGGTCGTGGTCACCCGCAGAACCTAACAATCTCCAATGCAGCGTCTGTGATACCGTCTTCCCCAATACAGAATTCCCCGAAGACGTCGTTATCAAATCCACATGGGGCAATGGTCAAACATTTTCCTTTATCGGCGGAGAAACATTCAAGTGTTTTTCCTACCTCACCGCCAGACCCAGCATCTCAGGCATCACAAGGGTTCGAAAAGTCCAACACGTGACAAGTCAGTTACAGACCCTGGCGACCGCACACGTCCTCACCGAAGATGCACACTACGCCCGCACAGCAAAAGCGATCCTCCTTCGCTTCGCCGACGTGTTCCCAGATTACCTTGTACGCGCAGGTTATGGCTACGGTGAATATGCTGGCATGGACCCGCACATCGCAGCAGAACACATTCTCGATCTGCCCGAAGACGAATTGGTCTACCCACCCAACAAACCCGATAGGAAGCTCTTTACCGGTTACTGGTCGGCCAGCAGAATCGGCACATCCGGCATGGACGGTGGATGGGTCGTTCGCATTGCCGATGCCTACAGCCTCACCTGCACAGCACAAGAAAAAGGAACCCCCGTCTACACCAACGATGAGCGCCTTCATATCGAACGCGACCTCATTCTTGAAAGCACCTATCTCGCCGCCTGCGATACCGCCATCAACAACAAATCCGTTGGCAACCGCGCAGGTGCCGCCATAGCTGGCATGTGCGTCGGCCACCCCGGTCTCGTCCATTTTGGCCTCGATGGGTTTGTAAAAACAGTCAACGACTGGTTCCTACCCGATGGTGGCACCTCAGAATCACCCGCCTACGCCATGATGACCATGAGCGGCATCAAAGCCTTTGCTTTGGCCTTCCGAGGGTATACCGATCCAACAGGCTATACAACACCCAATGGCATACGCCTCGACGATTTTAACGCCTGTCGCGACACCCTCTATGGAGATTGCTGGCAAGCACTCATCTGGACACTTCAAGGCAATCTTCATTTCCCACCCTCAGCCGATTCGTATCAATCCACAACCATCAACGTGCCCTTCGCAGATCTGCTCGCACTTGCCTACCCCACCGACACGCACGTCGCTTTGTTAAAAGAACTGATCGGCAAAGACGCATCCGGTGGTACCCACCAACAGGCAGTCTTCTATCGAGACCCCGATCTATCAGCGCAATCAGCACCGCCACTCACGTTACCGGATGTGGTCTTCCCCTACCTCGCACAAGGGTATCTGCACACAGGAGAAGATGGACGCAAAAGCCTCATCACCCTCAACGCCGCAGACCACGCCAATCACCACCACATAGACGGTCTCGGTCTCTATTACTGGAAAGATGGGCGAGAACTGCTGTCTGACCTGGGTTATCTCTGGGATCACCCAGACAAATATCAAACCGCACGCACAGGCGCTCACAATCTTGTCATGATCGACGGCAAAGATCAAACTGCGCGCGGGCGCCGAGGAACCTTCCACCTCTTCTCCGTCACGCCAACCGTGAAAGTTATGGAAGCCTCTTCAGACGGGTACGGCCCAGATGCCATTTACCAACGCACACTCCTACAAATCGATCACGGCCCAGCGGGTTCGTACCTGCTCGACATCTTCCGCACCTCAAACGGGCAAACAGCCGACTACATCTTCCACGGTCCAAATAACAACCACCAAGTCAACGGAATCGATCTTGAACAATCCCAATCAGTAAACTTTGGTGAAAACGGACTGGATCTCGACAATCTCATGCAAGGTCGCGAACAAAACCCCTGGAGCATCACCTGGACATTCGACGACGGCTACACCTTCGAAGCTTTCTCACCCGGCAGTGCAAACGAATCGGTCTTCGTCGGAGATAGCTGGGGCCAACGCGACCACCGCAACACCGATGTAGGCGCCACACTGCCCTACGTCATCCGACGCCTTGAGGGCGATGGAAAAAGGGATGTGTTTGTATCCGCATTTGTAGGAAACCATGGTGAACAAACGCTGCTAAAATCCATTCACATTCTCCCTACCGATGCGCCCGATGGCACCGTCGCAATTGCAATCCAAACCGCGCACGGTACCGACATCGTCATCAGCCAACTAAATCCTACCGCAATCACCGTCCCAACCGACATAGGTGACATCTCTACAGACGGCCAAATCACCGCCATTCTAAACACAGATGGAACGCCGTCTTCCGCATGCCTCATGGGCGGCACAAGCCTGTCTGCACCCAATCTGGAACTGACCGCACCCAACGCCGTGTTAGGCGGTCAGATTCTCTCCACCGGATCGGATAACGGTCATTCCTATTTCAACATCGATTGCGATATGCCCCAAATCCAAGCCCTACAGGGTCACACGTTCTTTGCCATTGATGACAACACCAAGCACGGTTATCCCATTCTGGATATCGAATCAACCGATGTCGGGTGCCGAGTTTTCACCAAGCGAAACCATCAAGGCTTCGAGGCCCGTACTGCAACACAGTGGGAACTGCCCGTAACAACCATTTGGGATGCAGAAACCACACGCTGAAGATGACAGAACAAGAGGGGTTCACATGTATTGGCAATGGATCTGTATCTGGCTGCTAACACCCATCATCGGAGCATCCGCTGAGGAGATCAATATGGCAACACCGAAGATCGACGATATGGCAGTGATCAAAGAACGCATGCTCGCCCCACTGATGGATGCGCCCGATGTAGATCGCGCTAATGACTACCGGCAAACGCTGCAATCCGATGGGCATTGGGAAGAAGTCAACTACGAAGGCACAGCCACAACCTCTTGGGAACCCGCCCAACATCTGCGACGCCTCATCACGCTCACACAAGCCTGGTTTTCTCCCGAGTCACCCCTGCACCAAGACCCCGAACTTGACAAACAAATCAACACCGCCCTCGACTACTGGCTGCACAAAGATCCCCGACGACGCTGGTGGTGGGACGCCATCGGTGCCCCCGGCATGCTGTCACAAATCATGCTCATGCGCGACGGACACCTCAGCGACTTTCAAATGAACAAGGGCGGCCAAAACGTAGAACGAGCCGTTCTTGGAACCACGGGACAAAACCTCGTGTGGCAAGCCGAAATCACAGCGCGACGAGCCGTAATACAGCGCGATGCCGATCTTCTGCGCCGCGCATTTGAACTCATCGCCTCCGAACTTCACATTAGTGACGGAGAAGGCATTCAGGCCGATTTTTCGTTTCACCAACACAAGCAAGTTATTTATAACCACGGTTACGGATCAGGTTTTGCCCGCGACAATGTGCGGTTGGCAAACCTCACGGCAGGAACGCCCTTTGCCTATTCTTCAGAAAAAATCGCACTGCTCTCTCACTACATCTTAGACGGATCACAGTGGCTGTCACACAATGGCCAAGGTGACTTTGGTGCCCGAGGCCGAGAAATCGCAGTGCCACGCAGAGGAAGACGTTCAGCCGCCTATCTCGGGCAGGCAGCAGAAGGCATGCTAACCCTGCCCACCGGGCGAGAGGAAGAATTTCAAGCACTCGCAGATCGTGTTATAGGAAACCCGGCCCCACCACTTGTTGGCAATAAGCACTTCTACCGCAGCGACATGATGGTACACCATCGCCCAGGTTGGTATGCCTCTGCCCGAATGTACTCAACCCGAACGTTTAACACAGATGGCCTGTCAGGAACCGACGATGGGCTCTTTAGCCATTACTTAGCCGAGGGAACCACTTGCCTGATGCAACACGGCAACGAATACGGCGGGCTCTATCCCGTTTGGGACTGGCAACGCATTCCAGGCACCACGGTAGCACTTGAACCACACATACCGGGAGAACCCAAACGACAAGGTGAATCGGCATTTGCAGGCGGTGTATCGGACGGAACAATGGGCGTGGCCGCATTCGAGCTAAAACGTGAGGCACTCAGCGCTCAAAAAGCGTGGTTCTTTTTTAACGATATGATCGTATGCTTGGGAGCAGATATCACCTGCGATGCAACATATGACGTGGTGACAACCGCCAACCAGTGCCGGCTTTCGGGGCCGGTCACTTTGAGCAAGGGCAACACTTCCGAGACTTTTTCAGAGGGAAATGTTACTCAAAACGTACGGTGGGTTCACCATGGCGGGATCGGGTATCTGTTTCCAAAAGAAAGTCAGATCTCCCTATCTACCGGAACCCGCACCGGAACCTGGAAACGCATCAGCGCACAAAGATCCGATGAAACCGTAACAGACAGCGTGTTCACACTCACCATTCCCCACGGTGCACAGCCCAAAGAAAAAACGTATGCCTATGCGGTGTTTCCTGGCAAAGCGTCCACCGCCATGCCAAATCTGGCAAACAAGATGCCGTTTGAGATCGTAGCAAACTCAGCACAACAACAAGCTGTCTGGTGTGAGAGCGACAAGGCGCTCGGAATTGTGTTCCATCAGCCAGGTCAGATCCAAGCCGCGGGCTGGCAGGTGAGCGCAGATCGGGCATGTGTATTAATGCTTCGCTTCGTGGGGGAAACCAGGACACTTTCAGCAGCAGATCCTTCAGCAGGCAACGGAACCTTGAACCTAACAGTAAAGCAAGATGGCGAAGCATCTCGCCCAATAACGCTAACACTGCCCGAGGGGCAAATGGCAGGTTCATCGGTGCACACAACACTTTAGAAGTAGATAGGTTCTTCAGTTGTATCCAGAGAGGACATAAAGCAATCCCAAAAGGAAAACCACCCCATGAAAAACAAACCCAATATCGTTCTCTTTGTACCAGACTCCTATCGGGGTGACGTACTCGGGCACCAAGGCAATGCAGGCGCTGTCACACCAAACCTAGATGCCCTGGTCGCCTCCGATGCCGTATCCTACAGCAATGCCTTTGCACAAAACCCAGTCTGCACACCCAGTCGCTGCTCCTTCATGACGGGCTGGTACCCTCACGTCCACGGGCACCGTTCGATGCGCAACATGCTCAAAGAACACGAACCCAACCTACTCACCGTGCTCAAGCAAGAGGGCTATCACGTTTGGTGGGGCGGCAAAAATGATCTCTTACGTGTACAACAACCCGAAGACTATCTCCAATACTGCAACACAAAATTCCAGCCCAAAGGCAAATACACCGAACACATGCCGTACAAACAACCTGCCCCCCTAAATGCAGATGACCCTCGCCACGGTGCATTTTATCGCGGCGTTCTCACTCGCGATGGTGAAGGCGCACCCCACTTTGATGCAGATACAGCTTGCGTATTGGGCGCCATCGATATGATCCAAAACCAATCCAGCGACCAACCCTTTGTGTGTTACTTGCCACTGGGCAAACCACACCCAGCCTACTACGCCGAAGAAGACTTTTACAACGCCATTAATCCAGACAAATTGCCCCCACGCATTCCCGTGCCTCCCAAAGGAGCCAACCTCCCCAAAATTCTCGATGCCCTACGCGAAGGGTACCGCAGCGAGGACATCACCGAAGAAATGTGGCACGATATCAAGCGTATCTATTATGCCATGTGTACCAAAATAGATGACCTCTTTGGCAAGGTAGTCGAAGCCCTCATTGAAAAAGGACTCTATGACAACACGTGGATTTTCTTCTTCTCAGACCACGGTGACTTTGCAGGCGACTACGCCCTCCCAGAAAAAACACACAGTACCCTGCAAGACGGTCTCCTCAATGTACCCCTCGTCATCAAACCGCCTGCTGATATACCTGCTCAAAACGGGAACCGTCAGCACCTCACCGAACTCTTAGACATCACCGCTACGCTCTACGACCTGTTAGACATAGATCCCAGATATGCGCACCAAGGCATCTCACTGCGAACCTCCCTTGCCGGTGATAAAACGCCCATTCGCAATGCCGTATTTGCCGAAGTCGGTTCCAGAAAAAATGAAGATGCATTCATCAATACAGACGTTAAAAAAATGCCACCCGACAGCTTCTACGCCCGCCAAAGTCGATCCGCCATTCCCGCTCACAAAGACGGTTCCCATGCCGTCATGTGTCGCACCGAACACTATAAATATGTGCGTCGCCACTACTCTGGTCACCATGAATTGTTTGATTTGAAGACAGATCCAGGCGAAACCCACAACCTAAGCGGTTATCCAGATTATGCCGACACAGAACGTCAGATGGAAACACGCCTCTTAGATTTTTTTATGCACACAGCCGATATCCTTCCTTACCAACAAGACTCACGACAGGTCTAATCATGAAAATTCTGTACGCAAATGATCTCCACGCATCGGGCCCATTCCCAGCGCACTATCCAAAAACAGAAATCGCCGTGCCCAAATTCTTCGAAATGCTTCGAGAAAATCCACACGGCGTAGAACACGTGGTCATCGGTGGCGACTGTGTCAATCGGGGGCCCGCAGAAATTGACGAACTGCGCTGGATGCATGCCCAATTAGAGTCAACAGGCATTCCCTATCACGTCGTCGCGGGCAATCACGACATTGCACCCTCAAGTGAGTTTGCAGATCGATACCCAGGCATGGAAGACATGGAAAACTGCCCGTTGGAGGAAACAAACTTCGGACAAGTATTTGGCGAAAAAGGCATACGATCCGTTATCGCCCTCGGAGCGTGGCAACTCGTGATGTTCAGCATTCGCAACAAAGACGCAGACGGCCAACTCACGTGGCTTGAAGAACAACTCTCCAAACCAGGCCCCATCTTATTGGTCGGTCACTATCCACTGATCCCATCACGAAACGGTGGATACTGCGAGGAATGGGGATACAGCAGAATTCGGTTGGTACGATCACAACTCCTCAACCTTATTCAAACCAATGACGAACGGGTCCGCGCCTATTTCTGCGGCCACCAACACATCAACAGCCAAGTGGCAATCGGTGACGCACAACAAATCGTAACGGGGTCTGTGGGTCTGGCGACATGCTGTTACAGAATCTTAGAGATCGAAGATGAAAAAATCAGTGTGACAACACATCGTCTAAACGATATCCCAAACTGGTTAGACGATGTCATGAACCCAGATCGATCCTCAGACAACGACCACCCAACCCTCGAAAGCTACCACTGGGGAAATGAAAATGAACGCACGTTCGAGATCAGCGCCCAGAAGGTCCACGTTCAGCCTACGCCAGAGCACCACCCCCAACCTACGTCCGAGCACCAACCCAATAATCCGATGCACGGCATTACACTGGAGCGGATTATCAATAGCCTGGTGACGAATTATGGCTGGCACGAGTTGGGTGACCGCATCAACATCAAGTGTTTCCAAGACAACCCATCCGTAAAGTCCAGTCTAAAGTTCCTGAGAAAGACACCCTGGGCAAGGCAAAAAGTGGAGGACTTATATCTCAGAATGCAGAAAACAACACGCCAATAAACAGTCAAAAACGCAGCACCGTGCCGCGTTCACACAAACAGTTTAAGAGAGGATATAAATATGATTTTAGACATACTCGAAAATGCACACCACTATCAAACCTTAAACAAAGGATTTGAAAAAGCAATTGCATTTCTCTTGCGCCCAGATTTGAAGGAACTGCCAGAGGATACCTATGAGATAGACGGTGAACAGATCTATGCGATGGTGCAAAAGGTTCCCGGACGTAAAAAAGAAGAGGCCCTACTCGAAACACACGAGAAATACATCGATATCCAATTGGTCTTGGGTGGTACCGATACTATGGGATGGAAACCCAAATCAGCGTGCACCCAACCAACCGCCGACTACGATCCAGAAAAGGACGTCCAATTATTCAAAGAC
>Ga0114999_10002445_pt1 | contig 24457 bp, 18 predicted proteins | sample ArcticOcean_MG_C_3_FD_89820 | JGI IMG/M metagenome (GOLD analysis project Ga0114999, IMG submission 89820) | Marine microbial communities from western Arctic Ocean - ArcticOcean_MG_CB8_126 | ecosystem: Environmental > Aquatic > Marine > Oceanic | place: Arctic Ocean: Canada Basin | collected...
GAGCTTTTGTAAGCAGGACCCTGTGATAGAGTAAATATCTGATGATTACATCATACACAAGGAGACCTCATGATCGCATCTCACGCTGTTGACGTCCACTCCCAATCATGGAGGCTATTGGTGCGGTTCGCGCCCCGGTGGTCACCCGGGTAAGGACTTATCACACATTATGGACGCTACACCTGTTGTTCTTGGTGACACGCCTGATATCCCGATTGATATTATGGCACGGGTCGTCGATGCGGGTATCGACCCCACATCTTTACTGATCGCTGCTGAAACTGATCTAAATGAAGCCGGTCAAATTACCTCGATCTGGATGGTGGTTACATCCGATCAGATTCTATCGATTCCGACCGATCCGAGCGTACCGCTTGATGCCCCAATTCGGTTTGAGCAGGTGGATGACTTCCGATTACGCAGCACCGTTGGCAGCACGTCCATTCAGGCCATGTATGACAGTCTGCCGGTTATCGTGGTCCGATTCACGAATCGATATCGTGAACGGTTTCAACGGGTCCTGTTTCAATTAAAACGCCTCAAAGAAGGACAACCTCTCCAAACAGATAGATTACTCGCCCCCGATCCGCGCTTCTGCTCGCAATGCGGATTAATGTTACCCACGCCGACCACGCCCTGCCCAAAGTGTTTGAAACACGGTGCGATTCTGCAACGTATGCTACCGTTGTTTCGCGATTATCTCCAAATCGCCCTCATGCTGATGGTTTTGATGGGGGTCGGCATCGGCCTTGATCTATTGCCCCCTTTTTTAACCCGAATTCTGGTCGATGACGTCCTCACGACCGGTGACCATGCCGACTGGCTACTCTGGCTGGTCGTCGGCCTTGCAGGGGCCTCCCTCTTACGGGGGGTCGTAAACATTATCGTCTCTCGCTTGTCTACCCGGGTCGGCACACGCATCACCTATGATATGCGGCAACGGCTATTCCTCAAACTAGAACAGATGTCGATCGATTACTACGACCGCATGGACGTGGGTAATTTAATGAACCGATGCCTGTCTGATGTGGAGCAGTTGCAGGGATTCGTCAACCAGATCACCCAGGGATTTTTGATCAATATCCTCACGATTATAGCCATCGGCGTGTCCCTGTTTTCTCTGGATGCTGTCCTGGCGCTGTACGTTTTGATTCCGATTCCCTTTGTGACGGGTGGCACGATTTACTTCTATCGGCGCATTTATCCCAAATACTATAAGGTGTCCGACAGCAGATCCAAATTGACCTCTACCTTGAACGGTATTCTGGGCGGCATGCGTCTCGTCAAGGCCTTTGCCCAGGAACAACGGGAAAACCGGCGGTTCACGGAAAGCAATGAATCCCTGCGCTCGGCCACGAATACAGTAAGCATAACATCAGGGACCTTTTCTCCCATCATGGCATTTGTCTTCGGCCTGGGTGGGTTGATCATCTGGTACGTAGGCGGTTACGACGTGCTGGAGGACCGGATCACGCTAGGGACCCTCATGGCGTTTCTCGGTTTGGTGAGCATGTTTTACAGTCCACTGTCCGGCCTCACTCAGATGTCAAACTGGCTCACCTCTTTTATGGCCTCCAGCCAACGTATATTCGAGATTCTTGATGCCGACCCGAGGCTTCATGATCCGCCTGACGCGGCCAAGCTGGACACGGTGGAGGGCAGGATCGAATTCGACGGTGTCACTTTCGGCTACGATCCCTTTCATCCGGTGATCCAAAATGTGTCGTTTAAGATCGAACCCGGCCAGATGGTCGGTATTGTCGGTCGAAGCGGCAGCGGCAAGTCCACACTTATTAATCTGATCTGTCGTTTCTATGACGTTCAGGAGGGTGCGGTGCGTCTCGACGGTCTGGATGTCAGAGATATCAAACGATCTGATATCCGCCGTCATATCGGCCTGGTGTTGCAGGAGCCCTTTCTATTTCGGGCCAGCATTGCCGAGAATATCGCCTACGGGCGACCTGACGCGCCCATTGAAGATATCATCCGTTCAGCCAAAGCCGCGAATGCACATGATTTTATCATGAACCATCCGGCCGGATATGATACGAAGCTCGGCGAGCAGGGCGCCGGGCTGTCCGGGGGAGAGCGACAACGGCTTAGTATTGCGAGAGCGCTCTTGTGTGACCCGGATATTCTGATTCTCGACGAGGCCACATCGAGTGTAGATACGGAATCGGAACAACAGATACAGGAGGCCCTTGCCAGACTATGTAAGGGTCGCACCACGATTGCCGTCGCCCACCGTTTGAGCACACTGCGGGGGGCCGACTGCATCTATGTCATCGACAACGGCAGGCTGGCGGAATATGGCAGCCATCACCAATTAATGGACCAGGAGGGGATTTATCACCGACTTGTTCGTATTCAAACACAGTTGACATCACTGGAAACAGCATAAAAACGCCCGCAGAGACGCCATACATTGCGTCTCTATGACAACCATCATCCCTGTTTTACAAAGCACATACGAGGCCTTTTATCATGTCCGTCATGTCCGTAGACGAGGAATTATCCATCGCGCTGGGTATTCGCACCCTGACGCCCGACAACTGCAGGATTTTTAAAGGCGAATACAATCTCCTTCATGTTCACGTAGAACCGGATGAGGATGGCCCCGGTCTGTACCGGGCGATTCATGCCATCCGTACATTTCCGGTGTCCTCACCGGAGACCCACATTTCTCTTCAGTATCCCGAGGAACATGGCATCGAATGTGAAGTCGGTGTGATCGTGGACCTGAAGGCGTTTCCGGAAGAAGCGCAGGAGCTTATCCGGGAATCCCTCGGTCATCACTACTTCGAACACCAGATCGAAAGGGTCTACGGCATCGACTGGAAATACAATCTGCTCTTTTTCGATGTTGAGACCGATCAGGGCCGGATAGATTTTCAGATGCGCTGGCAGGTGGATCGTGCACAGGATTACGGTAAATCCAGCAAGATCTTGCTGGATGTCTTTGATAATCGCTATATCATTCCGGATATGAATGCCCTTCCAGCCGGAGATCAAAAACGGCTGACGCGGTATATTTACTGGTGATTGAGCGCCACAATAGAAGTAAAACTAACTATCGTTTGTCACCTGCCGCTAAATGGTGCACCACATCAGGCGATGCCCAAACCGATCAGCCGGTCCGCATTTTTCCACAGGATTTTCTCACAGATTTCAGCGGTAATGTGTCCTTCGTCGCGACAGGCTTTCAACCACTCGATATGCTGGAAGTCGAGTTCTACATCGGTGTGATCGAGCCCCATCATGAGTCGGTCCTGGAATTCATCCAGGAATTCGTAGGTAAATGAAGGATCACGGGTCAACGCATTGAGACCTGAACCGGCGGACAGGTCACCGCACAGATTCGGGTAGGTGCGAAATAGCCGTACCAGCGTGCCGCCCGGCACGACGGGTGTCTTTGAATAGCCTTCCTTGGTTTCGGCCGTGAGGTCCCCACTGATTTCACTCCAGAAGGCGGCACTGTGACCGAAGAAGTAGAGCTCTGGAAATTTCTGTAGCGTTTTTTCAAACCTCGGAAAACCGCACTCATCAATAAGACCGTAGGTCACCGCTTCCGGCGATGAGGTATGGAAGGTCACCGTCAAGCCCATCTCCTGACAAACCTCGAACAGTGCCCACAGACGCGGATCATCCCAATAGACCCGGGAAGTCAGTTCGCCTACCCCTTTCGCGCCATGGGCCACATACTGCTCCAGCACATCACGAAACCGCTCCGGCGTACCCCAGTCGGCGCGGCGTACCTCGATATCGCAAAATGGAATGAAGCGATCGGGATACATACGGGTGATCTCAAACACCTCCCCCATACTCTGATGTTCGGCGCATACATCTGCGGAGGTAAGCGGCAATATAACCGCCTTGTCGATGCCCTTCTCGTCCATGCGGCGTATCTGTTCTTCCGGTGACATGAAGGGTCTGCTGCTGTTGGTTTTCTTTAATATGGGCCAGCGTAAAACATGGGCGTGTACATCGATGATCATGGGGATAACTCCTCGTTCATGGCGATGATTAATGTCCTTGGTCGTTTTTAATATTCCACCCGATGCTGATACATCGGGCTTTCATTGGGTTGCCCACATGGGTTGCAGGAATATCCGACCGGCCTCGCCTTCAGCCTCGAAGCGGACGTAGGCCTCATCACCGGCGGTATATTCGAATCGGGTGCCCTGATTCTTTGCCAGTTCCCGGCCACCCGAACCTACAAAGCGGCCGGCACCGGGCGCATCGACCTCTACAACAATATGACCATCCTGCTCTGTAATCGTTTTCAGCAACAGGCCCGTGGAGGCGTAAGACCGACCGGTCTTAGCCGCCTGCACGACGGATTTCGGCGTATTGTCTTCGACCAGCAACATGTTAAACGCGTTATCGAAATCTTCGGGATCGTGGAAATCGTCGTTGGCGAACCCCCACAGGTGATGACCAGCCGTCAGCAACTCATCCCAGAACGCCGCATACAGGGGTTGACGGCCGTTAGAGACGGCCGTCGCCGTGCCGTAATGCCCATTGTACACCTCGATACCATCGGGCCAGACGCCGAGGGCCTCCAACATGTCTTTCGTCCAGTAGTCACGACCGTCGGCATGAGGCCTGGGATGGCAGATGATGGTAAGCAAATCACTGGCCTGCATGAGCGCATCTTCCAGCGAATGCTTGTAAAGCGGCCCGACCTTCGGCCCGACAAAAACAACATTTTCACGCGAACTGTACTCAAACCCTTCCAGAAAAGCCATATCCGGGTAGGCGGCCTGCATCGCCGTCAGGTCCGTGACGGTATCATGATCCGTGAGGGTGATTACGCCTACACCGAGCTCTGCATACCACTGCACACTCTCGGCCAGAGGTACGGACGCACAGGCACTATTTTCGTCGCAGTGGCCGTGGAAATTGCCTCGAATCCATGTGCCGCTCAAATTATGATACGGATTTTCTAATGTTGTACTCATGTCACACCCTTTCAGAGCGTATAATGTAAATGATACTGCTAAATAACCTAGTCAATATTAACCACAATGGACCAATCCTAACCCTTATCCAATCCCCACACCTCAGTCGCTGTGCCGCCGAACATCCGATCCCTTTGCGCTGCCGTGAGAAAGTCGAAGCCCCCGCGGACCAGCCGCAGTTCGTCTGCCAGACTCAACCAGTTGTGTTTGGTCCGGTGATGCCCCGGAAAGCCCGTGCCCCACAGCGCGCGTTCGGTGCCAAAGGCATCCAATAAGGCACGCACAAAAAGATGGGTATCTCTAAATGGAAATGCTTCTCTGGATCGGCCTTTTACGTCCGATATCTTCACGAAGATATTCGGATGCTGTGCCAGAGACAAGATCGGGGCGAAGGGGGTCATGCCTTCATCTACATTCGGATAGCCCATATGGTCGATGAGCAGCTTCATATGCGGGTGCCGACGGGCGAGTTCGTCTATTTGATCTGCATCCGTCGACCGCATGTGGAACTGGATTATGGCATCACGTGACGCCAGCTCTTCCCACATGGGCCGGTTGCCTTCTGCGACCAGAATTTTCTCATCCGGATAGTAAAACGGATGGAAGCGAAACCCGACCAGCCCCCGATCCGCCATCCAGTAGCGTGCCAGTTCGGCATTTCCTGTTTTATCCTGCGGGTCGATCAGTCCATGACCTATGAACCGATCCGGAAAGCGCGTCACCGAATCGGCGATATAACCATTGTCCCAGGTGGACCATGACGTCTGGACCAGCACGCTCACATCCACCCCGTTGGCATCCATATCTTCAATGAGTTCATCCGCCGTACCCGGTTCATCCGGCTCGGCAGTCCAGGTCGGTGCCGTCGGGCCGACAGGATATTTCGGCGGATCAATCTCCCAAACGTGCACATGTGTATCCACTATCATTAATAGGACTCCTTGCTAAGATGAAACAAAGCGTTAACCACGGAGGCACGGAGAGCACGGAGGGTAAAAAAAAGTATAACCGGACCTGATTGGGTCCTACCAAACAGCCTTTAAAAAAACTCTGTGCCCTCCGTGGTTAAAAAAAGACTATGCCTTGATACGGGCGACGGTAATATCTAAATCCCCCATAGTTGATATTTTCACGAACAGTGCGTCTTCCGGATCGAAGATCAGATGAAGATCGTGCGTACGGCCTTTCAGGTTAACCGTTACCTCTCGTTTCAACGTCACTGTTGACCGCCAACCTTCGTAGGCCATGGGATACCGGATGCGTTTGGTATCGGGGTGGGCGAAGAAGAGATGATAGTCCCCATCTACTTCCCGGCACCAGTACTCGGGTATGTCTTCGCCGTCGACCAGAGGCGGGTGACGAAGCGCGGCGTTCAGATCGGATGTCACCGTCGGATAATTCATCAGTTGCGTGAGGTGGTCCTTGTAATCTGCCGGAGGCTGATGACCCGGCACCTTGGGATGGCGGATGATGCAAATGCTTGCCCCTTTTATAGCCAGTTGAATCAGGGCCAATAGCGCCTCATGGTCCAGCCATTCTACATCTACATACAATAGAGAAAAAGTGGCCTCTCCGTACTTTATCAGACTGTTTTCTACGGTGGCCTCTTTTAAAAACGGGGTTGACATCCATAAAGGATGATAGCCTTCGATGCACGCCGGCAGATCAACGGTTTGCAGTTCCCAGTAATAGGTGGCGGCCGGTCCCTGACGATCGTCCGGCAACCTGTGCAGCATCCGGTTGTCTTCAAGCGGCAGATAGACCGCCACATCCGTATAGGTTTTCCCCAGCTTGAGAAATTGGCTGACCGATGCCAGATATCGATTGAAAGCGGGCAACTCGTCGATGAACCCGCTGTCGGGGCCGACATGGGTCGTGGCATAGAAGGTGTTATCCATGCCCGGGGACTTGTACGGCATGCCGTGCCAGATGATGTGATTGACACCATGGGCGAATACCGCATCGGCCATCAGCTTCATATCCTCAACTTTTTCCTGCCCATGGTGCGGCGAATTCGCCGGCCAGGGCTCGTAGCCATAGATACAGGTAAACGTCTCGCAGGTCACCACCGGCAGAGAGGCCAGGGCCGCCGCCGAGCCGGGGATGGCCGAGAAAAAGGTCTCGAACAGCAACGCTTCAGACTCGGGTACGTCGACCAGGGCAAAAGCAGCCAGCAGGTCCGTCGGTGCCCCATGGCACTGGACGCGACTCACGCCACCGAGTTGATGACAGATATCCGAATAGGGCTTAAAAAAACCTTCGAGGGCGGCGTCCGCTAACAGCTTGCGGTAATCATAGCGCACCTGCGGATGATCGTCAATATTGGCCTTATACGGTTCCAGATTATACCCAAACCTTTCCCGGAACACCGGGTCCAGATGCGCGCTCCACAGATCCTCCGGAAATACTTCCCACGAGTCGGAGAACAGCCCGGACGTGGTGCCCTGCAGCGCCATAGCCAATGCCCCGCCCATATGGCCGGCATATCGTTTCAGCGCCCCGGGGTCAAGATGGTTCAGGACATATTCCTCACCGGGTGCACCCAGTTCCCACGACTTCTCCAACCGCTGCGATGAGAGCCCGCCGAAAACCTGACAGGCATCCTCCGGCGGCACGATGCGTCCGCCGAACGGCCATTGGGTACCGAAGGTGAAATCACACCCGATACCCAGCCGGTCCGCTTGCTCTTTGGTGAAAGCGACCAGCTCACTCCACCCCGTGCTCAGCCATTTCGACCCTTCCTGCGCCCCCGGCTGCGGATACATCCAGGCGATTTCCACCCCCCCGAAATGCTGATCCCGCACCCAGGTGAGCTGCGTCTTGATGTCTTCCTTCTTTATATCGTCGTTAAACCACCACCAGCGGGTGTAGGGACGGGAATCGAGAAAAGGCCGGTAGGTTCGGAGGAGATCAGTGTGCATGGTATAATCCGGGAAGTCAGCATGTGGGAAAGTGGGAAAGTGGGAAAAATCTCACGTGCCTACTCGCCCACTTGCCCACCTGCTGCTGGTCAAAGGAGTGGTCATCATTTATACAGTATCTTAACAGGATAAGTTCTGATATAGTATAATAAATACTTCCCTGTTTATTCACGCACGTATTTTATAGCATTAAGTATAGTACACGACAAAAATAATAACGGCCCGTATAATGTCATCCCGAGCGGCGTCGAGGGATCTAATTCGAGCCGACTATGAGTTGATCTCTCCACTCGCTATACTCGGTCGAGATGACAAATTGAATTTTTGTCGTGTACTATAATCATTAAGTTAAAATCAACATATCAACAAAAAGCACAGCGAGCGAAGCGGAGCGCACTTCAGATAAGCCTCGAAGAGGCGTTCCACACTTTCGGATGAGCGTCGTAAATGCCATCAGACAATCCCCAAGGAGCCCCTATGCAAGCCATCGATTTTACGCGTTCTTTCATGACCTTCCGGGTCGACACGTTGAAAAAGCAGCCGAAGACGGTGACGCATAAGCAGCCGTTTTCGCTCAACAACGCCCGTATACCGCTGGATGCGCATCTGACGATTTCGGAGAAAGGGTCCGATTTTTCGGAGGCGTATGTGCTGGGGGTAAGCTGTAAGACAGAACAGGTGGGTGTGGAGAAAGATATCTGGCTCATGCCAAATGCGGATTTCAAACCGGTGTGCTCATCCGATACATTCATGGCCATCAAGACCTACGACCTGGCCAACAAAGCTGCCACGCTCTATCCGCCGACGCTTGGCGAACAGCCGGAACGTCAGATCATCAGCATAGAAGAAACGTTCGACGACTTGAGGGTGGATCTCCCACGCGTAGCAGGCCGGGTGCTGGAGACACCGCAAGCCATCGTCGAGGCCGTGCTGGCCAATGAGCCGCTGAACGCGCGGACGACGATTGAGAACAACCGGTATACCACTATCCTTGAATATCCAATCAAGACCATGAACGCCAACGAACGGGACTGGGTATACCAACCCGACACCGGCCCGGTTCTGCTACCGGATTTAAACCGTAAACCGGAGGACCTGATGGACGGCTTCGAACTCGCCTTCGCCGCCTTCAACACCCCGGCCTGGATCGAATTTCTCATTCGCGTTCCGACGCCGGTCGGCGAGGGGCTCCATGTGTATCATTATTCGGAGTCGGTACGGATGGATGCGGTGAATGAGGTGGTGCGGGTAGGCAGCGTGTGAGAGAGTGGGAACGTGGGTAGGCCACGTATTTACCTTACCGCACAAACCATCGAATGGCATGGCGTGTCTCACTGCGATGCGATTGAAGCGAATACGGGTCGAAGAGGAGGCGGGAGACAAAACCGTCGGTGCGAACCATCAGCCAGCCGCAGTCCCAGGCACCTGTGGCATAGGTGAGTGGGATGGCCGGGCGCAGACGGACGAGCGGGTGCGTTCCGGTGATGAGGAGATTTTGTTCGGTGTAGTAATAATTGGAATGGGCTTGCACGAACCATTCGTGGGCCATGGCCGGTTCTTCAGATAGATCCGCACAGAGATCGCGAATGCCGACTTTAATTTCACAACCGTCAGCCGAGGCTTCAGCCAGGGCCTTTACTGATCCAGACCGCACGGTGCCGTCCTCAGTATGCGATAAAACCTCCTGCCAGGTGTCCCGCACCAGAAATCGAAATGTCTCAAAATCGTAGATGAAATTTTGACTCGGGGCATTGGTCTCGGCATCCCAACTGTCGTGCTGATGGTATTTGGGCATGTCGTGAAACCCGTCATCTAATGGCGAAACACCGGGTGAACCCGTGGCCGGGGGCCCATCGAGCAGAAGCCGTGCAATCGCCTGTTGGCCGTTCTGGTTGTACAGGAAATACGACATGGACGATCGAGGACCGAACCCGTCCGGCAGAGCAATCGGCTGCCGCAGCGTCATGAAGCCGGCGGACCACCGATCCTCAAGCAGGCAGGTCACTCGAAATTCGGAGACTTCTTGGATGCGTGCCGGGTTATCGGACGTGACGTCGATATGCTCGTTGTGCCGGAACTCAGTATAGATACGCAGATCAGCCCCATTGCGAATGGCGTTACAAAGTGCGACCTCACTGCCTGCGGTGATCATACGAGTATGATCTAATTCCAGTACGCATGGCCATTGAGACATAGAATAATCCAGAAAATTTAACCAAGGAGACCGCGGAGAAGGCGCGGAGGGCACGAAGATTTTTAAAAATAGACCGAGCATACGAAATAGACAAGAATAATCCGATAAAAACGCATATCACCGCCCCTATAGAGACGCCATGTATTGCGTCTCTACGGTGACGTATGTTCGCTGAACCACCATGGCCCTTCCCCTATCCTATATAGCAGGCTGGTGTCTCCCATTCGAATTCTGCTTGGCATTCAGGGCAATTTTGTTATTTTATATAGCTGTCAGAATGAATCTGTAGTTCCCGCGAATTCCGGAGGCGTGACTTATGTGGCCCGTTTATCGATATCTCATCGGTATGTTTCTCGGCCTTGGTATCCTGGTAGCAGGGGGGCCGGATCTGTCGGCACAAGCCCAGAAGACTCAGAATAAGGACGAATCGGAAGAGCCTGTCGAAGATCCTATTGTGACGCTTCTACGCCAGCGGGTAGATGCCTATCGACAGACGGTGGGGATCGCCGTGGGGGTGATTCAGGGCACGCGCCGCACGGTGTATGCCCATGGTACACTTAACCGGGGAACGATACGCAAGGCCAGCGGGATGACGGTCTTCGAAATTGGTCCGGCAAGTTCGGTGTACACCACGGCCCTGCTGAGCCTCATGGTTAAAGACGGAGACATAAGCTTGAGCGACCCGGTACAGAAATTTCTGCCTGCGTCGGTCCAGATGCCCACCTTTAGCGGCCAGCCGATCCGTTTGGAACACCTGGCGACACATACCTCCGGACTACCCCGCATGCCGCCTAATGTGATCTCCGCCGATCCGACCAATCCTCTGGACGGCTACTCCGCCGATCTGCTTTATCACTTTCTATCGACCTGTACCTTACCCAATGAGGTAGGGACCACCTTTGAATATTCAGAAGTCGGAATGGGCTTGTTAGGCCATGTGCTTGCGCGACAAGCCGGCAAATCGTATGACGCGTTGATCCAGAAATATATCAGCACGCCCCTTAAACTGGCCTACACGGGAAGTACGCCGACGGTCTCCATGCAACCCCAGATGGCGACCGGGCATGACCGCACCAGACGACCGGTTGCGGCCTGGTCCGACACGATGTTGGTGGGTGGCCATGGCGTTCGTTCCAATATCCACGATATGATGGCGTTTGTATCTGCTAATATGGGTATCATCTACGTCATGCCGGAATCTACCGAAGAGGATTCGGTTAAGTTCCAGGCGGCGTTTGAAGATATGATCAGGCCACGATACGCCGCCAGCAGCCCGGGTGTGGAGACGGCTCTGGGATGGCGAGCCCGCAAAGGGAATAGAGACCGGTATACCCACTGGATCAGCGGACGCACGGGCGGCTTCTACGCTTTTGTTGGTTTCAATAAAAAGGCACGAAAAGGTGTTATCGTGCTGTCAAATTCCTCCGTTCCTATTGATGACATCGGCTTTCATATCTTAACGCCTGGCTATCCACTCGCACCGCCGCCTAAATTCGTCGTAAACGTAGATCCGCAGACCTTTCACGCTTACATCGGCACGTATGAATTTTCACCCGGTCTCACCGTGAAGATCATGACCGACAATAACAAACTGTACGGCCAGCCGCCAGGCCAGCCGCGAAGCCAGCTGTTTCCGGAATCAAACAGACATTTTCTCCTCCAAGGGGAAAATGCCCAGATCACTTTCGTACAGGATGCTTTCGGTAATATAAGCCATCTGGTTTTTCTGAAAAATGGCCAGACACATGAGGCGAGGAAAGTGGAGTAAGGTGAATTTATGAATGATGATTTGTAGAAACCTCTGCTTTTCAATCATCATTCAAAAACCATCACTCATCATTACCTGCCCGGCCCAAAGGGGGCGACCCTCAGTGGTGGATAGGTCGACCGGGCGAGACTGTGATCGCCGGTTTCTTCTATCTTCTGCCACATCGCCGCCGTCATGGTGCGTAGACGATCCCTATGGGCAGCCTGGTCTGCCAGATTGTTCAATTCCCCCGGATCTTCATCCAGATTATACAACTCATCAAAATCAAAACCATTGAAGACGAACTTCCACGGGCCATCCCAGACGACCCGCTGCGTAAGAATCATACGGCCACCGAAATATTCCGCATAGCCGGTCGTATAATTCGCCTCATGGATGTGTGGGTCGCGTAGCACCGGGGCAAACGGTTGGGAATCCGAATTTTCAATGGGTGGGCAGCCGACCAGATCCAGAAGCGTCGGACCCAGGTCGTGTAAGCCGACGCGGGCAGACGTGGTCATCCCCTCTGTCAAATCGGGGCCAGCCATGATCAGGGGTATATTGTAAATTTCTTCATACGCAGAAAAGTTCTTACAGTACATACCGTGGGCCCCGAGGAGTTCGCCATGGTCTGAAGTGAGCACCACAATCGTGTTATCCATCTGACCGGCCTGTTCAACCTGGTCCAATATCCGGCCGAATTGCTCGTCGATTTCCGTGATGGAGGCATAGTAACAGGCCGCTGCTTCGCGCCGCTGCCGGTCGGTCATATGTCGCCAAACGTGAGCAGACTTGCGATAGATGCCCGGTCTTCCAGCCAGATCATCGTGCACGTTATCCGCCAACGGTATGGCCTCTACTTCGTACTGATCAAACGCCGCCTGCCCGGCGATAAACGGATCATGCGGTTCCTGCACGCTGACAAAACAACACCAGGGCTGGTCCTGATCGAGGGCTTCATCCAGAAAATCAAGGGAAAGCGCGGTGACCACACCTAAGTTACGCTGCTCTGGTGGCATATCGGTTACGCCGTAAAAAATACTGTCCGGATAGCCGGTACTGCCGTCAAGCCGGAAGGATAAGGCATATTCAGGGGTGGGTGGGCAAATCCCTTTTAGCGCCTGAACCTTTTGCTCAAGCAGCGGGCTCGCCATCTCCCCGTGCCCCATTTCGCCGCTGACCTGCCAGCCGAAATCACTGAGCGGCTGATGTGCTTCCACATGCCACTTGCCGAAATACCCGGTGCGATAGCCCGCCGCATCCAGATGCTGGGCCCAGTGGGGATGGTGTGTACGCAGCCGGCTCTGGTCTTCCGACACGGTATGCGTGACGGTCAACACACCGTGGTTATGCGGCAAAAGCCCCGTCATCAGGCTCGCCCGTGCTGGTGAACAGACGGGATTCGGCGTATAGGCCCGCGAAAACCGGATACCTCGGGCAATCAATCGGTCGAAATTAGGCGTCAGGCACGGATGGCCGGGCTCAAAGACCCGCCCCTGCATCTGATCGGCCATGAGAAACAGGATGTTGGGTTTGGATTTCATGGTGAGTTGATGAGATGGTGGTTGGTGGTGGCTTCAGCGCCGCGGTCACGCGTTGGTACTGGTCTATTGGTACGGTGAGAGACGCCATTCATTGCGTCTTTGCAGGGGGCCGTTTGTTGGGCCTCTTTAAAACTCCCAGCCTACGTTTGGGGTGGGTAGTCTCACGGCCTGATCAAGTGCGGACAGCAATTCGGGCAGGCCATCCAGATCATCGGTTACGGCCAGACCAGTGGCGGGCCGTACGCCGAGCCACAGGCGGGTGAAGGCACCGACCGAAGCGGTGAGGGTGGGCCATTGCTCGTTTATACCTGGCTCTGCTTTGGATTCGGGGCCGAGCGTGACCGTATAGTTTCCGCTCAAGCCTTTCCATATGGCGTTGGCATCAAGCAAATCAGAGATCGGATCGTGCAGAGACAGGTTAAATTGCACGGCATCGCCAACCAGATGCGTTTTTGCCAGGCAGGCTTCCAGATTACAGATCCTGGCCTGCCAGTGAGCGGTCGCCCGGCAATGTTGCTCGTAGCCTGTTCTGTTGGTCACCATTCGTCCCCGGAAGGGTTGTTTGATCAGATCCTGTAACTGAATCTCAGGCGGTTCAATGATACTGACCAGACGAATCTGATCACCCAGGGATTTGAGCAGCGCCAGAAGTTCTAAGAGTTGCTCATAGGTTTGATAGATAAAGAATTTAAGAAAATAGGGGCCAGATTCCTCTTTGCCACGTGCCCAAAGAAAATGCGTCAGTTCGCCCGCGGGCCCATCGTTGTATCCCAGACCGAACCCGCCATCGCTCCACCCCAGTTCAGCCTGTATCAGTCGCGGCGGAGCCAGGGTGCATGCGCCATGCCTCCGGATACGCTTGCACATTCCGGTATGGATAGCTGGCCAATCCTCAGTTGTCAGCCGCTTCGGTACCCGAAAAGGCCGGTCAATCAGCAGGTCTGCCGGATCAAACCGTACTTTATGCTCGTAGGGCCCGGTGCCGAAACCAAGGCGGTCATAGAAGCCCTGTTCAAACATACTCAGCACACAGATTTCTGCACCGTCCATGACATCTGCAGCGATACGTTCAGCGGTAAGGCGTCCTGCAAACCCCTGTTTACGGGCAATGCGGCTCGTCGTCACCCCTGTAATGGCGGATAGAGAGAGGGCTTCGTCCTGGTACCGATATGTACCAGGAACGGAAGTGGCAAGGCATTCGGCCTCGCCGTTCAACTCTGCCACATGTCCTCGAACCACAGACAGAAAGTGGACCATCGTCTGCTCTTCTTTATCGGTATTGACCCAATGAACCTCACGCCAGATCCGGCGGACGGCTTTCTCATCGCGGTCGTGATCATATGGTCTGATGGTCATGGTTTCCTCGATGCAGTATCGTCTGTTTGGTCGTTGGTGTTACGCTCTCGCTGGATATTGTCATTGACAGATGGGGTATGGTTTGATACATCTTTTGTGGTCGTATAAATTGAGACGCAATGTATGGCGTCTTTGCATGGTTGTATGTTGTTTACCCGGGAGAGATATGACACGTGTACTATATACGTATGACCTCTGGCTGCCTCTGGTTATGCTTATGGTTGTGACCATTGTGGGGTGCGGTGGCCAGCAGACCCCAGCGGACAAGCCTCAGGAAAACACCGCACCAACCATCGACCAGCGGTCCTATAATCTGGGCGTCATCGGTGCCTTCGGTGAGATGGTCGACGTGGGGGTAAAAACACTGGCCCTGAGCGCTGCGTTACCCCCTGATGAGATGGACAGGCTGGTTGAAGAAGCCGCCCGCGTTGCCCAAAGGAATAACGTGGAGATCTACCGGGAAGCAGACTTTCTGGTTACAGACCTGTTCCCGCCCGCCATCACCGAAGGCAAACACGTGCTGGTCATCTACAAGGGTGAGACCAAACAGGCCTATCTGGACCTCAAAGCCCGTAAGGCACAACTGGTCGCCTCAGATAAATACACTGGCAAAGCCCGTGAAGACATCGCCCGTCAATTCGGCACTATGCTGAGCTATCCCGAATGGAAGATTGACGCGTTGATCGGGAAGAATAGTGCTAAGTGACGAGTGACAAGTGATAAGCGTCTGGTATGGTTCAGACCTCTATCTACTCTTTTGTCACTTATCACTTATCACTGCCCTTTTATTATCTTCAACAGTTCCTCATTATCTGGAACCCCATTGAACACATCCCACTCCAGGTAATAGCCTTCGGGATCGTAACTTACAAACGCGCGGTACCTCGGGTTTTCTTCTTCAATCTTTTCGGAACGCATCTTGATGGCCTCGTTGGTGCTGGTGTAGGCATACCAATCATCGAGCCGATCGGTCCAGAAAGACATGGTCACCGCCTTCTCTTCGGTGAAGTTATGCATGCCACGCTGTTCGTCAACCAGACCGAAATAGCCGGATGGAGAGATGGGGTAAATCTTCGCCCACCCCTGATCCACGATCAGATCGAAGCCTAAAACCTCCTCATAGAACTTCTGGATACCTGCCATATCTTTATAGTAGAACCAGACGACCGTGGCTTTAAATCCCAATCCTTCCGGGACGGTCGTGGTCTGATCAGCAGGCGGATACAAGGTGGCGGTTTTATCCAGCAGGGGCATCAACTTTTCATTTTCCTCATGGGCGTTGAACCGTTCAAATTCCAGGAAATACCCTGCCGGATCAATCGCCACAAAGCCGTCATGCGCTCGACCTTCCTGGGGCCCTTTGTATGGAAATTTGATCTCGACATTCTGCTTTTCGATATAATCCCACCATGCGTCCAACTGATCCGTCACCAGGGCGATCGCGACCGTCTTGGGCTCACTGGATTTGTGCATCCCTTTGGTCTCATCGACCAGCGTGATGAACGAAGTCGGCGCGACCTGGAGAATCTTTGCAAACCCATAGTCGGCAGCGACGTTGAGCCCTAAGGTCTCGGTGTAAAATTTGGTCGCCCCTTCGAGATCAGTATAATAGAAAAAGACGTTACTGGCCGTCATACCGAAATCATTCATGGGATTTACAGGCACAGGCTCCTCCTCAGGGGGTGCAGATTGGCCGCAGCCGGCGATTATGATCAACAGAAAAGTGACCATATAACACGATAAAACACGAATCGAACGAACCATAAAATCCCCCACGCTTTAGGAATAGAATAGTCGCAAAAAACGACCTGCTATTTCTCCGAACGGCCATTCCACTTCCACTGGTATGTACATATGCAGCTACAGTGTATGCCGCGAGCCATTCCCCCGTCAAGATGATTTTGTCCATCTGTGGCTGAGTTTGTTTCTGGGCATGACGGCTTTCATTATAAACGGGGTCCCGCTCAGATCATGTTATCGGTTTTCATAGCCGTCCACCTTCCCCCGAAACTCGGAAAAATCTGGACAGCGATCTATATCGTCCCGGGGAGGGGGCTCCTATGGATGTATCTTAATCGTGGTCGGATTGAAAAGCGGTTTGTAAAGTGAGGTGTACGCGCGACCATGGGATTTATGGCTGGCCTGGGGATTATGGCGGCCATGTCAGGCTGGATCATCCATGATCCTTCCTACTTTATTCTATATTCAGCATCACCTCATCACACACTCGTTTCAATCAGCTTCACACTATCTGCATCGAGCTTGGTGTAATCGATAATCTCAAACCGGTTGCCATCCACATCCGTGAGCAGGAGGCGTGTTTCTGTCACCCAGAAGGTATTGTCGTGGCCACGAATGACGAACTCCCGGCGGCCACGGTCGGTCATCACATCCCAATAGGCGACCCCAAATTCCATCTGGATAGAATAAATTTTCTCGACCAACGCTTTAAGATAGCGGCGGGCCATTTCCTCTTCGATCACTTGCTTCGAAACCTCATCCAGATCATTCATATCTTCGATGAACGCCACTTCTTCATTCTTCGAATCCAGCAACGCAATATATTGGTTTGGGTACGCCATGGGCGATGCCTGAACCGGCCGAACCCGAATATACGAGCGCTCATCCCCCACGGTCATCCGCACCGTGTTCTTCGGCGCCCGATACACGCGAATATCCTGCGCCTGATAGGGCTGTTCAGGCGCATACTCAATGCCCGGTTCGAACACCTCGACCTTTGTTTCTTCCGTTTTTAGCTCTTCAGACATACATCACCTCGTGATATTTAACCACGGAGCGCACGAATCAGGTACTGAGAACACGGAGGAGGTTTTAAAATAAAAGAAATCTCTCTGTGCCCTGTGCCTTCCCTGTGGCCCCTTTGGTTTAGTTCTTTTTATCTTTATTAGGATCGTCTTTCCCGCCCCCCACACCCAGGATGGCCGTCGTAGCACGCTGCGTTTCGACCATGCGGTAGAAGTGGCCTTTCTTTTCCATGAGCTCAGCATGGGACCCCACTTCGGCTATTTTTCCGTCGTCCAGGACGACCAACCGGTCTGCTCGGCGCAGGGTGGAAAGGCGATGGGCAATCGCGAACGTTGTGCGACCTTTGATCAGATTAGCTATGGCCTCCTGAATCAGTTTCTCGGTGTGCGTATCCACTGAGGAAGTCGCTTCGTCGAGGATCAGGATACGCGGATTGTGAATGATGGCCCGGGCGATGGCGATACGCTGTCGTTCTCCGCCGGACAGTTCTCGGCCATTTTCGCCTACCTGTGTATCGTAGCCATCCGGTTTGCCGCAGATAAAATCGTGCGCGTTGGCTGCTCGGGCGGCCGCCATGATCTCCTGCAACGATGCCTCCGGTTGACCGTACCTTATATTCTCAGCAACCGTACCGCTGAAGAAAAACGACTCCTGTAAAACCATACCGATTTGACTACGGAGATCATCAAGACTGATGTCCTTGATATCCACGCCATCGATCTTCAGCTTGCCTTCGGTCACATCATAGAACCGGCAAATCAGATTAATCAACGTACTCTTTCCAGCACCGGACTTGCCGACCAGACCGATCATCTCGCCCGGTTGGACCTCCAGATTTATTTCCTTGAGTACCGGCTTGCCCGCTTCGTAAGCGAAAAAGACATCTTTAAAGGCGACCTCGCCCTTTATATCCGGCATAGCGACAGGGTTCTCCTGATTATCTGTTTCTACCGGCGTGTCGATAATTTCGAAAATCTTCTCCGCCCCGCTCATCGCCCGGCTCGACCAGGTATTCAACTCTCCGAACCACTGCAACGGTTCATATAACATCCACAGGTAGCTGATGAACATCATGAGCGACCCCAGTGTAAAGGTGCCGTCGATGATCTCCATCCCACCGAAATACCAGACCAGAATCAGGCCGGAGGAGGTTAGCATACTGAGCGTCCCGAAAAAGATAAACACCTCTTTTTCACTTTCGTAGTCTCCACGGAATACGCCTTCGTTATTGCCGTCGAAACGCGCCATCTCCCTTTTTTCCTGGGCAAAAGCTTTCACCACGCGAACGGAGGACAACATTTCACTGGTAAGACCAACCAGCTTACCCCAGCGGTAATATTTGGTACGAAAAACCCGCATCAGCCGGCTCCAGAAGAACCAGCCGCCTAAAATCATAAGGGGGACAGGAATCAGCACCAGGAGCGTCAATTTCCAGCTTGTGATGAATAACAGGATCAAGATACCGACCAGTAACAACGCATTGCTCAGCATATACGGCACGCCGTCAACCAGGAAGTACATCATGCTTTCCGCATCGTTGGTCACCCGGGATATGAGCGAACCCACCTGTTTTTTATTATAAAATTTGAGCCCCAGACGAACGAGATTATTGTATAAGTCATCCCGGATCGCCACCGTGACCTGGCCACCCAGCCAGATGGACAACTGGCCTCTGAAGATTTCGAGAATATAGGACGTCAGCCGGATCGCTGCGAAGGCCCCTACGAGCCAGTAGAGCAGCGTAAATTTATCCGCAACCTGGCTATCCAGGCCGAGCACATCGTCAAGAATATGTTTCATGATAAACGGCGGGCCCAGTTCCGCGACCGTAAACAGGAGGGAAACAGCCACCATCCAGAGTGCTTTCACCTTAAATGGCTTCATATACCCCAAAATACGCGTCAGCATGGCCAATCGATCTGTGCAAGATATACAGACCCCATTGGGCTCCGATAATAGCTTACCGCATTTTTCGCACCGGATCTTGTCGATTTCGTCATCAAAGGCCATGGGCTTGTCTTTGATAAGCAGATCGATACTCCGGGCTATCTGAGCAAATTTGTTGCGTTGAGACGGGGTATAATGCATGAATTCGATCTGCTCATTACCCATTTCCACATTCAATCGACCGGCGCCCACAAGTTCTTCAACCGACGCACTCTTGATATCTTTCAGATCAATCGAAGACATCCCGTTCGTGCTGTTCGGATTAAACCGCAACAACCGCTGGTCTGTCACCACCAGCCACCGTGCTTCGAAACGCAGGTCCTCCGACAGATCGGTCTCGGCGGTAATGTGTACCGTCTCCCCATCTCTCATCGACGACCGGCACTTCTCCGCCAGGTCGTCCGGCATTTTCTCTTCGTATGTCATGGAATTATTCATTTGGTTTCATTCACAAATTGTACATGGGTATGTCGTCTGTTGGAAATGAGAGACGCAATATCTTGCGTCTCAACGGGTGCTGGTATTTTAACTCCCCAACTCCCCAACTCATCAATTCCATCATTCTCCGGTTACGGCTATAATTTCGGATGTCATCTGCTGCAAATGCACCAGATGGTGAAAATGGCCGCGTTTGGCGATCAATTCTTCGTGCGTGCCCACTTCCACGACACGGCCCTGGTCCAGCACCACCAGACGACTGGCATCCCTCAGCGTGGACAGCCGATGGGCGATTGCAATCGTGGTCCGACCACCGATTAAACGACCGATAGCCTCCTGGAGCAACTTTTCCGTCTGCGCATCCACCGATGAAGTGGCTTCGTCCAGGATCAGAATCTTGGGATCATGCAATATGGCCCGGGCGATCGACATACGCTGTTTCTCTCCACCGGACAACCCGGCCCCCTTCTCACCCAGGATCGTATCGTAGCCATCTGACTTGGCCAGAATAAAATTGTGGGCGTTGGCTGCCCGTGCGGCCGCTACAATGTCGTCAAATGTAGCTTCTGGCCGACCATAGGAAATATTATCTCGAATGGATCCATTGAACAGAATCGGATCCTGCATGACGACCCCGATATGGCTGCGAATATCCTCCAGCCGTATATCCCGTATATCCACGCCGTCAATTTCCAGTGTGCCGTAATTCACGTCATAAAATCGGCAGATCAGATTGATGGTCGTGGTTTTTCCCGCGCCCGATTTACCTACCAGGCCAATCATCTCTCCGGCTTTGATTTCAAGATTCACATCATTGAGCACCGGCAGCGCCGCCTCATACCCGAAGGTCACGTTATTGAACTTGATATCCCCTTTGATATGGGGCATCGCAAGGGCATTCGGATCGCCATAGGCTTCCGGTTTCGTGTCTAAAACCTCAAAAATACGCTCTGCGGCACTCATCGCCCGCGTCATCCAACTGTTGACCCGACCTAACCACCTCAGGGGACCGTAGAACATGTGAAGGTAAAAATAAAACAGCATCAATTCACCCAGGGTCAGCTCCTGGCCGAGCACCTGATGTCCGCCGACCAGCCAGACGACGATAAAACCCAGGAAATTGATCAGCCCCATCGTCGAAAAATAGAAGACCCACTGTTTTTCGGTCCAGTATTCAATCTCAAACAGCGCTTGGGTATTTCGCTTGAACTTAGCGATTTCCAGGGGTTCCTGTGCAAAAGCCTTGACCACGCGGATACCGGACAGAGACTCCTGAATATGTGAATAGAAATCCTCCCAGCGCCGCCAGAGACGCGTATAATAAACCCGCAGCCGTTTGTAGAGCGACTTCCCCCAGTAAAAAATGAAGGGCACTGGAATAAGGATGTACAACGTCAGTATCCAATTGGTATAAAACAGCATGCCGATCACACCAAGCGTCGTCAACCATCGGAGAATCAGAAACGGCAGCCCATCGATAATAAAGCTGCGCAGGTTACGTGTGTCGTTGGTTACCCGGGAGAGCAGGCCCCCTGTCTTCTGTTTGTCATGATACCCCAGGGAAAGCAGTTCCAGGTGTTTGTATACCTGGCTACGCATGTCGGACACCACCCGGGCACCGAGCCAGGCCGTCAGCCAGCCGTTGACCATCTCGCCGGCCCAGCGGAAGACCATGAACGCGCCCATGAGAAACACGAACCAGAACAGCAGGTCCGCATCCTTATTGGCAAAGGCCTCGTCTATGATAAGCTGTGTGATTTTCGGGGGTAAGAGATCAGCGATGCTGATCAACAGGAACATCACGACGACAATGACGGTCTTGGATTTGTGGACGGTCAGGTAAGAGCAGACGCGCCTGAACATGCTCCACTTGCTCACGCAGGCCGAACACAACCCGTCTTTTGTCGGCAGGCGACGCCCGCATTTTTCACAGATAACTTTGGGGAACGTGGTCTTGACGAGAAAGGGCTTGTCATTTATAAACTGTTCAATACCCCGAGACGCTTCGATAAATTTGTCGGTGCGGCTCTGCGAATAGGTAATCAATGGAATCGTATCTGAAGCGGTAGAAACTTCCAGGCAGGAACCGCCGACCAGCGGTTCTATCTGAACTTTGGTCAGGTCCGCCAGGGGCACTTCCAGATCCTGGCCATCGCCGTTCAAGCCCAGCGTCATCACACGTCGATCCGTCATCACCAGCCAGCGCGGATTGAAACGTCCGGACGCATCAATATCGGATTCCAGGGCGATACGAATTTCTTCGCCGGTTTCTAATAGAGGGTCTAATTTTTTGTGAATAGGATCCGGTATAGGATCGATCAGTTGCATCAAGCTTCCTTACATACTTTAAGCACGCGAGACTGTTTTAGTCCGGTAGACTGAAACAGCGGAGCAGGTACAATGGAGGTATCCCGCTACCCGCATGTATATATTCTATATAATATATTTAAAACCGCAACATCTTCATTTTAATAAAATGTGGATGCACCTTGACTAATTTCGGCCCAGGGCCGTCATCATCGATCCAGCGACTACCAGCGCTGCGCCCCCAAGACTGAGCAGGCCAAGGGACTCGGAGAGGAAGAGGCCTGGGAATAGCACCGTCGTTATATTTACCCCGATCACCGTAACGACCGGCACAGTCGCCAGTATGGCACTCACGCGGGAAGCCGCCCAATGGTTGAGGGCCTCGGCAAATGCAGCGTAGGAGATCAGCGAGATGAGCCCCAGACCGAATAGAAGCACCAGATGCACCCCATCGAGCTGAAAGACAAGCGCAGGCTGGGCCGCAGGTAAAAAAACCAGCGCGCCGATACTGTAGAAAATCAGAATGGTCGTCGCAGAAGAATACGTGGTTAAAAGCCGCTTCTGCAACAAGCCATACACGGCCCAGATCAACGCGGCACCCGTGATCAGCAACACACCTCGGGCGTCATCGTTGAAGTGCGACAGCATACCGAAAATACGCGTATTAAAAAAAAGAACCTGACCGAAAATCACAATCGCCAGACCCAGCCATTGCAACCGGGAAAACGACTCGCGATAGACCACCAGACTGCCTAACAAAAAAAATAGAGACGCCTGTTGAATAAGCACTTGGGCAGAACTTGGGGAGAGATAACTCAGACCCAGGATATAAAGCAGATAGTTACCGGATATAAACAAACCGGCCAGGAGGGCAGTCGCCGCAATCCGTAATCCCGGAATATTAGCCCGGATCATTTTTCGAGGGCGCACCACAAACGGGGCCAAGACCAACACCGATATCGCAAACCGGTACCACGTCAGGGTAAAGACATCCATGACGTCCAGCATCCCCTTCAAAACAATCGGCAGAAGCCCAAATGCCAGCGTGGTGATGGCCGACAATCCCAGCCCCAGCATCCAGCGATTTGACGGTGTATGCATTTGACTCATGCATGCCCATGCCCTTCAACCCCGCCCCAGACACAACCTGTTGCGCCTCTATGGTATGGTCTGTACATTTATGGTCCTGCGCTCAGGCTTTTAATACCCATCTTGGCTTCACATCCTGGTTAACATGTGACCTCGGCCACCGGCCCTGGGCCAGGTCAATCGCTGTTTCCATCGATAGCCGCCAGCCATTGTCCTGCGATTGGTCCGAATAGCCAGCAACGTGAGGGGTAAGCACCACATTATCGAGTGAGAGCAACGGGCTGTCCGGCGGCAAGGGTTCCGTCTCGGTCACGTCCAGCCCGGCGGCAGCAATCCAACCTTCCTTCAAGGCGCGGATCAGAGCGCGTTCATCGACAACCGGTCCCCGCGAGGTGTTGATCAGGATAGCCCTGGACTTCATCTGTCGCAAGGTCTGTTCATTAATCAGGTGATGGGTCTCGTCGGTGAGCGGTGTATGCAACGAAAGGTAGTCGGACGTGGAACAAACCGTCTCCATATCCGTGAGCTGGACGCCCATTTTCTGAGCTTTCCAGGGATCTGCATAGGGGTCAAATACCAGCACGTTCAGATCAAAACCACTTAATTTCCGGACAATGTTCTGTGGAATCCGTCCAAAACCCATCAGACCCAGCGTCTGCCCCTGTAGATGCCAGTCCGGCCAGGCCAGATATCGCTCCCACACCCCGCGTCGCACGGCCCGGTCCTGCACCGCCACCTGTCTTATCAAGGTAAAGAGCAACGCGATCATATGTTCTGACACCGGCTCTGTGACCGCATCCTGCGTGTTCGATACGATAATCCCACGGGCCGTAGCTTCCGCCACCGGCACATTATCTGTACCACTTCCAGTACGAATAATCGCCCCGCAGCGTGGGATCACATCCAGGTTTTCTGCATAGACGCATTGATGTGACCCGAACACCCAGACAATATCCGCATCCCCGGCGGTATCAGCCAATTCTTCTCGCGACGTACACTCTTTATATACAAAGGTGATCTTTTCCTGAACGAACCGTTCCCCAACCCAGTCCGGCGGTTCCTGACCGTCCAACCCCACCAAGGCCACTTTAAAAGTATCCATCCCTTACTCCGTTTCCTGGTTACAACCCAGCCGATGTCAAGGAGACTGCATTGCTAACCCATTTTGTCATCGCCACACCTACGCC
>Ga0114999_10002446_pt1 | contig 24450 bp, 29 predicted proteins | sample ArcticOcean_MG_C_3_FD_89820 | JGI IMG/M metagenome (GOLD analysis project Ga0114999, IMG submission 89820) | Marine microbial communities from western Arctic Ocean - ArcticOcean_MG_CB8_126 | ecosystem: Environmental > Aquatic > Marine > Oceanic | place: Arctic Ocean: Canada Basin | collected...
ATGTACAGTAAAACGCGAGCTTGCCTATCTTACCACATTTTTCGTCGTAAGTCCTTTGATAGCAACGACTTACAGCGTCGGCGGCGGCCCCGGCGTCGTAAGTCCTTTCGTACCAACGACTTAGGGCGTTTTTTTTGGTAAACTAGGCAATCTGTATTAAGATGTTTTCAGCACCCTCGACCGCCTGTTCACCACAGTCTTCACATGTATACCCCTGAGCGTCAGGCTCAACGCCGTCATGTTCAGCCCCACATGCTGTACAAAACCCCAAGTAATCATAAGATTCACATGCGGCCATAATTTCATCAATATCAAAAGTAATCATATTTTCCCTTTTATTTTCCAACCGACGTTTAGGCATTCTTCAATAAAGTCACAGATGGTCACTTGTTTTTCTTGAGATTCAAATTCCGCATAGTTATCACGCCATACAGAACCGTCACGCATAACAAAATAATCACCAGTGGTAATTGGTTCATCTGTTCGTAAGTCAAAGAATTCGATTTTAGAACTACCCATGCTTTCTCCTTCTAATTTAAAAAAACAGTGAACAAGTTAAAACTAGGGGAAACCCCTAGTCCCATTGTGAGTGATAGGCATCGGCTTCGGCTTCTGCCCAACCGTCATCGTAACAGGCATCGTCTTCACGGGTGTCCATGAAATCTTCAATCGACGTTTCGACCGAATCCCAACCTTGCGGGGGGAAATCGCCGCCAGCCGCTTCGTGGTCTTCAATCACGTCTTCGATTTCTTGCTCCCGGTCGAGTTTGTCGTGAAATTCGTTCAACTCTTGAACAGCGTCTGCGGTGATGATTTGAGATTCAATCGCGGTTTGGTTATTTTTCATGTCTGAAAGCCTTTTCAAAAAACAAGGAACAGTTAGATTCAACTATTGCATTATAAAGCATCGTCAGAACGTGTCAAGGGAATTTAGGTTATTTTCCTAAAAATCCCCACAAAGAAAATCATGTACATTTGCGTACACCAATTCGCCTCTCAATGCGTAATCTTCGTTCAGGTTTTCCAGTTCCACATCGGTCATTTGACGACCGTTCACGCAAGCCGATTCCACGTAAGCATCGCAGAAGTCAGGAGCGTCAGAAGTGTCAACGTCAGCCAATTCAACGTCGCTGTAAATGTTTTTTGTCATCTCATTTTTCCTTTTCAAAATCAAGTAAACTGTATATTTAAAGTATCGTCGATATACGGATAAAAGTCAACACAATTCGGTAAAAAATTATAAAATAATCAGGAATTTAAATTACGTGCATATCTCGCCGTTTGTACATATCTCGTCATTTGTACATGTTAGCCGATGTACAGCGAATTGCTACTTTACCTATCTTACCAGATTTTTCGTCGTAAGTCCTTACTATCAAACGACTTACGTTCACGGGGCCGCCGCCGACGCTGTAACCCCTTTGGTATCAACGACTTACGGCGTTTTTTCTGTTAAGTTAGGGGGTTTCCAAATCCGCACAACAAACCCCACATTTGTTCACATGTCTGAGTTTCCACATTAATCCCACCATCCATATTAACACAGTACCACTGTTCACTACTGTTACCAAGTTTATCATGCTGTAAACTAAATTTCCAGCTATTTATTCGACATTTTGCCAGTACCTGATTCTCGTATCTGTTTTCGATTCTCTCAGTCATTTTCTTCTCTTTCGGTGTGCGGCCTCACTCGGCCTGATTAGGTTATACGTTCCCGCTTGCGGCTTGTACTTTAGTTAAAAGGGATAATGTCTGTTCAGGTGTGCCCTCATATAGCAGATTACCCTTTAGTGTACAGACGGTGACTGATACCGGACTCCAGTAGTACGCGGTTGTGCCTTGTAATTTTGCCAGTCTTTTTATTTCTGTAATCATGATTACCCTTCCAGATTAACGCGGTTATAGTGTTCAACTGTGCGGTGGTACACACTCGCTAGGTCTGTACCACTAATGACTACGGTATCGCAATCAATCATGTACTGCCCTATACCAGTGTATAGTGAAGGTTCCCATCCCATTGTGAAGCACATTGATATGAGCGTTGCCATCATCTGCCCTTCACCGATGTGGACATTATTGGTTTTCTTACGTTCGCATCGTAGCATGGTCATGTTGGTTGATAGTGACATTGTGTATCCTAGTGTTAGAGTTGTATTGGCTGGGACCGTTTATGTTGTAGGGTTCAACGGTTTCCTGAAATCCATTCCCTACCAGCATTTATCCCGCTGGTCATAGGATTGTCCTGACTATGTATTTCGCATCCATTCATCATCGGCCTTCTTATGGTCGAAGGTGCGGTGTTGACCGTCACTCATTCGCATAGTGAAGTATGGGCGACCGGTTTTCTTGTTTGTGTCAACCTTGACAACCTCGCCATTTCGCAGTTGCGAATTGTAGGGGAAAGACATTGACTGGCCGACGATAGGTTTCAGGATAGTAATCATTGTGTGTTCCTTTCGAGAACGGGTGTTGTGTGTGTGTGTGTGTGTTACGCTGTGTGGACGGGTTGATAGATTGACGCGACTTGTTCGGCACGCTTGCGATTCGCAGCATACTTGATTGTGTTATCCGCGAAGATGATTGAGTAAATCAGGCGACCGTCATGATTGACAAGTGAGATAATTGGTTGAATGTTTTTCATTGTCGCGTTTCCTTTTTTGTTATTGTTGTGGTCTCTCTACCCTATAGTGATTGAGCTTTCTTGTTCACTAGAATCCCTAAGTCGTTGATATCATTAGAGTTAAAGTTTCTGGTGTATCATTATGCTACGGTTTTGATTAGTCCAAAACGTGAAAACTAGGGATGATTACCTACGCTCAAAAATAAAGATTTATTCCCATATTGGTCGTAAGTCGTTGGTATGTATGAGGTTAAAACTTTCCGCTTTCTTTTGGAATTCTCTCTCGAATTGCTTACCTATCTTAACCTGTACAGCGGAGGTCATTGTCCTATTTGAAAAGCAGTACATATGGTGTGTACATTTGATAGGATACACAATGGTCCTTTTTGACTGGTCAAAACTTTATAATGGTTAATTCTTGGCATGAAACATGCTACAGCGCTGGCAGGGTGGGTTTTTTCGTTCTGTGAATAAACCCCGTATCTTGCCTAGATTACGGCGGGTGGTCCACTCACGACATCGACATCCCAACACAAAACGTCTAACCAAAACCAGCACCATAAGGTAACATAAAACAATACAAGTAACAAAACCTCATAAAGTATAAGGATGCGGCAAAAATAAACAATAAGTACATCCTAAACCCCCCATATCAATGAAGCAAAAGCCCCCATTATGTACAAAATGGTACTAATAAGTGTGTAAAAGTAGGAGAAAATAGTGTATTATGTTAGTGTAGGGCTTACATAAATAAATTTATGACCCCTCCCCTAACTTTAGAAACATAAGGAAACATATTATGACAGAACAAGATAAAGCACAGCCCGTAAGTTCCGTATTAAAAGCGGTAGCGAGTAAAGACCTAGATGAAAAGGTCAAAGCAGAACTAGAAATAGAAGACCCCGAAGATAAGGAAGCTATCGCTTCCCTCTTACATAAGAAAGCTATGTCGGAGCCAGCTCCGTCTGAGGTGGACCATGACTAAGAAGAATAAAATAATCCCCCATTGGTCCTCTTCTAATCTATGTGAGCATTCATATAATCGAGAACCCCTATCAGATACGATAGAGAAATATGGGTTCCACAAGATACTATACAGAGTTAAGCCCAGACCCATTCACTATAGCATACAGTTATTGGGGTTACGTCCAAAAGACCTGCCCATATCAAATCCTAGAAGGTGGAAAATATATGAAAATTCCCCCTAACCACACCGAGGAACAAGTCCTCGCCCTTCTAGATAATATCGCCAATCGCTTTAAGATGAAATACCGATTCGATATCCACGATGAAGATGACATATATCAAGAAGCCTATGTGCTTGCGTGGCAAGCTCTTGATAAGTACAATGGAAACCACCCCCTAGAAAACTTCCTAACAACTCATGTCTCAAATCGCCTCAAGAATTTCAAACGCAACAACCTGTACTATAAGCAAGAGCCAGGAATAGATTCATCCAAACAGGAACGTGCCGAGTGGAATGAGCGCTACCTATCCCAAAAACGCATCTTTGAGGCCATAACTATAGATAGAATCCGCGACGAACATGAATCCAACATGCGACGCCCATCTGACTCAGAGAATGTGCTGTACTATAAACAGGTCGCCCAATGTATTGATAAATTTCTTCCTTCTGAACTCCGCATAGAATATTTGAAGATGAAAGAGGGAATAAATATACCAAAGCCCAGGAGAGAATATGTAATGGGCGTACTTAAACAGATATTAGAGGACAATGGCTATGGGCCTTAAAACCGGCAGACTAAAGAATGACGAAAAGAAATATATTATTGACAATGTGAAACATATGGACTATGTAACAATTGCAAAGGCGCTTAATAGGCGACCCGTATCTATCCAGAACTATATTGAAGAAGACCTGGACATGGTAACAAATCTGTCAGAAAACGATATGACAGGTGGCATACATGTGCCAGACATAACAGATAGGGAATTTTGGCCCATATTAAAGAAACAGTTTGATAAAGATGAACTAAAAGTCTTTAAGCACCACTGGGTTCAAATCTTCACCCAGTTTAAGGGCGACGTAGTTGCCACGGAAGAACTTCAGATAATAGATACCATTAAGTATGAGATACTGATGGACCGCAATCTGACAGACCAGTATGGGGCAGAGAAGATGATGAAACAGTTAGAAGTGGATATCGCCCTAGAAAGTGCCAAACCCAGAGACCAGGATTCGCCCGATGGGTGCGACAAGAATCTCCTGTTCCAAATGAATCAGCAGATATCGGTTTTAGCCGCATCTAAGAGTCAGACATCTAAACAGTTCATAGACCTACAGGATAAGAAGAATCGGCTGTTGAATAGTATGAAAGCTACGAGAGCCGACCGATATAATGATATAGACAAGAGTAAGGAATCGTTCACCTCTTGGATGAAAGAACTCCTAACTAACCCTTCTAAAAGATATGCGTTGGGTATAGAGATGGAGAAACGGCGACTTGCTATGGAAAAGGAAAAGGGTAGGCTGACCCAATATCATCAGTATGAAGATGGCATTGTGGACCAGCCCTTTTTAAATCACGAAACTGTAAAAGAAGACAATGGAAGGAATAAGCAAAATGAATCTTGATGAAATGGTAGACTCATGTGTGGAAGAGAGTACGGTATTAGAAGAGCAATATAATAGGGCTTGGAACAATAATGTCGTAGTGTATGACCAAGATGCTACAGCGGGAGTATTCACTAAGCGATTGGTGTCCCTAATGAAAACGGTTATGCGTAGGAATGGGTGTAACTATGGGGAACCGGGAATGGATAATCCTAGACTTAATGCTATATATATGGGAGAAGACTCTAATATAGAGGGGTGGGGAAACCTGACCGGTAGCTTTAGTATATCGGGAATACCGGTTGTAAGAACCGCAGAATTAAATCGTGATAGTTACATATGGAGAAAATATAACACAGCATCTAATTTTCCCAAAGGTAAGGGCGAGTTGTGTGTGGGTATTGACCAAGATGGTGATAGCGTTTTATTGGGGATGTTTTAATATGACACTTAAACAACTTATACACTGTATGGTATTGGGATTAGTTTCCAAATTGATAGAAGATGGGAGATTCGATAGGAGTCAGCTTGTAGGGGATTTTAAAGTATTCGAAGACCCTTCTCTGCTTAAACGGAAACATTTGGGTTATTACTGTTTTGTAGAAGCAAAGACAAATCTGCCGAACGAACCAGATTCAGATTCTTATGGAATCACTAGTGGAATGGATTGTTCTTTTGACGATTTAGAAGGTGGGAAAGAAATGTCGGAATATATAGACAAATCCTTAAACACCCGTCCAAAGGATTATATATTCTACGATAAAGGTGGTAGTATGTATCCTAATGAGGTATTGGATATGCGCGATTATGCTAAAGAACTGTTTGACAAATGTGTGGACACTAAGGATATCACTGTGGTAACAAAGGAACTATTAGGACAATACTATGAAGAATAAGACAGTAATGATAACGGGCGTAGCGGGACAGGATGGAAGCTACTTAACCGAACATTTACTCCAAAAAGGGTATAATATAATAGGAGTAACAAGAAGAAGTGGTACGCCTGACCATTCGCGTCTCCAAGCTGTCTTACCTAATCCACGCCTTGTGTTGGAGACAGGTGACGTAGCTGACATGAGTTCCATGATGTACCTCATACAGAAACATAAGCCAGACTATATATATAACCTAGCTGCCCAGTCCCACGTGGGAACCTCGTTTAATCAGCCCAGTATAGACATGGATGTTACAGGCAAGGGATGTCTTAATATACTAGAGTGTATAAGAATACTTTCCCTTCACACAAAATTTTATCAGGCAAGCTCAAGCGAGATGTTTGGTAAGTCATATGATGTATATCCAGAAACTAATTCTCTTAAACAGATAAAAGAACAGTCTGGAGATTATTATCAGGATGAGGATACGTCTTTCTTACCCCAGTCGCCTTACGGTATTGCTAAACTTTGCGCTCATAACTATGTTCGCTTGTATCGTGAGTCTTACGGCATTCATGCTTGTTCTGGCATTCTCTTTAATCATGAGAGTGAGAGGCGAGGTGAAGAATTCGTCACGCGAAAGATAACCAAGTGGATAGGTGAATTTGATAAATGGTGTGATGAAAGTAGTGAAGCATGTGAATATCATGGAGATTTTAGTCCCTATGAATTCGATGAAGATAACATAATATGTTATTATATTGGTTTGTTACCTAAGCTTCGACTTGGAAATCTTGATGCAGAGAGAGACTGGGGCCATGCAGAAGACTATGTGCAAGCTATGGCTCTGATGTTGGAACATGATGTGGCAGATGACTATGTTGTGGCTACGGGAAAGACGTATAGCATACGAAAGTTCCTTGATGAAGCGTTTAAGTGCATAGGAATAGATGACTGGAAGCCTTATGTGGTTATAGACCCTAAATTCTATCGTCCTGCTGAAGTAGATTATCTTTGCGGTGATGCTAGTAAAATTAAAGACAAACTTGGGTGGGAACCCAAAATCAATTTCAGTGAGCTAGTCTCACGAATGGTGGAGAATGACAAATGTTTGAAGACATAGAAGATGGCGTTTTTGATAACGTAATGAATAGTGGCATACTGGATGGTATGGAATCGGGCTATAAACCTAGCACTAAAAAGGTAGACAAACTAGTATTGAAAGACGAAGCAAATTATCACGCTGGTGTTAATATGTTAACGTCTTTTTATTATGGAGAAGATATCACAGAACCTGATAGTGCCGGATGGGACTGTTGGGGAACTGGTGCGGGTGTTTGTGAAAATGACCGTAAGAAAATGGATAAGTGGGGATGGGTTCAGTCTTATGGGCGTGAAGGTTATGTAGACGTATGGGGATATAGTCATTTCTAGAGATAACGCAGCTTATGCTGCGTGGCGTAAGGCAGTTATAAAGCGAGACAAGGGGCATTGTCAGATGCCTGATTGTAGCTATAAGATTAAGAAGTTTATGCAGATTCATCATATTGTAACGTATGCGTCAGCTCCTACTCTTATGTATGAAGTACAAAATGGGATTTGTCTCTGTAAGCGATGCCACTATAAGATACGTAACCAAGAGAGCTTTTATGCTGGTATGTTTATGGATATAGTAAGAGAGAACAGTAAATAATTATAAAGGGTATAATATGTATACTATAGTAATAGATACGCGAGAACAGCTCTCCTGGGATTTTAGTTCCCACGAAGAGTGCCGGGGTAGTTTGGTAGAAACACTACAAGAAGGCGACTATACTACTAAAGAAATACTGGATTTGGAGCGTGATACGGGGGCTAAAATTCTTCGCATAGAAAGAAAGGCAAGCTCTCAGGAAATTTCCCTAAACTTGGGAAAGCATAAGGCTCGCTTTTTAAGAGAGATGGAAAGACTGTCTTACTATGAACATAAATTTTTGATACTAGAGTTCTCGTTAGAGACACTTCTAATGTTTCCACAAGGTTCGGGTATTCCAAGAAAATTTTGGTATCGAAGAAACAAAAGTGGAAAGCGCGTCAAAAACGTAAAGATGAGTGGGAACTACATGTTAAAGATTCTGAGAGGGATTGAGTCAGAATATGGGGTACACCTAATATTCGCTGGAGATAAGCATACTGCTGCTTTCAAAGCAGAAAAGATAATAAAGGAAGTGCATGAGCAATATTTCACTTAAAAGAAAAGACAAAGATAATGAGGACATTCAACGCCTATTGGCTGATGCGTGGCTGAATATAACTGTAGATGAATCCACAATGTATAATCCCCTAATGGATATACCTCCTGAGTACATGGATGAGCCACATAAGTATATATCGTGGCTAATGACTAGACCTGAGTATTTCTCATTTATATGCAAAGAGATATTCAATATCGACTTATTGCCTTTTCAAGCATTGATGTTAAGAGAGTTATGGGAAAGGCGTTTTCCGATGCTTATAGCAACTAGAGGGGCAGGTAAATCTTTTATATTAGGTTTATATAGTTTATTGAGAATCTTGTTAATGCCTAAAAGAAAGCTTATTGTTGCGGGTGCTGGTTTTCGTCAATCTAAAGTTATCTTTGATTACATGGAGACTATCTATAATAATGCTCCTTTATTAAGAGATATTGTAGGAATCAATAAATCAAATGGGGTACGTCGAGCTACAGATATGTGGACATTTTCTATAGGAGAATCTGTATGTCGCTGTATTCCTGTTGGCGATGGTTCGAAGATTAGAGGTCAACGCGCCAACGACCTTTTAGTTGATGAATTTGCCTCTTTACCTGTAGATATTTTTGAAAATGTTATGGCAGGTTTTGCTGCTGTTAGTTCTACTCCTGTTTCTAACGTTAAAGATATAGCAGCCCAAAAAATGGCCAAAAAAATGGGATATAACTTAGAAGATAAATCTGACCCTCTTAAAAAAGATAACCAAATTATTATATCTGGTACTGCTTATTATGATTTTAACCATTTTTCTGATTATTGGAAAGATTGGCATGAAATAATTTGTACTCAAGGGAACGAAAGAAAATTAAAAGAATTTTTTAAAAGAAAATCTAACTCAGAAGGTAAGGATGATACGGATGTTCCTGCGGATTTTAATTATGAAGATTATTCTATAATTAGAATGCCTTTTGAGAAGCTTCCAAAAGGATTTATGGATGCTGCACAGGTGGCCCGTTCTAAGGCTACTATTCATGCGGGTATCTATATGATGGAATTTTCAGCATGTGGAATATTTGAAACTCCTATTATTACAGATAAAGGTATCAAGCCTTTAGGAGAAGTTAATATTGGAGATAAAGTCCTAACACACAAAGGTAGATTTCGTCCAGTGTTAGAGACTACTCAAAAACCTTACAATGATAAATTATTAAGAGTTAATACAAATGGTTATTTTCATGATTTATTATTTACCCCAAATCATCCTTTTTGGGTAAAAGAAGATATTTTTACAGAACTATATAATGTAGAAAATGAATTATTTTTATCTAATATTAAAGAACTATCAGGATTAAATAAATTAGACTGTATTAATATTTGTACTAATTATGTAGAAAAAGATGACTATATCTACGCCAAGTCTTCTAAAAACAAACTTTCTAGTATAGATGTGAATAATATATTAAAACTAATTAGTCAAGGACAATCTCAGGTAAGTATAGCTAAACAATACAATGTATCACAATCTACTATATCTATGGTTAAATTAGATAAAAGATGTAATGGAAAACCTAAAAATGCTATACCAAGTAGTATCCCTTTAAATTATGATATGGGTATTTGTGTTGGTTATTATGCATCAGAGGGAAGCACAGGTTCCAATGGACATGCTTGTAATTTTGCTTTAGATGGACATGTTAATATCGGTTTAGAAGAATATGTAGAGGAACTATCTTCTTCTTTGTATAACGTATTTAATATATATCCTAAATATTATGATAAACAAGATAATTGTATATCAGTAAACATAAACGCTAGACTAGTATGTGAACTATTTAAGTATATTTGTCCTGGTAATTGTTATAGTAAATTAATTAGAAATGACATATTGTTTTCTAATGAAGAGTTTCTTAAAGGGTTTATTATAGGAATGTTTAATGGTGATGGGCATATTAGAGACAGGCTTGCCACTTTACAACTCACTAATTTAGATTTGGTTAATCAGGTCAAAATGGCATTAAGTTATTTTGGGATTAATGCATCATTTTTAAAACCTAAAAGAGAAAAAACAGGAGTTATTAAAGGAAAAGAGGTCAATCTAAGTCAGGCTTATAAAATTAATATATCTGGTAATGAGTTTAGAAAATTTATGAATACTTTTTACGGCTTTAATTTAAGCATGTCAGAGAGAAAACAATTAGTACAATCTGACGAAGATAAAAGTTCGTATAACATATTAGAAAAAGAATTAATTCCTTTTAATGGTTTTTTATATAATTTAGAAGTAGAAGAAGATAATTCTTATTCAACACCTAATAGTACTGTGCATAACTGTTTTTCAACTGACTCTAATGGTTTCTTTAAGCGCTCTCTTATAGAGTCTTGTGTGGGGAATCATAAAAATAGTATATGCCTACCTAGTGAAGACAATATATACTTTCAAGCGGGACTATATGGCAATCCTACTAAACGGTATGTATATGGTATAGACCCTGCCTCACAAGTTGATAATTTCTCTATAGTAGTATTAGAGCTATGTGAAGACCATAGAAGAATAGTATATGGTTGGACCACTAATGTAGAACAACATAAGATAGAGATTCAGGCTGGAGTAACCAATGAGATGGATTACTACTCTTACTGTGCTAAGAAGATTAGGCAGCTTATGAATAGGTTCCCCTGTGAGCGTATCGGTCTCGATGCTCAGGGTGGTGGTATAGCCATCATGGAAGCCCTGCATGACCCAGATAAGATAAAAGAGGGTGAAGTCCCTATATGGCCTATTATAGATGAAGACAAAGAGAAAGACACTGACTTTAAAGCTGGGGCACATATAGTAGACCTTATTCAGTTTGCTTCTGCCGACTGGACATCTGAGGCTAATCACGGACTACGTAAAGACTTAGAAGATAAGGCTATCCTGTTTCCTCACTTTGACCCTTCTGTTTTGGCTACTGCCACAGGACTGGATAAGTTGCATAGTAAGATATATGATACTTTAGAAGACTGTATCATGGAGATAGAAGAACTCAAAGATGAGCTATCTACCATAGTTATTACGCAAACCACTTCTGGTAGAGATAGGTGGGATACTCCTGAGATTAAGATGCCTGGAGGTAAAAAGGGAAGAATGAGAAAGGACCGTTACTCTGCTGTCATCATGGCTAACATGGTAGGTAGACAGATAATGCGTGCTCCTGCTCCTTTAGACTACTCTAGTGTGGGTGGTTTTTCTCAGGCTATGACAAATATTCAAGATGGGGCTGTATACATAGGTAATGAAAAATTTGCCCAGGAATCTAAAGATGTGATGGATTTCTATGGTATGGCATAAAATAGTGTATAATCTTAATAGAATTAACAATGCTATTACATAGGAAAACAATGCTATTATGTCAAATGAGCCAAATTACGTTACCTGGAGCAATACTGCTGGGTTAAATAAAGCCCTACAACAAACTGCTGGAGCAGTAGATGAATATGCGGCAATCTCTAATTCACAGGCCAGTTCATACAATGATAGAACTTTTGTCTTAGATGGAACTAATACTTCTGTACGTTCGGAATATAATCGGGGAGACTATGATTATTACCATAGAAACGAACAGGTTCCCACAGGAGATAAAGCTGCTATAGATATGTGCATGAATGTATATGAACGTATCGGTATTGTATATAACGTAATCAACATGATGTCGGACTTTACAGTGCAGGGCATTCGTATCACACATCCAAACCCTAAGATTGAGAACTTTCATAAGAATTGGGCTAAAAGCATAGGATTTCAAGAAACATCTGAACGTATATCTAACATGTTATATAGAGCAGCTAACTGTCCTGTTAGGAAAAAGTATGGGAAAATAAGTATACCTATTGAAAAAGAATGGCGTAAGAACTTTGCCAAAGAAGGCATTAAGGTAAAGAAACCTAAAGTAGATAAGCGTGTAATCCCCATGTCTTATAATATTCTTAATCCTATGACAATAGAAGTTGTTGGTGGTGATTTAGCTGTATTTACGGGGAAACCTATATATGGCCTAAAGCTTACTAATAATCTAAAAAACATGATTAAGCGTATGAGCCAGATATCTTTACAAAAAGGCCATGAGCATATTAAAGATATGATTCAGGTATTACCGGAAGAACTTAAAAAGTCTGTGGTAGAGGGTAAAAGTATGTATGTATTTCCTCTTGATGAATTTTCTATGCTTCATTATAAAAAAGATGACTGGAAACCCTGGAGTAAGCCTATGGTTTATTCTGTTCTTGATAATCTTCTATACTTAGAGAAGATGCACTTGGCTGATATCTCTGCATTAGATGGGGCTATATCTCAGATTAGATTGTGGCGTTTGGGTGATTTGGATAATAAGATTATACCTACACCAACAGCTATATCTAAGCTTCGTAACATATTGTCTAATGTTGGTACGGGCGTATTAGACCTAGTTTGGGGTCCAGAACTAAGCTTTACAGAATCAAACACTAATGTGCATCAATTCTTAGGTGCAGACAAATACCAGCAAATTATGACAGAAATCTATGCTGGTCTAGGCGTTCCCTCTTCTTTAACTGGCAGTAGTGCCGGTGCAGGACAGGGGTTCACTAACAACTCTATTAGCATGAAGACCCTAGTTGAAAGACTAGAATATGGTCGAGACATACTTACGTGCTTCTGGGAAAAAGAGCTTAAAGAAATACAACTAGCTATGGGATGGAGATTCCCTGCTAAGATTAGCTTTGACTATAAGGTTCTATCAGATGAATCATCAGAACGTAAGCTGCTATTAGATATGTGGGATAGAAATATCATCTCTACAGAGACTATCCAAGAACTAGCTAAAAGAGACCCTGAGCTTGAAACTATCAGAATCAATAGAGAAAGACGTAAGATAAAATCTGATAACTTACCACAAAAAGCTGGCCCATACCATAATCCTCAGACAGAACATGATTTAAGGAAGATTATTCTTCAAAATGGTGGAGCCACTCCTTCTGAAGTAGGTCTTGAGTTAGAAGAGAATAAAGAAGGTGAAGTTCCTAATATAGAAAAACAGGCTGAACTACAAAAAGAAGCCCAGATTCAAATAGATAAGTTTAAACCTAAATCCCCAGGTGGTGATGGGAGACCTAAAAATGCGACTGACAAAACAAAGAGAAAAGAGAAAAAGGTCAAACCTCGTACTATGGGCAAAGATTTTCTTAATCTATTTATGTGGGCTGGGGAAGCACAAAAGTCTCTTTCTGAAATGCTGTCTCAAGGCGTTTTGCAGAAATATGAGAAGAAAACCCTAAGACAACTAACTAAGTCTCAGGCTGAACAGTTCGAGTTTTTAAAGTTTCGTATATTGTCTAACTTAGACCCTTATACAGAAGTTAAGACTCAAACAGTGTATAATATTCTAGGCGATACTAATCTATCTATATCAGATGATATAATGTCTATCTATAGTATGCTGCTTAAACAGTTCAAAACGGTCAATAAAAGAAATCCTTCTTTAGAGGAGTTGCGGCAGATACAGTCTTCCGCGTATTCTGTAGATAAAGAAACTGATATTCCTTTTGAATAATATAACAGTTAATCAAAAATAAGACGTTTTTTTGGTTTTTATAAAAATATAGTGTATTAATCTAGTGAAGAGAACATATGAGCATCCCAATATTCGAAGATGAGCTTAAAGATGGGTTAGCTGAAGAGATAAGAAGTAGTGCTAGTATAGCATACTGTACTCAAGCTAAACCTTTAAGCAAAGATTTAACTTACGATTTAAGTAAAGTAGAGCATCCAGAATTTGCCATAGCATCCAAAGACCAGTGGGATTTATTTTGTCTAAATTCGGTACTGGTTTCTGTTGGGTGGAATCGAAACGATGACGTTTTTGATGTTGGTGAAACTTGGGCTGCACGTAATAGTCCTATAAATAAACCATTCAATTTCATGCATAATGAAAAAGATATTATAGGACACATGACTGCAAGCGTTGTTACTGATTTTCAAGGAAATCTGGTAACTGAAGCAGATACTGTTCCTGATAAGTATGAGATTGTGGTGGCTTCTGTCCTTTATAAAAAGTGGGCAGACGCAGAATTACAAGAACGTATGGACGGTATCATAGAGGGAATATCACAAGATGAGTGGTTTGTCTCTATGGAATGTCTATTTAGAAATTTTGATTACGCAATTATATCTCCAGACGGAGAACACCAAGTAGTACCTCGAAATGAGACTTCTGCTTTCTTAACGAAACATTTAAGAATATATGGTGGTACTGGGGAATTTGAAGGAAACAGGCTTGGCAGATTACTGCGGGGCTTTACTTTTAGTGGGAAAGGTCTTGTAGATAACCCCGCTAATCCTAGAAGTATCATTTTTAACAATGTAGATTCTTTTGCTGCTAAAAGTAGCGTTTCTATAGACTCTATACAGAATGAAAAAACACTGGAGAAACAAAACATGACTACAGAAAATACTACTGTTGAAACACAGTTGCGAGCAGACTTAGCTAAATCAGAAGCTAAGATTGATAAACTTGCCGACAAACTTGAAGGACAAGTAGAAGCTGCACGTAAGTCTGAACAAGACAAACTAGAAAAGCAAATCGCTTCTCTTAAAGTTGATGTCGAATTTGGACAAACTGAAGTGTCTGAAGCTAATAAAACGGTTTCGGAACGAGAAGAAGCTATTGCTAAGTTGGAAAAGGAACTGAAAGACGTTTCTAAAGAACTTACAGAAGCTAAAGACAAAATGGATGCTGCTGAAGCTGATGCTAAAGCTACTGACCGAGTTTCACAACTTGTTAGTGCTGGTGTTGACAAAGAACAAGCAGACGAAATTGTTAGTGAGTGGTCTGGTGCCTCTGACGAACAGTTTGAAAACATTCTTGCCCTTCACACTAAACTTGTCGCTAAGTTTCCTGAAGACCTGAAAAAAGGTAAAAAGGACGACAAAGATGACAAAGATAAGAAAGACAAGAAAGACAAAGACGCTAAAGCAGATAGCGAAGTTGATGAAAACGAAGATTCTGCCGAAGCTGATTTAGATGATGTAGATACAGACGAAGAAGCTGCTTTGGCTGCTGCTGAATCTGGTAAACAAGAAGAATTACGGTCGGCAACTGCAAGTTGGATTGCTGAACAATTAACTAATACAGATAAGGAGTAATCTAATATGGCTCTTAAATCACATAGAATCCATAACGATTCTACGATTGAACACTTCATGAGTGCTACTGCCGAACGTGGGGGTATTGTTTCTTTGAGCAGCACTACTTCTTCTGGTACAGCTATGGACCAAGCAGCTAATACTGTTGCTTATGTAGCTGAACCATCAGGCGTTGAACCTCGCGGAATCTTAATGTGTACTGTTGTTGATGAAGACTTGACAAGAGTTCATCGTAACTGGCATAAAGAAGAAGTGCAAGTTGGCGGAAAAGTAACTGTGTGGACCCAAGGTACTGTTACGACAGACCGAATTTACCCTGGACAAACACCTGCTGCTGGAGATGCAGCTTATGTTGGACACAGTGGTTTCATTGCTAATAGCGATGTTGCTAGTGATTCCGGTCCTGACGCAAGTGCCGACAGAAAAGTTGGGCGTTTTATTACAGGCAAAGACGAAGATGGTTACGCAAAAGTTCAAATCAATCTTCCATAATAATAACTGAAGGAGAAAATAAATGAGTAGACGTAAACAAACGAGACCAGATGACGCTTTAATCGACTTGATTAAACGTTCTGGTTCTAGCGATACCTCTATCGCTTTTCAAGCTCAGTACGAACTTGCACGTGCCTTAGAAACCCCTCTCCGACAGGGTGTTTTGGTTGGTGACATTGTTCGAAATGTGTTTGAAGCGATGGTTTTAGAACCGGGGGCATCTGTTGAATGGCCTTTGGATTTACTAGCTCCAGGTGAAGAAGATGAGTTCATAGCTTATACCAATCCTGGTAACGGTCGTATTCCTGAGCAACAAGTTGAAGGTGACTATGTTACCATTCCGACTTACGGGATTGCTATGAGTATTGACTGGTTGCTTCGATATGCACGTGACGCACGATGGGATATTATCTCCCGTGCTATGCAAGTGTTAGAAGCTGGTTTTGTAAAGAAAATCAATGATGATGGTTGGCATACAGTACTTAGTGCTGGTGCAGACAGAAACATCTTGGTTTATGATGCAGATGCTAGTGCTGGACAATTCACCAAGCGATTGGTTAGTTTAATGAAGGTTCTTATGCGACGTAACGGTGGTGGTAATACTGCTTCCTTGAGTCGTGGTCGATTGACCGATATCTTCTTGAGTCCTGAAGCCTTGGAAGACATCCGTAACTGGGGTCTTGACCAAGTTGATGAAATCACACGAAGAGAAATCTTTGTTGCTTCTGATGACTCTATTAGCCGAGTGTTCGGTGTAAATCTTCATGACCTTGATGAATTTGGCGAAGGCCAAGAATATCAAGCCTTCTTCACTGACCAGTTGGGAGCTTCTTTGGAAGCATCTGATACTGAGTTGGTAGTTGGTCTGGATATGGGAGCTAATGACTCGTTCATTATGCCTATCCGACAAGAAGTTCAGGTAACTGAAGACCCAACACTTCACAGACAGCAACGTGCTGGTGTTTATGCGACTGCCGAACTTGGTTTCGGGGTTTTAGACAATAGGCGATGTTTGCTCGGCTCGTTTTAGTAGTATAATTATACTAGGTCGCTTCTTTAAGCGGCCTAGTTTTTTAGAGTTTATACCATCCAGTATAAGGAGACGTTTAAGATGGGAAATTATGGAATTGTTAGTAATAATGAAAACAAGGTATATGAATGGCTACAAGAAGGATATTCTGCATATAAGATAGCTAAAATGCTGGGCTGTGCTAAAAGTAGCGTGTTGAAATATATGAGTAAGAAAGGATGGACAAGTCAGCATAAATGTAAAGTCAACTATAACAGTCTATTAAAAGACAAAAAAGACTTAGTAGTACAACTACATAAACGGAATATGTCACAGTCAGAGATATCTAAGATTGTAGGGCATTCTGCTCCTCAAATATCTACAATGCTAAAAAAGGAAGGGTTATATAGGAATTATAAATACCAAGTGGACGAGTCCTTTTTCTCAGAGATAGATACGCAAGAAAAAGCCTACGTATTAGGCTGGATGTATTCTGATGGTAACGTAACGCCAGAAGGTAAATTCCGCATCCAAATCCAAAAAGATGATGAAGAGATACTCTATAAGATACGGGCTATCTTACAATACGATGGGCCTATGTATGATATCGATATACCAAAGAACGATTGGAGCAAAAAACCCCAAACCTGCCTATGCGTCAATCGCAAATCTATGACAGAAGACCTTGTGCGACATGGTTGTTCTCCCAATAAGTCCCTAGTGATAGAGTATCCCACATGGATAGACCCCACATTAGAATCCCACTTCTTACGTGGTATCCTAGACGGTGATGGGTCAATTAACATCAAAAAGGGTAAATACCTAAATACCTCTATCACCACAACAGACCTATTCAACAAAGAGTTACAGTCTCGCCTATCTAAAATGGGAATAGATTCCCAACTATATTACCGATATGAACATACTAACACGTGCTCCCTTATGGTTACTAAAACCTCACATGCTAATAAGTTTCTAGAATATCTATATCAAGATTCAAGCATATGTCTTGCAAGAAAACATCAAAAATATCAAGAATTCCTCAATACAAAGTAAAAAGTGTATAATACTATAGGAGAACTAATATGACAGAAATAGTATTAAAGGTAGACCCTGGTGCCGGTTATGTGGACGGGGATATAATAGAAGCATTTACCGATAGGCAAATATTACACGTACACTCGGAACATTTGGGTGACACACGTAAGTTTTCTTTTAACGGTCATGGGCTAAACAATATAACTGACCTATCTAAGAAGATAAAAGATGTGTACTTTGAGTATCGCTTCGAACGTGTAAATAAAACACAAGTCAAACGTATAAATCTAACTACTTTAGAAGAAGAAATCTTTGGTGAACCAGACATATATGTAGAACAATACATAAAATATCATACCAATAGTTTAGGTTTACGTCACCAGATATTCGGAACAAGAGATAATGAGATTTGGTATGGTGGTGGTCAGGATTTCTCAGATACCAATGTAAATGCCGTATGGAATCATATCGAGACTGACACAGTAAACGTCCGTACTGATGAAGAATTCACCATATATCCAATAGGCGTTCAAGATTCCAAGTCTCACCTTCTAATACCTACTACTACATTTACGGACGCTGATGCAGCAGATTTGATACTACCTAAGACCAGCGGTAATGGAGACTTATTAAATAAACGTAAACACCATCTTACTTGGCAGACTATGGATGAGTTTATAGGCAATAAAACAGATATACAAAATAAAAATATATCAGTAGATTATAGAAAGAACTCTACTAAGTTATTACCAATACTAGACTATACTTTACATAAGAAAACTAAATAATGGCAACAGTTACTAAATCAATAGGTACATCAAGTAGAGATTATTCTACTATAGCCCTATGGGAAGCAGACCTCGATAACGGGGCTGTATATTCTGCTAGTGACGATGCTGTAGGAGAATGTTATAACGATAGTGATTTTGCTGGGGCTACTATTAACGGTGGAAATATTATAGGATTAAGTTCTACGTTATTACAGCCTGCTTCTGGTGAAGAACACAACGGCACCGCCGGTACTGGGGTAAGAGTTACTGGAAATATAGATTTTAGACCTAATGTGGCAGGAACGATTAGATTATTAGAGTTAGATGGAAATGTTGGTATAATAAACTTACTTAATGCGTTATTAGGTATTGTTGAGAGAAATTTAATACATAACAAAACCGGGTCTGGAGCCGGGATAGAGATAAGAGCAGGAAATAAATATATTCATAATAATATAATTTATGGATTTGTAAATAGCGGAACTGGGTCATCTAGTGCTTATGGTATACATATTAATGCCATACCAACCTCGGCTGTAGTTATACGCAATAATACCATACATAATATCACTAGAAACACCTCTGCAACTGCTAGTTCATATGGTATATTTTTGGTTGATGACGCTGATGTTATTATTCAAAATAATTTAATAACACAAATAGATGGTACATCTGGTGGTAGTCACGATTCTTATTCAGATTCTTCTCCCTCATTAGCGACAGTAGACCATAACGCCGCAGGTGATACAACAGCCAGCGGAACTGGCTCAATAAATAGTATTACTCCTTCTAATCAATATGTGTCAGTAGTAGAAGGTAGTGAAGACCTACATATTAAAACCGGGTCAGACGCTATAGGTGCGGGGGCTGATTCAGGAACTACCAATGGAGTAAATATAGATATAGACGGCTCGGATAGAGATACTTTAGGAATTGTGTGGGATATCGGTGCTCACGAATTTCTTATTGGTGCCACAGAAGAATCTCTTGGTGCAGCTATAACTTTTCCGATTTTAGTCGGCAACACAAACAACACATTATATAGACAGTGGTACACACCACCCGTTTAGGAGAAATAGATGCCAAACTTAAATACATATCATTCCCTGTATTCAGGGAGAAAAGAACATGTAGATAGCACTAGAGTACAAATTAGTACAGTTAGTCAAGAACTACGCATGGGATTAACAGTGATTGCCGATAGTGGTAATGCTGGTTTAATCTACGTGGGAAACAGTGGAGTTCTTGCTGGTACAGCAGACGATAGTTGCGGTTTCCCTTTAAAAGCTGATGCAGCCATAACAATACCGATTGATGATGTATCTAAGGTATATGCCGTTGCTTCAGCCAGTGAATCTGGAACCTTATATTGGACGGCATTATAATGGCATGGTCTGACGACATGATACCTATGGTACGTCATTTAGTGAATGATATCACCTCACCCCAAACATATACTGATAATAGCTTGACAGATATGATTGTTGTATCTGCACAACTTATTCAGACAGAGATGGCGTTTGACAAAACATATGTTATTGACATACCTAATTCCGGCATAACTCCAGACCCCACAGCGACAACTAGGGATGATGGTTTTATTAACCTGACAGCTTTAAAATCCTCCTGTGTTTTACTTCAGGCAGAAGCTAAGACGAATGCCGGTAATTCTTTTAAAGTTAAAGATGGTAGTCGTAGCAGTTTCTCTGAAATTGACATGACCCAGCTATACAAGGCTTCACAAGAGAGAGCTAATAAAGCATGTGAAGATTATGAACAGGCCAAGATACAGTATCAAGCCGGTAACAGTAGAGCTGGCGAAGCTATAATAGGCCCACACACAACACAAAATGCCGTAATAAAATATGGTAATATAATCTAGGAGATAATATGACAACTGACGTAATGCAAAAATGTATCACAGCCAATACTATAGAAAACGGTTCTGCCGTTATGGGTGTAGATAAAAATGGCAATAACCACACCATTGCCCCAAAGATAAACAAAGCTCCAGATGTTGACGCTATGGACACAAAATTTACCGACAAATTTGATGATTATATGTACTATTCTAACTAAGGTATATAATGGTTGATATTCCTGCAAGTGTATGGTCTAAGTATAAAGACATATGTGATGATTTTATCTCTTCTAACTTTGGGGTAAATTGTAAGCTTATATATCCAGCAAAACGGTCTTCATGTGCAAACTGTGTTCCTGGTCTAGTGGGCGGTTCGTCTTCTAATAAGTTTAAGCATGGTGGTCCTATGCCTTTTAATTTCGGTAATTGCCCTATGTGTGGTGGTGACGGATTTAAAGAAATAGAAAACACAGAGACTATTAAACTAAGAGTTTATCATTCTTCTCAACCCTATACTAAGGTAGCTAACATAAGTGTTCCTGATAATAAAATAGAAATTATAGGATTTATGTCTGACCTACCTAAAGTCATGAGGTCTAATGAGATTGAGGTTGTTGATGACCAATCAGCATATCGCCACTGGAAATTCACCAAAGATGGTGAGCCTTTTCCTCATGGTTTTGAGAAGGATAGATACTTTATAATGGATATGAAACGTGTCTAAAATACAAGCCCCCTACATCATACAAATAACCGATACAGCAAAAACCGTAGAAAAGCGCCTACTTGTAGCAATTGCTTCTGAGTTAAATAAGGTGCTCCCTTCTATAGTGGCTCCGGTTAAGTCAGACTTTCAACAAAACATTCAGAGGGTTTTTACTAATTCTCCTGAATATAAGGCTTTGGTTGGAGGCCCATTGAATGAACACTTCGGTTTTCCTCGCGGTAGTGAATTCTCTAAGCTAGATGCTATTATAGACACGCTTGCTAGAGAGGTAGAAGTCGAGTTTAACAGTATTACTGTTTCGGGTAGCTCTCTTAAAGGAGGTATAACTATTAAAGCCTTTCTTTCTTCCTTTGAAAATATACTGGATTTAAGTGAGGCTAACGTAAGAATAAAAGATGGTAGCTTGCCTTGGTTAGAATGGCTATTAATTAGGGGTGATGAGATAATTGTCGCTGATTACAATATTACGTTTGATGACTTTAAGGGGCAACTAAGTCGTAGTGGTGGGGCTATCATGGTTCCAGATGATAATGAGGGGTGGCGTGTTCCTGCTGAATATTCTGGTACAGCAAGAGATAACTGGGTAACTAGGTCTGTTCACAACTCTTTAAAATTTATAGAACAGTTGACAACATCATCTGTTAAGCGACATTTAACAAAGGTATTTTAATGGCAACATTTACAACAATGAAAGGGTTTACTGACATCGGTGATGTGGGTATTACTCAAACCATTAAAACTAATTTGATTACTTATCTAGACTGGGGAACTTTAGATAAGGGTGCATATTTTAATGTTAACTATCCAACGTCCGGTTCTTATGGTGGAAATCAGCATACATTAAATCCTGTTACAAATCATCCTTATTATGATGATGGACAGGTATGGCAAGGTTTTCGCAGTAACTGGGTATGGGAAAGTGGCACTAGTAAAAGCCCCGACCCTATTCAAGTGTCTGGAGTATTTATTGATGATGTGTTTCAAGCAGTTAATGCCGGACATCATATTAATTACCCAGATGGTCATATAGTGTTTGATACTGCTATAGCTACCACATCTACAGTACATGCAGAATATAGTCATAAGTGGCTATCTTTTTATGATTCAGATGATATCCCTTGGTTTAGGGAAACACAGAACAGGTCTTTCAGAAATGACGATAGGCATTTTGATTTACAAGGTTCGGGAGATTGGTCTACAATGGCCCAGACTCGCGTTCAGTTGCCCGCTATAGCTATTGAAGTGATTGATGGTAGTTATGCTCCATATCAGATAGGTGGGGGCCACAGAGCCTATAGGGACGTTCTACTACATGTTATAACAGAAGATGGTAGAACTTGTGACAATTTAACAGATTACCTTTCTTATCAGATAGAAAAGACCATATTCTTATTCGATGTAGACCAAATGGGTGAATCTGGAGTATTTCCTCTAGATTATAGGGGAATGAAAACCTCTGGTGCCCTAACTTACCCTAGTTTAGTAGAGCTAAATGAAAATGGTGGGTATAGATATAATAAAATGAGAATGTTTGATACCAGAATACAGAAAACTAATAAAATCAATCAAAACCTATACGTAAAACCGGTTCGAATCAGGACTGAAGTGTTTTTAGCAAACGTATAGATAAAAAGTGTATAATCATATAGAATAATAACAAAATCCACAGTGAGGATAAATAGACATGAGTAATAGAACATTTTGGGCTGTACAGGCTGTTGGTATAAATCCACTAGGCAGCGCTGCAAACCCTCCAGTAGTACATGGCTTACAAAGTGCTGGTATTACGACTACATTTAATTTAGAGCAGGTGTTTGAAATTGGGCAGATTGCCGTATATGAAAACATCGAAGATATCCCTGACGTAGAACTAACGCTTGAAAAAGTGGTTGATGGCTATCCATTGATATACCATCTAGGTACACGTGGTTATACTACAGGAAGTCTTACGGGACGTTCAAATCAGCGATGTACTGCATATTTAAATATTTATGGAGATACACAAGATTCCGCTTCTGGAGTTGCTACTAACTCAGTAGAACTATCCGGTTTGTATGTTTCTTCTTCTGCCTTCAATATTCCTGTTGATGGAAATATGACAGAATCTGCTACGTTTGTTGGTAATAATAAAGTATGGAGTACTTCTAGCTTTACGATGACCGGTGAACTGTTTAATAATGCAGACTCTCCTTTGGCAGAAACCTCAAGTTGGGGTGGTGTTCAGCGTAGAGAAAATGTTGTATGGCCTGGAGTATTAGGAGCTTATGCAGCTACCAATGACGTAAACGGGCAGGTAGATTCACAATATAGTTTGTCTGATTTTAACGCTAGTAATCCTGCCGGTACTATTCTTCCAGATGAAATTCCTGGTATTTCGACTTCTGGTACTAATGACCGTTCTGGTTCACCTCTTGCTTTTGGTGCTCATATTCAAAGTGTTAGTGTAAGTACTGACCTTGGACGCGACGCTTTGCTAGAACTTGGTCGTAAGGCTCCTTACTTTAGATTTGTGAATTTCCCAATCGAAGTAACATGTGATATTGAAATTACTGCTACTAATGGTGACGGTATTGATGCTCTTGAAGAATCAGAAAACTTGACTAACCAAACTATTAAGATTGGTCTTCGAGAAGGTACTTTCATTGATTTGGGTACTAAGAACAAACTAAGTAATGTAACTTATGGTGGTGCTGATGCTGGTGGAGGTAACGCGACAGTTACTTATTCTTACAGTACATTCAATGACTATACTGTAAGTCATCCTCAAGACCCTACCTAATAATTAAGATTTTTTGGGGGTAGATTCGTCTGCCCCCTTCCGGTTAATGCAAGCGATAGACGTTGGACAGACGGCAAGTGGAATCATTAACCTTTTGGATGGACAAAACTAAATAAGGTTCAAAAGGATAAAAATATGTACAAAGATAGCTCCCGGTTATACTATTCTCTAGTCTCAAAAATATAAGACATGGAATACTATGAACGGGATTTTTTTATATCTAGAATATGTTCTGGAAGCGTAAGACTCAAGTTTGGGGATTTGGTACTTAAAATCAAGCCACCAACGGCTGAAATCGCATATGAATCACAAGAGGTCTATAAGGAAACGTATGA
>Ga0114999_10002449_pt1 | contig 24426 bp, 18 predicted proteins | sample ArcticOcean_MG_C_3_FD_89820 | JGI IMG/M metagenome (GOLD analysis project Ga0114999, IMG submission 89820) | Marine microbial communities from western Arctic Ocean - ArcticOcean_MG_CB8_126 | ecosystem: Environmental > Aquatic > Marine > Oceanic | place: Arctic Ocean: Canada Basin | collected...
AAATAGGTCGTAAAACCCTTGGAAAACATGGGTTTTAGGCGGACACCCTCGGAAGCGCAGATCGAGACATTCGTCGATCATTACAATCACCGGCGTTATCACGAGAGCATCAACAACCTCACCCCCGCAGACGTTTACTTCGGGCGTGGGCAATCAATTCTAAAACAACGAGAAAGGATCAAGCAGAGACACAAGTTTCGGTGTGGTGCAGATTATGCCAGCGTTGCACTTGGTTTGTGAATTTAGCGCCTCGGGCTAAAGGCGGAAGCGCTGCATATAATATGGGTACCAATATGGGTAAGACTGTCTAAGTCTGAATTATTCCTTTTATTATCAATAAGTTATATGATAAATCTGGCGGAGGGGGCGGGATTCGAACCCGCGGTACGCGTAAACGCACACACGCTTTCCAAGCGTGCGCCTTAAACCACTCGGCCACCCCTCCAGGCTCGCGCAACATAGCAATTCTTTTGCGTGTCGCAAGATATTGGCGTGTGTTTGCTGTTATATTGTTGGCATGTGAATTTGCGCGCGGCCTTTATGCCGCCCGGCCGTAGGGCTTTGAATAATGATCGTTTGCCGCATTGTTGCCAGTCTGTTGTTGCTTATCGCACTTGGTTTGTTCGCCTATGAAATCGTCGGCGCTTTATCGGGCGGGGGCTACGAACTGATCGCCGGGGGTGAGTTGTGGGCGAGCATTCATGCCAACAGCTTGGTCGGCTTCGGCAGCCTGATCGAGAAAAGCGTTTCGCCCTGGCTATGGGGTGAAATCATTGTGCCTATCCTGCTCGCGCCCGCTTGGGCGATCGCCGCCGTGCCAGGATTTGTGCTCGCCATTCTCTGCCGCAGACGGCGCAGGAAGCAGGGCCTTAGGTGATCACTCCGGCGGTTGGGTCGAGCGCATAAATTCTGTGCTAGCCGGACGGCCGGGAAGGTCAAGCTTGGCGGTATGGGGCGGGTTTTCGGCGATCACTTTGCCGCGCCGGATGACATGAAGGCAGGTCGGGCGGAGGCGGACCGCTTCGATCGGATCAGACGCCTGCAGGACCACCAAATCGGCGTTGCAGCCGACATCCAGGCCATAACCTTCGAGGCCGAGATTGCGCGCCGGATTTTCGGTCACAGCCTGAAAGCAGGCGCGAATTTCATCACGGCCGGAAAGATGCCCGGCATGCACTGCCATGTGCGCGATATCGAGAAGCGCGCCGGTGTTCATGGAGCAAAACGGATCCATGACCGAATCCTGGCCGAACGATACATTCAGGCCGGCCGCCATCAATTCCTTCACCCGCGTCATGCCGCGCCGTTTGGGATAGGTATCATGCCGGCCCATGAGGAGCATGTTGGCGGTGGGATTGGCGATGACTTGAACATCGGCCTCCACCATCAACGGGATCAGCTTGCTCACATAATAATTATCCATGGAATGCATGGAGGAAAGATGCGATCCGGTGACGCGGCCCTGAAGGCCATGACGCACTGTCTCGGCGGTCAAGGTTTCGATATGGCGGGAATTGGGATCGTCCGTTTCGTCGCAATGCATATCCACGCGGAGACCGCGCTCGGCTGCCAGTGCGCAGAGCTGGCGAACCGATTCGGTGCCCTCTTCCATGGTGCGCTCGAAATGAGGAATGCCGCCGACCACGTCGACGCCCATATCTAGCGCTTTAGCCATGTTCTTTACCCCGACAGGCGAGCGCAGATAACCGTCCTGCGGAAAGCCGACCAGTTGCAGGTCGAGATAATCTTTTACCTGCTCGCGCACCTCGACCAACGCCGCCACCCCGCGGAGGTTGGGATCGGTGGTATCAACATGGCTGCGGATCGCCAACAATCCACGGCCGACCGCCCAATCGCAATATTCGAGCGCGCGCTCGACATACCAATCATGGGTCAGGGTGGGTTTCAGCTCGTACCATAGTTTGATGCCCTCCAGGAGGGTGCCGCTTTCATTGTAGCGCGGATAGCCATAGAGAAGCGTGGCATCCATATGGAAATGCGAATCCACAAACGGCGGCGATACCAACCGGCCCGTGACGTCTATCTCGCGCGCCGCCGAAGCGCCAATGCCTGCTTCAACCGCCGCGATTTTGCCGCCCTTGAGGGCAATATCGATTCCCGTGCGCCCTTCGGGGAGTGTCGCGCCGCGAAGGATAAGATCCATATCAGAATAATCCTACAATGTTGCCACTGTCATCGACATTGATGCTATTGGCCGCTGGCACCCGTGGCAAGCCGGGCATGGTCATGATATCGCCGCAGACGACCACCAGGAATTCCGCACCCGCCGACACGCGCACTTCGCGGACCGGCACGACATGGCCCGAGGGCGCGCCCTTGAGATTGGGATCGGTGGAGAAGCTATATTGCGTCTTGGCGATGCAGACAGGGAAATGGCCGAAGCCGCCGTCCTGCAAATCCTTGAACTGGTTGCGCACCTTCTGATCGGCAATGATGTCGTCGGCGCCGTAAACCTCTTGGGCGACGGTGCGGACTTTGTCCCAAAGCGGCAGTTCGTCGGGGTAAAGCGGCTTAAAATTGGACGGCTTGTTTTCGATGGTCTCGACGACTTTGTTGGCCAAATCCTCTGCGCCGGCGCCTCCGGATGCCCAATGGTCGCTTTCGACCGCCGGGGCGCCGAGCGCCTGACAGCGTTCCAGCACCAGGGCGCGCTCGGCCTCGGTGTCGGCCGAGAAGCGGTTGAGGCCGACCACGACGGACACGCCGAATTTGGCGATATTGCTGAGATGGCGTTCGAGGTTGGCCATGCCTGCATCGAGCGCCGTCAAATTCTCCTCACCGAGCGCGCCCTTGGTGACGCCGCCATGCATCTTGAGCGCCCGGATGGTTGCCACTAGCACGACGCAATCGGGCGCGAGGCCGGCCTTGCGGCATTTGATATCGAAAAACTTCTCGGCCCCGAGATCGGCACCGAAGCCGGCTTCGGTCACCACATAATCGGAAATTTTCATCGCCGTCTGGGTCGCCAGGACGGAATTACAGCCATGCGCGATATTGGCGAATGGTCCGCCATGCACGAGCGCCGGATTGTTCTCCAGCGTCTGCACCAGATTGGGCGCCAACGCGTCTTTCAGCAGTGTCGTCATCGCGCCCTCCGCTTGGACTTCGCGGGCGCGCACCGGCGTGCGGTCGCGCTTGTAGCCGATAACGATATTGCCGAGACGGGTGCGCAAATCCTCAAGATTGCGCGCCAGGCAGAAGATCGCCATGACCTCGGACGCGACAGTGATGTCGAAGCCGTCCTCACGCGGGAAGCCGTTGGCGACACCACCGAGGGAAGAGACGATTGAGCGCAAGGCCCGGTCATTCATATCGACCACGCGGCGCCAGGTGACACGGCGCGGATCGATCTCGGCGGCATTGCCCCAATAAATATGATTGTCGACCATGGCGGCGAGCAGATTGTTGGCGGCACCGATGGCATGGAAATCGCCGGTGAAATGGAGATTGATTTCCTCCATCGGAACGACCTGAGCATAGCCGCCGCCAGCGGCCCCGCCCTTGAGGCCGAAACATGGCCCCAGGCTGGGTTCGCGCAAACAGATCAGCGTGTTCTTGCCGATGCGGTTGAGGCCGTCACCGAGACCCACCGTGGTGGTGGTCTTGCCCTCGCCCGCCGGTGTCGGCGTGATGGCGGTGACCAGTATCAGCTTGCTGTTGGGGTTTTCCTTGAGCAAGGAAATATAGTCGAGCGAGATTTTTGCCTTGTCGTGGCCATAGGGCACCAGATGCTCGGCCGCGATGCCGAGGCGCTCTTTGCCAATTTCCAAAATTGGCCGTTTCTCCGCGACGCGGGCGATATCGATATCGCTTTTGGGATTCGCATGTTGTGAACTCGGCGCCATCTTTTTGTCCTTCCCCTAGTCGGCCGCTAATGCGGCCGCTCTATTTCAATGATTGCAAGGCCGCGAGGCCGATCGGTTTGCCGCCGAATTCATGCATGGCATCGAGCAGCGCGTGCCACAGGTAAACGGCGGAAGCGACATCGCTCAGAAGATCGAATACCGGCACCTCGGCGATCGTGCTGCGGATGATAATCGCGTTCAAGCGCGCCACATTGGTTTGTACGACGCGGTGCGCCGGTGCCGCCTCAGGGCGGAGATCGACGGCACAGATTTTAGCGAACAGCGCCGGCGTATGGTTGCCGCTGAGAGCGAGCCAAAAATTGGTGTCGGCACGCGGGACGTGAAAGCAGCCATCGGCGGTTTCCATCGACCAGGCGGCATCGGTTTTTTCGATAAGCGGCCCAACACCCTGATAATCGCCGAGTAGCAGAGCTTCACCGGGCGCCAAGCGGGCAATCCGCGTGCCGTCGGCCTGAGGCGTGACCTGATTGCTTGCCTCAACCATTTCCGCGCCCTGGCCGGTGAGCCAGGCGGCCATGTTCCAGCCCTTGAAGCCGGTGCGCGGCAGGGCCGAGAGATCGCAGAGACCAAGGCTTCGTGCTTGGGCGGCTTCAGCGGCGGCATCATCGCCTATACGCATCGCGGCGGCGGCGCCGTTCAGCTCCTCGAATTCGGCGCCAGCGCTTTCCAATTCACGGTAGAGAAAACTGCGCCGGATGCGCTCGCTGGGCAGCAACGCCATCGCTACATCTCCTGCCGTGCGCCGTCAGGATCGTAGAACGGCAGCTTGACCACTGTAGCGCGCACCATCTTGCCGCTATCGGTCTTGATGTCGAAAGCACTGCCGGGCTCGGCCTGGTCGGGCGCGACATAGGCCAGTCCAATCACTTTACGGAGGGTCGGCGAGCGCACGATAGACGTAACCCGGCCAGTAATCGTGCCGCCACGAATGACGAGATGACATTCCTTCGGCTCCGATGCGGCATCGCCATCGGCGATTTCGAAGCCGACCAGTTTGCGTTTTATACCGGCCGATTCCTGGATCGAAACCGAGCGCATGCCGACAAAATACGGTTTCTTGCGCGAGATCGCCCAGGTCATATCGGCTTCATGCGGGTTGGTCAGCCCGTCAGTATCCTGGCTGATGATGATGTGGCCCTTTTCGAGCCGGAGAAGACGCTGGGCCTCGACGCCGAACGGCCGGATGGCGGCGTCTTTGCCGGCTTCAATCAGCGCATCCCAGAGGGCCTCACCCTGGCTCGCCGGCACATGCAACTCATAGCCCAGTTCACCAACAAACCCGACGCGCAAAAACATCGCCGGAATGCCGGCGACATGGCCGCGTCGTACGCCCATATAGGGGAACGCCTCGGGTGACAGATCAACATCGTCGCAGAGCTTTTGCAGGACGTTCCTGCTGTTGGGGCCAGCGATGTTTACCCCGGCATAAGACGCCGAGACATGTGTGACATCAACCTTGAGACGCCACTGCGCGTTGTACCACAGCATGGTGCGGTACACGCCATCGACGCCCGATGTGGTGGCGGTGACGTAAAAATGGTCATCACGCAATCGGCAGGCGACGCCGTCATCGACAACCACGCCGGTGTCATCGGTCATCAACACATAACGCGCGCGCCCGACCGGCTGCTTGAGATAGGCGAAGGTGTACATGCGATTGAGAAATTCGGCGGCGTCGGGGCCACGAACTTCGAGCCCGCCCAGGGTCGAGACATCGATGAGGCCGACATTCTCGCGCACGTTCAGTGCCTCGGCGGCGATGTTCGTCGCACGATCGCGCGCCGCGCCGTAATATTCCGGCCGCATCCAGGCGCCGGCTGGCATCATCTTGGCGCCGAGTTCTACATGGCGGAAATGCATGGCGGTGTAACGCACCGGCTCAAAGCTGCGGCCTGCCAGATGGCCCATGGTCAATGGGCCGATCGGCGGGCGTGAGGTGGTGGAGCCGGTCTCATCGAGGCCGGCGCCGGTGCGCCGCGCCGCCAGGCGGATTGCCGGCAAGGTGGCGTGGCGGCCCTGCGATGGCCCCATGCCGTTGGTCGTGAAGCGCTTCAGAAGCTGGATATGCTCATAGCCTTCGGTGAGCGCATTTTCGATATCGTGAACTTGCAAATCCTCATCGAGATCGACGAAATCCTTGCCCTTGGGATGACCGATGATCGGCCAGGCGGCTGCGGTCTCTTCGGCTACCCGTTTGTGCTCGCTTTCGGCGGCGGCGGTAAATCCGGCATCGCGTGCTGCTTGTCGACCAGCCGCTCTGCCCTCGCCGAGCACGTTCTCGAGGGCGTTCGCGCCAGCCACTGATCCGGCGGCGGCGATACGCGCCGGCAAATCATGAACGCTGAAGGTGCCGCCGTCATCGGCGTAGCTGACCCGCACGCCGGCCTGATGTAGCAGCGCCGCCGCCGGCGCATAGGAGCCCGACATGGCGATCAAATCGCATTCGAAAACGTCGTAACGAGCCGCCGCCTTCGTGGTGCCTTCGAGGCGGGCGATTTTGGCCGCACGCACGCCACTTCCGCCGGAAGTGGGCACAGCTTCGCGCAGCGTCGCGCCGGCAACGACGGGCACATGGCGGTGCATCAACGCCGTGCTGATTTCATCCTCTGGCGGATCGGCCCGTACATCCACGACGCAGGCAACTTCGATACCGGCATCGAGCAGGTCGAGGGCGACGCCATAACCATCGCGGCTGGCCGTCGCCACCACGGCGCGGCTGCCTGGCTTCACGCCGTAGAGGCGGATCAACCTTTGCACGGCGGAGCCCAGCATGATGCCGGGTAGATCATTGTTGTGAAAAATCAGCGGCTGCTCATAGCAACCGCTCGCCACGACGAGCGCGCCGGCTCGGAGCTTGTAGAGGCGGTTGTCCTTGATCAGGGGCAGCCAGTTATCAGCGTACCAACCGGTGCACATGCAATCGGTCATCACCTGGATTCGGCTCTCGGCGGCGACCTTGGCGGCAAGATCGGCGCGGGTAGATTCGCCGATCTCTCCGGCGCCATCGAAGCGGGCATAGGTGAGGGCGCCCCCGATCTCTGGATTTTCGTCGACCAGCAACACATCGGCACCGGCCGCGGCGGCTTCAAGCGCCGCCGCCATACCGGCCGGCCCGGCGCCAATCACCGTCACGTCGAAAAATAGATATTGCTTATCGTAATAACCATGCGGTGTTTTGAGATCGACCGTGCCGAGCCCGGCAACGCGGCGGATCAGTTTTGCCCATAACGGCCACGCCCAGCGCGGCTTGTAGAATGCCTTGTAGTAGAACCCGACGGGCATGAAGCGGCCGAGATGGCGCAGCATGGCGAGCCGGTCATTCTCCAACGATCCCCAATAATTCTGCGCTTTGACATCGAGGCCAGTCTCGATCTCCTGCCGGTCGGCCAGGCAGTTGGGCTTCTGCCCGATGCGCACGAAGCTGTTTGAATCCTGCCCGCTCATCGACAGCACGCCGCGCGGACGGTGATATTTGAACGAGCGCGAGAGCGTTGTGACGCCGTTGGCATAGAGCGCGCTGGCGACGGTATCGCCACGATAGCCGCTGACTTGCCGCCCTTCGAAGCGGAACGTGACCGGTTCGGAGCGTTCGATGCGGCTCCCCATCGGTTTTTCGAGACGTTCCGTCATGCGCCGCCTCCAGCGCCCGGTGTCTCATCTTTTGGCGCTTCAGGACGCGTGAACTCGACGCGCTCCTTGAAAATTTCGCCGGCTTCATAGGTGCGGATGATCTCGTCCTTGATGGTATCGCGCTCGGCAATGAACCAATAGGCGGTGGCGACATGGCACCACCATTCGCGCACCACACCAGCCTTGTTATTCTCCATGAATATGAATTCGAGCCATTCCGCGTCGCTGCACCTATTGGGGTCGGGCTGTTGCACAACTTCGCCACCATGGGCGAACTCCTGGATGTTGCGCCAGCCATTGAGTGGGCAGTGCATTTGTTTCATGTCATGCCCCCACCGCCCTCAATGCCCCACCGAGGCAGCGCCTTTTTCACCGACCAGATCGAAATCCTCGAAGCGCGACAGGCGGAACGGCGCGATCATAGCGGGCACTCGGCCGGTCGCCACCATCTCCGCCATGCGCTTGCCGCAAACCGGGGTCGCTTTAAAGCCCCAGGTGCCCCAGCCGGCGTCGATGTAATAATTTTTCACCCCGGTCTCGCCCATGATGGGAGCAAAATCCGGTGTCATGTCGGTCATCCCGGCCCATTGGCGCATCACTTGAACTTCCGAGAGATGGGGCAGCAATTCGAGCACATGGCTCATCAGGCCCTCAATAAAATCGAGTGAGGAGCTGGTCTGATAGCGCGGGTACGGGTCGGTCGAGCCGCCCATTACCAGCTCGCCGCGGTCGCTCTGCGAGATGTACACATGCAAGCTGCCGGAGACGATGATCGGATCGAGGAAGGGCTTGAGCGGCTGCGATACGCAGGCCTGTAGCGGAATGGTGCGGATCGGCAGCTTGAGGCCGGCCATGCGGGCGATCACTGTGCTGGCGCCGGCCACGGCCTGAACTGCCTTGCCGCACGCCACACGGCCGCGATCGGTCATCACGCCGGTCACCCGCCCGTCAGTGATTTCGATATCGGTGACGGTGGTGTCTTGATGAATTTCCACGCCCATCTCGGCGGCGCGCCCGGCATAGCCCCAGGCCACTGCGTCATGGCGGGCGATAGCGCCGGGCGGATGATAGAGCGCGCCGAGGATTGGATAGCGCACATCTTCCGAGAGGTTGAGCTGCGGGATCAGGCGAGCGAGATCGTCGCGGTAGACCAATTCGGAATCGACGCCGAGATGCTTGTTCACCTCGGCCCGCCAACGCGACGTGCGCAGCGCCGAATCTGTGTGCGCCAGGGTGAAATGACCGCGCTCGGAATAAAGGATGTTGTAATCGAGCTCACGGCTTAACTGGCGGTAGAGGGAAACCGATTCCTCGTAAAACGCAACGCCTTCCGGGGTGAGATAGTTGGAGCGGATGATCGCCGTATTGCGGCCGGTATTGCCGCCGCCGATATAGCCTTTTTCGAACACCGCCACGTTACGGATGCCGTGATAGCGCGCCAGATGAAAGGCAGTTGCCAAGCCATGCCCACCGCCGCCGATGATGATGACGTCATAGCTCGGTTTAAGCTCCGGCTGGGCGGCGAGGAAGCGCTTCGCCGGATGGCCGGACGACAGGCCGTATTTGATCAGTCCGAGCGGCATGGATGCGACATTATTAGCAGTGAAACCTTGCGGGCCGTTTTAGGCCGATCAGAATTTGCGATAGGCCTTGTTGAGGTCAATCATCGGATGGTTGGGCGACATCTGGAATTTAATTAGCAATTCACGCGCGATCATATCGCGTTCTTGCTGATTATCAGGCAATTCCAGACCCTCGGGCACAGAAACCCAGCCATTGATGTTGCGATCGAACACCGCCGGGCGGCTTTCCTCATAGCCGAGATGGACATCTTCAAGCCAGTTCAGGTCGTCCCAGCCCATGGTTTCCATATATTTCTTCAAGAACGGCGTGAGCAGGGTGTAGTCCGGCAGCAAATTAACATCGTAGCGATAACCGATGTGCTGGCCGATTTCCTTTTCACGCTCCGAATCGAGGCCGCTCGTCTTGATGAAATGGTCGATGTCCTGTTTTTTTTCACTCATGACTGCCTCCTAATACCGCGTCATGTCGGGTTGGCCGACGGTGTATTGCGAGCCGGCAAGCGGCACCATGGCCAGCGCCGAAGCCTCCATGGTGAGCGCCGCCAGATCTTCGGGCTCGAGCGAATGCACGTCAGTTTTACCGCAGGCGCGCGCCATCATCTGGCACTCCATCGTGAGGGTGTGGAGGAAATTATATACCCGCTCCGCTGCCTCGTCCGGGTCGAGGCGCTTGCGCAATTCCGGATCCTGGGTTGCCACGCCGACCGGGCAGCGTCCGGTATGGCAGTGATAGCAATAACCGGCCTCAACACCGATCTCGCTTTCGTAATCGGCCTCAGGGATATCCTTGTTGCAATTGAGCGCCATCATCGCCGAATGGCCGATTGCCACTGCATCGGCGCCAAGCGCGATGGCCTTGGCAACATCGGTGCCGTTGCGAATGCCGCCGGCATAGATCAGCGTAATCTTGCCGGACATGCCAACATCGTCGAGCGCCTTTCTGGCCTGGCGGATGGCGGCAATGCCGGGCACGCCGGTCTCTTCGGTGGCGAGATGCGGCCCAGCGCCGGTCGAGCCTTCCATGCCGTCCATATAGATGCTGTCGGGGTCAGTCTTGGCGGCCATGCGTACATCGTCATAAACGCGCGCCGCGCCGAGCTTGAGCTGGATCGGTATTTCGCCGTTGGTGGCTTCGCGAATCTCCTGAATTTTAAGCGAAAGATCGTCAGGGCCGAGCCAATCGGGATGGCGCGCCGGCGAACGCTGATCGATGCCGGCCGGCAGCGAGCGCATCTCGGCTACCTGATCGGTCACTTTCTGGCCCATCAGATGGCCGCCAAGGCCGACCTTACAGCCCTGGCCGATGAAGAATTCACAGCCGTCGGCGAGGCGTAAATGATGCGGGTTGAAGCCGTAGCGCGACTGGATGCATTGATAAAACCATTTTTCTGAATAGCGCCGCTCATCGGGGATCATGCCGCCCTCGCCCGAACACGTCGCGGTACCGGCCATAGTTGCGCCACGCGCCAGCGCGGTTTTCGCTTCGTAGCTAAGAGCGCCGAAACTCATGCCGGTGATGTAGATCGGGATATCAAGATCAAGCGGGCGCTTGGCGCGCGGGCCGATGATGGTACGCGTTTCGCACTTCTCGCGGTAACCCTCGATGACGAAGCGCGTCAGCGTGCCGGGCATGAAGGTGAGATCGTCCCAGGACGGGATTTTCTTGAACAGCGAGAGGCCGCGCATGCGGTAGCGGCCAAGCTCGGCCTTGACGTGGATGTCGTCGATCACATCGGGCGTAAAGATGAAGCTTTGGCCGAGGATGGATTTGTTACGCTCTTCGCGGTTGCGTCTCATGATTTGCTTCCTGTTCTCTAGAGAACGATTTTCTTTTCGGTGGGCTCGAGATTGTCGTAATTCCACAGCTTCTTGCCGGCGACGATTTTCTGTAAATTACGCGCACCGTTGGGGGCGGAGAGGCCATGCGCGGAGAGCTTGCGCTCCAGCCAGTCGGCCTCCAACTCGTTCACTTCGCCCGGCACCGCGTCGACACCGAGAGAGGCGATCTTGCCGCCAACATAGATAGTGCCGTCATACATGGAATCGCCGAGATTGATGCCGGCGTCGCCGAGGATAATCATGCGCCCGCGCTGCATCATGAAGCCGGAAAAGGCGCCCGAGCGCCCGCCAACGATGATGGTGCCGCCTTTCTGATCGATGCCGGTGCGCGAGCCGACATCGCCCTTGCAAACCAAATCCCCGCCGCGAATAGCGGCACCAAACGTGGAGCCGGCGTTTTTTTCGACCACCGCCGTGCCGGCCATCATGTTTTCGGCGAACGACCAACCCACGCGGCCATGCACCCGCACATTGGGGCCATCGATCAGACCGCAGCCGAAATAGCCCAGACTGCCGATGAATTCGAGCTTGAGGCGGTTGAGAATACCGACACCGAGCGAATGCTTAGCGAGCGGATTCTTGACCACGATATGGCCGTGTCCGGCCTGCATGAGTGCGCGGATCTTGAGGTTTATGGCACTGATTTCCATCTCGCCGGCGTCGAATTCGGCCTTGTTATCGAGATCGACATCAAAACTTTCCGGATAGAGGAAATTGTCCTCTGCCGCAGGTGAAAAGAATACCTGCTGGGTGCGTCCGGTGAGCTGCTCCTGATGCAGCCCCATGTCGTGCGATTTATGTTGGGTATCTAAATTTGCCATACCATGACCTCCCCTTCATACGGGTCCCAGGTGTCTATTTCGTCGGGAAAGATGCTGCGGATCGCCACTTCTTCAGAGGCGAGGCCGATAAAGGTGTCGCTCTCGTATAGCACCATCGGCTTGGCGGCCATGGTGTCTTTGGCCATGCCAAGGCTGTCGGCAGTGGCGACGAGATAGGTAAAGACGCCGTCCAGTTCACTCACCGAAAGATCCATCGCTTCCTTCAACGGCATGCCGTCGGCCATGCGGTCGGCGAGATAAACGGCGATCAATTCCGAATCGCAGTTCGACATGAAGCGGTGCCCGCGGCGCTCCATTTCGCGGCGGAAGCCCCAATAATTGGTGAGCTGGCCGTTATGCACCACGGAGACGTCGGAGAACGGGTACGCCCAATAAGGATGGGCCGAGCGGATATCGACATCCGATTCGGTCGCCATGCGGGTGTGGCCGATGGCGTGCGTGCCTGTGAAGGTACCGAGTTGATATTGATCGCTGACACGGGTGGCGTCACCCAAATCCTTGACCAACTCCAGGGCGCGGCCCATGGAGAGAATCTCGGCGCCTTCGACATCCTCAAGGTAATCGGCAAAGCGCTTCATATTGCTGTGGTCGTCCACCGCGCCATTGTCAAAGCTGAGGCGATAGCGAAAGGCGTAATCGGTGGCGTTTTCCTGCTCGACGATTTTTGTGCCACCGCTTTCGATGCGCTCGTCGACGAGGGCCTTGCGTTTCTTCACCTCATCACGGATATCGAAGCCGTGCGCCATGTCTTCTTGTTCAGCGACCTTGAAGCGCAGCATGTAATCGTCGCCCTGCGGTTCGCCATAAAGCGCGAAGCCGCTCGAATCAGGCCCGCGATGTTTGAGCGCCTGAAGCATCGACGTCAGTTCCGAGCCAATCTCCGCGCTGCCGTCGCGGTGAATTAATCCTGCAATGCCACACATATTCTCGCTACTCCTTTCCGCCCTTAGGGCAGGCAATCCATATAAGTATCCAGATCCCATTCGGTCACAGTGGCGTTAAAGCGCGCCCATTCATCGCGCTTGTAATGCTCATAGACTTTGTACATCTCGTCCGGCATCGCGCTCCTGATGGTCTCGTCCGCAGCCAAGGCATCGAGGGCTTCGCCCAACGTCATGGGCAGGCGCTTCACGACCTTGCCGGCTTCCATGGCTTCATAGATGTTACGCTCCTCGGGCTCGCCGGGATCGAGATTGCGACCAATGCCATCATCGAAAGCCTTGAGCACGCCGGCGCCAAGCAAATAAGGGTTTACCATCGAATCGACGGAGCGGTATTCGAAGCGACCGGGGGCTGAAATACGCAAACCGCAGGTGCGGTTTTGATATCCCCAATCGGCGAACACCGGCGCCCAGAATCCAGTATCCCAGAGCCGCCTGTATGAATTTACGGTGGACGAGCCGATTGCTGTGAGTGCGCGAATATGCTCCATCACGCCGGCAATGCAGTTGAGCCCGATGGGCCCGGGCTTGCGTTCATCTAGGGCTGGATCCGGCATAAACAGGTTTTCGCCGCCCTTGGCGAAGGAGAAGACGCCGTCCATTCCCGGGAGCGGCGATTGGTGAAGTTCATTGATCTGATCTCCGCCGCCACGCCACAGCGAAACATTGTAATGACAGCCGTTCGCCGAGACGCCAACGAACGGTTTCGTCATGAAGCAGGCAATCACGCCAAACTCACGCGCAACCTGAGCGCAGACCTGGCGATAGGTGGTGAGCCGGTCGGCGGTCCGTAGCGCGTCATCGAATAAGAAGTTGAGTTCAAGTTGGCCGGGTGCGTCTTCATGATCGCCCTGAATCATGTCCATTCCCATGGCCAAGCAATATTCGATGACGCGCATGAAAATCGGCCGCAGTTCTTCGAATTGGTCGATGTGATAGCAATTGGGCTTGGTCACGCCGCCATTCGGTTTGCCATCTTCGCCGCGCTTGAGCCACATCATTTCGGGCTCGACACCGCAGCGCATCTGCATGCCGTGCTTGTCCTGAAATTCGTTGTGCATGATGCGCAGATTGCCACGACTGTCGGAGGTCAAATGGGCGCCCGGATTAACCCGCTCTTCGCGATTTCGGAAGCAGGTGCAAAATACCCGCGCCACGCGTTTGTCCCACGGAAGTTGGACAAAGGTCTCCGGATCGGGAATGCCTATCAATTCTGACGCTTCCGGCCCATAGCCGATATAATTGCCGGCGCGGTCCGTATAAAGGTTGGCGGTGGAGCCATAGACAAGCTGAAAGCCACGCTCGGCGATCTGCTCCCAATGATCCGCCGGCACGCCCTTGCCGACGATTCTTCCGGTGACCGAAACAAATTGATAGTAAACAAAAGTGATGCCGAGCTCGTCGATCTTAGCGCGAACCTGGCGGACCAACTCGTCGCGGCCCTCCCTAGCTACATGGGCTTCAAGATCGGTCACGTCATATCCTCCGATGTTAGCTCCAAGGGAACGGGCTATTCGAAATTGGGTGCAGCTTGCCTTCGGCAAAGCGCGAGAAGCGGAACGGCTCCAACAGGGCGCTCGGCGTGCCGAGAAGTTCTTCCGCAACCAGTTTGCCGACGGCAATCATTTTGTAGCCGTGATTTGAATCGGCGATCATGTAGCAATTATCACGGAAGCGATCAAACACGGGGAAGCTGTCGGCGGTAAAGGCGCCGATGCCGCCGGACGGTTCTTTGCGCCATTTGCCGATCTGGCCTTCATAGCGTTTCTGGCAAAAGGCGAGGGCCGAGCACCAGGTTTCGGCAAACAATTCATCGACGATGAATTCTGGTGAATCCGGCCCATATGGATCAATCGCGATGCTCTCCGCCGGGGTTTTGACGAGATAGGGCGCGGCGCCGCCCTGAATGCCGCCGAAATTGAAATCGGGCTTGTAGTAAATGCCCCACATGTCCTCGACCAGGACGCGGCCATCGACGTCGGAGCGAAGCGGTACATCGGTATCAACATGAATGACCGGCGGCATGTTGCCGTCATCAGCCATGCCGAATCCGGGTTCTACACCGAGAGTACCTTCCTGCAAGCACCAATAGACCCACATCGGCACGTCCGGGTGGATATCGCCCTTTGCATCCTTGACGTCGATGCGATCCGGCAGATCGAGCATGCTCCAGATGCGCGGCACCCACGGGCCGGCGGCGATAATCACTTCATCGACGCCAATGCGGCCCTTGCTCGTCTCCACCGCCGTAATGGCGCCGGAATTGCTGCCGCTCAACAGCCCCAAAACTTCGGTGCCCGAGAGAATACGGACGCCTGCGCCCTCGGCCTTTTCCGCGAGGCCATAGAGCGACGCCGTGTTGTTGGCGTAGCCGCCGCGTTTCTCGTGCAGAACCGAGGTGATGCCATCGGCCCGCCAATCGTCAAAAATGCCGCGCATATATTTGCGGCACGCGTCGGCACCCTCGATAAATTCGGATTCATAGCCGATCGCCTCCTGCTCCTCGGCGATCTGCGCGACGTCGGCGCGCATTGATTCCGGGCTGATCTGCATATAGCCGACAGAGTGAAAATGATACGCCTCGGGATCGCTCTCCCACACATCCACGCATTCCGCCATCAACTCACGCATCGCCGGCTGGAAATAATTGTTGCGGATTACGCCGCAAGCGATGCCGGACGCACCCGACGCGATACTGCCCTTATCGACCACCAGCACATCCTCGCCGCTGCCCCGGCCTGTGGCCTTGAGCGCGGTTGCCAGATGATAGGCGGTGGAGAGGCCGTGAATGCCGGCACCAATGATGAGGTATTTGACGTGCGCGGGAATCATGCGCGGCCCGCCGGGAAGGGGGAGTTTTGCCTCTTGTACCAATTTTCTAATTGGTCTAAAAAACTACAGAGGCGTGTCCGCGAAATAAACATAAGGCCTCCCGTTCTTGCGAAACAAATATGTATTTTATCGAATTAAAGCGCTCACCGGCATTGTTTGCAAGATAAATAACCGTAATATTGGTAGTACCAATTTTGGCCATAGATGACGGAGTGCAGCCATGAGCAGTCTTGCGACGGAAACGAATTCAAACCCTTCCGTGGCCGGATATACGGGCGCACCGGCAAATTTGGCGGCACGCTTGCGCGAGCAGATATTGCAGGGCGCTTATCGTGACGGACAAAGACTGCCGGCGGAGAGGCACCTAGCCACACAGCATGGCGTCTCCCGCGGCACGGTGCGCGAGGCGCTCCGCTTGCTGGAGCAAGGCGCGCTGCTCAGCCGCAAACGCGGCAGCGGCAGCTATGTAACCTATCCAGCGGAAAACGACGGTGCTGAACGCGACGATGTCGCGGAAATCACCAGCCCGCTACAACTGCTCGAAGTGCGCCTTGCACTGGAACCGCAAATGGTTCGCTTGGCGGCGCGCAACATGACGGCCCGCGACATCGCCGGCTTGGAAGAGGCGTTGGTGCATATGGAAAGCGCCGATCGCGACGAAGAAATCTTTTCCCATTGGGACAAGATTTTTCACTTGCGCATTGCCGAAGGCACGCGCAATCCGCTGATGATCACCATGTATGCGCAGATCAACCATGTGCGCACGCATGACCGCTGGGAATCAATAAAGGGCGCTATTCTCACACCGCCGCGAATTCGCCAATATAACGATCACCACCGCGATGTATTCGACGCGATTCGACTGCGTGACCCAGAAAGTGCGGTGGCCTGTATGAACACCCATTTGTATCTCGCGCAGCAGGATTTATTGGTGCCGCCGAGCGTCGCCAGCGCTTAATAAGCGTGACGATAGCGCGCGAAAAGCTGCTCGCGCGCGCAGCTTTTGGCGAAATCCGCTTCCCAGCCTTTGACGCTGAGATAGCTCTGATAGAGCTCGTCGGGAAACCAAGCGCGCACCACATCATCGGCTTTCAGGGCTTCCAGGGCCGCATCCAGGCTGGCCGGCAACGCCGTGATACCGGCTTCCGCGCGCGCATCCTCGGTCATATCGGCGGGGTCGATCTTGGCCGGCGGCGGCAGGGGGAGATCGCGGCGGATGCCTTCCAGGCCGGCGCGCGCCAGCACGCCGATTGCCAGATAGGGCGACGCGGTGCAATCGACGGCGCGAATTTCGAGATTGAAGCCTTTGGCCGCCGTCTCGGGATCGCGCGAGATGCCGGGCATGACACGCACCGCGGCTTCGCGGTTTTGAAAGCCGATGCAGCGGTAGCCGGCGCTCCAATGATGCGGGCCAAGGCGGTGATAGGACACCGGCGACGGCGCCAGGATGGCTAGGAGGGCATCCATATGGGCGAGAATTCCGGCCGAAAACCGCGCCGCGGTCTCGCTGAGACCGAGCGGGCCAGCGAGATCGCTGGTCACGTTGCGGCCCTGGCTATCAGACAGGCTGAGATGAACGTGGCAGCCATTGCCGACATGATTGGGCGTCGGCTTGGGCGAGAAGCTGGCGCGCAGGGAATGCCGGCGAGCCGCTTCGCGCGCGATCTCGCATGAAATCAGCGCCGCATCCGCCGCCTTGAGAGCAGCGCGTGGACTGCAGCTTATTTCATATTGGCCGCGGCCATATTCGGGCTCGACCGTCTCGGGCGCCACACCGGCAGCCCACAGCATGTCTTCAAGCGATGTGAGAAGGCTGTGCTGGGCACGGGCGGCGGCAAAAGAGAACGGCGCCTCGGTGATAAAATCCGGCCCTTCGAGGAGAAACTCCAGTTCGAACGCGGCGATCAAATCCAAACCGGTCTCGGCCTTGAGATCGGCAACTGCATTGCGGCAGAAACTTCTGACGCAGGCGCCCCACTCCTCACCGGGGGCGGGACGCGAATCGCACAGCACGGCGTGCAGCGCCGGATAACCGTCCGCCGCAGGGATTTCGAAGCGCGTCTCGGGATCGGGGATTTGCCGCACTTCATCCATCGGCCCCCAGGGATTGTCAGCGAGATGCTCGAACGGCGTCATCGCCTGACCGGCGCAGGCCCAGCCCAGGCCGCTTTCCAGCCGCCTGTCGAAATCCTGCAGCGGCACGCCGCGAGTCCGGGTCATACCGACCAGGTCGCTCCACAATAAATATATCAACCCGATCTCGCTCATCCCTTAAACTCTTTCCATGTTCGCCATTTCGCCGCGTCGGGGTTATTTAAGAGGCTAAGATCAAAAGGAGCAAACCATGAGCGGACGCGATCCGATATTCGACATTCTGTTTGAGCCGGTAAAAATCGGCCCGGTCACGGCGCGCAACAGGTTTTACCAGGTGCCGCATTGCAACGGCATGGGCGACCGCCTGCCGCGCGGCATGGCCGCCATGCGCGGGACCAAAGCCGAGGGTGGCTGGGCGGTGGTCTCGACGGAAGAAATCAGCATCGACCATGGCACGGATTTCACCCCGTCGATCGAAGGCCGCCTGTGGGACGAAGGCGATATCCCCTACCACGCGCGCATGGTCGACGCCGTGCACGCATATGGCTCGCTGGCAGCGATCGAACTGTGCCAGCAGGGAATTTCCTGCGCCAATCTGGAAAGCCGAGAGACGCCGTTAGCGCCTAGCGCCCAAACGCTCATCACAGCAGGACCGTTGCAGGCACGGGCGATGGACCTGAGCGACATCCGCGCCGTGCGTGCGAGCCACCGCGCCTCCGCCCTCCTGGCCAAGCGCGCCGGCTATGACATCGTCTATGTCTATGCCGGCCATGACCTGTCGCTGGCCCAGCATTTTCTCTTGCCGCGCTACAATCAGCGGCGCGATGAATATGGCGGCTCACTGGAAAACCGAGTCAGGCTATTGCGCGAGTTGATCGAGGATACCAAAGAGGCGGTAGGCGATACATGCGCCGTCGCCGTGCGCCTGGCGGTCGATGAACTGCTTGGCGCCGACGGTATCGAGGCGGCGGGCGAAGCGCCCGACATCATCGCCATGCTGGCCGAGTTGCCCGATCTCTGGGACGTCAATATCAGCAACTGGTCGAACGATTCGCAAACTGCGCGCTTCGCCGAGGAAGGCTATCAAGACGGCTATACCGCCTTCGTCAAGAGCCTGACTTCGAAGCCGGTGGTGGGTGTCGGGCGTTACACCTCACCCGACCGCATGGCGGCAATGGTCGCCAAGGGCGCACTCGATTTCATCGGCGCGGCGCGGCCATCGATCGCCGATCCGTTCCTGCCGAAAAAGATTGAAGAGGGGCGGATCGAGGATATCCGCGAGTGCATCGGCTGCAATATCTGCGTGTCGGGCGATAGGACCTACACGCCGATCCGCTGCACACAGAACCCAACCATGGGCGAAGAGTGGCGCAAGGGCTGGCATCCCGAACGCATCCCGCCGGCGGTGTCCGGCGACGCCGTGCTGATTGTCGGCGGGGGCCCGGCCGGCCTTGAGTGCGCGCGGGCGCTAGGGCAGCGCGGCTATCCGGTGACTCTCGCCGAGGCGAGCGAAGCGTTCGGCGGGCGGGTGCGCAGTGAGTCCCGCCTGCCCGGCATGGCCTCTTATCAGCGCGTGGCCGACCACCGCCTCACCGCTTTTCACAAATTGCCCAATGTAGAAACCTATCTGGCCAGCGAACTCGGCGCCGAAGACGCCATCGCGTTTGGCGCGCCGCATATCGTGCTCGCCACCGGCGCCGAGTGGCGGCGCGACGGCGTCGGCCAGCGACAAAGACTGCCGTTGCCGATCGACGATGCCGCGCCGGCCATATACACGCCAGACGATATCATGGCCGGGCAGGCGCCAGTGGAGGTGCCGGTCCTGGTCTATGACGATGACGGCTATATCATGGCCGGACTGATCGCCGAAAAACTGGCGCTCGACGGACGCGACGTCACTCTCATGACGCCGGACGCCATGGTTTCGCTGTGGACCGACAACACGCTTGAGCAGCACGCCATTCAGCGCCGTCTGCTGGAAGCGGGCGTAACAATTATGGCCAACCGGCGGCTGGTAGCGTTGCAGGGCGACGTGCGCCATGCCTGTGTTTACACCGGTGCTGAAGCTGGTCTTGCGACAGCGGCTGTGGTGCTGGTGACCTCGCGTATTTCCAATGACGAGCTGTGGCTGGAATTGCAAACCCGCGCCAAAGCTGGCGACGTGCCGTGGCGCAGCCTGACCCGGATCGGCGATGCCCTGGCGCCGGCCACGATCGCCCATGCGGTTTATGCCGGCCATCGCTACGCGCGCGAGTTCGACGCGCCGGCGGTGGAAGGCACGCCCTATAAGAGAGAACGCGTCACTGTCTAAGTTCGGTGCCTAAATTTGTCGAGCGAATTTCAGTCGAGAATAACGATTTCGCCGAACCAACCGGCGCCGATCACACCAACTTTCAAATTTGCCATGACGTCTATCCTTTGCCGGCAGTACTTCATATTTCTGCGATTAACGAGCACAAACGCTGGCGATTCTACGTCATTTCTTGATAATTTTCTATTTGTCCGGCGCAGCGCCGAATAGAAATAACATTTCCGGGAGAGACGCCAACATGGCCGAAAAATTCGAACAGGTGTACGCGCGCGCCCAGAGCGACCCCGAGGGCTTTTGGGCGGAGGCCGCCGAGGCGCTCGACTGGGACAGGAAATGGGACAGGGTTCTCGACGATAGCGCGGCGCCGTTCTATCGCTGGTTCGCCGGCGGCATGCTCAACACGTGCCACAACGCGCTGGACCGGCATGTCGAGGGCGGACGTGGCGATCAGCTGGCGCTGATTCACGATTCGCCGGTCACCGAAAGCGTCGCAACCTTCACTTACCGCGAATTGCGCGACGAGGTGGCACTGTTCGCCGGCGCTCTGGCGGAGCGAGGCGTCAGCCGCGGCGACCGGGTGATCATCTATATGCCGATGGTGCCGGAGGCGGCGATTGCGATGCTCGCCTGCGCCCGGCTGGGCGCGGTGCATTCGGTGGTGTTCGGCGGATTTGCCGCGAATGAGCTGGCAGTGCGCATCGATGACTGCGCGCCGCGCGTTGTCGTTTCCGCCAGTTGCGGCATCGAGGGCAAGCGCGTGATTGCCTACAAGCCGCTGCTCGATGAAGCCATCGAACTGGCTGCGCACAAGCCGTCGAGCTGCATCATTTTGCAACGCCCACTGGAAACCGCGGCCATGACGGCAGGCCGTGACGCTGATTGGCGCGAGGCCGTGGCCGCCGCGACGGCGCATAATTGTGTCTCGGTGGCGGCGACCGATCCCTTGTATATTCTCTATACCTCCGGCACCACGGGCCAACCCAAGGGCGTGGTGCGCGACAATGGCGGCCATGCGGTGGCGCTCAATTGGACGATGAAGAATATCTATGGCGTCGATCCCGGCGAGGCGTTCTGGGCGGCTTCCGACGTCGGCTGGGTGGTCGGCCATTCCTATATCGTCTATGCGCCGCTCCTCCACGGCAACACCTCGATCCTCTATGAAGGCAAGCCGGTCGGCACGCCCGACGCGGGCGCATTTTGGCGGGTGATTGCAGACCATAAAGTGGCGGCGATGTTCACCGCGCCCACCGCATTTCGTGCCATCAAAAAGGAAGACCCGGAAGGAAAGCACATCGGCGACTACGATCTCGCCAATTTCCGCACGCTCTTTCTCGCCGGTGAGCGCACTGATCCGGATACGCTGCATTGGGCCGAAGACAAACTCGGCGTGCCGGTGATCGACCATTGGTGGCAGACCGAAACCGGCTGGTCGATCTGCGCCAATTGCATCGGCATCGAGAAACTGCCGGTGAAGGAAGGCTCGCCGACAAAGCCGGTCCCTGGCATGGATGTGCGCGTGGTCGACGATGCCTGCAACGAAGTGAAAGCCGGCGATATCGGCGCGCTGGTGATCAAACTGCCGCTGCCGCCCGGCACCTTTCCGACGCTGTGGAACGCCAAGGAGCGTTATGTGGAAGCCTATCTCGAGGAATTTCCGGGCTACTACAAGACCGCCGATGCCGGCTTTATCGATGCGGACGGCTATGTCTATGTGATGTCGCGTACCGACGATATCATCAATGTCGCCGGGCATCGGCTGTCGACCGGGGCGATGGAAGAAGTGCTGCTGGCGCACGCCGATGTCGCCGAATGTGCGGTGATCGGCGTGGCCGACGCGCTAAAGGGGCAAATGCCGCTCGGCTTTTTGGTGCTCAATAGCGGTATCTCCCGCGACCCGGGGGACATTGTTAAAGATGTCATCGCCATGGTACGCGAGCGCATCGGGCCGGTGGCCGCTTTCAAGCTGGCGACCGTCGTCAATACCCTGCCAAAAACCCGCTCGGGAAAAATCCTGCGTGGTACGATGCAGAAAATTGCCGACAGCGAAGCACATAAGGTGCCGGCAACGATCGACGATCCGGCGGCGCTTGAGGAGATTACGCGAGCCCTGAAAGCGATCGGGTACGCCACAGGTTGACGGCGACTAACGCCGGCTGACGGCGGGTTGGCCTAAAAATTAATAATTGGGGGATAGGTGCATGGATGGATTGATAATGGATCGGCCGTTGCTGATTTCCTCGCTGCTGGAATTTGGCGCGCGCAATCATGCCGGATCGGAAATAGTCTCGCGCTCCGTAGAGGGACCGATCCACCGCTACACTCTGGCTGACTCGCACGCGCGGTCAAAACAGTTGGCCAAGGCGCTGACCAAGCTTGGCGTAAAGTCGGGCGACCGCATCGCCACCATTGCGTGGAACGGCTACCGCCATTTCGAGCTTTATTTCGGCGTTTCCGGCATGGGCGCCGTTTGCCACACCATCAACCCGCGATTGTTTCACGAGCAGATTGTCTATGTGATTAATCATGCGGAAGACAAGTACGTCTTTATGGATTTGACCTTTGTGCCGCTATTGGAAGCGCTTGCAGCACATCTGCCAAAGGTCGCGGGCTATGTGATCATGACCGATAGAGCGCACATGCCAGAGACCAAGCTTGAAAATGCGCTCTGCTACGAAGACCTGCTGGCGGCGGAAGATGACGATTATACCTGGCCGGAATTCGATGAACGCACCGCATCGTCGCTGTGCTACACCTCCGGCACGACCGGCAATCCCAAGGGGGTGCTTTACAGCCACCGCTCCACCGTGCTGCACACATTTGCTGTTTGTGCCGGCGGCGGCGCCGGCCCGACCAGCTATTCTACTTACCTTGCGCTGGTGCCGATGTTTCACGTCAACGCCTGGGGCCTGCCTTATGCCTGCGCCATGACCGGCGCCAAACTGGTGCTGCCGGGGCCGCGCTATGAGGGCGACATGATCTTCGACCTTATGGACGAGGAGAAAGTCGACCAGTCGGCGGGCGTGCCGACGCTGTGGCTGCTGCTGCTCGGCGAGATGAAAAAGCGCGGGCGCAAGCCGCAAGCGTTCGAGAAGCTGGTTGTCGGCGGCTCGGCCTTCCCGGCCTCGATGATTGAGACGTTCGAGGACACCTACGGCATCGAAGTTCACCATGCCTGGGGCATGACGGAGCTCAGCCCGATCGGCACAATGGGCAGCTTGCTGCCGGCCATGAACAGCTTGCCGAAAGAGCAGCGCTGGGCGGAAAAATGCAAGCAGGGCCGGGCGATTTACGGCGTTGAGAAGAAGATTGTCGACGAGAATAGCGAGCGCCTGCCCGAGGACGGCAAGGCGTTCGGCGAATTGCTGGTGCGCGGCCCATGGACGGCGAGCGCCTATTTCAACGACAAGGAAGCGACGGCGCAATCTTTCACCGAGGATGGCTGGTTTCGCACCGGCGACGTCTGCACACTCGACCCAAACGGCATCATGCATATCGTTGACCGCAGCAAGGACGTCATCAAATCGGCCGGCGAATGGATCAGTTCAATCGACCTGGAGAATGCCGCGATGGCGCATCCCGCCATTCAAGAAGCCGCGGTAATCGGCATGCCGCACCCAAAATGGGACGAACGCCCGCTGTTGGTGGTGGTCGCCGCCGAGGGCCAAACGCCAGCGCTCGAAGAGGTCAACGAATTCCTCACCGACAAGGTAGCCAAATGGTGGTTGCCGGACGATATGGTGACGCTCGACGAACTGCCGCACACGGCGACGGGCAAGGTCTCGAAACTAAACCTGCGTGAGCAGTTGAAGGATTACGTTTTTCCGGAGGTTTGAACGCCGGTCATGCAGTCGGAAACTTTCTGACCCTGGTGTATCAGAAGATGTCTAGGTTAATCGCCCGTAAGAACATCTTGAAATTTACGCTGAAACTGCTGTTGCAATCGGGTCGTGACTTTCAGCCGTGCGTCATCACTCGTGATTGGTTGCAAAAAACAACGCGCCTTGTATAGGTAGGGTCAAGATTTATTTCGATGCGGCATATCAATTGAATATTGATCTGGAATTTCCAAAAATTTTGTAATTTTTATTGTGGTATTTTCTTCTGTAACATCAATTATTAAAAAATAATTATCTCTATTTACAAAATACATAATTATATCATCGATTCTCTGTTTATACTGTCTAATATAGTAATTAAATAATAAATCCCACCTCACTACTATGTTTCCATTTTCTACTGTGGGAAGGCGTATTTTTATATTTTCGTACACGTAGCCATCATACAATTTAAATTTAGTCTTAATATCCTCTTCAGTTAATTTTCCAATATCATCCACACCGTAAAAACTTTTGGCGTTATAATTACATCCCGATTCAAACCAAGTTTCAGGATCTCTTATCGTAAGAATAAATTTGCTATTTGGAAATAATGCATCACAGACTATATAACTGTGCCTAATTGAAAACG
>Ga0114999_10002455_pt1 | contig 24380 bp, 15 predicted proteins | sample ArcticOcean_MG_C_3_FD_89820 | JGI IMG/M metagenome (GOLD analysis project Ga0114999, IMG submission 89820) | Marine microbial communities from western Arctic Ocean - ArcticOcean_MG_CB8_126 | ecosystem: Environmental > Aquatic > Marine > Oceanic | place: Arctic Ocean: Canada Basin | collected...
ATCAAGTCGAACGCCCGCGGCTTCCGCAACTTTGCGAACTACCGCACCCGCATCCTGTTCTTCTGTGGAAAACTGAAACTCAAACCGTGCTGAAAACACCCATTAAAATCGGTGAAGAACCCTGAAAGACGGAGCGCCATTGATTCGATTCGCAACGACCAATTGGTTTGTGCAAACCCCCAAGAAGGCACAAGAGTAGTCTCATCGCGAACGCGTTCGCCGTAATTCATCAACCGTTCTGCGAACATTTTCCGGCGCTGTCCTTTCCATTCATGGCAACGTTGTTCGTGACAATCGTGGGCAAGCCCGTCGATTTGCGCTCAAGCGATGGAGGCATTGGGTGTGAACAGGAACACCGTGGTTGGTTTCGTTTCTTCGATCATTCTTGTGACTCTCTACACCGTCGCGTATGTCAAAACAGTATCGCCATTGACGATGTCGTTTGCATCCACACGGAGCGTCTCGATGACGACTTTCACTTCTCCGGTTTATCTCTACGGTGGCCCGCTCAGCGACACTTTCTTTGCGCCCGCAAACTGGATCGATCAACGTGTCCGGCCAAATGTTTGGGTCAATGAGAAGACGCCGTCACCGTACAGGAGGCGTGGTTGGATTGATGAAGAGGCGTCGTCAGAGGCAGAGTAGTGGGGCTGGCTGTGCCGGACATTTATTGAGCAGTGACGTCAAATGTGAATCACGTCCGGCTCTTGCTGAATTCGTTAACACTCGCGGAGTTCCGTGTCACAACGAGGGCGCGAGCCGTCATTCCCGCGCAGGCGGGAATCCAGTCGGTTCGCGGACAACCGTGCGGCGCGTGTTGGGGTGACGTGGGTGTGTTGATGGTAGTTTTACGTTAATTGCCGGCTCGCTGGATTCCCGCCTGCGCGGGAATGACGTTTTCCGAGTAGAATTTGACTTGTTTGCTCGTTACCAAGCTCCGCAGGAAATTGCATGACTGATGGCAACCAATCCACTTCCGGCGACTCATGCAAACAGCTGTTGCGCTGTGGGCTCGTTTGAAAGCGTTGCGCGATTCACTTCAGCAAGTAACGATTTGCGATCGTGATGCCCGAGAGCATGGAACCGACGATGCCGAGGAAGCCCTGGTCGGTGCCGCAGATGTAGAGGTTCTCTAAATGCGTGCGGCCGTCGCGGAGTTTGTGGGGGGCGCCGTAGACGCAGCCGTTGGTGTGGCCGGTGAATTTGCGGATGGTGCGTGGCGTGAAGACGTCGGTGTCGACGGTGAAATCGCGAAACTCGGGCATCACCTTCACGGCCGACTCGGCAATCTCGTCGAAGCAGCGGGCCTTTTGTGCCACGTATTCTTCTTCGGGCAGGTCCATCCAACAGGCGGGGTTGGCCAGCGCGGTGATGCGAATGCGGCCCTCTTCCAACGGTTCGTCGTACTGAAAATTGTTCGGCGAACAGATGATGCCGCTGCGCAAATCGACCGGCTCGTCGGGGCATTCGTAATGAAAAGCATCGGCGTGGTTGTAAAAGACAATGGTTTCGTGGTGCGGCAATTCGGACGGATGCCGGTCGAGCATGGAGATTGTTTCGACGAAGGAAATCTCTCCCGGCGTGTAGTCGGCCTTGTTGTCTGGCACATCGCCGGGGCAGAGTTGCAACGTTTCGGCCGAACCGGCTGATGAGACAACGTTTTCGCCAGCGAGTTCTTGGCCGTCGTCGAGAATGACGCCGACGGCGCGGCCGTTGTCGGTCACAATCTCGCGGACGCCGGCTCTGAGTTTCAGTTCGCCGCCCAGCGATTTGAACTTGCGGACGACCTGTTTCATGATCTGCCGCACGCCGTGAAAAGGTCGTCCGAAGCCCTCGTAAAAAATGCTCTTGAACATGATCACGAACTGCGTGAAGTCCATGTCGTGCGGCGTGGGGCTGCCGTAGAACATCAGCGGGCAAAGCAGCATGTCGATCAGCAGCGGATCGGAAATGCAGCCGTTGAGAACTTCGCGGGCCGACGTCTCGCGTTGGAAGAGATCGAGTTCGTCGTGTGCGTCGATGTGGCCGAGCAGCTTCTGAAAGTTGTCGGCCTGCCCGGGAAATTGTTCGGCGACCTGTTGCTTCAGGAATTCGAAGTCGTTCGTGAATCGCAGCGTGCGGTTTGGGAAGACGACGGACGATTCGACTTGGGGGACGAGATCGAAGTCGTCCCACCGCAGCCGCAGTTGGCGAAGCAGTTTGCTGAGCGGGCCGGTGCGGGTGCCAGGCGGTGCGTAGTTGGTGACCGCGTGCAGGCCGACATCGTGATTGTGTTTTCGCAGCCGGTAGAACGAATTGAGCCCGCCGATGGTGGTGTGCCGTTCGAGAACGCAGACGCGTTTCTCGAAGTGGGCCAGTCGAATACCGGCGGCCAGTCCGGAGAGTCCCGCACCGATAATGATCGTGTCGTAGCTCACGTCGGCGGCTGCGCAAAGGAATCAACGGACAAAAGCAGCTTGGCTGCAGAACCCATTGCGAATGGCGGCTCGGCACTGGCGACACACCAGTGGCACCCTCTCAGGCGAGGCTTTGTACGTCGCGGAGCATGGGAACCAGATACTCGACGGTGCTGCTCATTGTTCCCAGCTGGATGTATTCGTCCTCGGGAATCTGCACGCGATACCGTTTGCGCAGTTCCATCACAATATCGAGGAAGTCCATGCTGTCGAGTTCCATCTGCTCGCGGAACGCGACGTCATCGTCGAGATTCGACAGGTCTTCGTCGGGGGCGATACTTGCGAGAATATCGAGGATTACCAGCCTGATTTCGTCCGGGTTCATTCACACCACTCCAGCGGTCAACTTCTAGACATAATTCTTAACGATGACGACCGAATTGATCCCCAGCATGCCGAACGAATTGTTCAGGATGCAATCGACGTTCCCCAGATCGAGCGGTTCATTCGCGACAATCTGCGATAACGCACATTCGGGATCGGGACGATCAAGATTGATTGTAGCGTGTGCGATGCCATCGTCAAACGCAGGCAGGTTTCCAAGCAGTTCCAACGCACCGGCGGCACCCATTGCGTGGCCGATAAAACTCTTGGTATTGTTGATTACCGGCCGCGATTCATCGCCAAATGCCTTCCGCAATGCGGCGGACTCTTCGATATCGCCCTGGCCGGTGGCGGTTGCGTGACTGCTGACGATGTCGATGTCGCACGGAGCAAGATCGGCCCGTTTCAGCGCCAATCCAATGCATTCCGCTTGGCGGTTGCTGTTGGGAAGCACGAAATCGCTGGCATCGGAGTTCATGGCGTAACCGACGATTTCTCCGTAAATCGTTGCGTTACGAGCAATTGCGTCGGGAAGGCGCTCCAGCGTGCACAGGCCGCCCCCTTCGGCGACGACAATTCCGCTGCGGTCGAGATCGAACGGACGGCAGGCTTTCGTCGGGTCTTCGTGACGCGCCAGTGCTCCCTGGCTTTGAAAACTGGCGAAAATGCCAAACGTATGAATGCTCTCCGAGACACCGCCGGCAATCGCCAAATCGACTTCATTCAGCCGCAGCATCTGCACGGCTTGGATCAATCCGGCATTTCCCGCAGCACAGGCAGCTCCAAGAGCCAAATGTGGGCCGGTAATGCCCATGTTCAGAGTGACTTCACCGGGCGGATTGTTGGCGACGGTGCGTGGATTGTGGTGATGCGACCAGACGGACGTGTCGTAGTCGAACTTTGAGATCTCGTAGATTTCATTCTCGGTCTCGACGTTGCCGTGCTCTGTAGTGCCGATGTAGACACCGACCCGCGAGCGGTCGGTTTGTTCCCAGTCGATACCTGAGTTGGCGATGGCCTCGTTCGCACAATAAACAGAGATCGAGCCGGCTCGAGTTCCGCGGCGGACCTCTTTTCGCTTCTGGTACTTCAGTTCATCGAAATTGCAGACGCCGGCGAGAACTTCGCCCATATATCGCGTGGTGAACGGCACAACCCCCGATTGACCGGCGAGAAGGCTGGCTCGGAAGTCTTGCAGGCAATTGCCGTTCGGCGACGTCAAACCGATGCCGGTAATGACGATACGCTCTCGGTCAGGCGGACGATCCGGCATGGTTGAGAATTTGAAGACCCATTTTGCGACAGGACGAAGCACCCTGCACACTGGATTTGGCAGGCGAACACACAAGATTACCCTGCTGGTACCTGTGTTGCAATGCAGCGAGTTGGCATGTGAAACGCGATTCCGCAGGTCAGAATCCCGGTTTTTTGAAAAAGCCGGATTTCTCGCTCGCTGCCGACCCGCACGGGTGCTCAAAACCGCTATTGCGTCGGTTGCCCGTCTTGTCGTACCCTTCCGCTCCCAATCTCCGGTCACTCTCTCATTGCCGACCGGCTACTTCCCCACACACAATTCGTTTTTCACAAGTCTCAGATTTGGAACCGCCGCATGTGGTGTCCTAATTGTCAGGCGGACGTTGCCGCTGAAGTTTCGGCCCAAAGCCAACGGGTACGTTGCGCGACGTGCAGCACCGAGATTCAGTCGGGAACACTGGTTCGCACCGGCGCAAAGACCGAAGCGGCACGCGAACTCCTGCGGCGCTGGGCCAACGACGATCTGTTCGATCCCTTCGGTCCTCTTCCCGGCGTTGTGACCAGGCCGGACGAGGCATCGGTCGAGACTTCAGCCGCACCGATCGTGAAGGGGCCGCACGTCGATCAGCCAGAGTCGGAAGCGAATCCCGATCCAGCCGGTTCACGTCCGATCTATCGATTCGAGACCGCACACTCCGAGCGGGATGCGCCGCTTGCCGCGAAAGTTGCAAACGCAGATTCCGAAAGTCGTGTAGCCCAACGCGAAACGGAACCCGTGGCTTCGGTGGTTCGCCACGTGCATGAGCCGCATGTCTCGACATCGCAGACTCCCCAAGTTGCAGCAGTCCCGGATGCGACCAGTGAAGATGTTCGCGCGGCGGTTCAGGAAGACCATGCACGCAGTTCAAACTGGTCGTCGTTCTGGGGACAAATACTCGCGTACTTCGGTGTCGGCGGTTTGACGGTCGGCACGTCGATGGTTTTGTGGGGATACTACGGAGGCCCCGCCGACTATGCGCCGACCGGTTGGCTGGTTGTCACTGTCGGCCAAATGCTCTTATTTCTGGGTGTTGTCACCCTGGTTTCCGGTGGGTTAGAACAAACCACCGAAGAAGTCGCGCAGCGCATCGATCGTCTCGGCACGCGGCTGATACGCATCGAACAAGCAACGGCTTCCCACAACATCCGCCCTCCGCACACGCCGGTGCAACAATTCGCCGACAAGCAATCGCAGTCGCGAGAATCGCAAAGCCGGGAAACTCACTCGGTGTAGCAACTGGTCGCTGTTCAGAAACCCTGAGCAGAAACCTGGTTTTTTGAAAAAACCGGGTTTCTCATCGCTGACCGCTGAAAGCGAACTGCCCATGAACGCTCGCCGCATTGTCCTCTGTCTGGCACTCATCTGCGCAGCGAGTGTCGGCTGCCATCCGCTGAAATTCAAAGCGGGGCCGCACGAATCGCCGCTGGGACATCGCATGTCCGAGTTGAATTCAGCTCTTGATCGCCGCGAGATCACGCTGGATGAATTCGAGCGGTCGAAGCACGGCATTCTGCATGCCACCGGTCAGCCGGCGGCAACGAATGCCAGATAGTAAAACACCAGGCCGGTGACCGATGTCAGCGTGATGTCGATCGCTGAAATCCAGCCCAGCTTTTTGTGCAGCCCACTGTGATCGCCGGGTGTTGGCGGTGAGGGAAATCGCTTCAGCGCCAGAACGATTGTGAGCGCCCACATCAGCGGCGTCGAGATGGCAAACACCAGATGAATCCACAAGACGTTTCGTGCCTGCGTGAATGCCGGTGTCGCGAGCCATTCGGTTCCGCGGGCGCGCTCCACAATGTTTTCCCAGCCGCCGTGAACGACCTGCAGGTCGATTTCAAAAGCCCCAACGGTCAACAGCAGCACCACGCCCAGCGTGACCTGCAAATTGCGATGCAGCAGGTAGTTCCGCTTGAACTTCACCAGATAAATGCTGAACAGCAGCGTGGGAACAACGGCCACCAGCGCACAGACGACGACGTCGAGCATGAAAGATGCGTCGTTTCCGAGAAATCCGTTGCTCATAAGCGTTTTCCTGTCACGCAAATCGCCGATTGATCAGCAGCGCGGCTCACAGTAGCAGAATCGCATCGGGTGGCCAATACGGATGACCGCTGGCCCGAATCATCGGTGATTTGCAATTCTGTGCTGACTTGTGGCATGATCGATACAGCCGATACACTGGTGGGAGTGATGCCTGAAACGGCAGTCAAATTTGCAACTGAATGGACGATTATGAACTGGGACCAACTGGCTGACGACGTGCTTGCCGGCAAATCGATTTCTCGCGACGACGGGTTGGCGGTGTTAGCCTGTCCGGATGATGAGTTGCTGGCGTTACTCGATGCCACGTTTCGTGTGCGGCGGGAACATTTCGGCAAGCAGGTGCAGCTTTATTTTCTCAAGAACGCCAAGAGCGGGCTGTGCGCCGAAGACTGCGGATACTGTTCGCAATCGATCCAGTCGAAGGCCGACATCAGTAAGTACGCGCTGCTGAACGAGGAAAAGCTGCTGGAGGGAGCGCGGCAAGCGGCCGAGTCGCAATCGCGCACCTATTGCATTGTCGCCAGCGGACGCGGTCCGTCGAATCGTGAGGTCGAACACATTGCGTCGGCCGTCGAATCCATCAAACGCGAGTACGGCCTGCACATCTGCTGTTGCCTGGGATTGCTCGAACCGGAACAAGCAGCACGTTTGAAGGAAGCGGGCGTCGATCGCATCAACCACAATTTGAATACCAGCCGCAAATTCTACGACGAGATCTGCACCACGCACTCCTATGAAGACCGCATGCAGACGCTACGGATTTCGCGCGAAGCGGGATTGGAATTGTGCTGTGGCGTCATCGTCGGGATGGGTGAGCAGGACGACGATGTCGTCGATGTGGCGATGGAACTTCAAACTCTCGACGTCGAATCGATTCCAGTCAATTTCCTGAACTCGATCGAAGGCACGTCGCTCGAAAGCGTCGATGCGCTCAGCCCGCAGTATTGCCTGAAGGCACTCTGTTTGTTGCGGCTGACGAATCCGGCAACCGAAATCCGCATCGCCGGCGGCCGCGAAGTCAATTTGCGTTCGCTGCAGGCGATGGGATTGTACGCGGCCAACTCGCTGTTTGTCAGCGACTACCTCACAACCCCTGGCCAGCCGGCATCGGACGATATTCAGATGATCGCCGACCTTGGTTTCGAGGTCCTCACCGAAGCACGCTCCGAAATGACGCTGCCCGCGCCAAGCTGAATGCAAAGTTTTTCGCGGCCTGAATGCACGGCTTCCATTCGTTATGGCACGGTCTCCCGACCGTGCCACAGTCGCGACCGCAGGTCTCTCGTTCGCTCGGGGAGACCCGCGCACAACTGGCGTTGCAGCCCCGACAATCGTCCCGATCGGTTTGAGAACCCAATAGGCCGCATGGTATCCTGTTCCCACAGGATTTCTCGATTCGCGCGACCGGCCGATGCGAATGTCACGTGGCCGGTTTGATTCTCTTCTCAACTGTGAGGCACCATCCCGTGCGCTGCAAATTCATTTCGATGTGCATCATGCTTTGTTCGCTCTGCGTGTCATCCACTCAGGCAGAGGAACGCACGCTCGACGCCAAACTGCACCATCTGCGTTTCGGCGATGTCCGCGAATGGAGTGAGTTCCCCCAAAAGGCCGAAGCGGACGGGTTGACGATCAAATTTGCCGCGAAGCAAAACGCCGCCGCGCAAACGTTGCGGCTGCGGCAACAGGACGTCAAGCAAACCTGGCAGGTTCTCCTCAACGGCAAACGGCTGGGGCGATTTCTTCGCGACGAAAACGACATGGTGATTTATTTCGCCGTACCGCCACGTGCTTTGGTCGATGGCGAAAATGAGTTGAAAATCGAGCAATCGGGAACGCGGGCGGACGATGTCCGTATTGGAGAAATCACGCTCGACAGCCGCCCCATGCAAGAGGTGTTGGGTGTTTGTACTGTCTCGGCAACCATTCTCGACAAAACATCCGGCAAACGGATTCCCGGCCGTATCACAATCCTCGATTCCGACGGCGCGCAACACACAGTTGGCGCGACATCGAACGAAACGCTGGCCGTTCGGCCGGGCGCCGTCTACACATCCAACGGCCGAGCAACATTCGGTCTACCGGCCGGGCGATACACCATTTATGCCGGTCGCGGGTTTGAATACGGCATCGACTATCGACTGATCACACTCGAAGCCGGACAAACGGCCGACGTCAAACTGTCCATCGCGCGCGAAGTTCCCACCACAGGCTGGGTCAGTTGCGACACCCACGTGCACACGTTGACGCACTCCGGTCACGGCGACGCATCGATCAGCGAACGACTGATCGTGCTGGCAGCCGAAGGCATCGAATTGCCCATCGCCACCGACCACAACATCCACATCGATTACAACCCGCTCGCGAAGACGATGGGCGTGCGAAAGTATTTCACGCCGGTCATCGGCAACGAGGTGACAACCAAAACCGGACACTTCAACATCTTCCCCGTACAGGCCGGAGCGGCCATTCCCAATTTCAAGCTGACCGACTGGAAATCAATTCTCAAAGGAATCTACGCAACGCCCGGTGTCAAAGTCGCCATCCTCAATCATGCCCGTGATGTGCATAGCGGCGTGACACCGTTCGGCCCGAAACTTCACAACGCCATCGTTGGCGAGAACCTCAGCGATTGGCCGACCGGTCTCAATGCGATGGAACTGATTAACTCCGGCGCCCAGCAGACCGACGTGATGCAGCTGTACCGCGACTGGTTCGGCATGTTGAACCGCGGCCGTTATCTCACGCCGGTCGGCTCCAGCGATTCACACGACGTCGCACGACATTTCGTCGGGCAAGCGCGAACCTACATTCGTTGCAACGACGATGACGTCGGAAACATCGACGTCGATCAGGCGGTCGCCGCTTTCGTCGCCGGGAAGGTGATGGTCAGCCTGGGCCTGCTCGCAGAAATCACAGTCGATGACAAATACGGACCGGGGGAACTCGTTCCCAAGTCAGACGACGAACAACAGACGATTGACGTTCACATCCGCGTACTCGGACCGTCGTGGTCGCAAGCCGACCGTGTGACGTTGTACGCCAACGGTCGGAAGATTCGCGAAGAACAAATTCCTGCGGGGATAACACTGGGCGTGCAGTGGGAGAGGCACTGGAAACTGCCCCGTCCCGATCACGACGTCCATCTGGTCGCCGTTGCCAGCGGCCCGGGTGTCCGCGAACTCTTTTGGCCCATCGCCAAACCGTATCAACCCACCTCGCCGAACTGGGAGCCGCGTTGTGTGGGTTCCAGCGGAGCCGTCTGGATCGACGGCGATGGCAATGGCCAACGCAACTGCGCCTACGACTACGCCGACCGAATCGTCAAACGGGAAAAAGCACAACTCCCCGGCGTCCTCAAATCATTAGCGAATTACGACGAAGCAGTCGCCGCCCAAGCCGCCGGCCTGCTTGATCGTCGCGGCATATCGCCGCAGCAGAAAGACGTGCAGCGGTCACTCAAGAGTGCACCGCCCCAGGTCCGCGACGGCTTTGCGGCCTATCTCCGCGCATGGCGAGAGTCACAAATCGCCCGCAGTCGCGGCGAATAATCAGAGGCTCCCCGCAAACTCTCAACGATAGCAGTCGGCACATTCAGGATGACCGCAAATCATCCAGAAACTCCGATGTCGGCTCGACGCCTGTCACGCAGCAGGAAGTCGCGGGCGCGGGTGCAGGCGACGTAGAGTCAATGACGTTCCGTGTTTCAAGACACCACTGTGCATCCACCTGGTATCGAGTGCACAACTGACGCGAGACTCCCATCATTACGACGTAAACGATGAACTAGGGCAATCGTCGAACCGACACTCTGAAAGACGTACCGCCCGGGAAACGCAATTGCAGCGACACATGAACGTCTCGTGTGCAATTCAGAGTTTAATGGCTTAGGCTCTCGGATGCAGAGTGACAGTCCTTCGTAATCGCTCGGCGTTCGCTCGTGCGAAGTGTGCGGTGAAAGTTCTTCGAAGCATAGAAAAAGGATGAAACGAACAATGAAAAACAAATCCGACATGTCGTTCAATCGACGAAACATGATCGCCGGTTTGGGATCGGCGGCGGCCGGTCTTGCATTCATGCAAGACACGATTGGGGAACAGAATAATCCCGCAGCAAATGTCGTCGATCGATCATCGAGCTTGCGTATCACTGGAATGAAACTCTACTGGGTCGGCCCGGTGGTTTATGTGAAGATTGAAACCAATCATGGAATCACTGGCTGGGGCGATTTGAAGGGCGTCGATCCACGCCCTGCAAAAGTGCTTGCCGAATCGTTGTTCGAGCTAATCGATGGCGAGAATCCAACGCGGGTCGAATACCTCTGGCAGAAACTCTTCCGCGCGCATCGTGACATGCGCGGCGGAGCGTTGATGGTGCATACGATCGCTGCAATCGACATCGCGTTGTGGGACATTGCCGGCAAGCTGTGGAACGTTCCCGTTTACCGTCTGCTCGGTGGACCAACGCGTGATCGCATTCGCGTCTATCACACAGACAAGGCCCAGAAAGTCCCGCCGCATGGAATCTACGAGCACTCCGGAACGCCGGCAGATATCGACAGGATGGTGAAAGCAATCGCCCGTGCGCGGGAAAAAGTCGGACGCGACGGCGCGGTCATGTTTGACGCGCATTCGGCTGTACCGCCGGCAACGCTGATCCAACTGGCAGCGGCCCTCAAACCGTACGACGTGCTGTTCATCGAAGAACCGGCCGTCCCGGGCGACATTGAAGTTTTCAAGCGACTGAAAGCACAGATTGGTATTCCGTTGGCAACCGGCGAACGCGACCGCACGATTTGGGGGGTGTTGCCCTATCTGCAGGAAGGCTGTATCGACATCCTGCAGCCCGACTGCAACCACACCGGCGGCATCAGCCAGATGAAGAAGATCGCAACGCTCGCCGAAGCATATCACGTTCCGATCGCTCCGCACTGCACGGCCACATTCCTCGGCATCGCAGCGAGCCTGCACGTCGCTTCGTCGGTCCCGTTCTTACTGATCCACGAGTTCTACCCGCAAAACGCCGGCTTCAACGTCCCGGGTCTCACGCGAATGGCGTATGAACTCGACAAGGACGGGTACATCGGATTGCCGCCCGGCCCCGGGTTGGGTGTCGAAGTGGACGAGAAACTGCTGCAGCAGGAGTCGCTCAAACCGCAGAAATATCGCTGGCCGGGAGCGAAACTGAAGGACGGATCCATCGCCGACTACTAAGCCAAACACTTCCTCAAGAAACAGGAGACGCATACACAATGACAAATCGACGCGAGTTACTAACATCCATGGGCGCACTGGCGGCCGGTTGTTTTGTCGGCGGAGCTGTTGGTGGCAAATTGAATTCGGCCCTGGGCGTGGACGACGAGAACAATCCGGCGGCACAAGTCGGCGATCGCACGTCAACGATCAAGCTGACGAAACTGACCGCAATACCCGTGCAGCGCAAGGTGTTTCTCAAGCTGGAGACCAACCACGGCGTCACCGGTTGGGGCGAGATCGACCAGTTGGAAACACGCACCGCTGCGACGCTGGCTCGTTCGCTGTTCGAGTTGCTCGACGGCGAGAACCCAACACGCATCGAGTACCTGTGGCAAAAAGTCTATCGCTCGCATCGCGATATGCGCGGCGGACCATTCATGACGCACACACTGGCCGGATTCGACATGGCATTGTGGGACATCACCGGCAAGTTGTGGGGCGTTCCCGTCTACCGATTGCTCGGCGGACCGACGCGCGACAAAGTGTTGATGTACCCCACGCCCAAGGCGACCAAAGTCGGCGCGGGACCGTCGCCCTTCGCGGGCACACCGCAGCAAATCCAGCAACACGTGAAAAATATTGAGAATGCCCGCAAGCGTGTCGGCCCCGACGGCATGGTGATGTTCGACGCCCATTGCGCTCTGCCACCGCCTTTTCTGATTCAACTGGCCGCAGCGATCAAACCTTACAATGTGTTGTACATCGAAGAGCCGGCCGTGCCGGGCAACATCGAGGTCTTCAAACGGCTCAAGCAGCACATCCCCATCCCGCTGGCCGTCGGCGAACAGGCGCGGACGATCTGGGATGTCATCGGCTATCTGCAAGCAGGCGTCGCCGACATTCTGCAGATCGACTGCGCCCATACCGGCGGCATTTCACAACTGCGCAAGATTGCGACGCTCGGCGAAGCGTATCAAGTGCCGCTTTCGCCGCACTGTGTGACCACCGATCTCGGCGCGACTGCCAGTCTGCATGTCAGCGCCGCGATCCCGTTATTCCTGATTCACGAGTATTATGCCAGCATTTCACCACGCGGGCTGGTCAAGAAAAACTGGTCGATCGACAAAGAGGGTTACGCATCACTGCCCGAAGGTCCGGGCCTTGGATGCGTGGTGGACGAAGCAGTCCTGGCCAAACTCGCCAAGACTCCATCGCCACCCGAGTGGCCGACACGGGGACGATTGCCGGATGGTTCGATTTCCGATTACTGAGATCGCCAAATCGAAACCACTTACTTGCCAAAACTTTCCAATGCGGCGCGGCGAAAGGCTTCCTGGCTCTTGCCCCCATTGCCGGGAAAGCCGGCGTGTTGGACGAGCCAAATCAGAATCAGGCCGTGCTTGCGGTCGAAGTAGCTATTTGTGGAGTAAGCGCCACCGTGGCCGAAGCGGTCGCCACCGGTTGAGAAACCGAAACCGTAGGTGTTGGGAACACCTTTAGGAGTCTGTTTGCTCGTCAACTCTTTGATGGCAGACTCGGACACATATCGTCGTCCGTCGAGTTGCCCGTTGTTTGCCAGCATCTGGTAAAATCTCGCGAGGTCGGCGGCTGACGAAAACAGCCCGCCGGCGGGCATCGGATAACGGTTCACGCGGTCGGTCAGCGGATATTGAATCTGGCTGATCGTCGTCTCGGCCAATCTGCGATTGTTTTCGCCAGGCCGATACGACTTGGCGATTCGAGTCGCCTGGGATTCAGTGGGCCAAAACGTTGTGTCCTTCATACCCAGCGGCTTGAACAGCCGTTCGTCGAGGTATTCCTCAAACGGCTTTCCGGAAACCACCTCGATGATCCGCGCGGCTGTGTTGATTCCGGCGTTGCTGTACCGGTACTTTGTGTCCGGTTCGAAATCGAGCGGCGTCATCGCGTAACTGCGAACGCGGTCGGCCAATGGCAAGCGGTCGAGCGTTGGGACTTCCAACGCCGAACTAAACGGCAAGCCGCTGGTGTGCGACAACACGTTTCTTACCGTGATGGGGTGCGCGGTTTTTTTTAGCAGCACGTGCTGATCGTCCTTCTCTGCCACCACCATCTGCCCGCGAAACTCCGGCAAGTATTTTTCTACCGGATCATCAACGTTCACTTTGCCTTCGTCCACCAGCATCATCAGAGCCGTCGCAGTAATGGGTTTCGATTGCGATGCAATCCAGAATAGCGAATCGGTCCGCATCGGTTTCTTTCCGGCGATATCAGCAAACCCAACCGCCGATTGGCTGAGGATCTTCTCCCGATCGGCGACAAGCATGACGGCGCCGGCCAACTCCTGCCGTTCAACAAATGGTCTTACCGCATCGCTAATTGCCACGATTCCATTCGACTGATCAGCAACCGTGGTACAAGGCGAGACTGAGGCAAGTGTCGCCAAGAGGATGGCACACAAGCTGCTATGCTGACTGAATCGCAATGGGTTTCCGTTCATTGTTTCTCCTGTCGATCCCCAGCCGTACCGCTCGCGATGAGGCTGAAGTACTTTGGGGGACAATTCGGCGATCATGACTCGATCGACCTCAGTGTCGGCCCAGGCGAATGTCTTTCCCTCATTCGCATCAGCCAACTCCAATCTATACAATAACCGCTTACGATTGAAACAACATCGAGTTGCGGGAAGTAATTCGTAATGACAGGACAATTCCGATGACCAATCGAATCGACCGACGATCCTTCTTGCGAGGAACGGGCGTTGCGATGACGCTGCCGTTTCTCGATGCGATGCGGCCTGCGTTTGGCGATGATTCTGCCGAGAAGGCGATTCCTCGCCGGATGGTGGCGATCGAAACGAACATGGGCATCCTGCCGCGGTACTTCTTCCCCGAAGGCGCGGGAAAGAAATACAAGGCCAGCCCGTATCTCAAGCGACTTGCGGCGCATCGGCAGCAAATGACCGTCTTCTCCGGCGTCAGTTTGCCGGGAGTGACCGGCGCGCACGCGGCAGAACGGTGTTTTCTGACGGGAACGCCTCATCCGGAACGGGGTGGGTTTCGCAACGGTGTCTCGCTCGATCAGTTTGCCGCCGAGCAGATCGGAAACCAGACCCGGTTTCCTTCGCTCGTCCTGGCAATGAGCAATGAAAACCCGACGCTGAGCTACACGCGCAGCGGCGCACCGATTCCGGCGGAGAAGAGTCCGCGAAAACTGTTCGAACGGCTCTTCGTGCAGGGTCGCCCGGAAGAAATCGAAGAGCGCGTCGAGTCGCTCAAGCAGGGACGCAGCACGTTGGACTTTGTCGGCGAGCAATCGCGGCGGCTGAATCGCAAACTGTCGGCGGCCGATCGACAGCGAATGGATCAGTATCTGACAGCGGTCCGGGAGTTGGAGCGTCGCCTGCTGAGCGCACAAGAGTGGGAATACCGTCCCAAACCTAAGGTCACCGCGAAACAGCCCGCAGAGAACAAGAACCCACGGCAATTCGTCGAGCGGTCGAAAATGATGTTCGATGTCATCAAGCTGGCGTTAGAGACCGATTCGTCACGAATTGTGTCGCTGTTCATCGACACGACGGTGATTCACAACATCACACACCACGGCAACCGGCCGGAAGTGCTCGCGGAACTGCGCGGTCACGAAGAACGTCAGTTCGACGTTCTCAACGGCTTCCTCACTTCGCTGCAACAAACTAAGGAGCAGGGCCAATCGCTGCTCGATAGCACCACCGTTCTCTACGGCACGTGCATGGGGAGCGCGAACTCGCATTCCAACGTCAACCTGCCCGTGCTGCTCGCCGGCGGCGGATTCCGACACGGACAACATCTCGCTTTCGATACTGAAAACAACTACCCGCTCTCGAATCTCTATGTCTCGATGCTGCAGCGAATGGGAATCGAGACCGACGCATTCTCGACCGGCAAAGGCACGATGCGCGGATTGGAAATGGCATAAGAACCATGCGTCAATTCAAACTCCTTTCGACACTGTTGGCCGTCGTTGTTCTTCCTGCAACCGTTTCGGCGGCCGACGCGGCGAAGACATTTGTCTCGCAATTCTGTTCCGATTGTCACGGAAAGACGACGCAGGAGGCGACACTCGATCTGACGTCTCTGCCGCGCGACTTCGGCAATCCCGATCACTTTCGACGATGGGTGAAAGTCCACGACCGGATTGCGGCGGGCGAGATGCCGCCCAAGGACGCCGCACAACCGGATGCCGCCCAGCGGACTGCGTTTCTCAAATCACTCGGCGAGTCGCTGATCGCCGCCGAACGCGCGAAGGCGAACGACATACCGAAATTGCGGCGATTGACGCGGGCCGAGTATGAAAACACGATCCGCGATCTCTTCGACATGCCGGGAATTGCGCTGGCCGGAAATCTTCCCGCCGACGGTTCGGCGCATGGCTTCGACAAACACGCCGAGGCGCTCGACATCTCTCATGTCAATGTGAAGAAGTATCTTGAAGCGGCCGATCACATTTTGAATTACGCGATTGCCACGCGCCCGCAGCCGCCGAACATTCAGCGCAGGCGGATCTCGCTGGTCAATCGGGGCGGCTTTGTTGCTCATGTGGTGATGAACGGCGACGGAGTGCTGCTGAAAAACAAGTTGCCTGACCCCGAGTTTCCGCCGGCCGGCGATCAGAATCATCTCGATCAGGGAGCCCACGAACGCTGGGGATCGTTCCGCAATGGGGCCTCGGTCGGACTGTTTCGCCACGAAGACGAATCGTTCAACCCGTACTTCATCGAACACGTGACGGTCTATCCCGCACGGTATCGTGTGCGAACTTCCCTATGGAGTTTCCAATGGGACAAGGGCAAGGTATTGCCGGGACGCGGTACCGAGGCGGCCCGTCTTTCCGTCGTGCAGCTCACCGGGGATGGCCGTGGTGGTCAGCATCCAAGTTACGTGCTTGGCTATTTCGATGCTCCTGCCGAAAAACCGCGAGAGCATGAATTAGTGGTCTGGCTCAATCACAATGAGATGATGGGCTTGAACACCGCCTCGCTCGCGCCTGTGGCGAACTACTCTCGCAAGGGCCGGGCGATGGCGTTTACCGGTCCGGGAATTGCGATTGATTGGATCGACGTTGAAGGGCCATTGTACGAATCGTGGCCGCCGAAGAGTCACAAACTGCTGTTTGGCGATTTGCCGCTGACGGAGTTCAAAGTGGCCGACCATCCGGGCGTGCGGCCACCGCGACGCCTGCGAGTCCGGCAACTCGGAGCCGGTCAGAACCGCCCCGATCCGTCGCTTGGCTTGTGGACGGTTCAAAGTGAAGCCGCGCTGAAAGATGCCGAGCGTCTGTTGGCTAAGTTCCTGCCGAAACTGTTCCGCAGTCCGGTTGCAGAAGAAGTCCGCCGCGAATACGTCGCCCTCGTCAAAGAGCGGCTGGATGCGGGCGATTGTTTTGAAACTGCGATGCGTGCGGCGTATCGTAACGCGATGGTCGCTCCCGATTTTCTGTATCACGTCGAGACACAGGATGACGACGCGCTCGCCTGCCGTCTTTCGTATTTTCTGTGGAATTCGTTGCCCGACGAGCAACTCAGGCAGCATGCCGCTGCGGGCAATCTACGGCAACCGAAGGTGTTACACGCCGAGATTGCCCGATTACTCCAGCATCCAAATTCGCAGCGGTTCATCGAGGACTTTCTCGGCCAATGGCTGAAGCTGCGGCAAATTGCAGCGACCGATCCCGATCGAAAACTGTACCCCGAGTTCAGCCCGTATCTGCAGGACTCGATGGTTGCCGAGACGCGCGCTTATTTCCGAGAACTGCTCGACAAAGACCTGGACGCGTCACATCTGGTCAAGTCACCATTCGTGATGATCAATGAAAAACTGGCAACACATTACGGCATCGCGGGAGTCAGCGGCTCACGGATTCGCAACGTTTCGCTTCCCGAGAATTGCCCGCGCGGCGGATTCCTCACACAGGCCGCCATCTTGAAAATCACCGCCAACGGCACCACCACGTCGCCGGTGCCGCGCGGTGCGTTTGTGATGGACCGCATTCTGGGACAACCTCCCGAACCGCCGCCAGCGAACATTGCGGCCATCGAACCGGACGTCCGTGGCGCCACAACGATCCGCGAGCAGTTGAAAAAACATCGAAACCATGCGGTGTGCGCATCGTGCCACAAACAACTTGATCCACCAGGTTTTGCCTTGGAATCGTTCGACGTCATCGGCGGATTGCGTAGCCGTTATCGATCGATCGGCGAAGGCGATCCGGCTGAGCGAGGCTTGATCGATCCCTTTATCGGCATCAGCTTTAAATTGGGGCAACCGGTCGAAACGGCCGGCCAACTTGCCGACGGCCGGGCCTTCAAAGACATCACGCAATATCAGTCGCTGATTGCTGCCGATTCGACGCGACTGCTGCGGAATCTGGCTCAGCAGTTCACTGTCTATTCAACCGGCCACACGGTTCGTTTCAGCGATCGGCCGGCGCTCGAAGAGATCGTCCGCCGCACGCAGGCCCAGGGAGGCGGCATTCGAACCCTCTTGCACGAAGTGATCGGCAGCCCGCTTTTTACGGGCGAGGAGAAAACCATCGTGCGACCGGCTGGAAAGCAGAAGCCATCGCTCCTGGCCGACAATCCATACCGCATGATGATGAGGACAACGCTGCCGCAAGTCACGGCACCAATCATCGCCAAGACGTCACCAGCACCCACCAAAGAGGCAACCGTCGGCGATTTTCAATTCGACGACGCCCATACAGTTAATCTGCAGGTCGCTGGTTTGTTTATGGCGGATCGGGTGGATGACTTTCGCAAAGTGATCCAGCAATTCCCCGAAGCGAAACTGTTGAAGATCGATTTCAAGACCGCTCAAACAGACCTTGCCTACGCTGCCGACAGCGATCTGTTTCGTGGCGCAAAGCCCGAGCAAATCGTCGAACGCCTCAACAACCGCGTCCGCCAACTCTCCGGCTATACGCTAGCTGTCAGGCCGCTAAGCGCGATCCCAAGAGACAAACTCAGCCACATCGAAATTCCAATCATCGGCCTGGACTGCAAAGCGTGCTCGATGGCGGTTTACGACATTCTGGCGCGAATCGAAGGAGTCGAACAGGCCACCGCCAGCTTCCGGGACGGCCGCGCCACCGCCTGGATCGATCCGAACAAGACGAATCGATCGGTACTTGAAGAGACCCTCAAAAAGCGGGGCGTCCAGTTGAAGTTGCCTTGAGGCACGCTTTGCGGCTGACGCGATGCATGCTGCGGTTTGAAAACGTGCGGCATAGCAGCGACACAAAGTCTTCAACGGTAAACGGCGATATTGCAATTTGAGCAGTAAATGGTCTATCATCAACGGACGTTGATTTGTTATTGCCTGCAGACCAATCAGGACTTTTTCCTGAGGATTCCGCTGGCTCAATCTCCCCGCCATCATCCTCCCCCCGCTTGAACCAACTTTCCAAGATTGCCCGCATGCAAACCACCGGTCGAATGCTGTTTGCTTCCATCTGCCTTGCGTTGCATGCAGCCGTTGGGCTGGCGGGGGAATTGACGGTCGAACCGGCACGCGTGAGTTTTTCCGACGCGCTCGCTCACCGGCAGTTGATCGTTTCACAAGACGGCCGCGACGTGACCCGTCGGGCGAAATACGCATCGAGCGATGTCGCCATCGTGACAGTCGATGAGACGGGGTATTTATCGCCCGTTGGATCGGGAACGGCAACGGTAACAATCGTGCTGGATGGGACGACAACGGTTCCGGTAACCGTTGGCGAACTGAGCCAAGGGCGGCCGATCAACTTCGCCACCGAGATTGTTCCGCTGCTGAGTCGGTACGGTTGTAATTCGGCGGCCTGTCACGGCAAGGCGAGTGGGCAGAATGGATTCCAGTTGTCGTTGTTCGGTTTTGATTCGAGCCTCGATTACCAGGCGCTGGTGGAAGAAGGTCGTGGACGCCGCGTCTTTCCGGCGGCTCCGCACCAGAGCTTACTGCTGACAAAGGCAATTGGTGCCGTACCGCATGGCGGCGGTCGGCGATTCGACGAAAACAGTGAAGCGTATCGGTTGATGCAGCGGTGGATCGCCTCGGGTGTACCGGCCTCGGCTGAATCAACTCCCACGATTGAGCGGCTGTCGATCGTGCCGTCAGAACGCATTCTTCAGCCGGGCGATCAGCAGCAGTTGGCGGTTGTCGCCGAATACAGCGACGGCAGTTCGCGGGACATCACCCGTCACGCGCAATACCAAAGCAACATCGACGTCGTGGCGATAATCGACGAATCAGCGCTGGTGAAGGCGACGGGCAACAGCGGCGAAGCAGCCATCATGGCGCGATACATGGGACAGGTGGCCGTGTTTCGCGCGATCGTCCCACACGGCAAGCCGCTCAGCGAAATCGCCGGATTTCAGCCAGCGAATTACATCGACGAAATGAGCGTCGCCAAATGGAAGAAGCTGGGGCTGCAGCCATCGCCGCTGGCAAACGATGCGACGTTTCTGCGCCGCGTGACTCTGGACGTGTGCGGTCGATTGCCGACCGTCGATGAGACCCGCAGCTTTCTGGCCGACATTGCTGCCGACAAGCGACAGAAGTTGATCGACCGGTTGCTCAACTCTCCCGATTACGCCGCGTTCTTCGCCATGCGGTGGGGAGCGATCTTGCGAAATTCGAAGTTGGCGGGTGCCGATCAGGCCGCCTATGCCTTTCACAATTGGCTGAAGGACCTGATCTCCCGCAATCGACCGTACGATGAACTCGTACGCGGCGTGGTGGCCGCAGCCGGCGAATGGCAGGACGCGCCGGCGATCAACTGGTACTGGCAAATGCGCGACGACCAGTTGCATCAGGTCACTGCCGATACCGCGCAGGTCTTTCTCGGCATACGGCTGCAATGCGCCCGCTGCCATCATCACCCCTACGAGCGCTGGGGCCAGGAAGATTACTTCGGACTCGCAGGCTTCTTCACCCGGTTGGGCCGCAAGAGTTTTGGGCAACCGCCTCCTTACTATTCGTCGAGCCGATTGACAACCAGCGAGAAGAACCCGGTAACCGGCAAAGTACCGGAACCGAAATTCCTCGACGGCGAGTATGCCGAGGTCACCCCGGACGAAGACCCACGGCACGCCTTGGTCGATTGGATGACGAAGCCGGACAACCCGTTCTTCGCCCGCGTGTTGGTCAACCGCTTTTGGGGACATTTCCTGGGGCGCGGCCTGGTCGATGAAGTCGACGACATTCGCGCAACCAATCCCGCGTCAAATCCTGAGTTGCTCGACGCACTCGCGAAGGACTTCGTCGAACACAAATTCGACATGAAACACATTATTCGAACCATCCTCAATAGCCGCGTCTACCAGCTATCGTCGGAACCGACGAAAGCCAACGAACACGACCGCCATAATTTCGCCCGTTTCTACGGCCGCCGGATCATCGCAGAATCCTTTCACGACGCGGTCGATCAGGCGTGTGGTACGCAAACTCGGTTCAATGGTGTTAGCGGCAATGCCCGCGCGGTTGATCTGCCGCATGAAGGATTCGGTTCGTATTTCCTCGACACGTTCAATCGCCCGAAACGCGTGACCGGTTGCGAGTGCGAACGTTCCAGCGGTGCGACGCTGGCGCAGGTTCTGTTACTGGCCAATTCCAACGACATAGAAAACAAAATTGCCGACGGCAACGGCCGCGTGGCCCGGCTGATCAAAGAGAAACAACCCACCGCAGAATTGGCGACAGAGTTGTATCTGGCGGCATTATCCCGATTCCCGAAGAAGAATGAACTGCAAACGACGGTCAATTACATCGAACAACAACAGGATAGGCAGCGAGCGGCCGAAGATATCTTATGGACGTTGATCAATACGCGCGAGTTCATGTTCAATCACTGATTCGCAGAAGTTGAATTCCATCGCGCAACAACTGGTTGGCCGCAAGGCAGTTCCCACAGTCTCACCAGATCGAGGAAATTTCGATGTTGGATATCTATAGCTCAGGCCATATGACCTGCGACGGTGTTCGTCGTCGCGATTTCATTCGGGTCGGCAGCTTGGGAATTGGCGGGCTGACCTTACCGAATCTGCTCCGACAACAGGCCGCTGCGAAGGATGCAGGGAAACCGGTTTCCAGGAAATCGGTCATCCTCGTTTGGTTAGCCGGCGGTCCAAGTCACATCGACATGTACGATCTGAAACCGGACGCACCGTCCGATATTCGGGGCGAGTTCAAGCCGATTGCGACGAACGTCCCGGGCGTCGAAATCAGCGAGCATCTGCCGCTGCAGGCAAAGATTATGGACAAGCTGGCAGTCGTTCGTTCGGCCCACCACACCAACGCCGGTCACGGAATGGGTTCGCAGTGGATGCAAACCGGCTGGCAAGCCACCATTGAAGTCAACGACAACATCTTCCCGTCGTGTGGCTCGGTCGTCTCGCGGATGAAAGGCCCCAACTCACCAGGCGTGCCGGCATACGTCAACCTGCCGCGTAAGGTCAGCTTCGGTAACGCCGCCTACCTGGGTGCATCGTACAATCCCTTCACTGCTGACAGCGATCCCAACAACCAGAACTTTCAAGTTCGCAATCTCCAACTGCCAGGCCGTGTGGATGAATCTCGGCTGGGCCGTCGGCAAAGTCTGCTGAGTGAACTCGACACGCTCCGCCGCGATGTCGATACGAAAGGGGACATCAAAGGGATCGACAAGTTCTACGGCGATGCATTGGAGATGGTTACCAGCGATAAAGCACAACGCGCATTCAAAATTCAAAACGAAGATCCCAAACTCCGCGAACAATACGGACGCAACGATCTCGGCCAAAGCTGCCTGCTGGCCCGTCGTCTGGTGGAAGCGGGAGTGACCTACGTCTCGGTCCAGGCGGGCGGCGGTTGGGACACGCACGGCAACAACTTCACCAGCCTCAAAGACAACCTGCTGCCAAAGTACGACCGCGCAGTCGCCGCGCTAGTGAGTGATCTCGCTCAACGGGGCCTGCAGGACGATGTGATGGTGATGACGATGGGAGAATTCGGCCGCACACCGCGAATCAATCCCGGTGCCGGCCGCGATCATTGGCCCGGCGCCATGTCAGTGCTGTACGCGGGTGGCGGATTGAACATGGGACAAGCCATCGGCAGCACCAACAGCAAAGCCGAATACCCCACCAGCAAACCGGCAACGCCGGGCTGCGTACTTTCGACCATGTACCACGTGTTGGGCATCGACCATCGGCACGTCTTCTACGACGAAGTCCGTCGCCGCCTGCCCATTCTCAACGAAGGCAGTCCGATTGAAGATCTCGTGGGCTGACTTTATGTCTTGTTCGGAATATTGCAGCAGCCCATCTGCTTCGAGCAGCCGGCGTGCTTTGTCACACGGGCCGCTTAAACCAGCATTGGCTCCAACGAGATTACTCATGACTTCAATTTGCACTCGGCCTCGAATTTCCATTCTCGCTATGGCGATTTGGCTGCTATCGGCGTGTTTCTGCGTCGCCGACCTGCCCTCTCCGCGGCTCGACCGACTGCGTCCGTTGGGTGCAGCCGCCGGCTCGACGGTTGAAGCGGAAGTTGCCGGTGCCGAACTCGATGACGCCAAGTCGCTGCTCTTCGATCATCCCGGCCTCACTGCGGAATTCGTCAAAGATCGCAAGTTCAAGATCACCGTCGCCGCAGACGTTCCCGCCGGAACGTATGACGTTCGCGTCGTTGGCCGCTTCGGTATCACCAACCCGCGTCTGTTTGCTGTGTCGCATGGATTGAAGGATTCCACCGAGAAGGAACCAAACAACGACTCCGAGACCGCGCAGCCAGTCGAAATCAACTCGGCTATCTACGGCGACTCGGACGGCAACGGCGAAGACCTGTTTTCCTTCACCGTGAAACAGGGAAAGCGGGTGACAATTGAATGCCAGGCCGGCATGCTCGATTCTGCGTTGGATGCCAACCTGACACTGACAACCGCCGACGGAAAGTTGCTGGCGTCGAACGGTGACTATCGCGGCCGCGATCCGTTTCTCGATTTCGTGGCACCGGCGGACGGAGAATACGTAGTCAAAATCAACGACCTTTCGTTTCGTGGCGGCTTTCCGTATCGGCTCGTCATCACCGACAAACCGCAGGTCGAAAACATCTTCCCACGCGCCGTCCAAGCGGGGAAACCCGTTCAATTGAAAGCATTCGGCCGAAACTTTGGTTCCGGTTCGGCGAAGTCTCGTTGGAGCCTCAACGATCTGCCGCTGGATGAGTTTGTCTTCAGCCTGACTCCCCCTGACGACGTGTTAAAACTTGGCGCTTACCGCTTTCTGGATCACCCCACCGATCACACAGTCCTCCCCACCGCAGCCACCTGTACGGTCACCGGATTCCAAATTCGACCGGTCACCGGTGGTGGTTCATCACTCAACGCTGCATCGCTGATCGTGACCGACATCGCCCCTCTGCTCGAAAGCGAACCCAACGACACGTCGGAGAAGCCCCAGCCGATTGCGTTGCCGGCGGTTGTCAACGGGCGTTTCGATCGGCCGCGTGATTCCGACTGGTTCGAGTTCGAGGCGACCGAAGGCGGACAGTATGAGTTTGACGTGTACTGTGAGCGGATCGCCGGCCGCGCCGACCCCTATCTGGTTGTGTTGGACGACAAGGGAAACCGGCTGACCGAACTCGACGACTTCGGTCACCGCATGAACGCTTTCGACGGGCATTTGCGCGATCCGGTCGGCATGATTGGTCTCTCAGCCAAGCGAAAATATCGCGTACTCGTGCAAGACCGTTACAGCCGCGGCGGGGCGCGGTTTCAGTATGTGCTGTCGATCCGCAAACCGGTGCCAGATTTTTATGTGGCCGCCATTCACAGCCAGAACCCGGGACCGGGCGCAGCGAACGTGCGGAAGGGGGGAGCAACCTACGTCGATGTCGTCATCCACCAGAGGGGCGGATACAACGGCCCGGTCACGATCACTGCCGACAAGCTGCCGCCGGGCCTGCACGTTGCACCGACGACGTTGACGAATTCGACCCGCGGAACGCTAACGTTATGGGCTGACGAAAATGCCCCCGACTGGGCAGGCACGATCGAACTGACGGCAACCGGCGTACGCGACGGCAAACCGTTCCG
>Ga0114999_10002457_pt1 | contig 24354 bp, 20 predicted proteins | sample ArcticOcean_MG_C_3_FD_89820 | JGI IMG/M metagenome (GOLD analysis project Ga0114999, IMG submission 89820) | Marine microbial communities from western Arctic Ocean - ArcticOcean_MG_CB8_126 | ecosystem: Environmental > Aquatic > Marine > Oceanic | place: Arctic Ocean: Canada Basin | collected...
ATGACTATCGTCGTTTATTGGATGAGGTCAGCGACCTTCACGTCGTGCACGTGACGACGATGCCGGGGCATCTGACGGACATCGTCATTGAATGTTTTGCCCGTGACTTGCATGTGTCCGTCGAAAAGCCACCAGGAATGTCCAGTGCCGACACACGGGCCATGGCCGACGCGGCAACGAAGAGTTCAGGAAAGGGCATCGTCTCCTTCAATCGACGCTATATGCCACTCGTATTGGCCGCACGTCGGCGTGCCGAGCTTGCAGGCGGCGCGGTGCATGTATCGGGCACCTACAACAAACCTCTGACGGCGCTCGGCACATCGGCCATGGCGGATCTCACGCCCGATCCGGTCATCTGCGATGCGATCCATCATGTCGACCTGATTCGTTGGTTAGCTGGAGACGGAAATACGGCAGCCCGTCCGGCACAGGTATACAGTGTGGTCGCTGATGGCGAGCGCGAGGGCAGCCATCGGCACAATGCGACCATTCGATTTGCCACAGGTGCGATCGGTCAATTCAGCAGCCACTACGGCGTCGGCGCCCGCATTCAACGAGCTGAGATTCACGCCGAGGATCTGTCCGTCTACTTAGACCTGAGCGGAACCACTCGTGTTGGGCTATTTGAGGCAGAACAGATGGCATCATCGGCGACAAGCCAGACGAAAGCCGGCCACGCAACCCTCGACCTGGCCGAGATCGGTGGAGAGCGCTTCGATGAGGTGCAGCACTTCACGGACTGTATTATCAACGACCAGGAGCCCTGGTCGACCCTGGAGGATGCGATCGTCACGATGCAGCTGGCCGAAGCAATCCGTACCGGGCATCAGGGTTCGTTGTCGTGAAGCTTTCCCTATCCGTACGTGTTGCAGAGAGTTTCCGCGACAAGCGTGTGACGACAATGGAACTGGACCAGATGGCGTCCCTCGCTTCCGAGGTCGGCTACCATGCGGTGTGTCTACGCGCTTCACAAGTCGGCATCGATTCGAGCAAAGAGCAGATTCGGGCCTCTTCAGCGATTCTCGACCAACACCAATTGGCCGCGTCGATGGCAACAGGTGACTTCGCGATCCCGGAGAATTCTGAGGAAGGCCCAGCGGCTCTGCACAACATCACACCGTATCTCGACCTGGCGGAGGCACTTGATTGTGAGCTTCTGCGAGTGGCGATGAAAACGGCCGATGACTTGGAGCATGCGCAGCGGTCAGCGGATGAGGCAGAAGAGCGTGGAATCCGTCTTGCCCACCAATGCCATACGCAGTCGTTGTTCGAGACCGTAGATGAGACGCTCGAAGTGCTGAGAGGCATCGGTCGCCAGAATTTTGGTCTGATCTATGAGCCTGCAAATCTTGAGTTGTGCGGTCAGGATGTCGGCGGGACAACGATCGAGGCCCTCGCACCGTGGATCTTCAATGTCTATGTACAGAACCAGCGCCTACACCCTGCCGGAGTCGATCAGATCACGACATGGTGCCGAGGAAATGTGCAATTCGATCAAATTCCTCTCTGGGACCCAAATGGATTAAATTTTGAGTCCATCATTGCTGATTTGGCCGAGGTCGGCTATGACAACTACGTCACCGTACACCAGGCCTCAGCCGGACTGGGTGGTGGCGCCGAAGCAGCTCGCCGATCTGCCGAATTTTTGCGCAAGATGGGTCCTTTTGATCAACGGAGCGCCAACGATGCCTGATGACGAGCTCGCCTTTGCCTCCATCGCGTACCAGAGCCAGTTGCTGCGCCGAGGTGATCTTTCGCCGGTGGAGTTGACGCAACTCTATCTGGATCGAATCGATGCCTACGATGAACATCTCAATGCCTATCTCACGCTCACAGCAGAACGTGCCATCGCTTCGGCCCGGGCAGCAGAAGCGGCCATCCAGGGAGGTGACTGGCGCGGCCCTCTGCACGGAATCCCCATTGCCCTGAAGGATCTGTTTGATGTGGTCGGATTGCCGACCACTGCGGGCTCGATCATTCTGCGTGAGCAGATCGCGTCTCGTGATGCAACCGCGGCACGGCGTCTCTTCGAGGCCGGAGCGGTTCTACTCGGCAAGACACAGATGGTCGAATTCGCCTTTGGTGGTGCCGGTATCAACCATCACTATGGAACCCCGTGGAATCCGTGGGATCTGCAAGAGCACCGACTACCCGGTGGCTCCAGCAGCGGCTCGGGTGTGGCTGTCTCCAGCGGGCTGACCTCGGCCGCCCTTGGCACTGATACGGGCGGTTCCGTACGGATTCCTGCCTCCTTTGATGGGCTCGTCGGGCTCAAACCCACCTTTGGTCGGGTCAGCAACGCCGGCGTGGTTCCTCTGGATAGCACCTTGGACTGTGTGGGCCCCATGACACGCAGTGTCGGGGACGCAGCCCTGTTGTATGATGTGATTCGTGGCCCGGACGGCGAAGATGCTGCCACACTCGATCAGCCGATCGAAGGGTCTATTGATGATCTGAATCTCGATCTGACAGGCGTCCGCCTCTGTGTTCCTCGAGAGTATTTCTGGGAGGATGTCGACACGGAGACGGAGGCCGCCGTTCGTGCCACAGCGCAGGTCTTTGCCGAACTGGGCGCGAATGTCGACGAGATCTCTGTGGAACCACTCGATCGACTCATCGAGATGCGCCAGCGCAGCGCCGCCGCAGGATTGACTTTCGGCACGCTGAGTAGCGTTGAAACGTGCATGCATTTTGGTGCTGAGCTGGACGCGCGCTACGAAGACTTCGACCCCATTATTGCGCCACGAATGATCGACGGACGCAATCTGAGCGCCGTCGACTACCTGACCCTGCAGCGTGCCTGGGAACATTTGCGTGGCGAAGCGCTTGCAGCGCTGGAGGATGTCGACGCGCTACTCACACCCACGACCCCCTTCCCGGCACCAACCGTTGCGGAGACCGATGACGACAGTGGTCCCTATTGGACGGTCAATGGAATGTGTTTACGCAATACGAGTGCCGTGAGCCTGCTTGGGCTGTGTGCGATTTCCCTGCCCTGTGGGTTCACGCGCGGCGACCTGCCCATTGGATTGCAACTGATCGCCAAGCCCTGGGAAGAGGCGCGTTTGCTACGGCTGGCTCAGGCCTATGAAAGTGCAACACAGTGGCATCATCGATTCCCGGATCTCAGTTCCCTGGGCTGAGATACACCTGTTGCGAGTGTTTCGGATCAGGCCCATATTCTGAAGTTCAATGCCGCCGAGCAGATCTGGTGATCCGTGTGTCTCGGCGTCGTCTGCCAATAGGGGGACATGGCAGTCCCGGGAAGTTCTGCTCCCATCGTCTAACGGTTAGGACACCAGGTTTTCAACCTGGTAACCGGAGTTCAACTCTCCGTGGGAGCACCATTTTTGGGGTGCTACAAGCACCATGATTACGACAACGGGATGGCCGGCTGGCCTCCCGTTTCGTCGTTCTGCTCCTGTCCGTGCGGCGGGACTCGGGCGTGTTCAGCCGAATCAGAGGACCTAGCGCAGCAGCATGATACGCTGCCGACGCTCCGTGCCCGCCAATCGGACACGGATGATGTAGACGCCAGTGGCCAATTGCAGACCGTCATCGTTCAGCCCGTCCCAGCGCAGCAAATGCTCACCCCCCTGCAAAGATTGATTTAATAGTCTACGCACCTGCTGGCCGAGCAGATTATGGATGACCACATCAACATGTGCCTGATCTGCCAGGATCAGGGGAATCAAGGTTGAGCCGTTGAAGGGGTTCGGATGGTTCGCATCCATGCGCCAGCGACTTGGCATAGGGGATGTCACCCGTTCCGTGTGTACGGCTATGGCTTCGTCGTTGATGCGGATGCGTTCAACAGTCGTATCTGGCGATTTTGCAGCTTTTCGGAATCGTAGCAGGGGGCCGGAGCCTGTTAGCGGCATGGCACCAGCGAGGGCAACATGCCAGTTGTCACCGAGGCGCCGATGTGCTGCAAGGAAACCTGATGGTGCCGCTTCGACATCCTGGGCTTGCAGATTGCGTATCTCCACTTCGGCGGCGATGGTGCCACCCAGATCATCCAACCACAGCAGAAGGTCTTCGCCCTCGGCACGTAGACTGGCACGGGTCGCGATACGGGCACTGGACGAGCTACTGACCCGGCGTGCGGCTACGGTCTCGCCCAGGTGGGGTCCGGGATGATTGATGGAAGACCGCAGCTGGATGGGAAAACGTGAGAGCAGGCCAACGCGTTGTTGCAGCAACATGGCCGCATCCAGGGGGGTCACGGCCGACATGGGCGCAAGGGAGTCGACATTCGCTGCGAGCGAGTCAGCACCGTTCAAGGCGGGCTGCACGACGTGACGGAGAATCACATTTGCATCAAATGCCTGAAGCAGACCGTTGCCGTCGGCATCACCAAAGCGCTCGATGACGATAGATGTGTCGGAACGGATGATGAGATCCCCCGCGGCAGCAGCCGTATCCAGATAGGAGACGATGACCCAGTCACCCGGTACCACATGCAGTGTCTCGATGCCTGTCGTGGTCGATGAAGTCGACATGGTGCCGTCGTAGAAAGCCAGAGCCGGATCCACCGCATCAAGCCAGTAATCGATCGTGCTGTCACCGACCTGCAGTGTGACCATCCCGTGCTCAGCAAAAGAAGAGTCACGATTCAAGTCTCGATCACGAACCCTGAGCCAAAGCGTATCACCCGGCTCGATGACTTTGCTCACTTGCAGGACGGCATCATGTCCACGGGCACTGCGATCAACGCAGAGGTCCGCGGTTGAGCCATGGCCATCAAGACTGTCTGTGTAGCACAGATTGAGTGGCTGGCGAGGTAGGACTTGCAGACGTCCATCTGCTGCCACTTGAGGGGCGTGGAGGAGATCGATCACCCCGCGAAAGCGCCCACCGTGGTTGGCATCTTCCGCCAACCGGAGCGATTCTGTCGTATCTCCCTCAGAAACTGTGATCGTTACCGTATCGGGAAAGTCCGTCCGGTCCTCATCCACGTCGTCGACGCCCACAGTGAGACGGTGTGGCAGAGCAAAGCCACTTGTATCGGCAAGTAGTTGCGCGCCCGTGCCAATCCGTTGCAGGGACCCATTTAGGACACTCGGTGCAGTGGTGCCGTCACCAAGCACGGGATCAATCAACCGCAAGGCCGCCGTCCCAGGGCGAGGATCATCGTGAATTTGGAAAGTGAGATTCAGCAGCGCCCCGTCGCCAAGGAGTGTATCTATATCTGTTGCAAGGGCGACACGCAGCGTATCCTGCCAGTCCTCTCCCTGCAGAACGTGGGACGCGACCTGCCAGCCGCTTGTCATGGAAGCGGAGGCCACCGCAACAAGTGTTAGAAGTTGGGCATCGTAGACGATGGCGACCTCTGCCGCCAACAGGCCCCATTCATTGTCGGTGACTCGCAGGGGCAGTTCGAGCAGTTGACCTGGTTGACCCAGCGTGTCGGGTAGTGACAGGGTGGCCCCGGCAGGGAATGAAACGATGGCCTCGCCAGGCGTCGGTACGGACACGCTGAAATCATGGGCATTGTCCTGCGTGTCCGTCCCGAGTGAATCACGACTCAACGATTCTCCGGAGCCCGTTGTAGCAGCAAAAGCTCCTTCGCCGCTGTTGAACGCTCCTGCATCGCCATACTGGACCGCATCAGCAATAGATCCAGTGGGATCAATGAGACGGACTGCATCGGGCCCATTCTGCCAGTCGACACTGGCCGTGATGTCCCGGGCTGCCAGAGTGTTTCCAACCGCCTGGTCCGTAGCCAACACAAGTACCCCATCAGCAGGCACAAGAAAACCATCGAGGGAGATGCTGCGATAGACGGCGCCACTGCCGCCATTCACCCCCTCCAGCATCCAGCCATCCAGGAGCAGTCCCCCGGGGCCAGTCAGTTCAATGAAGACTTCATCTGCGTCAGTGCCGATGCCGTCGTAGACAATCTCGTGGATGCGCAGTTGCGCCATGACAGGGGCGGACAACAGCGCCAGCGCGATGGATAACCGAAACATGACAGTGGGTCCCGAAAGAGGCGATAGGTCCCCGCTGCCTTGCCAATCTCATGCCAGGAAGTTCAAGTGCAACCTAACTGTCTTTGTCCTGTGCTAGATGGGTTGCGTTTCGTCTGGATGATCCCGCCTGCTTCCTGTTACGCTGTGTTGCCATCGCCGACTCCAGAGTGACACACAAAGACAGATTGACGCGGGGCAGCTTGATGTGCAGAACAAGAAAGCGGGGACCTCAGATTGAGATCCCCGCTTGTCTCGTTGGCTCCAAATACGTCAGCGCAGAAGCAGAAGCTTCCTTTGTGCCAGACGTGCTTGTGCATCGAGTCGGATCAGATAGATACCGGACGCGACGTGGCGACCAAGTGCATCTCGCCCATCCCATTCGGCTTGGTGCGATCCTGCCGCCCTGGTGGCATCGATGAGATCAGCCACGAGCTGACCCGTCAGGTCATAGACCGACAGACGGACGGCACCAGCCGTCGGAAGACGAAAAGGAATGATCGTGCTGCTGTTGAATGGATTTGGGTGGTTTGGCTCAAGAACAACATCCAGCGACAGCGCGCTGAGGGCGGCCAATGTCTCCAGCGCCTTGCCTCGATGTTGGGGATTGAGTTGATCGATGAGAGCCAGTAGATCCCACTGTTCCACGTTGCCCGTGCCATCCAGGTCGTAACGAGGATCGCTTGTCCCAAGATGATCTACGAGAATGAGCAGATCATCGAGATCGACGATCCCGTCGTTATCGAAGTCAGAGTTCACTTGACCCACATCGTCGGGGTGGATGGCGGTCACAACTGGGAGCCGGCCCAATCGATACTCTATCCGTGCCAGGGATTGAGGTGGAAGTTCGTCACCATTCAAACTGGCTTGGCGCACATGGATGAAGGTGGACGCCCCCGGCCGGCCAATCTCCTCCAGAGATATTTGCAGCAGGTCAACGACCCCGTTCAGCGATTTCGTACCGGCAAAGGCAGTGTGTACGACACCGGGCTCATCGAGGTTGGTAGCCAACAAGAAGTCATTGCCAAGCTTCGCACGACGCACGCGTGTGGCGGTTAGCATGGTTGGATCGTAGTGCAGTTCGATGACACCGGAGCGGAGGGATTGTAAATCACTTCCCTGCAGCAGGAGTCCCGGCGTGGCCACACCATTGTTGTCTGTCACAAAATCCAAGGCAAGCTGTGGAGTGCTCGTTGCCAGACGTTTGGCGGCGCCGGCGAATTCCCAGTTGCCATTCACATCGCCAAGAAGGATCGCAATGAAGTTGCGGAACTCATCCTGGCTCAGAGGTCGGAATTGCAGTGCTTCCGGTTCGAACTGCCAGAAGTCGCCAGCCGGAAAGGAGGTCTCTAAGCCGACGAGCAATCGTAGAATCAATCCGGCGTCCGTCGTACCAACGATGCCATTGCCGGAGACATCTGCCACACGCTGCCAGTCAGGCGACAGTTGGATGGTGCCGACGAGGGCGCGCAGAATGTCCGACGCGTCCAGCGCGTCAATCGCACTCAAGTCTGATGCATCACGGCTCAGTGCGACGTCATAGTCACCAACCTCCAGGGGACCCAGGGAATTAATTGCCCTCGCTGTCGGTTGAATCCTCAACACCCCCCTCCGCGCCGGTGGCGGTGAGCACGACCTCGGGCACGGGTCGTAGATCAGAATAGTAGAGCACCGATCCGAGAATCGTAGATCCATTCACCGTCACCGAACCGTGAGCCCTGATTGCCGTGTGATCACCTTCGTCGAGTACAGCCGAGGCGATCGTGAGAGATGTGATCGAACCAGGCGCACCAATCACTCGAATGGTTAACTCCAAAACGGGCCCTATAAACAGAGCGCTGATCGCATCGGCCCCCGCCATAGCTACAGTGATTCTACCAGCGGATGTGCTGCTTTGCAGCGAGAAATCTTGCACGAGGGCGCCATTCGTCACGTCGAGAATCTCGATCACACTCGGATCGTAGAGGATGGACACGACGAGCCCAGAGATGTCGTCCCCAAAAGACCCATTGAGCAGGATGATACGTTCTTCGCCTGGGCTGGCGGTGACGTTATCAAAACTTAGCTGGTTCCCCTGCTGACCTGCTACCGGCTGCACGACAAGCAGCAAGTTGAGCAGGAGTGCCGCGCGAGTGAAACGCATTCGGACTCCGAGAATTAGGCGTAGGATGTCGGTCATGGACAGGCAGGGAGTTCACTGCTGGCGGGGAGCCAGCCAACCCATGGATAGCAACAACCGCCCCAAAACCGCAATCGGGAATTTTCTTAGCACAAAAAAACCGGGCCCGCTACCTGATGGTGGCAGGCCCGATTTGTGCGGACCATCTGACCCCTGCGTCAGTTCACATTGATCTCGATCTGCTTCGATTTGGCCTCTTCCGCCTTGGGAACGACGACCTTCAGAACCCCGTCGCGGTACGAGGCCGTGATCTTCTCAGCCTTCACGGTTTTTGGCAGATCAAAGGACCGACTGAAGGATCCATAGACACGCTCCACGCAGGGCGTTGTCTCCTTCTCTGCTCGAGTTTCCTGTTTCTTCTCACCCTTCAGGGTGAGCCGATTGTCGACGACGCCTACTTGCACATCTGCCTTCGCCACGCCCGGTAACTCTGCGGTGAGCGTGTAGTCATCTGCAGATTCCGAAATGTCGACGACGGGACTCCAGTTGCGAAGGGCCGATTCAGCCACCTGATTTCCTGGCCAGAAATTGTGGAAGAAGCGGTCGAAGTCATCGCGCGCATTGCTGGTCTGCGTGGGCTGCCAACGGATAAGTGCCATGTGATTGCCTCCTGTTTGTGCCGGCTCATCGCCGTGCGGGTTTGAATTCGACAACCCTCCTGCAAGAGACGTGCCAATTCACCCTAAGGAGAACTCAACTGATGGAAGACTGGCAAGGCATGCCATAATGACACAAGTAGGCCGGCTTGACGTTCATCGGAGCTCGTATTTGGCGCGACCAGTGTCATAGCGGCAGTTCAGTGATCTGCCTCTGCTTGATTTTGCCCAGATTGCAGGAACTGGCGTCGGCGGTGAGCCAGCTCTCGCATATCAATGGCTGGATCGAATTCGTCAACGATCTCAGTACCGAGGATCTCCTCCAGGACATCTTCGAGCGTGACCAGGCCTGCCAGACCACCGTATTCATCGATTACCATCATGAGGTGCTGCCCGGTCTCCTGGAAACGACGTAGAAGTCGGTCAAGGCTGAGAGAGTCCGCGACGAAATCGACGGGGCGCATCATCTCATCAAGCCGCCTTTCCCACAGATCCTGTGCCATCGCTGTGAGCACGTCACGACGGTGGACCATACCGATGACATCATCGGCGTCCTTGTCAGAGACGGGAACACGGGAGTGATCGAAGGTTTCCTTCATCTCCCGCACCTGATTCACCGTAAGTCCTGCATTGAGCGAAAAGACCACGGTACGAGGTGTCATGATATCCCGTGCCGTCTTGCCCTCCAGAGACAGGATATTCTCGATGACCTGCGCCTGACCTGCACTTAATGCACCGGACTTGAGACCCAGCCTGGCCATCACAAGAATTTCCTTGTCTGACACATCCGATGCTTCTCTGCCGCGAGCCATAAATTGCGTTACGCTGCCCGTCAGCCAGATCAATGGCTTGAAAAACCAGATCATCACCAGGAGAGGGCGAGCAATAGCCGTCGACAGAGTTCGACTATAGATCACACCCGCCGTCTTGGGGATCACTTCCGAGAACATGAGAATTGCAAGTGTGAAAGCGGCGGAGAAGTATGCGAGACTGTCGTGACCCCAAACTTTTGCCGCCGCGGCACCGGCCAAAGCTGCTCCTGCCGTGTTGGCAATCGTGTTCAAGGAAAGAATCGCTGCGATGGGTTCATCGACATTGGCACGCAGGCGGCGCATGATCCGGCCAGGGATACTACCTGACTCGGCCAGATTCTCGATGTGCGCCAACGGCACAGAATACAGAACCGCTTCGAACAGAGAGCACATGGCCGAGATACAGACAGCTGCCCCAACGGCCAGAGCCAACTCCATCATGATCGCGATATCCTTTTCGTCGGGGACACAGAAGGGTGCAACCACCGAGAGGCGGTCACGTAGGCCAAGTATCGAGTCTGATGAAGCATAGCGGCAACCAGAGAATTCTTAGACCGTGGCGGTCGTTGGCAAGTTTTGGAGTTCATCTACGGCTGGATTCCGGTATACCCATCGGCCCCCAACCATCGTCGTAGCCACGCCGATCTGGGCAATATCCATAGCTTCCGCAGTGACTGACATCCTGTTTCAGCACCACGAGATTGGCCAGAAATCCTGGCCCGAGTCTGCCGAGACAACGACCCTCCACACCACCAGCGCGTGCAGCACCGGCAGCGTCTTGCACACACGAAGTCGAAGTTGATCCTCGGTGCGCACTTGTTGCCAGGCTGCTGGGAGATTGGGTATAGATGCGCGCGTTGCGGAGAACCCATTTGGAAGCGGACAAGACTGACTTTTCTGTGATTGAAGAGAAAGCTCGAACAAGCGCTCTATATTAGGAGAACTCAACGACCCAACCATTCACTTGCCCCACCAACTTGCTGAGGATGCCGTGAAAGTCGCCGTTTTTTTGGACGAGATCAATCACAAGGATATTGCACAATCCCTCGAACTTGCTCAATCATGGGGAATTGAAGCTGTCGAAATCCGCAGCCTGCCCAGTGGTCGCTTCCCCCGTGCTACCGACGCAGAAATCGAAGAGCTGCAGCAACAGATCGAAGGAGCGGGGCTGAAGGTATCCGGCGTTTCACCAGGCTTGCTGAAAACTCCTGTCACGGATCTTGATGTGACTCAGAATCTGGATCAGTGGTTGCCGCGAGCATGTGAATGGGCGCAGCGGCTTGGGACCACCGGTGTCTCGTGTTTCAGCTTTCGTCGCAATGGCGAGGACCCTTCGAAGACCGGGGACGAGCCACCGACTCAAGTCATCGACTTTCTCGGAACCATGTTGAGAATGACGACCGCTGCAGGATGTCGCCTCGTGCTGGAGAACGAAGCCGAGTGCTGGGGCGGGACCGGCATGGAAGCAGCGTATCTCATCGAGCAGGTGCCGGGACTGCAACTTTGCTGGGATCCTGGAAATGCTGCATGTGCGGGAGCAACGTCACCCTATCCGGATGAATACAACGCGATACGCGATCTGATTGCCCATGTTCATCTGAAGAATTTCAACGTCGACGAACAACGATGGTCCGTGATAGATGAAGGGCCCGTCGATTGGCCCGGACAGATCGCGGCCCTGAAAGAAGATGACTACGATGGCTATCTCGTGCTCGAGACACACACGGAAATTCTGCCACAGGGAGTCGATGATCCGGGTGACCTAGTGCCCCTGGCCTTCAATGCTCACCACAACCTGACCTATCTGCGCCAACTGCTGAGTCGCTGATGGCGTGCGAGTCACTGGCGACACGCACGATCCGGGGCACACTCTGGACGGGTAGTGCCTTTGCGCTGCAGATCCTGACAACCCTCGTCTTCTATCGCGTGCTGGCGATCGATGACATGGGATTGTTCGAGTGGTCCCTCTTCATCGTGATGCTGCTGGCACTGCTGTGTGACCTGGGTCTCGGCAGCGCCCTGGTGCAGAAGCGCGACGCCGGTGACAGCCATTTCAGCACCGCTTTCTGGGTCTGCCTGGTCTTTGGCGCCTCCGTCACCGCCGCAGTGCGGTGGAATGTTGATGCCATCTGTGGACTCGTCGCCGGAGGAGATGCGAGCCAGATGGCACCGATCCTTGCGGGGATGATGTGGATCGTCCCCTTCGCCGCGATCTCCGGCATCTTCCGCGCAAAACTGCAACGCGATCTACTCTGGCGGTCGATGGCAGGTGCCGAAATCGCGTCGTCCGTTGCCCACGCGGCGAGTGCCTTCAGCCTGCTGGCCCTGGATTTTGGCATCCTCAGCGCCGTCTACAGCGCCGTGGTTCGGGAGGCGGTGCTGTTGATCGGACTGGCCCTGACCGGTAGATGGCTGCCTGGGTTGGGCGTCAGTCTGAAGTCGCTGAGATTGATCATTGGTTTTGGCCTCAATCTGACGGGCTCTCGCTGCATCAACTATGTGAATTCCAATCTTGCCCGGATCGTGATTTACGGTGCGCTGGGGCCTGCCGCCCTCGCCTACTACAGCTTCGCCTATCGGCTGACGCTGATGCCCCTGGTGCGCATCTCGACGATCATCACGAGGGTCTTTTTTCCAACGTTCTCCGCCATTCAGCAGGACGATGCCCTTCTACGGCGCGTCTATGTAAAGGCAACGCAGGCTGTGGCTCTGGCCTATTGGCCAGCTCTGATGGCAGTCATCGTCTTTTCGCCGCAGATCCTTGCCTTTGTCTTTGAGGACCCGTCCCAGGCATTGTGGCCCATGCGGCTTCTGGCGCTTGCAACCCTCGTGAAGGCCGTCGGGGCCTCTGTGGGATCGATTTTCCTGGCAAAAGGACGGGCCAGCTGGGCCTTGTATTGGTCGGTATTCAGCGTCATCGTCTTGGTTCCCTCCCTCTACCTCGTCATCGATCCCTGGGGTCTTGTCGGAGTCTGTAGCGTGATCGCGGCAACGTCCGTGTTGTTTCTGGGCCTGTCGCAGCATCTTGCCAATCGTCTGATCAACCTGCCCTATGTGACCTATCTCACGTCCCTGTGGCGGCCTCTGCTGCTTGCAGGTTGGGTCGGTGGGTTCAGTTGGCTGGGCAGCCTCTGGTTGCCCGACGCCCCATTGCCTGCGGCCGGCATCAGTGCCGCCATCGTCTTGATCTCGGGTCTGAGTGGACTGCGTCTATGCGCCTGGGATCTGTGCCTTGAGATGTGGAGGAGCGCGCGGGGCGAGAGTTAACCTGAGCCTTTGCGGGTGTCTTCGACGACCCGTAGATTCTCAGGCCGCAGGAGATGTGAGCGACCAGCTTTCCTGCACGAACTTTATCCCGAGTCGCAGGAGTAGGCAGACAATGGAAGCGCAGCAGGGCAACGGCCACCCCGAAACCGGCACCCTCCGCCTCAAAACAGGCCTGGCGGAAATGTTGAAAGGTGGCGTCATCATGGACGTTACCAATGCCGACCAGGCGAAGATCGCCGAAGACGCGGGCGCGACATCGGTCATGGCCCTTGAGCGCGTCCCCTCCGATATCCGCAGGGACGGAGGCGTCGCACGCATGTCGAGTGTCGCCATAATTCGTGAAATCATGGAGTGCGTGACGATCCCCGTGATGGCGAAAGTCCGGATCGGTCACTTCGCCGAGGCCCAGATCCTGCAGGCCCTGGGCGTCGACTACATCGACGAGAGTGAGGTCCTCACGCCCGCAGATGAGTCCTTCCACGTGGACAAATTCGCCTTCCAGGTGCCCTTCGTATGCGGCGCCCGCAATCTTGGTGAGGCCCTTCGGCGTATTGGCGAAGGTGCTTGCATGATTCGCACCAAAGGCGAGGCTGGCTCTGGCAACATTGTCGAGGCGGTTCGACACATGCGAACTGTCACCGATGAGATGAAGCGTCTACAGACCTTGGGGCCCGAGCAGCTGATGACGGCCTGTCGCGATCTTGGCGCACCCTATGAACTGGTGCGGATGATCGCTGACGCAGGCAAGTTGCCGGTACCAAACTTCGCCGCAGGCGGCATCGCCACACCGGCGGATGCCTCGCTGATGATGCAGTTGGGTGCGGAGGCGGTCTTCGTCGGCTCCGGAATCTTCAAGTCCAGCGATCCACCTTTGCGCGCCAAGGCCATCGTCGAGGCAACGACCCACTATATGGATCCGGATATCCTGGTTCGTGTCTCCGAACAGCTGGGTGAGGCGATGCAGGGAATTGAGATGGGTACTCTTGAAGAAGGCCAACTGCTGCAAAACCGCGGTTGGTGACGCTTTCGACTTGGACGCAGTAGCTATCGTCCGATCGCATTATCATTTGGGAGGGGACGTCCGTTTAGGGCGTCTCCTTTCTTGTTAGGGAAACGATGACGACGACAGTAGGCGCCCTCGCTTTGCAGGGCGATTTTGATGCGCATCTGAAGGTGGTCTCTGAACTGGGCGCCGATACCAGGGCGGTGCGCAAACCGGAACAGCTGAAAGAGATCGACGCCCTCATTATTCCCGGGGGTGAGTCCACGACGCTGATCAAGCTGATGGATGCGTACGATTTTTGGGAGCCACTGCGCGAATTTGCTCGCCGAGGCCACGTCTTTGGCACGTGCGCCGGCCTCATCCTGGTGGCTGAGGAAGTCATCAACCCGGCGCAGCGAAGTCTGGGACTGATCGACGTGACTGTCGAGCGCAATAGTTACGGGCGGCAGCGTGAAAGTTTTGAAAGTGACGGTCACTTCGCCGACGAGCAGGCCACCGGTGAAGAAGGATCGAGGCAGATCCCTATGGTCTTCATCCGTGCGCCAAGAATCCAGCGGCTCGGCTCAGACGTACGTCCTCTGGCAACCCACGGGCAGGACACGGTGATGGCACGCAGCAACCACGTTCTGGTCGCCACGTTTCATCCCGAGTTGAGCTGCGACCGCTTCGTTCACCAATACTTCCTCGATATGACGAACTGAGTCTAGAACCTCAGTTGCACGTTGGCAGAGAAGCGATTGATGCTGATGTTGTCGTCGGCGAAGATGAAGTCATGTTGGAAGCGCAGGCCCACACCTAAGCGCTCGCTCAGCTGCACCTGGGCCCCGACCCCTGGAGCGATACCGAAACTTGAACCGTCGCCATCCGGCGAGTACAGTTCTGCGTCCAGGCTGAGATAGGCGTTGATGGGCTCGTAGTTCAGCAAATTTCGGACGCCGGCGCTGTAGAGACTTGTCTTCTGGTCGCCGCCGATGTATCCGTAGCCGACCTGGAAGCCCAACCAGTCTTCCATCAAATAGCCAACGGAAACACCCGAGATGAGGTCGGTCTGTGATATGCTTTCGTCCAGCCCTTCCGGTTCGCTATCGACGACGGCGGCGCCAAACATACCCTCAACGAACAGCTGTCCTCGCTGCTGCCAAGGATAGCCCCCATACCCAATCTCACTGCCTTCAGGACCATCTGTTCGTTGCGCAGCGGCGGGTAGGGCACCGGCGCTCACAATCAGCGCCATCCCGAGTATGGCAATACGAGTCCACGATCTTGCCGGCCCGGCAGACATGGTCAGAGATTCAGCGGAATTCATAGCCCGATGCTCCGTTTCTTGAAGCTCTTGGTAATCTCTTTGTGGTCCGTCCACACAATCTCCGTTGTCTCGATGTCGGTCAGTTCGAAGGTGGATTTGTAGTACACGACCTTCTTATCACCTACTTGCTGTACCGTCGAGGTGATGACCAGACCAAGTAGATATTGTGCGGCTCGTTGTTTCCCCGGGCCGGTCGCTTCGGAGGCGTCGACGTAGCCAGATCCCTGGTATTCGTATTCCTCAGCGATTTCCTGACGCGCCGCTTTGTCGAGGAAGGTGACCTGGCCGCTGTTGATCAACGCCGTTTTTACATGATCGTACAGGGCCTGCAGGTCGATATGCTCTGTCGTCCGATTCTTCGGTGTTTCGAGGATGACGACGGGTTTCGTCAGCGTATCTCGGGTGATCCAGAGCCCCAGAGATTCGACGATTTTTTTCGCCACCAACTGCATGTCGTTCTGGTTCCAGCGATCAGACAGCATCACGATCTGTTCAGGATCCTGATAGGTGCCCTGTGTGAATGCCCGCGGCCCGGCGCAAGCTGTCAGACCAACTGCCGTCATCACGACCATTAAGGTGCCCATTGCTTTGTTCATTGCTCTACCTGCCAGCATTGTGTAAGTCCGTTTTCAGTCATTTCAGTCCCACTCGCATTGAAAGTGCGAGCGCTCGAGGTGCCACTTGTCAGCGAGCATCGCGTCCTGGCGATGCAGTACTTGCAGCGAACAGTCCTGGCGCAGTGAACTGGCAGGATAATCGAAGACAAACTCCATTGCCCCCTGCCGGTCTGCTTCAGGTATGTCGCTGATGGTGTAAATATCAGGGCGAGTCGAAGTAAAGACCAAGGCACGCTTCGCGCCGTGCGTCTTGAGAGGAACCCCCGCCGAGAAGCTGAGTCGGCGAACCTTCTTTGGAAGAAGCAGATCCGTGTTGTCCGTCAGCGTGTCCTGCTGCCAGCGACCACCGAGTAGGGTGCGCATGTTGCCGAAAAATACGCGGTCCCGGTCGCCATCAGGGATGATGAGATAGAGATATCCCTGTCGCGCTTGCGTAGAGATTTGTTGCCCTCCCCCCAGACCCTCGAAGTCGAATTGGATCTGGAGATTCACCTGCCGATTTGGAGGCAGGGCGTGGAGGGAAATGGCCTGCAAGACGGGCTCAGGGACACCACCTGCCTTCAAAGCGACCAGAGAGGTCACCGACGCATCGCAGGCACATCGTCGCTCCTGTACCATTTTGGCGACCGTGCTGTCGGCAAAGCCTGCTTTTGTGAGTTCAAGAATGTCACCCAGACTCATGGGCAGTTGCTGTGATCGCTCATAGAGTGGTGGCAATTGTCCACCATCCCAATCGACGACATTGAAGATCTGACCGGCGGGAACTCGGTCGTCGGAGGTGGTTGCCCGTTGCGCCGATGCCAACCCGGTTGTCAGCAACAGGATAGCCGCCAGCCTGCGTGTCCATTTATTCTGTACCATGTCCATAACCCTTCGTGCCGTTTCGCCCTGCGTGGTAGCCATAGCAAATCGCGGATCTTATTGGAAGCTACGCCAGTTCAGGAAAACCGGCCGGTCCGTTGCGATATCAGTGAACAGATGGGTGTCGACGACGCGACCTCCCGCGTCTAGAAACTCCAGAACCACCTCGTTCGTTCCCGGAGGCGGCTGAATTCGTGCCATCCAGATGGCACCGGGCAGGGAGGTCCAACTGCGCGTATCGGCTGCCTCGGTGCCAACGCCCAAGAGATTCACGAGGAAACCCAACACATCGCTCTCTTCCTCTGCGGCTTTCGTGACAAACAATTTTGTGGCGACACGGGCTGCCGTCCGCAGCAGGATGGAATCCATCTTTTCCTCGAGCGTGTGACGAGCAATGGCATCGATGTCTTCAACCAGCCATCCAGCCTCGACTGTATCACCTACCCGCAGACGCACGCCCTGCACCTGGCTTGGATGCTGCCTCCACTCAGGCAAGGCCATACGCAACCAGTATTTGACCCGGTGGTGATGGACGGGGTGATGATAGCGATGGACGGCACGACGGGAGACCTTCCACACATCGCGGTGGTGTTCTGCCTCGGTAATCGGAATATCGACGCTCTGCTCTATCTTTCGACCGATAAAGCCACTCTCTGCAAAGACCGTGACAACACCAGGCCCTGGAGACGGCAGCTGTGGGCCCTGCGCAAGAGTCCATTGCTGTTGTGCCAATGCCCATTCTGCATCAAACCCCAAGGCCTCCGTCGCACGTTGAAGATCCGACGACATCGACGCGGGGGGTTGCATGCCGAAAGCTTTTGCATAGGCAGCGTACCCTTTGGCGGCGTCTCGATAGGAGATGTATGCGTCGTTGATCTCTCCCGTCGCCTCGTAGAATAGCCCCGTCGTGTATTGCAGAAAAGCGTCATTCAGATAACTGAGATTGACCTCCGACGCTTCGGCATAGCCAGCCAGCTTGAGATTCGCTTTGCGGCATTCAACGAGGGCCGATTCCAGCTGATCAAGGTGGACGTAGTTGAGGGCACGGAAGTAGTGAATGAGGACGCGCTCGTGTTCTTCACCGCCGTAGGGACGAACCGCATCGTTCGTCAGCAGGGATGCCAGCTCGCGACTGACGGAGCGGACATGTCGGTCGATGAGGCGCTCTGCGCGTTCGAACTGTTTGTTGGAGGCATCCCACTCTCCCTGATAATGGAGGATGAGACCACGCTCCAGGCGATAGAGCAACAGATTCGTGTCGCCCGATGGTTTCTCGAGCTTCTCGAGTGCACCTTCGAAGTCACGGCGTTCGAGGCGACGCAGACTACCGCCCATGAAGCGTGAATAGCCTGCTGCGCAGCCACTCAGAACCACCAACAGCAACATCCACACACTCCAGGCGCGCCACCTACGCCGTTGTCGCCGATATACCGCCAAACCCTCTCCCCTCGTTCCTCTATCCCTACGGTTGAACTCTCTACAGCTGGAAACGTGCCAGATACACATCGGCGGGTGTCGGTCGATCCCGTGGCAAAGGCAGCCGCTCATGCTGCGAGTAGTAACTCATCAGGATCGTTCCATCCGCCGCCGATGCCAGGCCACAATAGGAACAGTCGTGACCACTGGGCACCGTCAATACATGGCTCGCACTCGTCCCGTTGATCTCCCACACACTCGTATGATGCCCGCTGGGGTCGCCCTGTTCCCGATACGAGACGAAGCCGTCCGCAGGCAGGTCCTCTTCCTGTGAGCGACCGGCAACCAGAAGTCGACCCTGATGCTGCAGCACGACCGGCGCATGGATCATCACTCCGAGGTCATCCCACATCCATTCGCCACTTGCCGGATCACGGTGTCCGAGCCAGGAATGATGCTGGGGCTCGAGGGTGCGCACGACACAGGCCAGCTTACCCGGTTCGGGGGCGAACAGCACCGGCTCACCCGGTCCACCACCGGAGCGCATAGCACCGATCAAGCGCCAATCAAACAGGTCTTCACTGCGCAGAAGATGGACCGTGCGCATGTCACGGTCGTCACGACGACCGAAGTGGTAAGCGGGGCACCAGAATACACCGCCCTCGTCGCGGAAGATTCGCCACATCCAGTAATTGACACCGTAGAGTTGGCGAGGTGTGGACCAGCTGGTACCATCTCGCGTCACGCTGAGATGACTGATTAGATCATGCTCTGCGCTGGCGATCGAGTGAGGCGAGGACCAGCGAGGAAACCATGAGCCAAACACCACGGCCAGGCGCTGGTCTGTATCAATGATGAACTTGGGATCACGATCATCGGCACCGGTGCCGAAACGTGCCACCTGCTCCCATGAAGACAGATCCGAAGATCGGCAGATCACGACATCACCTGGCGGATCGATGCCGTGGCTCTGGGCAGTGCGGTAGCACAGATACGTGTGGTCTCGCCAGATGGCCAGATCGGTAAAGGCATTGTGATAGCCGTCGCCAATAATGCGCTGCAGATCGATGAGTTCGGCACTCATCGCCGGCCTCTGTCGGCGACGATGCGGCCTATCGTGCAGAGAATTTTGATTCGGTGTGTTCGGTGATCCAATGATCCTCATGTCGCAGATGTATAAGGTGGGTTCTTGCCGGGAAGATAGACCCCCACCTACCATTGCGACCACTCGCTTCAAATCGCGGATGATGATGACCTGACCCAAGAGGCCTGATCTCAAACGAAAGTGTGCTGACCTTTATGTCCGTCGACGAACCCATCGGTACTGCCGTCGTAGGCTATGGCTTCGCCGGCCGCTGCTTCCACTCCTACCTCGTTGGCCTCGCCGCTCCAGCTCTGAAGTTGCACGCCGTCGTCTCGAGTCGTGCCGAAGCTCATGAGGATATCACAAGTCGCCTCGGTGTACGCGCCTATGCGAATTTCGACGAGGTCCTGGCCGACGACGAGGTTGAGCTGGTCGTGCTCGCCACACCCAACGACGTTCATGCACCACAGGCGATTGCTGCCCTGTACGCGGGCAAACATGTTGTAACCGACAAGCCCATGTCACTGAACCTGGGCGAGGCCGACGAGATGATCGGTGCCGCCAGTGCATCAGGACGTTTGTTGAGTGTCTTCCAGAATCGCCGGTGGGATTCCGATTTTCTTACGGTGAAACGACTGCTGCATGAGGGAACCCTGGGCAAATTAGTCTATGCGCAACTGGCGTGGGGACAATTCGGTGCCCCCCGATCCTGGCGCAGTGAAGCAGAGCGAGGCGGCGGCAAGTTCGTCGATCTGGGTGCCCACATGATCGACCAGGCCCTGCAGTTGGCAACATCTGAGTTACAGCGAGTCTACGCGCGATTTGGCGATGCAGGCATGCCGAACGATGTGGAAGACCATGCCCATGCGATCCTCAGTTTTGCCGATGGCTCTGATGTCCACGTCGTCACCTCCTCTCTGGCCCGCATCCAGATGCCCAGATGGTATGTACTGGGTACCGATGGCGCTTTTGAGAAACATGGCGTCGATCCGCAAGAGCGGGCCATGATCGCAGGTGACATCGACGCGGCACATGAACCGGAGTCGCTATGGCCTCGCGTCCACAGCCTCGTGGCAGGGCAGACAACGCAGATGGTCGTACAACCCGTTCCGGGTCGCTGGCGTTCCTACTATGAAAATGTCGCTGACGCCATTCGTGGCAGAGCTGAGCTGGCCGTCACCGCGACCAGCGTTCGTAAGGTCATGGCCGTGATCGACGCCGCCCGACTCTCGGTGCAGCAGGGTCGCGTCGTCGAACTCAGCGAAATCGGCGGCTGAGAGTGGCTCGACGTGAGATCAGTGGAGAAGAAGAGTCTGGATTCGAGGTGCGCAGCCAGGATCTCGACGTTGAACTCGAACAGTATCGGCAGTGGCCGAAGTTCCCCTTGTGGCTCGTTTTGGATAATCTGCGCAGTGCCTTCAATGTGGGTGCCTTCTATCGCCTCGCGGATATCGCCCGATTGTCAGGGCTGGTAACGTGCGGCTACACGGCCCATCCGCCGCACCCTCGCCTCGATAAGACGGCCCTGGGCACCCTCGATTTCGTCGATGATGAGCATGTTCCAGCCACTGTGGATGCCATCACTGCTTTGAAAGACAGAGGCATCACGGTGTGGGCCGTCGAGACGACGTCCGCTTCAAAGTCCTACACGAAGGTGACCTACCCGCGCCCACTTGCGCTGGTCTTCGGCAACGAGGCATTGGGCATCGATCGACAGGTGCTGGACCTGTGTGACGGGATGATTGAGATCCCCGTCTTCGGCTACAAAAATTCCCTCAATGTGGCCAGTGCCGCCGCCGTCGTTTCTTACGAAATCCTGCGACAGTGGGACTATGATCCCGGCGGCTAGAGATCCTCAGTAGCTACGAACCAGGTGCAGAGCCCGAGCCACGCTGATAGGGTGTGCGGCGATATCGCTGTGCCAGCTTGTGACTCTTGCCCTGGGCGGGTAGTTGCAGCACGCGGTCGTAACGTTCCAATGCTTCCGAGCGACGCTCGAGCAAGTCGAGCGCCATCCCCCAGTAGAGATTGGCGAGGGGCACGTAGCCACGCGCCGCTTGAACCTCCATTGCAGTCCCCAGATCACTCGCGAGTCGATCCGCCGCGGCCATGGCAGTGACGACTCCATCTATCTTGCGGCGGCGGAAGGCATCTTTCCCGACATAGTACAATGCCTCGATCAAACCGCGTGTGTGATATCCGGGTTCGGCTCGACGGCTGCGTTCGATGACCTGGTCGTACAGCTGCACGCCTTCTGTCCAGCGGCCGATGGTGACGAGGGTCCGCGCGCGGTATCTGTGGAACAGCGCATTGTTCGGATACTGCGTATGCAACTCCACCAGATACGGCAGTGCACGGAGATGATCTTCTTCAAAAACGCGATGAATCTGCGCCAGGAAGTAGCGCGCTTCGGCCCGGGCGTATCGCCCTTCTCGGGCCACCTGTTCCAATTGATCCAGACCAAGGTGCCGATCGCCTTTGTGCATCAACAGCATGACGGGGCGGACGATGGGATGCCGTTGGGGAATCACGTCAGCGAAGTAGTTGTAGATTCCCTGCCCAAAGAGGATGTCCTTGTTCGTCGGCTCTAACTGTCGGCTCTTCTCCAGCAGCGGCAGGCAGCGCAGTCCGTCACGGGCAGAACGGACGAATTGCCCACGATCTCCACGCAATCGCCCGCGAAAGCCGATGGCACCACCTTTGAACATGATCGCATCAAAGTCTTCGGGATTCACAGCCAGGCGACGATCGCAGACGTCGATACAGACCTGCAGGAGTCGATAGAATTCATCGTCGTGGCTCGTATCCTCCAGATCCACCAGAACTCGCCACCAACCAACCATGGCGTGGAAGAAGTAGCCAAGGGGGTTGTCTGGATCTGCTGCAATGATTGTTTCGAAGTATGAGGACGCCTCATCCAGATGCAGTTGGTAGATCAGATCGATCCCCTGCTGGATGCGGGTATCCTGCTCGCCACGCATCGTCAATGCCGTTGACAGGGACGCGTCTGGATGTTGAGCAGTCGCTGCAGCTGACAGGCAGAACAACCACAAAAGAGTCCAGCAGCAGACTTGCCAATGACACAGCAACCAGCGACGTCGCAACCGATCACGTAAGAAGTGGAAATTAGGCATGAGACTGAAGATACCGCGCCGAATCGAACTCGTCGCATCAACAACAGGGGCAAGGACCAAGTGAGCACATACGATCATGACCTGATCATCCTCGGCGGTGGTTCCGGTGGATATGCTGCGGCACGAACCGCACGTGAGGCAGGGGCAGACGTCGCCATCGTGGATCCTGGGCCTCTTGGAGGGCTGTGCATTCTGCGAGGATGCATGCCCAGCAAAGCTTTGCTCGCCTCATCTGATGTGATCTCCCGTATGCGACGCGCCACAGATTTTGGTATTGGTGCGGTGGATGTTGATGCCGATCTGGGGAAGATCATGGCGCGCAAAGATGAACTCATCAAGGAATTCACTGACTATCGAGTGGAACAACTACAACGTTTTCCACTCTACGATGGGTATGGTCGTTTCGTGTCGCCGCATGAAATCGACGTCGATGGACGTCGGCTGAAGGCCAAGAATTTCGTCATTTCTACCGGCTCGGTGATCCGCCACGTGCCGATTCCCGGACTCGACGAGGTCGGTTACATCACCAGCGACGAGGCGTTGGAACTACGCGAAAGGCCCGCCTCCATGATCGTCCTCGGTGGCGGCGCCGTGGCCTGCGAGTTGGCGCAATTCTACCAGCGTATTGGTGTCGAGGTGACGCTCATACAGCGTTCGCATCACATTCTGTCGAATATGGACGAAGACCTTTCTCGGCCCGTGGAAACGCGCCTGCGCGAAGACGGTATGCGTGTGCTCACGGGGACAACCCTGCATCGATTCCGCCAGGAGGATGGGCTTCGCGTCGTCGAATTTTCGCAGGAAGGCCGCGATGAGACGCTCGGGGCTGAAGTCATCCTGCAGGCGCTGGGCCGGCGGCCCAACATCGATTCGCTTGATCTTGAACAAGCGCAGGTGCAAGTCGAGGGGCAGCGTGTTCTCGTCGACACGCAGATGCGAACCTCGCAGCCTCACATCTTCGCCGTCGGCGACGTGAATGGCTACGATGAGATTGTGCACGTGGCGATCTTGCAGGGCGAAGTCGCCGCATACAATGCGACACACCCGGACAAAAAGGCGCACCATGTCGACGATCGGCTGAAGTTGGTTGTGACCTTCACCGACCCGGCGGTGGCAACGATCGGTCTATGTGAGAAAAGCTGCCAGGAGGCGAATATCGACTATCTCGTCGCCAGCTACCCCTTCGACGATCATGGAAAATCTCTGTGCCTGGGTGAGATCCATGGCCAGGTGAAGATTCTGTGTGAGCCACGCACGGGCGAAATCATCGGTGCCAGCATCTGTGGCCCGGAGGCGGGAGAATTGATTCACGAACTGGCAGCGGTCATGTATTTCCGCGGCACCGTCCACGACCTGATGCAGATTCCCCACTACCATCCGACTCTTGCAGAGATCGTTACCTATCCGGCCGAGGAACTGGCGGAGCAAGTCGACAAGCTCAACGCTTGATCGATGCTGCCGCGTGATCCACGATGGGTGCAAAGAACACGGCATTTGCAATGAGTTTGTTGGTGCCGAACCAGAAGGCTCGAAAGGCCAGCTCGTCTGCAATCAACACGACACGCCCCTTGCCAACAGCTACCACGACGACACCAGCCGAGCCAGCCAGGAGCTCTGCATTGGCCGGCGAAATATAGCCGCTGAGCAAAGCATCGGCAGAGTAACGCACGGGTGTTGCATACGGATTGTCAGCGGGGCGAAAGAACAGACCGCCCCGGCGCAAGACGGGCAGTGGATCAGGTCCGTAGCCAAAGCCCAGGGGATGCGTGTAATCGACGTCGGCGGAAAAAATAGCACCACCAATGACCTGCGCGCCGCGATCCTGGTCCAACATGGCGTACGGACGAGGGGCGAAGACAGAATCGGGCGCTGCATCGATCAGATCGAACCAATAGTGATTGAAGCGACCTTGGGGCCATGCCTCGGTGTGCTCTCGGTGCGCGGGGTCAGCGACTAGCTGCCGACCTCGGTGCATGTTGGCCCAATACGTGAAACGACTCAGACCGTCCGGGTTGTAGCTGGGATCCAGCAGGATGACCGCGTCACGCAACAACCCCTCAACCTGATCACCCTGGGCCGCCGCCAGCCAGTAAGCCACGAGGGGAGCCGC